>Ga0209930_1000115_pt1 | contig 370106 bp, 300 predicted proteins | sample ThiBiot_500_biof_2_FD_183948 | JGI IMG/M metagenome (GOLD analysis project Ga0209930, IMG submission 183948) | Wastewater bioreactor microbial communities from Cape Town, South Africa - Thiocy_cont_500_biof (SPAdes) | ecosystem: Engineered > Bioreactor > Thiocyanate-remediating >...
ACGGCCAACTCTCAATTAGAGAAGTTTGGCTTACAAAGGTTATATGCCAGAACTAATGCTGGTTTTGAGCTTAAAGTTCAGGCTAACATTTTGGCTTTAGCTTTCACCAACTACTAGCAATCAAGGTATAAAGTAGATATTTTGAATAAAATTCACTGCCTTCTGGCTACTGCCTTCTGACTACTGAAAAGGAGAAAAAAATGTTTCAGGGATTACGGACTGTTATCTATGGCGCGCCGGACCTGGCGGCGGCCAAAGCCTGGTATAGCGACGTCCTGGGTTTCGCGCCCTATTTCGACGAACCGTTTTATGTCGGCTACAGCGTGGGCGGTTACGAGTTGGGGCTCGACCCCAATTCCCCGGCGGGAACGGGAAAGCTGTCGGGCACCCAGGCCTACTGGGGGGTGGAAAAGATAGAGACGGCTTTCGCGGGGCTGCTCGAAAAAGGCGCGACCAGCCTTTCGGGGCCGCAAGACGTTGGCGATGGCATCAAGGTAGCACTATTGAGCGACCCCTTCGGCAACGTCTTTGGCATCATCGAGAACCCGCATTTTAAGCTGCCGGAGTAAGGTCTGGTTTTAACCTCACCCGGCAGCCGCAAGCGCTAGGCTACTTCGTACCAGGGGACGAGGGTGGCCCGGCCCAGGGTATGGAAGAAAAGGTTGAAACCGAGGACCGCCGGGGTAGCGTCTTTACCAAGACCGAGCGACTCGACATCAACGGCGTGGACCACAATGAAATAGCGATGCTTTCCGTGGCCGGAGGGCGGGGCGGCCCCGATATAACGGGCTGCCCCCGCGTCCCCTTTAAGCTGGAAGGCTCCTGCGGGCAGACCGGAGCCGGTGTCGTCACCCGCGCCACGCGGCAGGGAGGTCGTACTCACCGGAATATCCGTTACCGCCCAATGCCAGAAACCGCTGGCGGTCGGGGCGTCCGGGTCGTACATGGTAACGGCAAAACTTTTGGTCCCTTCGGGGAAACCCGACCAGCTAAGCTGGGGTGATACGTCCTCGCCCCCGGCCCCAAATACACCGCTGACGTGGGGGTTGGATAGTTTCTCACCATCTTTTACATTTTCGCTGGTCACTTCAAACGAAGGAACCTGGGGCAGCCTCTCGTAAGGGTTGTAGCTCATTATTTTCTCCTTACATAATTCGTTGGAACAGTTTTACTAAATTTTCGTTTGGTTCCACCGTCTTGAATATAAGGGAGCAGGGAGAGTCCGGTCAATCATTTTACAATGTAGACTGGTGACTTTTAAGGCCGTTTGGTATAAAATTGTAAAGAGATTCTTACGCTGAAACTAATCTTTTTGGTGAGTTGAAGAAGTACATTTTGAAGCCAAACCTTTTTACAATAGCAGGATATTTACCGGATGCCGGGTAACAATAACCTGCGGAAGATTCATGAAGAAATCCGGCGCGAGACCGCCCATATCCGCCCCGACCCGCGCACCACGGCGGCCCTGGCCGAGCGCGACCACCTGCACGAGCTTTTCCTGCGCCTCGTTCCTGCCGTCTACGCCTACCCCAACCTCGCAATCGAAGAAATCGTCCGGGGAGTCGCCCTCAAACTGCCCGCCGCCGAAGCCCGCTACCTGGCCGACCGGCTGGCCCTGGTCCGCAAAAAGCAGGATGTGGCGGTCATCAGCCGGGACGACGAGGATATTTTGCTGCCGCTCCGGCCCGGTTTCGACCCGCGCCAGCTACCCCTGGCCGCCCTCTGGACCGACGCCGGGTTTTACACCGCCAAAGAAAGAAGCCACTCCAACGAAAACCGCCTCCGCAAGTTCGGCCTCCGGGATGGCGTGAGCGGCTATGCCTCTTACCGGGCCCTGGTTGTCAACCCGTCAATCAGCCGCCCGGCCTGGCTGGAAGGACCGCTCGAAATTGCCCCGGCCTCCAGCTACGAGGCCGAAGCCCTGGCGGTCGAGCTTGGCTTGCTTGGCCTGGTGGAAAAACTCGAAAAGGAGCGCCACCTGCCCCCGGTGGACCAGTTCCAGGTAGTCCTTTTCTCGGACTGCCAGAGCCTGGTAAAAGCCCTCGAAAATCCACCCGAACCGGGGGAAGCCGCCGCCACCACCCTGGAACGGCTGCGAAAGCTGGTCGCCCTTTTTGGCGGGTTCCACCCCCGCTGGGAGATGCGCCGCCGGATCAAGCAGCGGCTCGGTCACTAACATGTAAACCGGGTTTAAAATAGTCCTTGACTTAGAGTGTGCTCCAAGTTGTATACTCCTGCTATGGAAAAAGAACTTACAATTCAAGAGGTGGCCCAGGTTACCGGGTTGAGCGAGTACACCCTGCGCTATTACGAGCGGATTGGTCTGCTCGACCCTGTAGACCGGGCTAACAGCGGGCACCGCCGCTATAGGGCCGCCGACCTGGATTGGCTTCAATTCCTGGTCTATTTAAGGGCTATGGGGATGTCTATCCGGCAAATGCAGGAATGCGCCGAGCTTAAACGGGGCGGTGACGCTACCCGCCGGGAGAGATTAGCTTTTCTCGAAGAACACCGCGTCCGGGTGCAGGAGCAGATGCGTAAAATGGTAGAATACCTGGCTTATATTGATAAAAAGATAGACCACCTGCAAGAGAGCCTGGCCGGTGACGATTTGCCGGAACCCGCCGAAAAGCCGCATTTAGTCAATTCGTTTTTTTCCTGATTTTTTTTCATTTTGTAAAAACCCTGGGTCTTATAAATTAGCCGCAATGGTTAGCTGATTTGTAACCCTTTATTAGTTGTGCCCGTTTCCGGCATGCATAAATGCGAAGGAGAGAACTATGTCCGAGTCGATAAAAATAAACAAGAACCGCAGCGCCCTCCTGATAATGGATTTCGAAAACGATATTATCGCCAGGTTTGTCAAAAACCCGGCTGAATTGCTGGACCGGACGGCAAACCTCATAAAAGGGGCGAGAGAGGCGGGAGTCCCGGTTATCTACCTGGTAGTCCGGTTCCGAGCGGGTTACCCGGAAATTAACCCGGACCTGAACATACGGGTGCTGAAGGGTATCAGGGCGTCGGGCATTTTGCTGGAAGGCACCACCGGGTCGGAAATAGCGGCCCAGGTCGCCCCTTTACCCGGCGAACCCGTGGTGGTTAAAAAGCGGTCAGGCGCTTTCAGCAACACCGAACTGGCAACCCTGCTCAAAGCCCGGGATGTCAACTGCCTGATTTTAGCGGGAATAGCGACCAGCGGGGTGGTGCTTTCGACGGTGCGTTGGGCCGCCGATGCCGACTACGAGCAAATCGTGGTAGAGGATTGCTGCGCGGACGGCGACGAAGAAGTCCACCGGGTGCTGACCGGCAAGGTCTTTCCGACCCACGCCACGGTGGCGCAAGCCCAGGAAGTTTTAGCGGCCTTGCAGGGTTAATAAACGCGCTAAAATTAGTTTGGAGTCGCCTGGGAAATATCCCCTGCCCCCTGGGACATGAGCCGGAAGTAAAGCTGGCCCATCTCGGCGGCAGTCGGGCGCGGGTTTTTTCCAGGCGCATCTTCAGCCGTAAGCCACCAGCTAATCAGGCCAAAGAGCGACCCGGCGGCGTGGGCGGCAACCAGGTCGCTCCGTTCCACCGTGACACAGAGCGCGCCCTGTCGTTCGAGGATATAGCGCTGGAAAAGCTCGGCAAAATAGTCGCGCAACATGTTACCGATATTGACCGGGCCGGTTTCCTTTAACAGGGCCCGGTACAGGGGCTGGCGCCGGGCTACATGCTCGAAAATGCGGATACACCGGATGTGATAAGGGCAAATCTCGCCGGGTATGGGTTCGACCTGGGCGTGCAATTCCAGCAGTAAGGCCCGCAAGCTCGCTTTTAATAGTTCTTCCTTATCCTGGTAGTGCAGGTAAAAAGTGGTCCGCCCCAGGTTGGCCCGCTCGGTTATGTCCTGGATGGAAATAGCCTCGTAACCTTGCTCGGCGATAAGCTGGAAGAGGGCGTCCCGCAACAACTGGCGGGTGCGCTGAACCCGGCGGTCGAGCGGTGGGGTGGTTGCCTCTTTCCCCGTTATCTTTTCTTCTAAATTTTCTTTTAAAGTTTCCATTTTTTAAATCTTTGTCTGTTTCTGAACAGTTTTTAAAAATTGTTCGAGAACTCGTCTTTCGGGTTCCAGGGCGGTTTTTAGCCGTTTTCCTGTGCTATTATATTGGCCGGGACAATAATGAACAGGTTGTTCACTATTGTCAAAACTGTTCATTTATTATAACACGTTCAAAGATTATAAATTTAGAGAATTTTATAGAAAAGGGATTTTTATATGACTACCGGCGAATTTTTTAAGAATAACGGTTTTCAAACGGTTTTAGTGACGGGCGGTTCGGGCTACCTGGCCGGGTGGACAATAGTCGAACTGCTAAAGCGGGGCTACCGGGTCCGTACAACGGTGCGGAGTCTTAGCAGGGAAGGCCAGGTGCGGGCGGTAATTGCCAGGGGAGCCGAGGCGGGCGAACGCTTGAGTTTTTACGCCGCCGACCTCTTGAGCGACCAGGGCTGGGACGCGGCGGTGGACGGGGCCGATTATGTGCTGCACGTGGCCTCGCCGATGAATAGCAATAAGGCCGACCTGGTCACTCCGGCCCGCGATGGCACCTTGCGGGTGTTACGGGCGGCGACAAAGGCGGGGGTCAAACGGGTGGTAATAACTTCGTCGGGGGTAGCGGCCCGGCTTCCAGAAAAGGCCGACCCTGCGACCGTGATTGACGAGAGGGTCTGGACCGACCTGAACGACCCGGACATAGACGAGTACACTCGCTCCAAGACTCTCTCGGAAAAGGCCGCTTTTGACTTTATGGCGGAACAGGGCGGCGCGACCACACTTGCGAGTGTCCTGCCGGTCTTCGTGGAAGGGCCGGTGCTGGATAAGTCGGCGGTTTCGGCCTCGGTCGAGCTGGTGGCGCGGGTGGTCAGCGGAAAGCTTTCGGCGATTCCCCGGTTTGGCCTCGACATTGTGGACACCCGCGACCTGGTAGATTTACACCTGCGGGCTATGACCGCGCCCGAAGCGGCGGGACAACGCTTCCTGGGGTCGGCGGGGTTTATCTGGCTGGAGGAGGTCGCCCGGCTTTTGCGGGAGGAATTCGGCCCGCGCGCCCCTAAAATTCCGAGTCGCCGGATGCCCGACTGGCTGCTCAAGACTGCCGGGCTTTTTAACGAGCAGGCCCGTTTCCTGGCCCCCCGGTTGGGCAAGAAACCGAACATTTCCGCCGCGAAGGCCGAAAAGGTGCTCGGCTGGCAGCCCCGCCCGCTTAAAAATACCCTCGTCGATACCGCCGAGAGTCTCCTAAAAGAGGGTGTGGTGTAAGTTCAAAAGTAATATTCCAGGGCCAATTAAGCCTTTAACAGTGTCATTCCGGGGCAAGCCCCGGAATCTCCGGTCCGTTGGACAATAGCAGGGTTAATCGCAATGTCAGGTTCAAAAGTCTCAGGTCGCAACCTGGGGTTGTCAGGTCGAAGCCTAGTTCAACCTGAGATACGGGCCGGTTTTGGGCTGTACGGTACGCAACGCGCGAGATTCCGTAAGCCGCCGTTCGATTGAGGCAAATCGTCTTTCTAAAGGCGGCTTACGGAATGACAAACCTGAGGCAGTGCCGAACGCCAACGTCGCGGAGAGGCCCACAGGTGCGACCTTGGGATGTGTGGTGCGACTGGGGTTGAGCCACATTTATTAGCCACCCTGCGACGCGCAATGACAGGTTTGAGACTGTGATATTCGCCAACGGCGAGTGTGACATGTTGGCGACCCTACCATTACTTGCAGATTTTCCTATCCTGGTTGCAAAAACAGTCGTGGAACTTAGAATGAGGGTTCTACCTGGTGCAGGGTATAGGCGGAAAAGAATTTATCGTTTAGAACCGGGTCATCTATATGAATGGCCGCCGCGCCGACGACGGTCGCACCGCATTGTTCGGCTAAATAAATCGCCCCCCGCAATTGAGCCCCGGTTTCGCTCCAATCATCCACAATGAGAACTCTATCGTTTTCGGTTAAGGCCCCGACCGCGATTTCCAGGGTTTTTGGTTTTTTAGTGTAGTCAACTACTTCTACGCTTAAGGCTTCCCAGGCCGTTTTACCCTCCTTTCGGATAAAGACCAGCCCGGCATTCAGGGCTATCGCCGCCAACGCTCCCAATGAAAAACCCTGTGAATCAAGAGCTAACACTTTGGTTATACCCCTGCCAGCAAAAGGGCCGGTAAGGTCAGGTCCAATTTCCCGAAGGACCTGGGGGTCGGCATACAACAGGGTTAAATCGCACCGCCCTTTGCCCGTATTATCCCGGATATATTGTTTGTATTTTCCCATTAGAATAGTTTTAACTTTCGGTTAAATTTTGATGGTCCATAATAACATCATATAACCAGCTAATCAATCTGGTGTGGAAACATGAGTAGCAGGCGGAGTTTGCCTGCCGAGTGCGGATAATTTAATATCATCTTGTAAAAATGGAATAGTTGCGGCAAAGCGAAGGAGGAGGGCCAATGAGCGAGGAAACCGATGTTATAGTCGTGGGCGCGGGGTTGTCCGGCCTGGTGGCGGCGGCGGAACTGGCCGACCGGGGCAAGCGCGTCATCATTGTCGACCAGGAGTCGGAGCGGAATATCGGCGGGCAGGCTTTCTGGTCGTTTGGCGGGCTCTTTTTTATCAACTCACCGGAGCAGCGCCGCATGGGTATCAAAGACTCGCCGGAACTGGCCCTAGAAGACTGGCTCGGCACTGCCGGGTTCGACCGGGCCGAAGATTACTGGCCGCGCCGGTGGGCCGAGGCGTATGTCGGGTTTGCCGCCGGGGAGAAACGCACCTGGCTGCACGAAATGGGCATGCGCTGGTTCCCGGTGGTGGGCTGGGCCGAACGAGGCGGTTACGGGGCGACCGGGCCGGGCAACTCGGTCCCGCGTTTTCATGTCACCTGGGGCACCGGGCCAGGCGTGGTCGAGCCTTTCGAGCGGCGGGTGCGGGAAGCGGTCGGGCGCGGGCTGATAGAGCTAAAATTCCGCCACCGGGTCAACCGCCTGATTCTTGAAGGTGGGGCCGTGACCGGAATCGAGGGGGAAATCCTCGAACCGGCCCGCGAGGAACGGGGCAAGGCCAGTTCGCGGGTGGCGGTGGGCGAATTCAACTTTAAGGCCCAGGCCGTGATAGTGGCAGCGGGCGGCATCGGCGGTAATCACGACCTGGTGCGGCAGAACTGGCCCGCCCGGCTCGGCCAACCGCCCAGTGAGATGGTCGCCGGGGTGCCGGAGTACGTCGATGGCCGCATGCTCGGTATCGCGGCGGAGGCGGGGGGACGCATCATCAACCCGGACCGGATGTGGCACTACACCGAGGGTCTGCAAAACTGGAATCCTATCTGGCGCAACCACGGCATCCGCATCCTGCCGGGACCGTCCTCGCTCTGGCTGGACGCGCGGGGCAAACGGCTGCCGGGGCCGCTCTATCCCGGCTTCGATACGCTTGGAACGCTAAAGTACATCATGGAGAGCGGCTATGAGTATAGCTGGTTCATCCTCAACCAGCACATCATCAAAAAGGAGTTCGCCCTTTCCGGCTCCGAGCAAAACCCCGACCTGACCGGCAAGAGTATACCGCTGGTGTTGCGGCGGGCCATCGGGAAGAAGGCGACCGGACCGGTTGAAGCTTTTAAAAAGCATGGGAAAGATTTCGTGGTTAAAAACAACCTGGCCGACCTCGTGAAAGGGATGAACGCCCTCACTGCCGAACCGCTGATTGACCTGGCCGAACTCGAACACGAGATTACAGCCCGCGACCGCGAACTGGCTAACCCCTTCTCCAAGGATACCCAGGTCGTGCATATCAACGGGGCCAGGAATTACCGGGGTGACAGGCTTATCCGCACGGCCAAACCGAAAATGCTGCTCGACCCCTCGACCCGGCCTCTTATCGCGGTAAAGCTGCACATCCTGACCCGTAAGACCCTGGGCGGCCTCGAAACCGACCTGTCGGGCCGCGTTTTGAAGGCGGACGGCCAGCCCTTGCCGGGCCTTTATGCTGCCGGGGAAGCCGCCGGGTTTGGCGGGGGCGGCATGCACGGCTACCGTTCGCTCGAAGGGACTTTCCTGGGCGGGTGTCTCTTTTCGGGGCGAGTGGCCGGACGCGCCGCCGCCGGGGACGTCCTATAACCTCAATTTAGAGTTATTTCTTTTTGAGCGAACCGGGTTTATGAGCCGCTTCAGCACCGCTCTGGCTGCTTTCAACAAGGTATTCGGGGTTGTCTTTCGAGGCGGCCACGTGATGCCCTTTTATATCGGTCGGTTTGGTCAGTTTGCGTTTGACCTTGCCTTTGGTTGGCCCCTGCGAGGTTTCCCACTCCACCGTATCGCCCGGCACCAATTTTTTCTCTTCAGCCATCCTTAACCTCCTTTATGCATAATTAACCTGCGAAAAAGGAGGCACACTCCGTACCCTGGCGGCAAAGAAAAAGCGGGTTTTCCCAAATCTTTATGGAAAAACCCGCTTTGGCCTTAATGGCTGACCGGTTGGTGGACCGGCGCGTCCTCGAAATAGTGTTTGTACTCGTTGCGGCAGGGCGCGCCCAGGCAATACGCGATTTTTCCTGTATCCAGGTTGGTGGTGCAGGACCAGAAGGTCGCCAGGCCGTCGTTATGGCCGCAGAGAGGCGCGGTGTGGTCGGCCAGGATAGTGCGGAGGTCAAGCTCGGCCTCCGGGCTTTCCAGCAGGCCAGGGGACAATTCGACCAGTTTGTTGTAACGGGCGACCGAGTTAGGCCAGGCCGGGTGGTAAGCCTGCATGTCCGGGTGCAAATAGTGGTTAGTCACGAACAGGCGGCCGTTTTCGAGCGAGCGGACCTCGCGCCGGGCCGGGTGGGCCTCGACCACGAAGGCGTCGTGGCGGTCGGCTATCAGGTAGCTTTTGGGCTCCTTGATTGGCAACGTTAAGAGGGTCTCTTTCGCTTCCTGGGCAGTGGCGCATTTTTCCAGCAGATAGCGCACGATTATATGAAAACTGATACCGACCGGGGCCGGGTCGGGGTGGTCGCCCGCGCCGTTAAAGCTGACGAACAGGCCGCGCTCGTTCAGGCCGTCGAACCGCCCGCCTATCAGACCTTCGTGAATACCGGTGTGAGAATAACCTTTGTCGGGCCGGGTGTGGATGAGGTGGCGGCGGCTTTCAAAATAGAAAAAGTCGTAGTTCCGGCCCACGATACGGCCTTCCGGTGTATCCACGACAATGGCGCTGCACCCGCCGGTCGCGCCGATGGTGTAATGTCCCAGGAGGTCTTCTTCCGGCAGGTTCAAGGCGCTGGCGTACCCGGCAAATTCCTCGACAATCTCAGGGTAATATTTGGCCGTGACCGCCCGGCACTTTTCGGCATAACTTAGCTGGGCCGCGCTCAGCTTTCCACCGGGGCTAAAGAAAGCCTCGCTCCCGGCGTGTTGAGCCGTTATAAAACCGATGTCGAAATGCGAGCCACTGGCCTCGTACCATTGATAATCCGCTTTCTGCTCCTCTAAAAGATTCCGCTCGTTATCAGACATAAAAACCTCCGTTTGGGGCTGCATATGGAGCCCACCGATACTTTTCCTTCCGGGTTCCCGCCTTTGTTTTAGAACTTTAGTGCTATTACCATCTATTATAGACCCTGCCATTGTGAGAGAGTCAAGAGATAAGCGGGTGTATTTTTACAAAATCTTATTCACCGGCAGGCTCGTTCACGGTTATAAAGGTACGTCTTGTGCTAACTAATTTTATAGAATGGAAACAACCGGAAAGGTTTGCCGGTTTGTAGGCTATAAGAGATGGGAAACTATGGAAAAGAAAGGAGCGCCAGTTATGGCAGACCGAATCGAAAAACGCGATGATGTTAGCCCCAAAGAGGGTTTGCACGAGTACGGCAATGTTGAATACGCCGACCCGACCAACAAGAAGTACCCGATTGATACGCCGGAACATGTCCGAGCGGCCTGGAGCTATATCAATCACAAGGATAACGCCGCCAAGTACGATAAGGGCGACGTAACCAAAATCAAGGAGCGGATTAAACGGGCCGCCAAAAAGCACGAGGTCGAAATCAGCGAGGACTGAGAACGGAAAAGTGTTTAGTGTTTAGTAGTCAGAGGGCAGAAGGCAGATTGTCACGCCCTCCAAGTGTGAGTCTGGGCAGCACCTAGTCATTCTGAGGCCGCAGCCGAAGAATCCTGGGCACTCACTTGTGGGTACCGTTGGACAATGTCACAGTCGTTTGTACGGGAAATTGAGCTTCCACCAATGCGACACACCAGTGTGATTGCGACTAGCGCCGTGCAACGCGAAATGACATTTTTATTCATTTTCGGTAATAGATAACAAAAAGACCTATCCTTTTCTAGCCGGGTAGGTCTTTTTGTTAGTTTTTTTTACGTTCAACGTTGTTTAGTGCCCTTTATGGGCAAACGTCGCTCGTTAGTATTCAAACTCGATGCGGGGCATTTTGCCGGTGGCCTGGACGAGGACTCGTTCGAGTTGCTCGCGGTGGGAGGGGGCCCGGCGCTGGTCGAACAGGTTGCGCATTATAACCCGCAGCGTCCCTGCCGAATCCTCATAACCGACGCTCGACCGGAACAGGTTGGAGGCTATTTGCGACCCGTTGATTGCCAGGATTTGCAAAAACCCGCTCCACCGGGCCAGGTCGTTTTCGCTGACCCCGTGAGCCTGGGCGATTTTGGCCCGGACTGCCGCATAGGGGTCGAGTTCGACGGTTTCGGTTTGGCCAGCCTGTTGGGTTTCTTCCGCGAAGTCGCCGGTTTCCGGCTGAGTCTGGCCGCCAACAAACATGTTTTGCTGCTGCCAGCGGTTGCGGCGGTTCAGGCGTTCCTCGCCCCGCTCAAGGAGGTAACGGGCCAGGCCGTGCGGGTTCTGGCGGGCGTTCTCGCGGGCATATTCCAGAATGTCCTGGATGTACTGCCCGTCCTTGCCAAAAGCGACCACTTTCTCGGCCAGGTAGATGGAAGTCTGCGGGTCGAAACCAAACTGGCGGAGCATCTCGGTTTCGGCTAACCGGGTTGCATCTGTCAGGACCTGTTCCATCTTTTCATTTTCCAGACTCGAATCACTTTCCACCACCATTTGATTGGCAATAAAGGTTGCTTTTCGCTTTGAAGGAATCATGTTGGTGGATTCTTCAAGTTGGTTATTTGAGGCTGTTTTATACATGTTGGTTTTGACTCTACTTGGATTCGGAGTGCGTATCTTCTTAGGTGCGGTGTCCGAATCCGGGCTGATTCGGTCACTGACTCTATATTGAGTCGGTGACTGTATCTTCTTAGAGTCGGTATAAATTTCATTAGTGATTTCGACCGTATCTATATAAATACGGTCTGCCCCAACAGCCTCAAATTCGGGTTCGAGGGGTCTATCCGAGGTCTCGACCCGGCGATAGGGCGGGACTTCCGGGAGGGCGTTGGTCCTGGTCAGGGGGCCGAGCGCTTTGGGCCGGGCGGCCGGTTTGAGATTCTTCTGGTTATCCGAAAGGAGGGCCTGGGCGTCCCTGGCTCCCTCGCAGTAGCGCACGACCTTGCAGCCCTTGCAATATTTCAGGCGGGTCTGAAGGGCGAACTCGCTCTTGGTAAAGGGGTCGGCGGTGCGGTAGAGGGTGGCGTCCACCTTGGGATTGACCCCGTACTCGGCGGCTTTGTCGCGAACCGCCTCGACGCTGGCCCCGATAGACTCGGCCAGTTCTTCAAAGCCGGGCAGGACAAGCTGGAAAGTGACGAGCCCGGCCCGGCGCAGTTCGTTTAGCAGGTTGGGCAGGTGGGTGATACTGACGCCCAGGGCGTCGGCAATATCGCGGCGGCCCGGCCAGGAAATATCCGAGACGGCGTTCCACTCGCGCCGCTCGTGTTCGTACTGGCGCAGGTAGGCCCACAGGTAGACCGCGTTGGGGCTGACCCCGGCCAGGTGATAGCACCGGAAAAACTCGTTCCAGAGCGGCACGAACCCGGCCAGTTGTTTGCGGCGGTAGGGCGATTTGAGCAGGACTCCCCGGTCGCCTTCCGGTAGCGGCTGCTCGAAAATATCGAAGCCTTCCTGTAAGATGTGGCCTGTGTCTTTTTTCCTGGGCATTCCTCTCCCTCACTCCTATTTATACCGAGGTAGCCTCGCCAGCCCTTCGAAATGCTCAAAAACCTAGAACATGCATGCGTAAAGGGCTTGACGACCGGCCAGAACCGGGTATAATTAAGGTAACAAAAACCTGGGTCCAGTACCGAGTACGGACCTATAGAAAATTTAGAAATCCCTTTGCGAACAACCAGCGGCTACCAACCAGGTTGTTCTTTTTTTGCCTGAAAATCCTTAAATCAGGCTTTCGGCCCGCTTTTCCGGCTGAACGGCTGGCTGCTGTTCACGCCAGCGCTTTAGCCGGGCCAGGTCTTGCTCGTAACGGGCAATCAGTTCATCTACAGCCAGCCGTTCAACAGGCTGTTCGGGGTCCGGCTCTGCTTTGGCTTTCGCCCTGACCGGCTCACGACTCCAGCGCACCACCGCCAGGTCTTCTATATCGAAACTAAGCTGGGTCGGCTCCCCTTCCTCCACCTGATTAGCACCAGTGCTGGCACCTGTAGTGGTGCTGACACTGGTCCCTTTGAGACGCGCCTTGTGGCTGGGGGCCAGGTCGCGCTTCTCCTTGAGTTGCTCGATCAGGTCGGGCAGGTTGAGCGATTTATTCTGTTGTAAGGCGTCGGCCAGGCTTTGCTGCACACTCGCCACCTGGTCCTCCGGGCTGAGCGCCGATAGGCGCCGGACTAACTCGACGTTGTTGAGAAAACTCGCCAGCCCTTCGCCGGGTAGATTGTTACTTTCTTCACATGGGGTTACAGCCGTAACCTCGGAAGCGGTATTTTTCGAAAAATCGTCACCGAGAGCGTGCCGGTCCCCGGTCAGGAAAAACTCTTTGACCGCCGGGGCTAAATTTTCGGCGGCGCGGATGCGCTGGGTGACGTAGGGCCGGGACTTGCCGATGCTGCGGGCGATTTGTTTGTGGTCCCAGCCGAACTCGTTGGCAAGCTGGCGGTAGCTTTCGCCTTCCTCCCAGGGAGCCAGGTTCTCGCGCTGGACATTCTCGATAATCGCGTCAATCAGGGGGTCGGCCCCTTCGTCGCGATTATCCACCAGCACGATAGGCACACGTGCGAAACCGAGTTCACGGGCGGCCTGCCAGCGGCGGTGCCCGGCTATCAGGGTGACCCGGCCCTGCTCGCCCCGCACTCCCAGGAGGGCTTGCAGGATGCCGCGGGCGGCGATACTCGCTTTCAGTTCTTCCAGGCCGCTCCGGCTGATTTGCTGGCGGGGCTGGCGCGGGTTCGGCTGAATCCGTTCGGGCGATAGATAGACCAGCGTCCCCCTGGGGACCTGGGCCTCGATTTCAAAAAGGTCGCGGCGGGTTGCCATTAAAGTTCTTCCTCGCCGTCCGGCCCATCTTCAAAAGCGGGGTCCGGTTCGACGCCGGGGCTGCCCTGGGCCAGTTGGGCGGCTTCGTGGACGGTCGCGGGGGTGATTACGCGCTCCTGGCGGCTGGCCCCCAATAGCAGGGAGTGATAGCCGACCTTGCAGGCTTCGCGGGGAATCCCTTTGCTGAAATCGGCCAGGGCGACCAGGGCTTCCTCGCTAAAGAGGTCGTACTCGGCCCCGGCCATCGAAAGGCGGTAGCGCACCAGTTTGATTGTTTCCTCGCGGCTGAGCTTTTCAAGGCGGACCTGCGAGACAATCCGGCTCAGGAAGTTGGGCCGGGCCGCCACCTTGCGCGAGAGTTCTTCCTGGCCGAACAGGATAATCTGGACCAGTTTTTCGTTGCCGGTCTCGAAGTTGAGCAGTTGGCGCAGCAGTTCGAGATTGTACTTGGTGGCGGTCTGGGACTCGTCAACCAGCAGGACGAGGGAATTCCCGGCGCGCTGGGTTTCTTCGACCAGCAGGCTCTTGAACTGGCGTTTGAGGCTTTCGACCTGCCGGGAGACGGGTTCGAGGCCGTACTCGTGCAGGATATTGACCATTAGCTGGGAAGGGGTAGCGGCCAGGTCATCCAGGTAGGCGACCCGGTAATCGGCGCGGGCCGAGAGGCGGCTGCGCATAATCGAGCAAAGCGAACTCTTGCCGGTGCCGACCGCGCCCAGGACCATTGCCAGGCCCATGCGGTCGCGCACGACCTGCAAGCAGAGCGAAATAACCTTTTTGTATTGTTCGCTGAGATAGACAAAGCGGGGGTCGGTGCCGGTCACCTGAAAGGGCGGCTCGAACAGCTCGTAGAAATTTACATAATATTCAAGCCCCAGCCGGTCGAGCTGCGAAGCGGCATCAAACGGGCGGGCTATATTTTCGGAAGGTAATAGCTCGGTTACAAAATTAGTCATGACAGGTCGGATTCTTCTTGTCGGGTAAAAGCACCCTGACCATGTATTTAATAAACGTTACCCATGATTATACGGCATGCATGGCGACATGAGTCAAGAGATTTATCCACAAATATTATAAAACCGGAAAATTTCCCATGAAATTTTCCACTTTATCCCCAATTTATAGTGGCATCTGGAAAAAGTAACCCCTATATTTGTTATTTTGCTAAAATATGCATGCTCTAACCCCATGTATGGCAAGGCACATATCCCTCATGTTTGGTGAAAGGTTACCGGGCGACCCTAGAGATATTAGAGACAGGAAAAAGGGAAAAAGAAATGGGCGGAGTCGAGAGGTTTTTAGGGCTTGAGAAAGAATTTATATTAAACCTGCTGGACCGGGAGAAGGTGCCGGGTCTTTCAATGGCGCTCACCAGCCGGGATGGGATGGTGGGGGTCCGTGCGTTCGGGATTAAAGACATTTCGAGCCGGGAACCGGTCACGGCGGATACGCTGTTTCAGGCCGCCTCGCTGAGCAAGCCGGTCTTCGCGGCCCTTGCCCTGAAACTGAGCGAACAGGGTTTGCTTGACCTTGATAGACGGCTAGTCTCTTACTGGCCCGACCCGGTCTTCCCGGACCCTTTCAGCCAGGAACCCGCCCTATTTCCCAAATTGGAGGACGCCCGGCTCGAAAAAGTAACGGCTCGTATGATTTTGAGCCATTCGGCGGGATTTCCGAACTGGCGCAGTAAAGACAATATGTTGGAATTCAAGTTTGACCCCGGCGAAAGGTTTGGCTATTCGGGCGAAGGCTACACCTATTTGCAGCGGGTTCTGGAAAAAATCCTGGAAAAGCCTTTTGCCGAATATATGCATGCCAACCTTCTAGCGCCGCTTGGAATGGCGAATAGCAGTTATGCCTGGAAAGCTGATTTTGCCGGGCAAGCCGCTACCGGCCACACAAAGGACGGCCAACCCGCTCCCAGGCCGGACTTCTGGCCGCCCCTGGCCGCGGCGAGTCTCTATACCACCGCCCCCGATTTCGCCCGGTTTTTAGCCGCCTCGGTTAACCCATCTACATATGAAAGCGGCGGTTTTAGCCTGGGGGAAAGCAGCCTGGCCTTGCTGCGCCAGCATCAAATCACCCTCGGTGAAAAGTTGGCCTGGGGTATGGGTTGGGGTATTGAAAAGAGCGCTGCGGGCGAATACCTGTGGCAGTGGGGCGATAACGGCGATTTCAAAGCTTTCGCGCTGGTTGAGTTAAAGACCGCTACCAGGCTGGTCATTTTCACGAACGGCTATAACGGGCTGGCGGTTTGCCGCGAACTTGTCGAAAGCCTCTTTCCCGGCGACCATCCCGCCTTTACGGAGTTTTTAGCCGATACGAGCAAGTTTGTCTTCTAAAAAATTTGTTCTAAAACCTCTTGACATGAAACCAAAAGGTGTCCTATAATGAAAAGGAAACCAAATGGTTTCATGTTTTTCAAATCGTGAAGGAGGCTAAATAAAATGACCCCGAATGCTCAAAAAGCTCTACCCGATATAAGCTATACTTACCTGCTGGACGCGCCACTAAAGAAGGTCTGGCGGGCCATCTCGACCTCGGAAGGGCTGGCCGGATGGCTGATGCCCAACGATTTTCAGCCGGTGCTGGGCCACGAATTTACTTTTATCACCCAGCCGGTCGGGGATTTCGACGGCATCGTCCATTGCAAGGTGCTGGAACTCGACCCGCCCCACCACCTGGGGCTTAGCTGGAACGGGCATAACATGGACCTCTTTTTGCGGCTCGACCTGAAAGAGTTGGACGGCAAGACCGAACTCAGCCTGGTCCATTCGGGCTGGCTGGAGAGCTATGCTTTTACCCGCACCATCATGGACGAGGGCTGGCGCAGGCACACGCGGGAGCGGCTGGAAAACCTGCTTGCCCAAATGGAATAATTTTACTTTCTGGTTTGAATGGCCCTGTAACCGGGGTTTTTACCGGGAAAAATGTTTTAGAAGCGAGGTGACTCCCGATGACCGCAGGTTTGCCCAGGCACGATGTTTTCCAGGCTATCGCCGACCCGACCCGCCGCGAGGTTTTGCGGCTGCTTTCCGAGCGCGAAATGTCGTTAGGGACAATCTGCGGCCATTTTCCGATTACCCGCACGGCGGTCTCGAAGCACCTGCATATCCTGGCGGACGGCGGGCTGGTCCGGGAGACCAGGGTCGGGCGCGAAACCCGCTACCGCCTGCAACCCGAACCGCTCCTCGAACTGAAGCGCTGGCTGGCCTACTACGAGCGGTTCTGGGATAGCAAGCTGGCCGCTCTCAAAACCCTGGTCGAAAGCGACACTTCCGAAAACGAGTCCCCGGACCAGTCCGAAGCGTGGCCGGACTAGAGCACCCGCGTGGGAAATAGTGGCGCACGCCTGGTGCTATTCGCCGGTGACGCCGTCGATGCCTTCCCGCAGCAAGTCGGCGTGGCCGTTGTGGCGGGCTGTTTCCTCAATCATGTGCAGGATAATCCAGCGCAGGGTAAATTTGGTGCCGTCCCGCCCGGTCGCCGCCGATAAATCGTCCAGGCTGGCGCTGGCGACAATCCGGCGCGAGGCTTCGCAAGCCTCATTGTAATAGGCGATTAAACCCGCCAGGGTTTCGCCCGGTTCGACCCGGAAGTCGGCTTCGGGGTCGTTGTCGGCGTCGGGCAAGCCCTGGGGGTTCAGCCCGGCAAAGCGGTCCTGGAACCACCAGATTTCGTTGACCGCCAGGTGTTTGACCAGCCCGACCAGGTTCAGGGTCGAGGGCGGCATGCTCGGTCGTTTCCCTTTTTCTTCGTCCACCCCCTGGACCTTTTTCAAAATCGTAGCCCGGTGATAATCGAGAAAACCGTTCAGGGTTTCCCGCTCCGCCGCGATAGCGGGTGGGTCGCGCCTGATAATGTTGTTAGCAGCCTCGGACATACTTTTCCTTTCATTTCTTTAGAGATTTCTTTATAAAATATACCGGGCGATTATAACTCTTTAAAATTACCACGCAAATACTTATAAATTGGTCCGAAAAGGACTTGTAAATTGCGTGTTTACTTGTTATCTTGTATATATCGACCTGGGACACCTCGGTTTTCTTTCGGACCCCTTCTTTTCTTAAAAAAATAGTTTTTGGCGAACGGTTTAAAAACCGCTTTTCGCGTTCCCTTATGGCTATGGCAAAAAACCCTCCAGGAGGTCTATTCGATGAACCCGACACCCGATAAAGGCGCCAACCCCAATAACCAACCTACCGCCGCAGACGAGAACCAGACTTCAGATGTCATCTCTATTGCCAGCGGCACCTCGGTCGGCGGCTCGAATACCGTTTTCGGGTCTACCGGGACCGCTACCGCCACCGCCGCAGCCACGGCCAGCGCCACCGACATCAGCCGGATTAGCTGGAAAGGCAGCCCTAACCACTGGGTCGGGCGGGATAACAACACGGTCGTGGCGATTGTCGACCACATCATGCAGGGGACCATGGAGTCTACCAACGGCTGGTTCAAGAACCGCCGCAGCGATGTTAGCGCCCATTTCGGCGTGGCAAAAGATGGCCGCATCTGGCAGTGGGTGCGGGTGCCCGACGCCGCCTGGGGTAACGGTATCCCCGAAAGCCCCGACCCGTCGCTCGATTGGCTGGCCGATGGTCTAAAAAAGAATATCAACCCGAACAACCTGACCGTCTCGATTGAACACGAAGGCAATACCGGCGACACCTTTACCGAGGAACAGTTCCAGGCGACGCTCTGGCTGCATAAGTACCTGATTACAACCTACAAGATTATGCCCGACCGCAAGCACATTATCGGCCATTACCAGATTTCGGCCCGGTCGCGGGCCCAGTGTCCCGGCACCGGTTTTCCCTGGCAGCGTCTTCTCAACGAGCTTTCGGGGATGCCAAAGCCGCCCAACCAGCCTTCCAACACGCCTGTACCTTCGAATACCAACCCTATCAACAGCCTGGTTGACATGAAGTGGCTACAGGGGGTGAGCGGGGTTATCATCACGGACCTGGGCGTCAAGACAATTAACACCAATAACGCCTACGTGCGGTCCAAGCCGTCCCTTTCCGGGACCGATAACACGCTATTGCGGGTGTTATCCAAGGGCAAGCAGTTACGTTTTAGCGGCTATACCGATGCCGGTCCGGCTTTCCGTGGTAACGTGCGCTGGCTGCTTATTTCCGACCTGGACGATGGCGGGTGGGTCCATTCCTCGATGGTGAGTTAGCCGGGGAAAGTTTTTAGTAATCAGAGGGCAGTAGGCAGAGGGCAGAGGCCAGAAGGCAGAGGGCAGAGGCCAGAAGGCAGAGGGCAGAGGCCAGAGGCCAGAAGGCAGAGGGCAGAGGCCAGAAGGCAGAGGGCAGAGGGCAGTAATCAGTTTGTGCCATTCCGTGTGAAGCACGCGCCCTCAGGTCGCATTTGCGGGCTTTATGGGTCCGTTGGACAATAGCACGGTCAATATTCTTGTCATTCCGTGGCAAAGCCACGGAATCTCCGGTCCGTTGGACAATAGCACGGTCAATTTTCTTGTCATTCCGAGGGAACCGAGGAATCTAGCCCGTAGGGTTCCCTTTGGGCCGGTCTGTTGGACAATAGCACAATCGAACGTGCGTGAAACCGGGACTCCCTGGAATAACAAAATACATGGTTTTTCTCGGTTAAACCTACTCATGGTAATTTGGTTGGTTGGTTAATTTAAAGGAGTTTTAGCCGGTAGTAACAGGCCGGATTCGGGAAAAATATATTTGCGTGGTACGCCAGGGTTAGCGTGATAAAGCGTTAGCCCGGCAGTTGCGGACCAGCGAAAAAATAACAGGTTTGAAAAGGTCCTAAAAGCCGCTCATGGCCGGAACAGCCTCGAAAAGTGAGCGCAACGCGGGGGATTACTATAAACATATCCCCATTTGTGAAACATATCCCCTTGACAAGGACGAATTGCGTGATAAAATGGAGTAAATCCGTGGTAACGTCTTGTTTACTTATAGTCGCACAAAATCCAGGAAAAACGGATCGCTTGCGCCAGTCTTGTTCCCTGCTTTTACGGGTCTAACCGAAGCACAACCGGGTCTCCTCACAAATCACTCGCAGCCACCTACCAGGCTGTTAGCGGGTCTCCTAAAAATCTTCAACGGGTCTCTGGGTCAGAATTGTTATAGCCAAACCACCGCCTGGGCGGGGTCGGGTCTATTTCCCCTTGCCCAAAACGGAGTGGCTGTAACAAAAATCGCTAAAGCGGGTAATTATGGAATTAGCAAAACTGATAATGGGCTGTTCCCTGTTTCTCATAGGCGTCTGCATCGTTGCGAGCGGCTTGTATATTATCTTGCGTAAAGAATACCAGGAAGCTCTCAAAACCCTCACCAAGCAAAGTCCCAAATTAGCCGGAAAATCACCCATCGAAGATGTCATCAAACCGTTGGCACAGACTTCGGTCCAGCTTATGGATACGGTTAACAAACTTATCCAGACGGCGGTCGGGACCGGGGCGTTCCTGTGTATGCTCGGTTCGGGGTTGTGTATCCTGGCCTACTGGATGGTTTCGAACTAACTGCCGCAGTTAACCGTCGCACGGTAAGCCGCCACACGGCGGGCTCGTTATTCGTTAAGGATAAACTTTATGGCTATCGCTGACTCAATCAAATTAAGTGGTCCCTTGAGTAGTGGTTTGCGCTCGAAAATCACCTCCCAGTCCCTGAACTGGCTCTACACTTATCTTTCGGCGGTCGTCCGGCAGGAAGATGCCAGCGCCGATTACGCGCTTTCGCCGAGCCTCAAGCCGCGCCTGGCCCGCCTCGAACTGGCCGCTGACGGCGATTATTCCGGGCAGATTGACCAACTCTACGCCGAGGCCCCGGCTTCGGCTTCGGCCAAACTGGGCCTGGCCGATGTAGCCGCCACTAACGGCGGGAGCATCCTGCTCGGCAAGAGCGGCAGCGGCAAGACCCGCCAGTTGCACGACCAGACCTCGCGGTTGGCCCGGACCAGCCTGGCCCAGGTCGAGCAGCTACGATTGCAGTCGGACGCCACCCGCAACGATTTCGCCCCGGTCTTTTTGCCGGTCTACGTCCAGTTGCCCGTTATCGCCTCGCTCATGGCCGACCTCGAACGCTCCGGCCAGCGCACCAACCTTTTCGGTATGGCCCTGGAAAACTATTTGAGCCAGCAGGCCGGGGCAAGCGTCCCGCCGACCCTTATGAGCGAAGTCGTGCCGGTAATCCTGGCCGATAACCTGGAAAAACTCGACCTGGGCCAGGCCCCGGTCTTTTTTAGCCGCTTCAACCAGTGGTTCTCGACCGTTACCCCGGAAGCCCGCGTTATCCTGGCCTGCCAGCACCTCAGTTTTGTCCTTTATTACCCCTGGTTCCGGCCCGAACAGGCCTGGCAGTTCTTTGGCCTTTACGGCTTCGAGTGGGCGGAAGTCCGCCCGTTCCTGGGAAGCCGCTACTCCGAGGCCGAACTCGACCAGCTTGAACTGACGGGATTGACCGGGCTTTTCGTCCATCCGAGCCTGTGCAAACTCTTTACGACCAACACCTCGGCGCGGGGCGGCCTGGCCGGGCTGCTCGACATCTTTACGAATAACATCCTGGGCGGCAACGCGGCCCTGGCCCGCCAGTTGGCCGGGTACTCCCAACTCCTCGGTGACGACTTCTTTGCGACCACGACCCCGGCGACTTCCGCATCCGGTGTTACCACGACTTCGTCAAGCGGCGTCCAGCCCAAGGGCGACGCTAACTCGCAGCCCGCCGGGTGGTGGGGCAGCCAGTTCACCAAACAGGCCAAGCCTGGGGCCACCGGGCAGGTCCAGTCCGACGTTTTACCGAAGGGGATTGACCTGGGCCAGATTCCCGGCCTTATCGCACAGGGCGGCAACCTGATTCAAGGGCTGGCAAGCGCGGTCGGCACCGTCAGCCAGGCGATTTCAGCCCTCGGCATCGGGCAGGATAACGCCGGTCAGGCCCAACCCCAGGCGTCCCAGGACAAGCCAGCCGACCCGACCTCGACCCCGGCCAGCCAACCGGCAACCGCAAATACGCAGCAAAACACGTCCGACCCGGCGCAGCAGACGACCACCCCGGTGGCAGACCAGTCGGCGCAAGGCACCCCTGGTGTGGCCCAGCAACTTACGCAAGCCACGCTACAGGCGGCCCCCGACGCGGTAGCAGCACCGGTGCCTGCTCCCGACAACTCGACCCCGTCGAATAACACCGGCATAAGTGCCAGCACCAGTGCCAGCCAGTCGCAAATCTTACCGGCGGCGCTTATCGGCGCGGTAGCGGGCGCAGGCGCGGCCCTGGCGGGGGCGACAGCCCAGCAGAACGCGCAAAATACCCAAATCCCGGCCCAACCCGGCGCGACCACCAGCAGCACGGCTGCCAGCGCTGCGACGGCCCAGCTTCTTTCGCCAGCGCCGCCACGAACGCGGTCGCGGCACCAGTGCAGGCACCAGTGCCAGCCCCGACCCCGGCTCAGACCAGCTACCCGAACCTCGCGGCCCCGGCGGCTTCAACGGCCTCGACGCCCCTGCCGGACTCGGTTGCCGGGCTGACCGAAACGCACCCCCTGGCCGACTGGACCCGCCTGATTAACCCGGCCCTGGACCGCTTGCTGGCCGGGTGGGTCTGCCTCCAACTCGACCCCGCGACCCTACCGAGCGCGCTCGACCGGGTGGTCGGCTTCACCAGCCAGCAGGGCGAAGGGCAGTTAAACTTCCTGAAATTGTTGTATCTCCTGACCGGACCCGAAGCGCGCCCGGCCCTCTTTAACGGTCTCCTGGGCCAGCCGCCGACCGCCGACCGCTTGCAGATGTTGATTGCCGTCGTCCGGGTCGACCCCCACTCCCACGAAACCTGGCAGAGCTACCTGACTTCTCTCGCGAGTGGCTCGGACCAGACCTTTGGGCGGCAAGTCCTCGACCTGGTGGCCCGTATCGGCAAGGTTGACCCCGACAGCGAACAGCCGCCGAACCTGGAACTGGTCAGCCTGGCCGAAATCGCCCTGGAACTCCTTTCCCAGAACGGTTCCCCCGATGCCTCCCTGTTCCTGCAACTCGGCCAGAACCAGGAGCAACTCGGCCTGGCGGATAAGGCCCTCAACAGCTACAGCAAGGCTCACCGCAGTTCGAGTCTCCCGGCCCTGGAAGGGACGCTGGGGGTTGCCCGGTTGCGGTCACAGCAGGGCGCTTACAACGAGGCTTCTTCGACCCTCTCGAACCTGAAAGTGCGTTTGAACTACTTCCAGGCCGAAATTGACAACCAGTTGTCGGTCAACTTCCGGCAGCAGGGCGAGTTCGACGCGGCCCTGGACGCTGCCCGGCAAGCGGTTGACAAGGGCAAGCGCCCGACCTACCGCCACAATTTGGCCCTGGCCCTCAGCGCCAAAGGGAGCCGCACCGAGGCCGAGGACGAACTCCAGAAGCTGACCCAGGAATTCCCGAACTTTGCCGATGGTTTCTACGACCTGGGCCGCTTGCAGTCCGAACGGGGCGCGGGCGACCTGGCCCTGGTAAATTTGGGCCGGGCGGTCGAGCTTTCCTCGAATACCTCGCGCTACCTGTACGACCTGGGCCGTTCGCTCCTGGCCCAGGGCAAGCTCGATGAAGCCCTGACCCACCTCAAAGCCAGCGTGGCCCAGGGGACCAACCAGGCCGACTACTTCGTGGCCCTGGGCCTGGTTTCGCTCAAACTGGCTCAACTGGACGAGGCCCACGCGGCCTTTACGAAATCAATCGAACTGGCCGGGGACAAACTGCGGGCCGACCAACTGGCCTACCTGGCCGCGACCGATTTCGCCCAGGCTAACTACGCCGAGGCCCAGCGCAGCCTGACCCGCGCCCTCAACCTCGAACCGCAAAAGACTATTTTGTGGATGCTCTCGGCGCTGGTCGCCGAGGCAGACAACCGCTCCGACCTGGCCCTGGCCCAGTATCGCAAGGCCACGACCTACAGCACCGACGGTTCGCAAGCGCCTACAAATTTGCGGGTGGCCTGGGAACTCGGTATGGCGCGGGGTCTGCGCCTCAATAAGCGGGTGGACGAGGCCATGCGCCACAGCCAGACCGCCAGCAAACTGGCCGCCGGGACGCCCGAAACCCTCTACGAGGAAGGGCAACTTGCCCTGGCCCGCAACAACAAAATGGACGCCTCGACCGCTTTCGGGCGCGGCGTGACCGCTCTCGGTATGTACGTGAGCAAGGAAGAACCGGCCACCAACCTCTATCCGAGTGAAACGGGCTGGCTCCAACTCTTTACCGTACCGGGCGAACTGCAATTCGAACTGCCCTACTACTACGCTGTGACCCTGCGCGAACTGGCCCGCCACGAACAGTCCCAGAAAGTTTTGCGCCAGCAGTTGCAGAACCTGGAAACCGTCCCGTCCCGGCCCCGGACCGAACTCGAAAACGCTCTCATCCAGTCGCGGCGGGCGGCCTTCAACTACGAGTTGGGCCTGTCGCTGATGGCGGTCAACAACAACCAGGAAGGCCAGTTGCACCTGAGCCAGGCTGTCACCGAAGCGCCGTTAAAAGCGGTCTACCGGCTCGGTCTTGCCAAGGCCCTTATCAAAGGCAACCAGGTCGACCGGGCGGTCTACGAACTCAACCAGGCCCGCGAACTTGACGCCGGGTTGGCCGAGGTCAACGCGGTCCTGGCCGAAATCAACCTGGCCGGGGGAGCGAAAGCGCCCGACCAGAACGTGATGCTGGGAAGCCTGAACCTCTACCTGAAAGCGCTCGAATCGGAGCCGAACAACCAGCGGTATCTCTACCGGGCGGCTCTGCTGGCCTACCACCTGCGCCACCAGAACCACGCCACCGAGCTTATCCGGCGGTTGCTCCAGATTGCCCCGAACATGGCCGCCGCCCACCTGCTCCTGGCCTGTAACCTGGAGCGGAGCGGCAACCTGGCAAAGGCCCGCGAGGAAATCGCTATCGCCCTGGCGAAAGGCGGCAAGAGCGCCGATTACTACGCCGTCGCGGCCCGGTTGGCGCGGCGGGCCAACGCCCTGCCGGAGATGGAGCAACTCCTGACGGTCCTGCGGGTCCAGCCGAACCTGCCGCTGTATCTCCAGGCCGCTCTCAAGACCGAGGAAGGCGAACTGGCCCTGGCCCAGGAGAAATACTTCCCGGCGGGTGAAGCCTACAAAGAAGCGATTGACGCTTTCCAGAAGTTTACCGCGACCGGCCAGCCGATACCGCTGGAAGAACTCTACTACGAGAACGGCGCGTTCACGGGCGGCAGCGCCTACGGCCAATCGCTCCTGGCGAACTTCAAAGTGGCTTACGCCGGGGTCTTGCAGCACCTCAAGAATTACGACCAGGCCCTGCAAGAACTCGATGAAGCCCTGGCAATGCAGCCGTCGCTGGCCTCGGCCCATATCCTGCGGGGCGACCTGCTGGTCCAGCAGGGCCGGACGCGTGACGCCCTGGTTTCCCGCCAGCGCGCCGCCGAACTCGAACCGTCGCCGCAGCGCCTCTACGACCTCGGCCTGGCTTATCTCAAGCTGGACGAAGTCGAGCCGGCCATTGACGCCTTCAAACAGGTCGAGAACAGCAAAGAGATTAACAACCGGAGCGATTACTGGGCAGGCTTTGGCCAGGCTTACCAGAAGTCGAAGAATTACTCGGCGGCGCGGGCGGCTTACAAACGCGGCCTCCAACTCAATCCGAGCGACCCCGACCTGCAAAAGGCCCTGGCCGACTCCTTCCTCAGCACCGGGGAGAAACAGTCAGCCGTCCAGTACCTGCAAGGCGCGGTGGTCAGCCAGCCCCAGAACCCCGATTTGCGGATGGAGTTGGCCCGCCTCTACGAAGACCTGAAGTGGAACCAGGAGGCCAACAGCGAGTACGAGCAGGCCACCAACCTCAACCCTTCCTCGCCGAACGTCTGGTTGCAGCGGGGCAAAGCCCTCAACCGGACCGGCCAGACCGAGCAGGCGCGTTCGTCCCTCGAACAGGCCCTGCGGCTCGATGGCAACCTGGCCGAGGCGCATTACGAAATCGGGATGCTCTACCTGAAGTCGTTCCAGGCCCGGAGCGCCCAGACCGATAAGCTGCCGCCCGACCTGCGAGGTATGTTTACCTCGTCGGGGGTAGCCAGTAGTCAGAGGGCAGAAGTCAGAAGTTAGAAGGCAGTAGTCAGAGGGCAGAAGTCAGTAGCTAGAAATCAGAAGGCAGAAGCCAGTAGCTAGAAATCAGTATCAATAGTCGAAAATTTCTCACTGACTACTGGCTACTGACCTCTGACTACTATTCAAAAGAGCGGACAAAGGATTATGGCAACAATTCAGATGCAGAAGAAACCGGTAGCCAGGCCGGTCGAAACCCCGGCGGACATCTCAGCCGAACTCGAAAAGGCCCACGAGCATCTGCGTAAAGCGGTGACGCTCAACCAGGGCACAGCCGCTTACCAGTACGCCCTGGCCCAGGCCGAATTCCTGGCCGGGAACTTCTCCGCCAGCGCCGATGCCGCCGAACGCAGCCTCCAGGCCGACCCGGCTAACTACGACGCCCTTTTGCTGCTGGCCGAAACGCTGCTGCGCCTCAAACGCTACGCCGATACCTGGACCGCTTCGATGCAGGCCATCAAGCTGGATAAGTACCGCGAGGATGCCTGGATGCTGGCCGCTCGCTCTGCCGCCGAGGCCGGGGAAGGCGACAAGGCGATCCAGTGTCTCGAACTTTTCCTTAAGGTCAATAAAGACCAACTGGTCGGCCCGCTGCCCTATATCTTGCTCGCCCGGACCTATCTCGACACCGGCCAGCCGCAAACGGCCCTCGAACAGGTCGAACAGGCCCTGGCGAAAATGCGCTCTTTCTATATCGCGCCCGGCCCCTACTTCCTGGCCCTGCGCGCCCAGGTCCTGCGCCACCTGAAACAACCGGTCGAAGCCCTCGAATACTACCGACAGGCTTTGCAGATGTCGCCGCAAGACCCCGCCCTCCACAACGAACTGGGCGAGGCTGTCCTCGAACAGAACAAGCCGCTCGACGCTTTGCGCTCCTTCCGGCAGGCCGTCGAACTCGACCCCAACAGCGCCCTCTACCATTACAACGCCGGGACCGCCGCCCGCCGGGCTGCTGTCTCTCAGGCCGGTATGACCAAACAGACCGACTCCCTGCCCCAGCAGGCTGTCGAACTGCTTTTACGGGCGACCGACCTCAACCCGGTAGTGGCGAAATACTGGTACGAACTGGCCCTGGCTTACAAGGGTATCAACAACTACCGCGAGATGAAACTGGCTTTGCAGCAGGCTATCGCCCAATCGACCGTCTTTACCGACGCTGAAGCGCCCCAGGTCGGCTATATGCGGCTCTACGCCTGGGCCTGCCAGCGGTTGGGAGATTTCGACTCGGCCCGCGAGACCCTCAAGTCTATCCTGGCAATCCTGCCCAACGACCACATCACGCTCAACGATATGGGCGAACTCTCCTACAAACTGGGCAACTTCAAAGCCGCCTTTAACTACTTCCGCAAGGCCGAAACTATCGCCAACGACCACCCGCGCTACCTGGCGAACCTGTCGCGGGCGATGGTCAAACTCGACCGGCCCGAAGAAGCCCGCGAACTGGTCGAAGAAGCGGCCCGGATTGACCCTAAAGACTATTATGTCCGCTTCCAGCTTGGGGCGGTCTTGCTCGACGCCGGTCAGGCCGACCAGGCTCTCGAACACCTGCAAGAGGCTGCCTCGAAAGAGCCCGACAACGCCGAGTTCCGCTACTACCTGGGCCGGGCTTACCTTAACACGGGCCACATTTCCGAGGCCATTCACCACTACCTCGAAGCTGTCAACGGCGCGCCGCTCAAACACCAGTGGCAGGCCGAACTGGGCGAAATCTACCTGCGCGAACACGCCTACGTCCCGGCCCTCGAACACCTGCGGCTGGCCGCTCAGCTCGAACCGGGCGAACCGGTCTACCGCTACAACCTGGCGATTGCCCAGGCTTCCAACGGCGACTTGCAGGCGGCGCTCTACACCCTGCGCGAGGCTCTCCGCACCTTTGGTGATTTCGCCGGGGCCGAGTGGTACTACCTGGAAGGCAAGCTGTTGACCGAAAACGGGCGGCTGGACGAAGCCCTCGAATCGTTCGTCCGGGCCAACCACATGGAACCCGGCAACCCCGACTACAAGGTTGACCTGGCGAAAGTGTTGCGGCTGAAAGGCGCGCCGGTAGACCGGGTCCGCCCGCTGCTTGACGAAGCCCTGACCGAAGACCCCGAAAGCCTGCGGGCCTACGAAGAACTGGCCTACACCCTGGAACAAAGCAACCAGGACGAGGCCGCCGTCCAGACCCTGGAAGCGCGCATTAACGAAGTCCTGTCGAAGGTCTAGTAGTCAGAGGTCAGAGGGCAGTAGTCAGAGGATTGAGAAAACCAAACGCTTATCAAAATTACTGGTTTCTGACTACTGCCCTCTGGGTACTGACTTCTGGCTACTGGCCTCTGACTACTGACCTCTGGCTACTGGCAACTGATTGAGGAGTAAAAATGTACGATTACGCTCATTTAACCAAAAGCTACCGGACCGATAACAGCCCCAGCGCCCGCAATACCGGCTGGTGGAGCGGCGACGAGGCCGGGCTGACCGGTAATTACACCCCTGATTTCCTGAAGGGTTACCTCCTGCACTATTGCCGCCTGTGCGACCGGACCAACCGCCAGGGAACCGTCCCGGTGTTGCAGGCCCTGCTCGAAATCGAGCCGGAAAACGGCGAGGTCCATTACCTGCTGGCCCGGCAGTACGACCTGGGCGGTCTGCGCGAACTGGCGATGCCGAGCTACGAGCGGGCGGCGGCTCTCTGCCCCGAAAAACCCGAATACGCCCTGGCGGCGGTACGGACGGCGGGCTACCTGGGCGACCGCATCAAGGCCATGTCGCTGGTCAACAGCGTCATCTCGGCCTACCCGGTCATGGCCGAAGCCTGGTACGAGCGGGCCATCATCTACGAAACCGACGAGAACTGGAACCGGGCCCTTTCCGACCTGCACCGCTGCCGCGACCTCGAACCGCACAATACCGATTACCTGTGCGACATCGCCCGGATTTACCGGCTGCAAAAGAGCTACCGGCTGGCCCGCCAGTTCGCCGAACGGGCTTTGCGCGAAGACCCTCGCTGCCAGCGCGCCCACGCCGAATTGCGCGAAATCCCGATGCGCGGCCACATCATGGGAATGATGTTCCGCAGCGAGGACGACGCTCTCGACCCGTCGCGGGCGGGTTATAACGTGCGCGAAGACTAAACACCACCCACCACCGGACCCGGCTTTCCGCCTGGCCGGACCGGAACCGGGACAAACAGCTACTAGACGACGGGAATCGGTAGAAACATGGCTAAAACCCAGACCACCAGCAAGAACACCCTGGAAACAACCCTCTACGACGGTATAACGATGGTCAGCGTGCTTTTGCGCACCGGCTATCATACCGAGGCGGCCAGCCTGGCCTCGCAGTTGCTGGTCCATTTCCCCCAGGCTTTGCCGCTGCACGTCGGGGCCGGACGCGCCCTCATGGCGGCGACCGGCGAGGGGGTCAACACCCAGCGCGCCCTCGGTCACCTGCGGCGTGTCCTTGATTCGGACCCCGAAAACTGGCGGATTCGGCTCGAAACGGTCCTGCTCTACCTGCGCGGCGATAAAGCCCAGCGCGACCGGGCCGGGCAAGAACTCTGGCTGGCCGTCCAGTCGGCCCCGGATAACCCCTGGCTGCGCGAGATGATTGACTGGCTGCCCGAACAGAATATTTTTAAGAAGACCCAAAAATGGAACGCCTCGGTGGCGCGCGGGTTTGGCGTCAATTCGCTGAACGTCCCGCCCGACCAGCAAAACCAGGACGAGGGCGGGGTGGCCCGCCTCTACCTGCGCCGCAAGATGCCCTGGATGGCCGTCGAATATTTTGAGAGAGCCGCCCACCGCCTGACCCCCGAACAACTCGCCAGCCGCAGCGATTTGCGGAGTGGGTTGCTGCTGTCGCTCTGGCTGAACGGCGAAAGCAAGCGGGCCAGCGCCCTCGCCAGCGAAATGCTGCTCGACCAGCCCCAGCTTATCCTGCCGCGCCTGATTCTGACCGCCCACCTGTCGAGCACCGCCCTCAAGAACCATCCCGAAGCCCTGACCCGCCTGATGGAGCCGGTCTGGAAGCTCGACCCTTATTTAGCGCGGGCCGGTGAAATCGCTTACCAGGCCGGGGTCGATTTGCCGCCCGATTTGTGGCCGCGCCCGCTGGCCGGGACCAACCTCTTAGGCGAGGGCAAAGGCCCGGCGGCCTGGCAGCACCTCCCTTCCTCCACCCTGGAAACCATCAGCCTGAAACTGGGTGATATTGACCGGGACTGGCTCAACGATTTGCTCGAAGCCAGCCACCAGCAGGAAGTCGACGCCGTTTCGCGGGGCGGGATGCAGCGCATGTGGCACCCCCACACCGAAGTCAGCTTTAGCCTGTCCGAGGTAGATGGTCTGCTGGTGGACGTGACCCCGGCGGCAATGGCCGACGCTCTTTCCGGCAGCAAGCTCGACAACGGACTGGTGATGCCCAAGGGCCGCGTCTTTGCTCACGGCGGCAAACCCGATACCGAACTCGAAGGTATCGCCTCGGCTATTGCGGCGGTCGAAAACCTGCTCTATGGCACCGGGCGGCCCAAACGCCCCAGTTCCGCGAAGAAAAAACGGCGGCCCCAGGCCGGTCTTTACAGCCGCCTGTCGGTCCGGCGTTTCCGCAAGGGTGGCGAGGACGAGAGCGATTTCGACCCGAACGACATGGAAAGCGACCAGGACGGTTTCCGCGAAGGCGTGACCCTGGCCGACTATACCCCGCGCCCTTCCGGTTCTTCTTCTTCTTCTGCGCCAATGGCCTCGTCCGGTTCGCGCCTGCCGCTGGGTGGGACCGAAGGCGAACGCACCTGGGCCGTCAAACAGGCCACCGCCCTGATTGTGACGAGCGAACAGGCTTTTAAGTCGAAGTACGGCCCCGACGGTTGGACCCGCATCCAGGTCTTGCTCGAACAACTGGTGGAAGTGATGCAGTCGCACGGCTCGGACGCCCGCCTCCTGGTGGTGGATAGCGCCGAGGGTTTGCGCAAGAGCGGCTTTACCAAGCTGAACGCGGTCCGGGCCGGCAACCCCGAACAGGTCCGCGAGTTAATCAACATGGCGCTACCGGGCGAAGTCATGGACCCGGTTACGGGCTACCCGAACACGGTCTTTATCATCGGCGGGCCGGACATCATTCCCTTCTGGAAGCTGCCCAACCCCAGCTTTGACTCGGACCGGGAAGTCCTGACCGATAATCCTTACGGCGCGCGCGACCAGACCTATCTTTTGCCGGAGCGCATCGTGGGCCGCCTGCCCGACGAAAACCCCGAAGACGGCTCGGCCAAAATCCAGTTTTTGCTCGACCGCCTGACCGAGGTCATCCAGCGCCAGCGCACCCGCACCCTGCCCCACAGCGGCATTTCGAACCTGCCGATGCGTATGTTCGAGGCGATTATGCCCTCGACGATGCGTTTCAAGGGCGGTCCCGCCGACGGTATCCGCTTCGAGCAGGAGTGGCTGCGCTCGACCCTGGCGAGTGGCGAGGTCTTCCTGGACAAGGCCCACGCGGTCCAGTTGTCCCCCTTCTTTTACAGCGCCGAAGCCTGGAAAGCCAGCACCGAGACGTTGCGCGGCTGCATGAGCGGCAATTCGAACATTGTCTTCTCGCCGCCGACCAAAATGGAGACCTTTAACACGGGCTGGCTGCAAAAGCCCCGGCTGTTGCACTTCAACCTTCACGGCTTCCGCGACACCGGTAACTGGTACGGCCAGAGCCAGTACAACAAAATCGTGGCGAACCCGACCCTCTCGTCGCTGCCGCTGGCCTTCAGCCCGAACCAGGCTGCCACCATACCCTCGCCGGGGACGGTGGTCTTTTCGGAAGCCTGCTATGGCGGCTATCTCGAAGGCAAAAGCAAACTCGATAGCGTGGCCCTGAGTTTCCTGGCGCGGGGTACGGTGGCTTTTATCGGTTCGACCGCTATCAGCTACGGGAGCGCCGGGCCGGAACTCTGCTGCGCCGGGCATCTTTCCTACTATTTCTGGAAGGAAATCCTCAAAAACGGCAGTTCGTTTGGCCGGGCTTTGCAGGCCGCCAAGCTGAATTACGCCCGCGAACGTCTCGCCGCCGGGCACAACCTGAGCGGTGACGACGCCAAGACCCTGCTCGAATTCGTCCTCCTGGGCGACCCGACCATCGGATTGCGGGCGGTCAGTCCGAATTTCTTCGCTCCTACGGCGGATATTGTCGGCCCTGGCGGCCAGTTGACCAACCAGCCAAGCAGCCAGTTGAACGGCCAGTTCGTCGGTGGGGTCCAGAAGGGCGGTCTTTTCCGCACCGGCCAGAATTACGAGCGCGAGTGGGAAGAAGACAGCAAGCTGCGCACCCGCACCAAAGGGTTGTGGAACCGCTTCGTCCAGCCCAAGGCCCAGTATAAGGCCGTTCCTTACGAGAATTTGCCGCCCGAACTGACCCACAAGGTGGACGAAATCATGGAATGGCTGCTGCCGGATGGTCCTGACCCGGACGGCCAGTATCTGCAAGCCCTGATTGACATGGGTGCGGGTTACCAGCCGATTCGTCCGGCGGAAAAGCAGTACAAGTTCCTCCGCCACCAGAAGGGCGGGGCGGGCGCGGGCAACAACGTTTCCTCCGAGAGCGAAAGCGACGACGACAGGCCGCCCTTTGATAGCGTCTTTGGCGGCGAGGAAGGCCAGGCCCAGGTGTTGCTCTCCGGCCACCGGCCCATCCATACCGACGATGGCCGCGAGTACGACCAGGCTTTCCACCTGAATACCGATATTACCGGCTCAGAGATTATCGTCAGCCTTTCCAGGGGGAAGGGGTAGAAGTCAGAGGGCAGTAGTCAGTAGTCAGAAGCCAGAAGCCAGAAGTCAGAAGTCAGAGGGCAGTAGTCAGAAGTTAGTACATCCTGAGCGAAGCGAACACCCAAAAGGGCGTCTCCGGTCCGTTGGACAATGTCACAGTCGCAAAGACTTGTCATTCCGTGCGCAGCACGGAATCTCCGGTCCGTTGGACAATGTCACGGTCGAAAGTGCATTGAATCGAGAATCGTTGACTGCTCTTGCACCTACAGGCGTTTACTGCCTACTGCCTTCTGCCCTCTGACTACTAAACACTAAAAACTGAACACTAAACACTTTTTCATCCAACGGTCAACCGGGTTTGGGTTTCGGGTCTTAGCAGGAAGGTACTATGCATAAAAACCGGTCACACGTAACAAAGCGGTCCCTGTCTATCCTGGCGGTAATAAGTTTGCTGGCCGGGCTAGTCCTCTCTTTTTACGTCTACAATCACGCCCAGGCCCGGACCGCCTCGACCCCTACCGCTGCCGCCAATATCATCGGCGACACCACTTTCCGGGCCGGAGAAGACTTCCTCGAAGCCGATATCCAGCAGTTTTTAGATAAACAGCCCGGCCCGCTCAAGTCCTACCGCGAGACCATTTACGATGGTGTCCGGCAGAGCGCCGCCCGCAGCCTGGCCCTCACCGGCCTGACCGCCGGGGTCAGCCCGAAGGTCTTGCTGGCCCTGCTGGAGGTCAAGAGCCACCTCCTTTCGGACGCCAACTCCCCCCAAAGTGCTATTGATTTCGCCCTCGGTTTTGATAAACTGGACCACAAAGGTTTCAGCCAGCAGCTAAAGACTGCCGCCGAACTTCTCAGCCAACGCTGGTCCAATTATGATGTTAAGACAGCTCTAAATTTTAAGGACGGCTCGTCGTTTCCGGCCAGCCCCCTTGTTAATCGCGGTACATACGCAGTGGAAGCAATTCTGGCCGCTACCGCCGACCCCACCGCCTGGCAAATCCAGGCCGGGCTGGGCGGCGGCTCGTTCTACCAGGTATATAAATCCTACTTTGGCGACCCCCTGGCCCCGGCAGGTTCATCCCAGGGTGCGCCAGAGGCCCCGGCCACGCCTACGCCTGCCCCAACCCAACCCACCAACCCGCAACCGGCAAATACCGGCACCCTGGCGGCTTACCTGAACCTGCTAAACGACCGGGACAGCCTGGTCCGGCAGAGCGCCATCAATGGCCTGGGTAAACTTGGCTCGAAAGAAGCGATACCGCCCCTGCTCGGCCTGCTCTCGGACCCCGATAAAGCGGTCCGGGATAGCGCCGCGAAAGCCCTCCTGGCCCTGGGCGCGAAAGAACAGACCATGTCGGCCTGGGTGGGTTTGCTCTCCGACCGCAACGAGGAAATCCGGCAGGGCGCGGCGGCGGGTCTGCGCGAACTGGGCGATTTACAGACGATTAGCAACCTCAACCCCATTCTGACCAATCCCGACCCGGCGGTCCGGCAGGTCGCGGGGGAAGTCCGTACCTATTTGAAGATTAAGCTGTTGGCCTTGAATGTAGCCCTGGGGTCGCACGATTAATGGGAGAGAAACTACCGAGCCGTAAGAAAACCAGGTTTGCCATCCTGTTCATTTTGCTGGTGGCTTTCCTGACGGTGCCGGTGCTGGTGGTCTGGAACCTCAACTCCGCCCCCAAAATGCGCCCGACCGGCGACGCCCGCTCCGAGGTGTCGCCCTTCGACTACAACGATAGCGCCCTTAAATTTTCGACCCCCTCCACCTCCGGCGGCAAGGCCCAACCGGCCCAGGCCCAGAGTTTGCTGCCCGAAGCCTCGAACCTTGCCAGCCTGAACAAGATTGGTCCCGCGCCTACCCCGACGCCGATAGTCGTTTCCACGCCGGAAGGCCCTGCCCCCGACTTCGAGGCCGGGAAAGCCCTCCAACCGACCCCGGCCAATCCCGGCCTGGGTTCGAGTCGGGCCACTCAGCCCGCCAGCAACACGAATCCCGGTTCCGCCGCCGGTAGCTACACTTCCGGTGGCCGTCCCCAGGTGGTCCCGCCCCACCCGGCCAGCGGCCAGATTATCGCCCGTGGGGCCGAACTGGTGGATGACCTGGGGACGCGCTTCTTTGTTTCAGGCGTGAACTACGAGGGTCACACCGACCGGGCCTGGCTGATGTGGCAAAACGATAAGTGGGATCCCGCCCTTATCCAGCAGAACTTCCAGATGGCCGCCGCCGGGGGCTACAACAGCGTCCGCATTTTCGTCCAGACCCAGTTGCGTGACGATATTCTGGCGAATTACTGGATCAAGCTCGATACTATCACCGAAATCGCCCGCCAGAACGGTCTGCGCCTCCTGATTACCTTTAACGACTACGGTGACAACAATATTTCCCGCCTGATGCAGATTGACGAGGCCGTGGCCCGCCATTTCGCCGGGAACAGCACCATTCTTGGCTATGACCTGCGCAACGAGCCGCAGTTTGCTGAAATCGTCGGTTCGCTTTACCCGGCAGGGCAGGAGCCACCCTTGCAGACCGACGCCATGGTCCGGGCTTACGGCGAACGGGTCAGCCAGGCCGAGGTCAACGCCAACCGGGGCGGTTACGGCGTACCGGGCTGGATGAACGCCCGCCAGGCCTATATCTTTGCCAACATGGTCGTCCTCTACAACGCCCTGCAAGCCGACTCGGCGGCCTGGGTCAGCCGGGCCGGGAGCCTGACCTCGCTCGACTACTACAACAGCCCCGACTCGGCCAAATGGCAGCCCTATGTAAACGCCCTTGACGCGACGGTCCAGCGTTATATTGACCTGCGCCAGGGCGCCATCTTCAAAGGCGACCCCGGTCGGCTGGTGACTATCGGCTGGAACCGGGTGGACCTGGCCCGCCTCCCGGCCAACCAGAGTCTCGGCTTCGTGTCCCTCCATCGCTTCCCCGGCACCGGGGCGGGCGGTCTGGCCGGGACGCTCTCGCTGCTCGACCACCTCAAAAACCAGCATAGCTCTCGCCCGGTCGTCCTCGAAGAATTCGGCTACAGCAACAATTACGGCGGTCAGAACATTCCGCTCTTGCAGACCGCTTCCTACGAAACGGCGGTCTGGCTGTTCCTCTACGGGCGGGGTTTCGCGGGCGGCTTCAAGTGGATGCTCAACAACTTTACTATCGGGGCCAACCCCTACGAGAACAATTTCGGCCTGACCAACGACCAGACCCAGCCCAAGCCCGCTTACCAGTCGGCCCGTTCGGTCCATCTGCTGGCTGCCGCCAACCGTACCCCCAGCGGGGACTTTGGCAGCCTCGACAGCACCGACGGCGTCAACATCAGCTATAGCTGGGGGTCGAGTTCGGGCTTTTTCGGTAACCTGAAAACCTTTAGCGACAGCCGCTTCCAGATAAACCAGGGCCAACTCGCCCCCTGGGCGGTCTGGTGGCCCTCCGGTCAGAGCCAGGTCATGCTCAGTCTGACCGCGACCGGGCAGGTCACGCTCGATGTAAAAGCAATTTTCCCGGACTGGCCCGCCGGGCTGCGCCCCACGCTCAGCACTGAAAACGGCCAGGTCACGCCTTTCGAGGCCAGGGGAGCGACCGCCCTTAGCTTCACGGCCCAACCGGGGACGGTCTATGTCATCAAGGCCCCGGTGGCGGCGACCACGGCGGTCGGTTCGGCCAGGCCGCTCAGCATCCCGAACAATCTTTATTTTCCCCAGACCGGCCATAACCTCTCGAATGTCTTCCGCAACTACTGGGAGCAAAACGGTGGGGTAACGTTGTTCGGCTATCCCATCACCGAGGAAATCCAGGAGAACGGCCTGACGGTGCAGTATTTCGAAAGAGCCCGGTTCGAGTATCACCCCGAAAACAACGGGACCGCCAACAATGTCCAGCTTGGCCTGCTGGGTACGGAGGTGACGGCGAGCCGGAAGGCCGCCGGGGAAGCGCCCTTCCAGCCTATCGCGCCCGTCCCGACAAGTGACAAAGTGTTGTACTTTGCCCAGACCGGCCACAGCCTGAAAGATGGTTTTAAGGACCGTTTCCAGGCCCTGGGCGGGGTCGCCCGGTTCGGCTACCCTATCTCGGAGGAGTTCCCGGAGGTCAACCCGCTCGACGGGCAGGTCTACATGGTCCAGTATTTCGAGCGTATCCGGCTGGAATATCACCCGGCGGAGAGCGACCCCAACAAGGTCTACCAGATAGGCTTGCTCGGCCTGCAAACCCTCAAAGCCCGCGCCGAACTCCAAAATATGCAGCAGCAACAGGACCAGGATAAAAACAAACCCCTGGTCCCCGCCTACGCCACGAACTCCAATTAAGCTTAAAGTTAGGGTAAAGACGACTCCACCCTCTCATTCCTAGCACTCATCCTATCATTTTGTCCTTCCAAGAGCGTTTTTTTTGTCACGCCCTTTGGGTGCTTTTTTGTCATTCCGAGCGTAGTCGAGGAATCTCCGGTCCGTTGGACAACATCACAATCAGTAGAATTGTCATTCCGACCTTGTGGAGGAATCTAGCCCGGAGGGTTCCCTGGGGGCAGCGCCGATGGCGAAACGTACAGCCTCCAGGTTGTCATTCCGTAAGCCGCTTCCAGAAAGAAGACTTCCTAATATCAAACGGCGGCTTACGGAATCTCGCGCGTTGCGTACCGTACAGCCCAAAACTGACCCATATCTCAGGCAGAATCAGCCCTTGACCTGACTCATGTTGGACCTGGTATAGTCCTCATTCTTGTGTTACGCCAACGGCGCGAGATTCTGTGAACCGCCCAAAGTTCAGAATCAGAGTTCGTTGGTACAGCGGTTCACAGAATGACAAGTTTGTGGCCTTATTTAAATTTGCAGATTTTCTTTGTACCAAGACTAGCTTAACGCACTACCGAGCGTAGCTTTTAACCTTGTCACACCCAAAGGGCGCGAACCCAGTCGAGAAATCCCGATTCTATGCACTTACGACCGTGGTATTGTCCAATGGACCGGCCCACAGGGAACCCTTCGGGCTAGATTTCTCGTTGCGCACCGTGCGACGCGGAATGACAAGGGGGTGACTTTTACTTGTATTCGACGCTATTTGCTAAAACATCTGGGAATTTACCCAAAAGAAAAATCCCACCGGTAACTTTTGGTTGACCGGTGGGGTTTGATTTAACTTATTTATCGATTAGCGGCTCCATTTGAAGGTGCGGAGCGACAGGGCCAGCAGCACCGCCCCGAAGGCTGCCATTATACCCAGGTCGGGGAGAACGCTGCTCAGACCGGCGTCATTCAGCATCACCTGGCGGAGCGCCCGGTTGAGGTGGGTCAGGGGCAGGATTTCCACTACCGGCTTGAGGAAGGTCGGCGGGTCTACCACGAAGTAGCTGCCACCCAAAAACATCATCGGGAGCGAAATCAGGGTCGCCGTGGACTGCGCGGCCTGCTGCTTCTCGACAAAGTTGCCAATCACGTAACCGAGTGAAACGATGCTGAAGGCCCCGACCAGCACCAGCACCCCAAGGGCCGGGAGCCAGCCAGTCTCGACCTGGACGTTGAAGACCGTCGCGGCGATAACCAGGATAAGGGCGGCCTGGACCAGGCTCAGGGCAAGCTGGCTGACAATCTGCGCCCCGATGAGTTGCCAGGCTTTGAGTGGGGTCGCGCTCAACCGTTTGAGAGTGCCGCGTTCGCGCCAGCCAATCAGGGCCACCCCCACGAACATATTGGCAAACATAATCGTCATACCGAGCATACCGGGGGTCAGCACATCAATCTGGCGCTGCTGGCGTACTGTAACCTGCTGCTCGTCCACCGTGATGACATCCTTGAAACCGGCGCTCTGTTTGCTGACCTCGTCAAAAATCGCCCCGATGGTGCCCCGGCTGCGGGCCGCCCCGACAATGTCGGTATTGTCTACGTAAAGCTGGACGTGCGCGTTCGCGGTTGCCAGGCCGCTGCCAAAACCCGGCTCTAACACTACTACGGCGGAATATTGGCCCTGCTTCAGGTCGTTTACAAGCGCAGCCTGGTCGCCCGTGGTCACTTTAATGGCCTGGTTCTTTTCCAGGGCCGCCGTTACCTGGGCGCTGGCCGGGGATTTATCCAGGTCGGTCAGGCCCACCGCTAACGGCTGGTTGGTATCGTTCGAGAACAAGAAACCAAAGATAAGCATCGAGACTACCGCCAAACCCAGGCTGCTAATCATCAAAGCCCGGTTGCGCAACAACATTTTGAACTGCAAGCGGACCATCTTCAAAAAGACCTTCATTTCAATTTCCCTCAATTCTTCCGGTTCCCGGTATCTTTTCTAATAAAATCTTCTAAAGCCTGAAAGTTTAATCCCGCAGCATCTTGCCTGTCAGGTTGATAAAGACATCTTCCAGGGTAGGCGAGTGGGTCGAAATTTCCGCGACAGCCGCCCCGTATTGTTCGGCGGTGTGCAGCAGACCGTTCATGGCCTCGGCCAGGTTGGTCGTGTGGAGGATGTAACCGTTGGCGGTCGGGACCGTGCGGGTGACTGCCGGGAGGTTCGCCAGTTCGTTGGCCGGGATATTCCGGTAGACCGGGCTGGCAAAGTTAGCCGTGATGGTCTGTTCGCTGGCGTACTGCCGGATTAACTGGGCCGGGGTACCCAGGGCCACTATCCGGCCCGTGTCCATAATCGCCACCCGGTCGCAGAGGGCCTCGGCCTCCTCCATGTAGTGGGTGGTCAGGATGACCGTCTTCCCGGCCTGTTGCAGGGCCCGGATGCTGTCCCAGACGTTGCGGCGGGCCTGGGGGTCGAGGGCGGTCGTCGGTTCGTCCAAAAAGACGATTTGCGGGTCGTTGAGCAGGGCGGCGGCCAGGGCCACCCGCTGTTGCTGCCCGCCCGAAAGAGTGCCGATGCGAGATTTGGCCTTGTCTTCCAGGTTGAACTCTTTCAGAAGACCCTCGACCGGTTTGGACCGGCGGTAGAGCGAGGCCAGCATTTCCAGGTTCTCGCGGACGCTCAGTTCTTCAAAGAGGGCGCTGGTCTGGAGTTGCAGACCGATGCGGTGATGCAGTTCGTCGCGCTGGCGGCGGTCCTTTACGTCCAGGCCGTCTACCGAAACGGTCGTGTCGGGACGGGCGTCGGGAGTGCGCAGCCCTTCAATAATTTCCAGCGTGGTCGATTTCCCGGCCCCGTTCGGCCCCAAAATCCCGAAAATCTCGCCTTTCAACACCGCGAAACTCACTCCGTCCACCGCTTTTTTGCCCGGATAAGTGCAATGCAAATTCCTTATCTCGATGGCGGTGTACTGGGTGTGGGGTTCGACCGGCGCTTGCACCTGTAACATTTTTTCTCTCCTTAGCCTGTCTTTTGTGTGGACTATTTTCAAACTCGTTTAATTGCTGTTGTTTTTTGTTTTTTGGTGGTCCATCGCTGGACACCTTTAGTCTACAAAAAAGAGGAGTTGAAGGGAGGTGCCGGAAGTCACCCCGCAGGTTAGATTGTGGAGTATGACTTCTGGCTAAGTGACCCTGTGACCGGGTTATTCCCTGGCCTTTTCAAAAGGAGTTCACCCCATCCCCGGCCCTTCCCCTCGAGGGGAAGGGAGTAATACGTTAATAGAAAACTGGCCCCTGGGGCCAGTTTTCTATTAACGATTCAGAAGGATAAAAAGCGGACGACAGGTTAAACCGGGGTAATACTGAGGTTAGACCAAACCGAGGTCGCGGGCCTTGATGACCGCCTGGGTGCGGTCGCGGGCTTCCAGCTTGCCGAGGATGCTGGTCAGGTGGTTTTTAACGGTCCCTTCGCTGATAAAAAGAGAATTGGCTATCTCGCGGTTGCTTGCGCCGGTCGCCACCAGCCGTAAGATTTCAAGCTCGCGCTCGGAAAGCGGCTCGACCAGGGCATTCTGGCCCGCGCCTGGCCTGGGGGTGGGTTTCGGGGCAGGATGGGCCGAAGGGTTACTCAGCCGGTTAAATTCGGCCACCACCTTGGCCGCCACCGAAGGTTGGAGGAAAGTCTCGCCCCGCGCCGCCGCCCGGATAGCCTCGACCAGCTTATCCGAAGCCACGTCTTTGAGCAGGTAGCCGACCGCCCCGGCCCTTAACCCCTCGAAGACATACTCGTCCTCGTCAAAGGTGGTCAGGACAATCACCCGGCTTTGCGGGGCGACAGTCCGTAACTGGCGGGTCGCGGCGACCCCGTCCAGCACCGGCATGCGCAGGTCCATCAGAATGACCTGGGGCTGCAAAGCCTGGGCCTGGGTCAGGGCTTCCTGGCCGTTCGCAGCCTCCCCGACCACCACCAACCCCGGCTGGACCGATAGAATGGTGTACAGACCCTCCCGGAAAAGGGTCTGGTCGTCCACCAGCAAAATGCTAATATTTTCACTCATACAAATTCACTCTAAAGTTGCTCATTCTAAAGCTGTTGACAGGGGTATTTCCACTTCCAGGGTAAAGCCCTGCCCGGCGGCGCTGGCGGTCCGCAGGTGGCCGTTTAACATGTTGACCCGTTCGCTGATACCGAGCAGCCCGAACCCTTTCCCTTCGTTTTGGGGGGCGGGTCCGGTCCCGTTGTCGCTGATGCTAAGTTTAACCTGCGCCGGGCTGTAGGCCAGGCAGAGGTCCACCCGCGAGGCGAAAGCGTGTTTGCGGATATTGGTCAGCCCTTCCTGGGCGGCCCGGTAGAGGGTTTGCTCGATAGCCGGTTGGAGGGTTTGCGGCTGGCCCCTGACCTCGAACTCGGTCACGATACCGGCGCTCCGGTTATCCTCGACCAGCTTTGTAATCGCTTCGGCCAGGGATTGGTTCTCGGTAGCCGAGACCCGCAAGGCCGCGATGGAGCGCCGCACCTCGCTCAAGCCTTCTTTGGTCAGGCTTTGAGCCTTGGCGAGGGCGTCCATGCCGCGTGGTGGGTCGGATTGGATAATCGTCCGCGCCGCCTCAATCTGGACGTTTATGACCGTGAAATAGTGGCCGAGGCTGTCGTGAATCTCGCGGGCCAGGCGGTTCCGCTCTTTGGTCGTTGCCAGTTCTTCGACCTGGACCGAGTATTCGCGCAGCTTGCGGTTGGCCTCGGTCAGTTCGCTCGCCAGCCGTTCGACCTCGCGCCGGGATTTTTCCATTTGCAGCAACACCCTGACAAAGATAAAGACGAAGACCAGCGCCGAGCCGATGCTGAAAAAAGCCTGGATGGCGGTGCCCCAGCTATTATAAACCAGGTAATGCACCGCGCCGACCATCACCAGCAAGACTGCCGGGACGCCTACCGCGAAAGAAACCGAAATCCAGGCCGCCTGGGCCGCCAGCGGGATGATTGCCAGGGAAGCGCTGCCTTTACTGAGGTATATAATCGCCGTTACCAGGATAAACTGGAGGGAAAAGTAGAGCCAGGTACGCCAGGTTTCTTTTGAGGCAGCCACCCGGTTAAACACCGGTATGGCGACAGAGATGTAAATTACTGCCAGGACGGTAATCGCCGCCAGGGTGGGGCCAGGTAACTCCGGTCCCAGCAGGCTGGCGAATATGCTGGCCGCTACGACCGCGATAATCGGCAGGGAGGTCCAGTAAGAAGATGCTTTTTTGTGCAGGAAGTTAAACATAGAAGTTAATTATAAACGTAAAAAAGCGTTAGCTGACAAGAATCAGGCCGGACCCGGTCTTTCGCAAAAAAAATCCCACCGCCGTTAACGGTGGGATTCTGCCAGTTTCTAGCCGACCACTTCCAGGTTCGGCTCGGACGCGGGCGCGCTCAGGGAAATGCGCTCGATGTTCAGGTTCATCGCGGCCAGGCGCGGCACGATGTCGCCATAGCCCCGTTCGAGGAAGTTGACGCCGGTCACAATGGTCGTACCCTCGGCGATAGCCGCCGCAATCACGTAGGCCAGCCCGGCCCGCAGGTCGGGGATGGCAATCTGCCCGACCGCGTGGAGAGGGGTCGGCCCGATGATGATGGCGCTGTGATTGTACGATTTGTGTTTGTAGCGGCAGTTCGCGCCACCGAGGCACTTGGTGGTTAGCTGGGTCTTCGCGCCCAGTTCGTCCAGAGCTTCCAGGTAGCCGAAGCGGTTTTCGTAGACCGTTTCGTGAATGACCGAGATGCCGTCGGCCTGGGTCAAGAGAATGGCGAAAGGCTGCTGCCAGTCGGTCGAGAAGCCGGGGTAAACGTCGGTCTCGATGATAGCCGGTTTGAGCGGGCTGCTGCGGAAGAAGCGGGTGCTGTTGGGGCCGACCAGTTCGAAACCGCCGCCGACCTGCTGGTAATAGGAGAGGAAGTTGCCCATCGTTTCGGGCCGGATGCCGTGGACCGTAATATCGCCATCGGAGGCGCAGGCGAGGCTGGCCCAGGACGCGGCTTCAATCCGGTCGCCCAGGATTGCCATGCGGGTGCCCTTGAGTTTTTTGACCCCTTCAATCCGCAGTTCGCGGCCCGGCGTGGTGAAGATAATCGCGCCCATCGAGCGGAGCATGGTGATAAGTTCCATGATTTCCGGTTCGATGGCGGCGTTTTCAATGATGGTCTGGCCCTCGGCGAGGACGCCCAGGTAGAGACAGGTTTCGGTCGCGCCTACGCTGGGGTAGGGCAGTTCGATGTGCGCCCCTTTTAGAGAGCCTTTGCGGTAGGCATGGTAGCCAATTTCGTCAATTTCGACGGTGCCGCCAAACCGCTCGATAGCTTCCAGGTGGAAATCTACTTTGCGTTCGCCAATTTTGCAGCCGCCCAGCACCGGCACGCTCACGCTGTCGAAGCGGTGGAGCAACGCGCCCAAAAGTAAAATCGGGACCCGGTTGCTACCGGAGTCGGCCATCGGAACTTCATTTTGATATATGGTAGAAGGGTCTATATGTAAGGTTTTTTCGCCGACCGGGGAAACGGTCGCGCCGATAGCGGTGAGCATTTCGGTAGTAATCTGAATATCGCCAATCGGCGGCACATTGGTAAGGGTAGTCGGTGTTTCGCCCAGGATAGCGGCAACCATCGCCTTGGTCGCGAAGTTTTTCGCGCCCAGGCATTCGATTTCGCCACGAATAGGCAACCCGCCTTTTATACGATAAGCAAAATTATTTGACATTATAAATTAGTTCCTCTGGTGATAAATCACGTTTTATGCGAGCAAGGCAGTCCCCAAACGACACGGCCAGGGCCGGACCGAGCACATCCACCTATTAAATCCGCTATCGTTTTGACAGGGGAACCCATTGCTACAACTTGTACGTCGAGTCTATTAAACATCCTTAGCCGGGATGTGTCAACGTGGCGGTCTGGCCGTTCCCTCCGGTCAGGCTTTCTCACACGAGGGGAAAATTTCTGAAAGTGACCGGTCAAAAAACGCCTGAGGCGCTACCAACCAACCTGCGAGCCAATAGTAGTTATGTTCAGGCAAAGGATTTCCCCGCCGCCTATTCTACTCCTTTCCGGCGAATTAATCACCCCGCCCGGTAGTAACAATAGAGTTGAAAGTGTTTAGTGTTTAGTTGAAAGTGTTTAGTAACCTCCAGTTAATACTAAGGTTCCACTCCTGAAATCCATCTGGCCCTCGTTATAAAAAAGCGAAAAAGCCCCTTTAGTTACGCTCTCCCGGTGTGACGAACATCACCGTAACTCGGCCTGCCAGGCCCGTTTTTATTTAGTGAAAGGGTTTTCGGAAACAAATTCTGGCACCGGAATTGCCTATATGCTGGCAAAGAAAAAAAGTAGCCGCGCCAGTGGGCGGTCCGCGAAACGCTCCGAATGAATGAGTGATGCTAGAAAAGCGATGATTAAAAGCGATGATAGGAAAGGGTAAAAAGGAAACGGGTTTATGCGGCACAAACATAAAGGATTAATAATACCGCTACTGATAACTGTTTTTGGTCTGTTAGCCCTGCTGCTGGCGGCCTGCGGGGAAATGGATTCGGTCAGTATCGTGCCGGTCGCCAACGCGGCGGCAGCCACCACGGCCCCGGCGACCCAGCCCGGCTCGGTCTTTGACAGCCTGCCGCCCACCGCGACGGCGGTTGTCGCGCCCACGGCCACGCCGGAACCGGCCAGGACAGCTTTGCCGACGGTAACCCCGCTCCCGCCTACCGCGACCCCGACGGCTACGCCGGTCCCGCCGACCCCAACCAGAGTCCCGCCCACTCCGACCAAGGCTCCGCCGACGGCTACTCCCAAACCGGATGCAGCCCAGGCGGCGGCTAACGGCGGCAAGTGGATTGATGTGAACCTGACCACCCAGAAGCTGGTGGCTTATGAAGGTAAAACCCCGGTCGTGAGCGGCCTGATTTCGAGCGGTACGGCCAACCACAAGACCGTTACCGGCGACTTTAATATCTATTTAAAGTACGAAAAGCAGGATATGACAGGCGGTGAGGGCGCGGAATACTACAACCTGCCGGACGTTCCCTACGTGATGTACTTCTTCCAGGATTACGGCATCCACGGCGCGTACTGGCACCACAACTGGGGCCACGTGATGAGCCACGGCTGTGTCAATACCCCGGTGGATATGGCGAAAACCCTCTACTACTGGGCTCCGATGGGTACGCCGGTCCATGTTCATTATTAGTTTTTAGAGGGCAGAAGTCAGAAGTCAGAGGGCAGAAGTCAGAGGGCAGAGGGCAGAAGTTAGAGAAAACGTGGAATTGCCGGGTAGGGTTTATAGGCCAGAATAAGAAAAGAGTCAGCCTGGGTTTTGAAGTGGGATGACTCTTTTCTTTTAGGTTATTTTCTACGCTGACTCACTACCCAAAAGGTAAGGGCGTGGTCTGTCATTCTGTAGCTCTGCCACAGAATCTCCGCGCCGGTTGCGAATATCACGGACATTAAGCTCACCTGATTGAAAACAAAAGGTTGGATTTCGGCATTCTATCATTAGGGGTATTGTCCACCGGACCGGGGATTCCTCGCCGCGGCTCGGAATGACAAATACCTTACCACGCAATTCCCCCGTTCCTCACTGCCCTCTGACTACTGGCTACTGTCTTCCGACTTCTGTCTACTGCCCTCTGCCCTCTGTCTACTGCCTTCTGCCCTCTGCCTACTGTCTTCCGACTTCTGTCTACTGCCCTCTGCCCTCTGCCTACTGGCTACTGGCTACTGGCTACTGGCTATCGCCGCATCGAGGAAAGAGCGGTAGAAGTCGGGCCAGTCCTCCTCGGCGGGGGTATAACCCGTGACCGAGTTGGTCTTTAGAGAGAGTTGGAGACTCCCGGCAGCAGGATTAGAAAACTGTTGGCCGTCCGGCAGGACAAAAGTCGGGCTGTTTTTAACCTTCAGGTCGTGCCAGCCGCGCTGGCTCTCCTCGATAACCGCCTGTTTGTAGCGCCCGCTGTCCCAGTCGGCCTCGAAGCGCTCTACGTCCAGCCCGGTCGCCGGGCCGACCTCGCGGGCCAGCCGGTAAATCTCCGAGCGCAAAGAGGGCGAATGGCTGTCCTCGAAAAAGCTCCGGCGCAGTTCCCAGCTAAACTCGAAAGCCTGGCGGCTGCCCTGGGCCTGGGCGCAGTTGAGAGCCTCGAAAGCGGGCCACATCGTCACCGGCCACTGCCAGTCCGGGCGGGACCACGGTTTAATCGGTAGGTCCGGCTGGATATTCTTCATATAGCCGATTTCGAGGTCGAGAATCGGTTTAGGCGTGCCGCGCCGGTTGATGTATTCCAGCGAAAGGGACCGCCAGACGATTTCGAGACGGCCCTCGTATTCCGGCCAGAGCTGTCGCAGGCGGAAATTTGCCAGGTAAGCCCAGGGACAATGAATATCCGAGTAAATTTCAACTTTTGGCAGGCCCGTTTCGCCCGGTCCCTCCGCCGGGGCGCTCTCCCGGTAATATTCGCTCATGCTGAAAAGCTCCTTTGCGTTTTGAAGAAAGTTAATCCCTTAATTCCAGAGCGGCCTGCGATAAAGGTGGTGCTGCTTGACCTCCTGGAAGCCGAGCCGTTCGTAGAGGCTGCGCGCTCCTTTTTCGTCATCGGCAGTAGTGAACAACCGGGCCTGGGAAAGGCCGCGCCGCCCGAATTCTTGCAAACTATCCAGCATTAGAGCATAAGAGATACCCCGGCGCCGCCAGCCGGTCCGGGTAGCCACCTCGTCTACCACGCCGCTACCATTCCGGTTGGGATAGTTTAGGACCAGGCTGACCACCTCGTCCCCGGCCCAGGCGATGCGCCACAGGTCGGGCGAAAAGTGGTCCGTCCGCACGGCGTGATTAAGAAAATTCTGGTAATCCGCCTCGTTAACCGGGCCTTCCCCGAACATGCCAAGCCGGGCCTCTTTGAGAGCCGCGTAAATGGCCGGGAAGTGCTCCGGTGCAACGGGCCGCACCGCGACCCCGGCGGGTAGAGTCGCGGAAAGACTTTCGAGCCGGGCGAAGTCATCAAATTTCATGTCGCTGAGGTTGCGGACCAGCGTATAGCCCTCGTTAATCGCCAGGGTTTCCTTTTCCGGCTCGGTGGTCGAACTGTTCGTTGCCAGGACCGCCTTTGAGCCCGGCGTGAGGCCCTGCTCGGTGGCAAGCTGGCGGGCCCGGTTTTGCGACCAGCGCCAGGCGGCCCGGCCAATCCCTTTGCCGCGCCATTCCGGCAGGAGCCAGCCGGAATGTAGATAAACCTGGCCGTCTTTGGCCTCGGTCCACCAGTCTATTTTGTTGTAACCCACGATTTGCCCGTTAACCTCGATAAGTAGAAAATTGGGGTTGCCCGGTTCCAAACCGGCGTAGTCGCGCTCTAAATCGGCCAGGGTTGGTAAATAGTCGCGCGAGGACAGCGGGTCGATTTTGTCCTGTTCTTTGCTCCAGGCGTGGACGGCGGCCATCCCACCCAGGTCTGCCGGGCCGCGATAGGCGCGGAAGACCAGTCCGGGAACAGGGGGCGCGTCTTTTAAGTTGTAAATAGCGGGGGTTTCCATTGTTTGCAGTTATCCAGGTGTTATATTTTTAAGTATTTCACGTGCTAGAATAGTACCATCGAACGACCGAAGATGAAACCGCAATCAGGTTATACAAGATGAAAAAGCGACAAGAAAAGTAAGGAGATAAAAGAGGATGCCGGAACAATATGATGCCGTACTAATCGGTTCGGGCCAGGCCGCCGGGCCTTTAGCGACGGCCCTGACCGGGGCCGGGTGGAAGGTCGCCCTGGTCGAGCAGGAGCATGTCGGCGGGACCTGTATTAACGAGGGCTGTACCCCGACCAAGACGATGGTTGCCAGTGGCCGGGTGGCTTACCTGGCCCGCCGCGCCGCCGATTACGGGGTCCATACCGGCCCCGTTACGATTGACATGGCGAAAATCCGCCAGCGCAAACGCGACATCGTGGATAGTTTCCGGGGCGGCAACGAACGCCGGATTGTGGCCGGTAACGTCGACCTTATCTATGGCCGGGGCAGTTTTACCGGGCCAGACTCGGTCGAAGTCAGGACCAATAGCGGCGAGACCCGCGAGCTTACGGCCAAAAAAATTTTTATCAACGCCGGGTGCCGCCCTTCCAAACCGCAGGTGCCGGGCCTGGACGAGATGGCGATCCTCAACTCGACCTCGATTATGGAGTTGGATGTGGTCCCGGAGCATCTTTTAATCCTGGGCGGCGGCTATATCGGCCTGGAATTCGGCCAGTTGTTCCGGCGGTTGGGCAGCCGGGTGACTATCATCCAGCGGGGCAAGCAGTTGCTGCCCAAAGAAGACCCCGATGTGGCCGAGGAAATTACCGGCATTTTGAAAGAGGACGGCCTCGAAATTTTGCTCGAAACGGTGGCGGTGAGCGCCCGTTCAACCGGCGAGGGTATCGCCCTGACCGTAAAGGGTCCGTCCGGGGAGCAGGAGTTAGTGGGGAGCCATTTGCTCGAAGCGGCGGGACGCGTCCCTAACACCGACACCCTCAACCTGGAAGCCGCCGGAATCGCCACCGACTCGCACGGCTTTATCAAGGTCAACGACCGGCTGGAAACGAATGTGCCGGGGGTTTACGCCCTGGGTGACATCAAAGGTGGTCCGGCCTTCACCCATATTTCTTACGACGATTTCCGAATCGTGCGGGAAAACCTGTTGCAGGAGGGTAAACAGGTCTCGATTGAAGGGCGCATCCTGCCCTATACGGTTTTTACCGATCCCCAGCTTGGCCGGGTCGGGTTGAGCGAGAACGAGGCCCGCGCCCAGGGTTATAACATCCAGGTCTACAAGATGCCCATGTCGTGGGTCGCCCGCGCCCTGGAATTGGACGAGTCGCGGGGCCTGATGAAAGCGGTGGTGGATGCCGATACGGGCCAGATTCTGGGGGGCGCGCTCCTGGGCATCGAAGGCGGCGAGATGATGGCGGTCTTGCAGATGGCGATGATGGGCAAGCTGGCTTACACGGTCTTGAAGGAGGCCATTTTCGCCCACCCGACCCTGGCTGAGGCTTTTAACAACCTGTTCAGTCAGACTCCTTCTTAGCAAGCCGTCTGAACTTTAACTGCCGCCTGACCCCGATATAAGCGATTACGGCAATCGGGATGGTAAAGAGGGCGATAGCGATTATGGCGACGACCAGCGGCGTGGAATCGGGGTTACCGATACCCGCCAGCCGCTGGCCGGTCGTGGTATCGAATTCCAGGCGTTCGCCGGTGGCGGTTTCGACCACGAAACGGTGCTGTATCGAGTCGAGGCTGGCTTTGGTGACCCAGGCCGGGCCGCCCGCCGGGGAGGACTGGGTTGCCAGGGTCGGGACCAGTTCGTAAAGGCCGTAGCGCCGGACCTCGACCCCGATGACATAGAAAGCCAGGGCCAAATTTACCGAGCGGTCGAGCCGGACCAGGTATTTGCCGTCGGTGGTGGTGTACAACTGGCTGCCGGGCAGGTTTTGATACCAGCTTGCCCAGTCGGTCGTCCAGATGGGAGTGGTAGAGCCATCGTTGGGGTAGAGGCCGGACTGTTTGTATTTCTGGCGCAGGGCCGGGTCGGGTTGGCCGGAGCCGTCGGGGGAAAGCATGACCAGCAGGAATTTTTTGTCCTCGGTGGCCCTGGTGTAGTCTTTGAGGGAAGCAGCCTGGGCCTGGGGTTGAGGTGTGGTTTGCGCCCTGACCGGGGCCGGGGAGTTTACCAGGAATATCCCGGCTAAAAAGGCCAGGACCAGCCAAAATATAAAGAACTTACCTATCAAAATTAGCGACCACCTTTGAATCCCACCGGCCAAATAACCCTCAACCTCTATTTTCTATAATTATTATAATAAACGCCCTTAAAACACCGTCCCGACGACATATCCCTATTTGTATCTTTCCCACAACCGATTACAAGCACGTATAGGTAAAGCCCTGACCCCTGTCATTCCGAAGGAGGCGGTAAAGGCGAACCAGTGTTTAGAAAGTAGACCCGACAGAGGAATCTAGCCCGAAGGGTTCCCAGTGGGCAGCGCCAGTGGCATAACGTGCGGTCGAGGGCTTGCCCAGGTTCAAAATGCGCCCGGTCGAAGCCTGATTCAGCCTGAGTTGTGGGCCAGTTCTGGTCTGTACGCAACGCCAACGGCGCGGAGATTCCGTAAGCCGCCGCTCAATTGTGGCATGTCGTCGTTCAAAAAGCGGCTTACGGAATGACAGGTTGAAGGGTTGTGCCGAACGCCAGCGGTACCCACCCAGCGCCTGACACGGGTGCGCAAGATTCCTCGCAAGCTCACACCCGTAGGGCGTGTACTATCTTACTGACTACTGCCCTCTGACTACTAAAAACTGTTCACAGCATGGTTACTTCTTCGAACCCCATCTTTACCAGCCGCTGCCAGGTGGCCGAGAATTCGCGGGCGACATGGTCGGGCCGGTGGGCGTCCGAACTGAGGCAGACCGGCAGGCGGCGGTGCAGAATCATTTGCAGGATTTTGTCCGAAGGGTAAATCTCGCCTATATCCTTGAAAGCCCCGGCGGTGTTTATTTCGACAATCTTCCCGGTCGCCTTGAGCACGTCCAGGGTCGCCTCGACCTGGGAGAGATAGTGTTCGCTATCGGTATCGAAATAGCGTTTATTCACATTGAACTTTTTAATCATGTCGAGGTGGCCGACAATCCGGTGCTCGTACTTTTGGGCGAACTCGCGGATAAGCTCGTAGTAGCGGGTATAGACGGCCCTGGGTCCGCCGATTTCCTCCATCCCTTCCTCGAAGACCTCCGGGGAGTAATCGACCAGCCAGCTTTCGTGGTTGGAGCGGAAATGGTCCACAATATGAATCGAGCCGACCCAGTAATCCGCCGGGTATTTTGCCAGGTTGGCCCGCATCTGGTCGTCCACGCTGGGCAGGTAATCCACCTCGTAACCGAGCAGAATCTTGATTTTCCCCTCGAATTCCTCCTGGGCCTCGCGGACTTCCTGCGTGTAGAGGTCAATCTGGTCCCAGTGCATGTTGGCTCCGCCGCCGGAGGGTTCGACTATTTCGGCGGGCAGGGGAAAGTGTTCGCTAAAGCCGAGGGCCAACAAGCCCTTTTCGACCGCGTAAGCTGCCATCTCGCGGGGATGGCCCTTGCCGTGATTGCTATAAAGAGTGTGTGTATGATAGTCGCTGAACATTTTTTTGTAGCCAGTGTTTAGTTTTCAGTGTTTAGTTTTCAGTGTTTAGTTTTCAGTGTTTAGTTTTTAGTAGTCAGAGGCCAGAAGTCAGAAGCCAGTTTTAGTTTTTAGTAATTAATCTGCTTTCTCTAAAAACTAAACACTAGATACTAAAAACTTGTTTTATTACTTACCGGTCATGCATAAAGTCGCGGGCATCCCACAGGAGCGGGAAAATCTTCTGGTAAGTCAGGGTGTTGCGCAGGTAAGGCAAGCTATCGAAATGCATTTTCTCGGTATCGGCAGGGTTCGCCAGTTGGGCATAGGTCGCGGCCCCGGTCCCGGTCTTGCGGCCAATCATGCGCGTGACCATCGCGATATGGTCGGTGCGCCACAGTTCGACGTTTTGCTCGAAGCGGACCAGCGACTCGGCCAGGGCGGTCAGGTCCACATTCGGGTTGGCGAACGAAGACGGCAGCAGCAGTTCGGCGATTTTCTGGGCTTTGACGGTCGGCTCGTCGGCGGGGTCGAAAATGCCCCGGCCGGCCAGCGTATCCATGAAGGCCATATTGAGGGAAGGGGCGTCCCACAGGATTTGCAAATCGTCGGTCATGAGCTTCATGCGGTCCATGATTTTGCGGTAACGCTTGTCGCGCAGCCCGGCGCTGAGTTCAATCGCCCGGAACTGGAAGCTCTCGACGCCGCTCCCGGCCTGCAACTGGTCCCGGAACTCGATATAGTCCGAGGCGGTCATGGTCTGCGGGATGTGAATCATGCGGCCAAACAGGCTGAAAATTTCCGCCACGCGCCGGACCAGGGCCTCGGCTTCCCAGGTGTGGGCTGGGCGGAGTTGTAAAAGGCGGGTCGCTTCCTGGATGGCGTGAATGACGCTGGGGAACCAGACCTCGAAAGCCTGGTGCGCCGTGATAAAGGTCAGCTCGTCGTTGGTTTTGGCGTCGGGTGCCAGCGCCTGGGGGTGGTATCTTTCCAGGGTAGCCCTGGCGAAGTCGAGCATGGCTTCCACCGGGACCACTTCGCCGAAGTCCACCACCTTCGAGGCCGGGTGTTCGTGCATGGACCAGAGGAGGTCGCGGAAATCGCGCTGGATGGTGTTGAAGTTGTCGGCGTGGTTCAGGGTCAGGTCTTTGAGCGCGCCTAAAAGGTGTTCGCTGGCGGCCTCGTCGGTGCCTTCCTGCAACCTGAAGTTACCGGCAAGCTGTTCCAGGCGGCGGGTCAGGCGGGCGGTCAGGCTGAAAATTTCGAGCTGGTCGGGGTTGGCGGAGGCAAAGCGGAAGTTAATCTGCGGGTTGTGGCGCAGCAGTTCCGAGCGGGCGATAATCCCCTGTTGGAGCAAAATCCGGTCAATCTCGACGCAGCGGTTAATCCGTTTGAGGGCATCGTAGACCTGTTCGGGCGTGAGGGATTGGCCGGCCTCGGCCAGGTGCAACAGCGCGACCAGTTCTTTTTGCTGTAGATTCCACCACAAAAGGTTGGCGTACAGGTTCGAACAGAGCAAGAATTCGTCGGTGGTACGGGCGCCCCGGTAGAAAGTTTCGAGCAGTCCGGGCACCTGGATATAGCTGCAATAATGGGCCTTGTCGGCGTCTTTATAGATGTGCGCGCAGGTAGCAAAAGCCGAAGTGTCGCGCCTGGTATCGGTCATATTTCTTCTCTCCCCTCTCTCCCTTATTATAGCATTAGCCTCAAAAGATTGCCCGGTCAAAATGGTAGCAATTGTTTTTTTTGCCGCAGCCCTTATAATAGGGTAACGCAACACCGGCCCTGGCGCTACGGCTCAGTCTCGGCCATCTTTTTACGGCTTGTATCCGGCATAAACGAAGGGAAAGGCATGCCCTCCACTACTGACCCAATATTAGCGGCGGTCTTCCGGCGCACCCTCGACCTCTACCTGCCCGCCGGGGCTACCCTTGACCCGACCCCCGGCACGCACCTGAACGCCTGGGATTGGGGGCCGGGTATCACCCTCTACGCTCTGCAAAAAAGTTTTCCTTTTGTTGATGCCGCCTTGCAGCAGTCCTATTTCGATTTCTTCCGGCGCTGGTTTGGCGAATTTTTGGATAAAGCGCCGCCGACCCCGGCCATCAACAGCGCCATCCTGCTAAACGTGCTGTGGCTGGCTGTCCATGACCCGGCCCTGCCGCTCTCCGGGGAAGAACGGGCTTTTTATAAGAATTACTGCCTGGAACGGGTCGCTTTTTACCGCCAGCACGCCCTCAAACTGCCGAGCGGGGTCTTTGCCCATACTGTCGCCACGGGTAGCCCGGCCTCGAAAAGCCAGGTCTGGGCCGACAACCTCTTTATGCTGGTGCTGTTATTGGCCCAGGTCGCCGTGACCGAAAATGACCGCCTCCTTTTCGCGGAAATGACCGGCCAGCTTGAAATGCATTACCAGTGTTTGAGCGACCCCGAAACGGGCCTGCTTTATCACGGCTGGCAGGCTTTGCCGGATAACCCGGCGGGCAAGGGCGACCACATGAACGGGGCTTTGTGGGGCCGGGGGAACGGTTGGGCCGCACTGGGAGCAGCGACTCTCCTGGAACTGGCGCATACTCCTGCTTTTGGCAACTTTAAAAAGCGGATTGAGCGGGCCAGCCTGTTACATTTCGAGGCGCTCCGGGTCCACCAGCGCCCGGACGGATTCTGGAGTACTTTAATCGACCGGCCCGCCTCGTACCCGGAAACCTCGGCCACCGCCGCTATCAGCGCGGCTTTCCTCAAAGGGGTTAAACTCGGCTGGCTCTCGTCCGACTTTGAAAAAGCGGGACAGTCAGGGCTGGCGGCGGTCAGGTCAGTTACCGGTCCCGGCGGGGAGGTGGCGGGTGTCTCCGGCTCGACCCCCTTGCTCGACCACCTGGACGACTACGAAAAAGTCCCGCACGACCGGACGTTTAGCTGGGGCCAGGGGCTTGGGTTGTTGGCGCTTTTGGAAAGCAGGCAGTAGGCAGAAGGCAGAGAGCAGTAGCCAGAAGGCAGAGGGCAGTAGTCAGTAGGCAGAGGGCAGAAGGCAGTAGCCAGAGGGCAGTAAACCCTGCCGGGTGTACCTGCGGGTGTGATACGCGCTCATGCATATTTTGGTATTTCAGGTTTCATTTCAGGTTTCAATTGAAGGCTTGTATTCTTGTTGTTCGTCCACTTTTACCGGTTTAACGCTTAAGGAGTGACGATGATTCAACCAACTGGCGGCCCGAATTTTGTCGGACGGGCCATGGCGGAGTTCCGCGGGAGCGGCACGGCCAACAAAATTTTTATCGGCATGCTGATTTTAACCCCCCTGGCGGTGGTGGCTAATTACGCGGGTTTCCCGCCCCTGGTGATCTTTGCTATCGCGGCCCTGGCGGTGGTGCCCCTGGCGAAAATCATGTCCGATTCGACCGAAAACCTGGCCCACCACGTCGGGCCGACCATTGGCGGCCTGCTGGTAGCGACCTTCGGTAACGCGGTTGAACTGATAATCGCTATCCTGGCCCTGTTCCAGGGCTTAACCGAGGTAGTGAAGGCCAGCATTACCGGCTCGATTATCGGCAACCTGCTTTTCGTCCTGGGTCTCTCGATATTCGCGGGTGGCCTCAAATTCAAGACCCAGAAGTTTAACCGGGTCGGGGCCAGCGCCTCGGCCAGCCAGCTTGTCGTGGCGGTCATCGCCCTGATTATCCCGGCGGTCTTCACGAACACTCTCGGCGGCGATTTAAGCCAGAAGTCGCGGGACGACTTGCTGGAAAACCTGAGTATCCTGGTGGCGGTCATCCTGCTAATCTGTTACGCCGGGCAACTGGTCTTTTTTCTCTTTACCCACTCCGACCTCGCGGGCGAAAACGCCGAAAAACACGCTCCCGCCGAGTTCACCCCGGAATACGCCGCCGCCGAGGAAGAAGGGCCGGTCTGGAGCGTCACCCGCGCTGTGATTACCCTGATTGTGGCGACGATTGTGGTCGGGTTTGTGAGTGAAATCCTGGTGGAAAGCATCGAACCGGTCACGAAACAGCTTGGCTGGACCGAGCTTTTCGTGGGCGTGATTCTGCTGGCGATTGTAGGCAACGCCGCCGAGTACGTGGCCTCGGTGACCGCCGCCATGAAGAACCGGATGAACCTTTCGCTCAATATCACGACCGGGGCCAGTCTTCAGATGGCTTTTTTCGTCACCCCGGTGCTGGTCTTTATCGGGCTAATCAGCGGCAACCACCTGAGCCTGCGGTTCGAGGAATTTGAACTGGTCTGCATTATCGTGGCCGTGGTAATCGTCAATTTCGTGTCGCTGGACGGCGAAAGCAACTGGCTGGAAGGTCTGCAACTCATGGGGGCCTATTTTATTATCGCCGTGGCCTTCTTCCTCCACCCCTAACCGATAATGACGGGTGAAGTCAGGTTGCGAATGGTCTTGATGACGCTGTAGCCGGTCAGGGCCGAGGTGCGGGGGTTATCCGGCGAAGGGCTGCCGCAGACCTCAATTTTGAAACTGCCCGACCTGCCGCTAAAGTGGATTTCGTGGAAATTGCGGTTAATCGTCGGGTCGGCGTAAATGCGGACAGTGGTGCGGTCGAGCCCGATACCGGCGCAGGCCAGTGTCGCGGCCACGTTGACGTTCTGGGGGAATTTCCGGACGGCCTCGCGGGCCGGACCCTCGAAAAGGCAGACCGGGTCGGTGGTAATCCCCGCCAGGTCGACTATTTCCTCGGCGACGGTCCCAGTCCAGGCGATAGGTGGTTTGCGGGTGACGACGCTGACCTCGTCCAGGCCGACCAGGGCGGCGCTCGTCAGGGCGTCAATGCCGCCGATAGCCCCGGAAGGAATTATCAGCCGCCGCCCGTACTGCCGGGCCAGCTCGCTCAACCCCTCAAACAGGGTGTCGTCGGTAAAAGCCCCGGTCGCGCAGACCAGCAGGTCGCGCCGGGTCATGAGGGCCTCCGAGCCGTAGAGCCGGACCGCTTCCTGCCCCGCAGCTTCGACAACCAGGGTCGTCCCGGCCTCGAAGAATTCTTCGGGGTCGCTACTGAGGACCGGGTCGAGACCCAGGTCGGCCAGGAAAAGGCGGGCCGGGTCGAGATTGGCCGGGCGCACCAGCACCGCTTCGAGGGTAGCGTTCCCGGCCATGTTAGTGGCGATGGCCTGCGCCAGGCTCTTGCCGATGGTTCCCAGGCCAATCAAGCCTATTCGCACTTCATCGCGTAACATCGCGGGTTCCCCCTTTCTTTTAAAAATCCCCCACCCCTATCCCCGCCCCAGGGGACGCTCCCCACAGGCGGGGAAATGGATAAGGGAAGTAAATTTTGCCTAAGGGACAAAGATTTACTTCACCCTTTCAAGGTGATTCATTTTTCAGTCGTATCTACGGTCACACCTGCGAATATGCCAATAACACGCCCGGCTTTACTGACCTCTGACTTCTGACCTCTGACCTCTGACCTCTGGCTTCTGACCTCTGACCTCTGACCTCTGACCTCTGACCTCTGACCTCTGACCTCTGACCTCTGGCTTCTGCCTACTGTTCCTAAGCTTCCTGGGGCGGCCCGGCGAACGGAACCGCGAACGGTCCAATCGAAGCCATGTCAATTTCTATCAGGGCGGGCTGACCGCTGGTTAAGGCCGCTTCCAGGGCAGGCCGGAATTCTTCGAGCGCTTTCACCCGGTAACTGTTCAAGCCGAAAGCCTCCGCCAGCTTTTGAAAGTCGGGCGATTGGAGGTCGACCGCGAAGACCCGACCGCCGTAGTGTTTATTTTCGATGTTGCGAATGACCCCGTAACCGCCATCGTTAAAGAGCAGCGCGACCACCGGGATTTTCTCCTGGGCCGCTGTCGCCATCTCGCCGCAGTTGACCAGGAAACCGCCGTCACCGCACAGGACCACGACCTGTTTATCCGGCTGGCCCAGTTTGACGCCGAGGGCCATCTGCCAGCCCTGCCCGATACCACCGCCCGATGCGTGAATTGACTGGCGCGGCCCGTAAATCTCGAAAAGCTTGTTGCCCCAGGTGCTGGCCGAAATCGTAATATCGCGCACCAGGATGCCGTCGCGGTCGAGGGTGGCGCGCAGTTCGTCGACAATCTGTTCGTAGGGGCCGAGGGTGCTGCGGATTTGAGCCCGGACCGCTTTACGGGCCGCGCCAATTTCGGCCAGGAAGGCGGGGTCGGGATCGAGTTGGCCGCGCAACTGCTCGATTAAGGCCTGCAAGCCTGGCCTCGCGTCCGCGACAATCCCGGCGGTAGCGGGGTAGCCTCGCCCGATGGAGAGTGGGTCAATATCAAGCTGGACCTGGGTGGCCGGGAGGGGCAGTTTCCAGTTGCCGGTTTCCTGGCCGCGCAGTTTGGTGCCGACCGCCAGGAGCAGGTCGCAACCCTGGATGAAATCGCGCAGGGCCGGGTTGCTGCCAAAGAATCCTATACACTGGGGATGGTCCTCCGGCAGCGCCCCCCGCCCGGCCTGGCTGGTCAGGACCGCCGCGCCGAGCATTTCGGCCAGTTCGGTCAACTCTTTCTCGGCGTTCGAGGCGATAACCCCGCTCCCGGCCCAGATAAGCGGGCGTCTGGCCGAGCGCAGCAGTTGGGTCGCCCAGGCCACCTGGCCTGCGTCGGGGGTCGGGGTAGGCGGCGGAAGTAAATCCAACCGGGCCGGGTTAATTTTAGCCTTCTGGAAATCTATCGGGATTTCCACGCTTACGACGCCCATCGGCGGGGTCAGGGCGCTTCGAATGGCGGCCTGGATGACCGAGGGGAGGGCGGCGGCGGTCCTGACCCGGTAGGCTTCCTTGGAAATCGCCTTTAGCATGCCGAACTGGTCCCTGGCCTCGTGGATATAGCCGCGCCCCTGGTCGAGAAAGGCCGAGTCAATCTGCCCGGTCAGGTGCAGGAGGGGTGTCCCGGCGACCTGGGCCTCGATTAAGGCCCCGGCGGCGTTCCCGGCCCCGGTCCCGGTGCTGGTAATCGCTACGCCGAGTTTGCTGGTGGCGCGGGCGTAGCCGTCGGCCATGTTGACCGCGCCCGGTTCGCTCCGGTTGGTAATAGCCCGGATAACCCCGTTGCGGCCAATCGCGTCATAGATTGGCAGGTTGTGAATACTGATGATGCCAAAGACCGTCTCTACCCCGGCGGCCTCCAGGGCCTGGGCTACAAGGTCGCCCCCGGTGATTTGCTCGGTTTGCTGTGAGGTCATTTTGATTCCTTCAAGTGTTTAGTTTTCAGTGTTTAGTTTTCAGTGTTTAGTTTTTAGTTATAACCTCCTAACCCCCGTCCTCTAACCACTAAAAACCGAACACTAATAACTAGCTATCCAACTTTTTCTTTTGAAACAAAATCAATCCGTGTAAGAGGCGGTTTACTTCCAAACATTGTTCCAGCAATTGGTCGCCTGAAACCTGGTCTAAAAAGTCTAACCGCTGGGCAATTTGAATATGAGTTTCCAATTCGGCTAGAGAACCGGAAGCTATATATAGAAACCTTACAAATTCGGCGTCATACTGTCGACCCTGGCCTTCCGCGATGTTTGCCGGGATAGAAACTGCCGCCCGCCTGAGTTGGTCGGTCAGGCCATACCTTTCGGAAGCCGGGAAATTGGCCGTAAGCTTGTAACAAGCTGTAACCAAATCCATGCTTTTTTGCCAGGCCAGCAAATCCTTAAAATTTCGCGAACCCACGGTTTCCCTTTTAGTCTTCTTGCTAAACACTAAAAACTAAAAACTAAATATAACGACCTGTACCCCCGGCCACGTCGATACTGGCCCCGGTGATATAGCTGGCCCCGGCGGAGGCCAGGAAAACAATCGCGTGGGCTACTTCGTCCGGTTCACCCATCCGGCCCAGGGGGATACCGCGTTTAGCCGCCTCACCCCGTTGCCATTCGTCCTCGTTCAAAGAGCCGCCACCCTGGCTGTATTTCTCAAAACGGGCTTTCCACTGGCCGCTTTTGACCGTCCCGATGTTGACGCTGTTCACCAGGATATTGTCGGGCGCGAACTCGGTCGAGAGCGACTTGGTCAGGTTCAGGACACCGCTACGGGCCGCGCTGGTCGCCACCATGTGCGCTTCGGGCTGGCGGCTCAGGACCGCGTTGATATTGATAATCCGGCCCCCGCCTCGCTCTTTCATGACAGGATAGACCGCCCGGATGGGATAAATCAGGCTGAAGAACTTCAAGTTGAGTTCCTCGCGCCAGGCCGCGTCGGTGGTCTCCATAAAGGTGGTTTGGCGGCCCCGCCCGGCGTTATTGACCAGGATGTCGATACCGCCCCAGCGTTCTTTAACGGCCTTGACCAGCGCGGCGACCTGCTTTTCGTCCAGCACGTCGCAGGGTTGGGCCATAACTTCGGCCCCGGCGAACTCGGCCTGGAGTTGTAAGAAGGCCGTATCAAGGCGCTCCTCGCCCCTGGCGCAGATGGCGACTTTCGCGCCCTCCCCCAAAAGCAGCCCGGCGGTCGCGAAACCGATGCCGCTGCTGCCGCCCGTTACAATCGCTACTTTGTCTTTTAACCCTAAATCCATGGAATCCTTTCGTTGAAAGAGTAGTCAGAAGGCAGAGGTCGGTAGTCAGTTAATAAAACGTGGTCTTTCTGACGCCGGGCATTAGAAGCTTGATTTTTAGCTACCCTCTTTTGTTACCCCGACGACCGCCCTATAGGCTATGTGTCGATTCGAGCTCTCCCGACTACGCTCTGAATACCAAATTTCCGGTTCCTACTAACCTCTGCCCTCTGCCCTCTGCCCTCTGCCTTCTGACTACTGGCTGCTGACAACTGTTAATCCTGGGTCCGGTTCCCCGGCCATGGCGGCGCGGGCTTCCGGCGAAGGCGGGCCACTGATGCCCCAGCGGTCCATTTTTTCGGGCACGCGCTCCCAGACTTCCGGCTGGTGGGTGGCCTCGTCAATCTTCTGGACCTCGGCGGTGTACTCGCAGACATACCCGGCGGCATCCTGGAAATAGCAGAAGACGTTGTTGCCCGGCCCGTGACGGCCCGGCCCCCACATCGGGTTGACCCCGTAGCGTTTGAGCGTGCCGATGCCCCGCATTACCTCGTTCATGTCGGGCAGTTCGTAGGCCACGTGGTTGAGCGAGGCGTGCGCCGCCCGGTTGAAGGAAATCGAGTGATGGTCGGTATTGACCCGCAAAAAGACCATCTGTTTTTCGCTCCAATCCGAGACCCGGAAGCCAAGTGTATCCGTAAAGAAAGGAATAATTCCCTCGAAATCGGCGGTATTGAGGACCACGTGGCTGATTTTGTTGGGACGGACCGGGGCGTTCCAGGTCTCGCCGGAATCTGCCGGAGAAACCCCGGCGGAAAGTTCGAGACAGCGCCCTTCGGGGTCAACCATCTGCAAACCATAGCCGCCGCCCGGTGTGGTCAGTTCGGCGGGCTGGCGGTAGATGGTCACGCCCTGGGCGGCAAGTTCTTCGGCGGCCCGGTCCACCGCCTCGCGGCTTTCCAGGGCGAAGGCCAGGCGGGCGATGCCGCGCCTATCGGCCTTTTCCAGGGCCAGGATAAACTTTTCCGGCCCGGCCCCGCGCAAATAGAAAGTGTCGCCAGATTGGTCTGTGATTTTCAGGCCCCACTTGTCCTGGTAGAAAGAGGCCAGGGCCGCCGGGTCGGGAGTTTTCAGGGCAATATGCCGCAGGTGGGTTAGTTTCAGGCTCATTCTTTCTCCTAATTGATAAAAATCTTAGCGGTCAAGGCCCGCCGCTCGCCGGGCGGCGTCGATTACCGAGTTAGTGCCGCTGTTCCAGCTAAATTCCCAGAAATTATCCTCCGGGTCGGCCACATAGGACGAGCAGCCTTCGAAATACTCGGCGTCAACCGGTTCTTTCGTTACCCGCCCGCCGCTGGCGCGCCATAGTCGGGTTAACCGGTCCACTTCCTCGCGGCTGTCGAGGATAACTCCGATGGTAGAGCGAATCCCAGGGTGGCGGCTCGGTTCGGCCTCGGTCCGGCCATCCGCCGCTAAATCCGCCACCGGAAACAGGGCGAGGACGATACCACGCAATTCAAAAGCCGCAAAATCGCCACTTTCAAAGATAAGCGGCCAGCCTATCCTCCGGTAGAAATCGCGCAGGGCCGGGACATTTCGTGCGCCAAGGGTAATAATATTTGCTAAAGGCGGCCTGGTGTCGCTCATACTTCCTCCTTTAACCTGTCTTAAAACCTGTCCTAAAGATTCTTGTCCAGGAAAGCGGCTACGGCCCGGTTAAAGGCTGCCGGTTGTTCCAGGTTGCTCAGGTGCCCCGCCCCCGGAATGATTTCAAAGGCCGCGCCCGGTATGCCCGTCCGCAAAATGTCGGCCTCCGGGCGAGGCGTCACCCGGTCCTGGTCGCCCCACATCACCAGGGCTGGGACCGCCACGGTGGGCAGGACCGGGCGGGTATCGGCGGCATCGAGGGCCAGCACCATGGCCCGGTAGCCAGCAGGGTGCAACTCGCGAATCATCGCTTCGACCTCGGCCACCAGGCCGGGTGCGGGTTCGGGCGAGAGCAGGGCCGGGGCGCGCTGGCGGGCCATTTCTTCGAGCGAGAGTTCGGCCAGGGCCTTCAAACGGCCTTCCAGCCGGGCCTGTCGTTCGGCGGGTGGGCGCGCTCCGCCGCCCGTGTTGGTGTCGGACAGCACCAGGGCCAAAACCCGCTCCGGGTGTCGCCGGTAGAACTCCTGGGCCAATACGCCCCCCATCGAAAGGCCTACGATAACCGCTTTCGGCAGTTGCAAAGCGTCCAGCAGCCCCGCCAGTTGGTCGGCGTACCAGCCCATCTTCGGCAGCCCCTCCGGTTGTTCCCCCTGGTTACCACGTGTATAAGCACCTGGGTGCTCGGCGCTCTGGCCGTAGCCGGGCGCATCCCAGGCGATAACCCGGTAGCGGTCCGCTAGCAGTTCAAGCTGACGCTGCCAGGAGCGCGAGTTCGAACTGATACCGTGCAGGCACACCAGCGTGATTTCGCCCGAACCGCTCTCCCGGTAGAAAATTTGACGCCCATTTATGTTGGCAAAGGGCATGGCTAGTCGCCCGCCAGGACCGCTTCGGATGGTTCGCCGTCAGGCTCCGGTTCCGGCTGGCGCTGTTTCCGGGCGGCCTGGTTGTAGACCTCCTGCTGTTTGAAAAATTCCAGGTTGAGCATCTTCCGCAGCCGGATAACCCCGATGTCGGTCTGGCCCATCTTTTCGTTTAGACGGGCCTTCAGGCTGACCCTCTCCATCATAACCCGGTCCTGTTCGAGGACGTGCCAGTGGCGGGCTTCCAGGCGGGTCTTGTAGAGGGTCCGCCACAAGCGGCGCTCCCAGCCCTGGACGTGGCGGTAGCGCAGGAAGTAGACATCCGACTCGTTCTCGTCGTTCGGGGTGATAAACCCGACGATGCGGAGCGGCCCGCCCGGCCCGGCGCTTTTGGGGTAAGGAATATCCAGGCGGCACCAGAGCGTCCCGGTGTCACCCAGTTCCGACCAGTCAAAGTTGACCCCTTTTTGTTTCTCGCGCTCGACCCGGAAGCCGTTAGGCATATCGACCAGCACCATGCGGTCCTGTTTCGCGCCAAAACGCAGGGTGTAGGACTTGCCGTGCAAGAACGGGGCGTGCATGGGGTCGGCCAGGTTATCGAGAGCCACCAGCCAGTTGGTCTTCCAGTGGGCGTCGCAGATAAAGCCGGTCCAACTCTCGTCTTCCAGTTCGGGCGGCACTTCCAGGGGCGGCGGCGGGAACAAATCGGTATCGCCGATGTAGGCCCAGACCAGCCCGACCCGCTCCTGGGTCGGGAAGCCCTTTAGCTTGAGCCGCTTTAGCAGTTTGCTGTCGGGGCCTTCCGCCGGGACCGCCGTACAGATACCCTCGCCGTTAAAGGCCACGCCGTGATAGCCGCAGACAAGCTGGCCCTCGACGACATCGCCCAGCGATAGGGCCGCGCCCCGGTGCGGGCAGAAATCAATAAAAGTGTGGGCCTTGCCCTTGTCGTCCCGGTAGACCACCAGGTCTTCGCCCAGGGCTTTGACCGCGACCGGGCGGTCGGTCAGTTTTTCCGAGGGCAGCATCACATACCAGCGGTTCCGCAGACCCTTTTTAAGACCTTCCTCGACGCCCTCGCGGCGGTGGGTCGTTGTTTGACTTATGGTTGGGGCAATCGTCATTCGGCACCTCTCCTCCTCTCGTGCAACCTGGCCGGATTTTTAATAACCTCTGGCGGCTTTGCGGGCCAGGGCCATCGCGCTTCCTTCGGGGTAGTCGGGCAGTTTCGGTTTGCTCGCTCCCAGCATCACCAGCATCAGGGCGTCGCCATCGGTATCGTTGCGCAGACCCCGGTACATCCCGGCGGGCGTGAAAATCATGTCGCGCGGGCCCAGGACCATTTCTTCCTCGACGCCGTTTTCTTCCCAGAAAATCGTAACGTTGCCCTGGATAACAAAGAAAACTTCCTCGACATCGTGGTGAATGTGGAGAGGGCCTTCGCACCCGGCAGGTAAGAGCATGGTGCTGAGGGTAAAGTGCTGGGCCTCCAGGATGTTCGGGTCGTCGTGCTGGCCGGTCCCGCCGCCGCCGAGGTAGCGAATCTGGGCCCGTTTGTAGCGGGGCGACACTTTGGTCTGGAAGTCGAGCGCGCCCCAGTCTTCCTCGCGCGAGGCAAACTTGACCGTCATTTTATCCATGCGCTCTTTTAAGGGTAACGAGGTATCGTTTTCGGTCGAAATTGGCATAGCTTATTATCTCCTCTTCATCTCTATAGGACTTTCGCTTGAAACATTACTTTGAGGTAGTTTAGCCTCAATATCCTGGCTTTTCCAGGCCCAAAGCGAAAGTCGTGCTCAAAAATAAATAAAAATCGTGAAAGTTAGCCTTATCTTCAGGTAAAGCTCGAAGCAGGTTCAGTTAAAGACGAACCCGCCGTTTACGGCCAGGAGTTGCCCGGTTATAAAGTCGGCGTCGTCCGAGAGCAGAAAGACCGCCGCCCCGGTTACATCTTCGGGGAATTGCTGGCGCTGGATGGCGCGGCCTTCGACATATAGTTTGTGGCGGCCCGGCGCGACCGTCGAGGTGGCCTCGGTCAGGGTCAGGCCGGGAGCTATCGAGTTTATGGCGATATTGTATTCGCCCAGTTCGCGGGCCAGCGACCGGGTCATGGCGATAATCGCGCCTTTGCTGGCGACATAATGCAAGAGGACCGGCGCGCCCCACAGGGCCGTATCCGAGGCCAGGTTGACGATTTTGCCCTTGCCCCGTTCGCGCATGAGCGGGACGAGGTGGCGGATAGCCAGCCAGGTCCCCTTGATATTGACGTTTATGACCCGCTCGAAGGTGGTCTCGTCGATTTCGTCAAAGCGTTTTCCGCCGATACCGGAGGCAATGGCGGCGTTATTGACCAGCCCGTCCAGCCCACCCCAGCGTTCGCGGACGGCGGCGGCTAAACTTTCCAGGCTGGCGGCACTGCTGATGTCGGTCTGGTGCGCGAAGACATCATTCCCGGCGGCGCGCAGTTCCTGGGCCGTTTTCTCGCCCATTTCGCCGTCAATTTCGGCAATGGCGACCCGCCCGCCTTCCCTGAGAATATGTTCGGCAAAGGCGCGTCCTAGACCCCGCCCGCCCCCGGTAACAACAACAGTTTTGCCTTCCAATCGGCCCATCCAGGTAACTCCTATCGTTTAGCGTATTTGATTTTTGGTGCGTTGATAAGTTTGTCGTACGTTAGCGCGTTGCGCCTGGTAGTGTTTGGGTCTTTCGTTCTCAAAGCAGGTCGTCCGGGTTATGACCCAGCTTTTTAAGCAGTTCTTTCAATAATGAAATTGAAGCGTATTTGTGTTACTACCCCGGCCCGGTACGCTTTTATAATTCGATTATAGCATAGCCCAAAACAGCATAAAATCAGGATGGCGAACTCGTAGTTATACTCGCAGTTACACCCGTAGTTAAATCCCAGTGGCACGCGCAGCCAAAAAGAAGCTCTTGTTTAATAATGCTTTTTGATTAAAATTATGTTATAATACCCGGGAACACTTATTTGGGTTGAGGTTTGAGGCTGCGCCGAGGGCGTTGCCAGTCTCGCGGGAATGTTTAATTGGCTAGTGCTAAGCAGCACCTTCAGTCTTCCTCTTTACGAAAAGCTTTCCCCCTTCACCGTTTTAATTGCTCAGTTTAATTAACAGGGCTCCGCATTTCCGTCTCTCAGGGAAAGATGGATTTTGTGGGATGCTTTCTTCTGGCCTGGCTACTCGCGCTGCCAACTTGCGGTTTGTCGGGGCCATTGTTCGACCGGGTTGAACCCTTCAACGCCGGCTTTCATTTCTTGAGGCTGTTAATACAAACTTATTTTATCCCTGGATGAGATTTGATATTTAAGACTCAGAGAGGTTTTTAGAACTTGACGACCCTTTTAGAACAACCCGTTGAAACCACCAACAACACATCTTTTAATGATTTTAACCTGCCCTCGTTCCTGCGAGAAGGTTTGAAACGGCTCGGCTTTACCAGCCCGACCGGTATCCAGAGCGAGGCTATCCCTGTGCTGATGACCGGCCAGGACCTGATTGCCCAGTCCCAGACCGGTAGCGGTAAGACCGGGGCTTTTGCTATCCCGATGCTGGCCCGCATTACCCGCAACTCCCGCGACTTACAGGCCCTTGTAATGGTGCCGACCCGCGAACTCTGCTTGCAGGTAACCAACGTTGTAAAACAATTGGCCGGACCGGCTGTCCGCGTAACCCCGATTTATGGCGGGGCCAGCATGGGCGGCCAGATTCGCGGCCTGTCCCAGGGCGGCTACCAGGTCGTAATCGGTACGCCGGGCCGCTTGCGCGACCACTTGAACCGGGGCACGCTGCGCCTCGACAAATTGCGCATGGTCGTGCTGGATGAAGCCGACGAAATGCTCGACCGGGGCTTCGTGCAGGACATCGAAGCTATCCTCGAAGCCGCGCCGCCTTCCGCGCAGCGCCAGACCGCCCTTTTCTCGGCTACCCTGCCGGAATGGGTCATGGAGACTGCCGTCAAACAGTTGAAGCCTGGCCACGCCTCGATTACGGTTTCGCCTGAAGGCCAGGGCCCGGACATCGAACACCGCATTTACGACATGAAACTGCCTGACAAGACCGTGGCCCTGCGCCACCTGCTCGACACCAATTCCGACGAGTCGATCCTGGTCTTTGCCCGCACCAAACACGGGGTCAAGAAACTGGCCGCCCGGTTGCAGGAAGAAGGCTATTCCGCCGATGGCTTGCAGGGCAACCTGAGCCAGCGCGCCCGTGAGGACGTGATGGCGGCTTTCCGCCACCGCCGCATCCGGGTGCTGGTGGCGACCAACGTGGGGGCGCGCGGCCTCGACGTTAGCGGTATCAGTCACGTGATTAACTTCGACCTGCCGGAAAGCCCCGAACTCTTTACCCACCGGGTGGGCCGGACCGGGCGTAACGGTGCCAGCGGCATCGCTATCACCTTCCTGACCGGCGAGGACCGCCTCAAGTGGCGCGAGATTGAACGCAGCATGAAAGAGGCCGGTATCGACTACAACCGCATGCCCTGGGATGGCCCGCGCGCTACTCCCGGCGCGACCGATACCGTAATCATCCAGCCCCGGCCCGGCGAATTCCGCCGCAGCCTGGGCGCACCTGGCCGCAAGTTTGACGGTGGCCGCGAGTATGGTAGCGACTTTGGGGCCCCGCGCCGTTTCGAGGGTGAGCGGGACCGCAACAGCGATTTCGGTGCGCCTCGCCGCTTCGAGGGTGACCGCGAACGCGGCAATAACTTCGGCGCGCCCCGGCGTTTCGAAGGTGACCGCGAACGCCGCCAGGAACGCGACTTTGGCGCTCCCCGCCGTTTTGAGAAGCGCGATACCTCGCGCGACTTCGCGGCTCCTCGTTTCGAGGGCGAAGCCGAGCCGGGCAACGAAAATTTCCCGGCCCGCCGCTACGACCGCGCCAGCGAACGCAAAGGCAACTTTGGTCCGGGCAAGCGGTTCGACCGCCCCGCCAACAGCAACAGCCGCCAGGACCGAGAGTTCGACAAACCTCGCCGTTTCGAGAACAACGACCGCGGTGGTTTCAAAGGTGGGCGCACCGCGAAGTTCAAAAAGGACTTCTAGTAGCAACCACACCCTAAAAATTAAAAAGCAGCCGCCGGTTTGCCGGTAGCTGCTTTTTTTATTTATAATTTAGCCTGTAAAGGTCGAATAAATAATAACGTGGGAAGGTAGTAGTAAAATGGCTGGCTTAATCACTGTTCGGGATATTCAACCCGCCGACCGCCCGGTCCTGGAAAAGCTGATACCCGAATTGTGGGGTTCGCCCCTGGTGGTATCCAGGGGCCGCCTGATTAACCCGGTCCTGCTCCCCGGCTTTATCGCCGAGAAGGACGCCCAACTCGCCGGGGTTGCCACCTACCAGGTCGAAGATGGGAACTGCGAACTTGTTACCATCAACAGTTTCTTTCCCGGTGAAGGCATCGGCAGCGCCTTAATCGAACATGTCCGCCGGAGAGCCCTCGATTCAGGTTGCGGGTGGCTCTGGCTGATTACCACCAACGACAACCTGAACGCCCTCGGTTTTTACCAGAAACGCGGTTTTGTGCTGGCGGCCCTCTTTCCCGGCGCGGTTATGAAGGCGCGCATCTTGAAGCCGGAAATCCCCCTGGTGGCCGACAACGGTATCCCCATTCGCGACGAAATCCAGCTTCAATTGCTGCTTAACCAGGAAGACGCTGAATAGTCAATTAAAAAGGTTTGGCAGGTTGAAGGTCTGCAATTATAGAGTAAGGGTGTGCCTTGTCATTCCGTGCGTAGCACGGAATCTCCGGTCCGTAGGACAATATCCGTAACAATGGGTTGCCTAAATTCTAACCCTGGCCTTTCAAGACAGCCTTACTTGGGAGGCAGGGATATTCGCCAGCGGCGCTGCCCACTGGGAACCCTACGGGCTAGATTCCTCCACAAGGTCGGAATGACAAGAGAGGGGCTTTACCCATAGTGGATAAGTTTTTTCAAACCTAAAAAGATATTTCAAAATAAAATGAGCCATCCCAACCTCAAAATTCGGGATGACTCATGTCTAATTTATTTCGAAACTAGTTCGCTACCTGGGATAGCTCCGGCGGCTTCTCCCTGGCGACCGCCACCGAGTTCAAGAGGGTAGCGAGGGCCTCTCTTTCGTCGGCGCTGCTAATCGCCAGGTTATAGCGGTCGTGCCGGATAGCCTCTTTGAACCGGAAGATATTGTTTTCCTGGTAGCCGAGCCGGAGCAGGGTTTGCTCCATTATTTCCAGGCTCCCCTCCAGTTCGGGATAGACCACCTGGGTCGCGCCCAATTCGGTCAGGTGGGTGACGCTGTCGGCAGTGGCCGCCCGCACCACCACCGGCACTTCGGGCGCGGTATGGCGGATGGTCGCGACCACGTTGGCCGCCGCCGTCTCGTTCGGCAGGGTCACCACCACGACCCGCGCCTCTTTGAGATGGGCGTGGTTGAGTATTTCCGAACTGCCCGCGTCACCGTAAAGGACCGGGACGCCCTTCTTGGTAAGCTCGTTCAGCCGCCCGGCGTCCAACTCCACCACGATAAACGGCACTTTCAACTCGGACAATACTTCCACGATATGCTGGCCGACCCGCCCGTAACCGACCACGACCGCGTGGTTGCGCATGACCTCCGGTTCGGGCAATTCCAGCGGTTGGCCCCGGTTGAGCAATTTCCAGAAGGGACCGGTCTTTGCCAGGGCTTTTTCGAGCCAGGGCAAGGTTTTGAAAAGGAACGGGTTGAGCGTAATCGAGAGCAACGCCCCGGCCAGCAGGAGCGAATACTGGTTTTCGGTCAGAATCCCCAGGCTTACCCCCGATTGGCCGAGCAGGAAGGAAAATTCTCCAATCTGGCTCAGGCTGACCGCGATAACCAGGCTGGTCCGGGCCGGGGCCGCCAGAATGATGCCGATTACCAGGGTTAATATCCCCTTACCGATAATAATCAGGGCCGTAATGGTCAGGACCTGCCCGAACTGCTCTATCAGGCTGAGCGGGTTGACCAGCATCCCGACCGAAACAAAGAACAACACGGCAAAAGTTTCCCTGAAGGGCAGGATTTCGGCTTCGACCTGGTGGCTGTAGTGCGACTCGCTTACGACTACCCCGGCCAAAAACGCGCCGAGGGCGAGGGAGACGCCGAACAGGTAGGCGGCGCCCAGGGCTGTGCCGAGGGTTATAACCAGCACGCTGACGATAAAGAGTTCCCGCGAGCCCAGGTGCGCCATCCGGCTGAGAATCCAGGGCAAGACCCGCTTGCCGACCACCAGCATCAGGACCGCGAACACCGCCGCTTTGAGCAGGGCAATCCCGGCGGTCTGCCAGATGGGGTCGCCGCCGCCGCCCGAAAAGGCCGGGAGCAGCACTAAAATTGCCACAGTAGCCAGGTCTTCCATGATGAGCCAGCCGACCGCGATGCGCCCGTGCGAGGTGTTGAGCAGCCCCTGGTCCATCAGGTTACGCAGCAGCACCACGGTGCTGGCAATCGAAACGGCCAGGCCGACAACTATTCCCGCTGCCAGCGACCAGCCCCACAACATCGAGATTACAAGGACCAGGGCGCTGGTCAGGCCCATCTGGAGCAGCGCGCCGGGAATGGCGATTCTACGCACTTCCCACAAATCTTTGAGTGAAAAATGGAGACCGACTCCAAAAAGTAGAAAAATAACGCCCAGTTCGGCCAACTGGTGAATAGTATGCATGTCGCCCACATAACCCGGCGTGAAGGGACCGATTACCACGCCGCCGACCAAAAAACCGACAATCGCCGGTAGTTTGAGCCAGCGAGCTATCAATCCTCCGCCGAGGGCCGCTGCTAAAGCAATCGCAATGTTGATGATTATCGGCAAATCAGGGGTTGTTGCGTTTGCTTCGGCAGCGGCGACATTAAGTAAGATTAAATTGTGAGGCATAGGCTAATAATTTTCTCCTCTTATATAAAAAGTTTATATTATAAATTTAGGCCGGGCCCAGGCCGCAACACTGTTCCCAGGCCTGGCCTTCCAGTAGACAAACAATGGTACCGATTATTGCGAACACGGTTATAGAAACAGCGGCCATGAGCAGGATGTTGACCAGTAATTTGACAGTAGCCGCCTGGCGATATTTTTTATTGAGATAGAAACCGTCTACCATAGGTTGGACAAGCCAGCCGAGGGCTATCGCTCCGAGCAATACGAGCGCGTAAAATCCGGCGAAAATCCCGGCAATTATCAATAAAACAGTAAGCATTAATAAAGCCTCCTTTCCTGGCCCATCCCCACCCGATTACTTCCACCACTACTGTTTGTAGAGCGGAAATAATCGGAGTTCACAGGGTAAGTTAAGTCTGGCCTCCGAGCATGCTGGGAGAGCAATTAGTTTAAATGGGGTTTAACGCTGCAAAATAGAATGTTAAAACGCCAACAACCCTAGTATTATTAGTTTAATAATACAGGTTGTTGATGAGTGCTTTATTAATTGAAAATTAGTGGGAGATTAAAATTGCCCGGCCCTGGTATTTGTTGTATTTTTGTTACTTCTGCGGGTGCGACCTTTGGGTGTGCAAGGGGTTTTTCGGCTTACCATTCTGTGTCTAAGGCTTTGCCCTAACCTTCGGAAGTGAGGTAACGCCTTCATTTTTGCCCTGCCTTTCGAGGTGTCGAAGCCTTTTATTTTGTGATACTCTTGATTTGTAAGTAAAGCCTTTATCTTGTCATTCTGTGCGCAGCACAGAATCTCCGGTCCGTTGGACTATAGCACTAAACAATGGTGCTGGGTCTTTGTCCCTATCCTTTGAGGTTTCGTCTTAGTTTAAGACCAGGTGGAGTTCTAATGAAACAATACTATGTTTACATATTGAGTAGCAAAACGCGGGTGATTTACACCGGAGTAACAAACGACCTGGCACGGCGTGTTTATCAGCATAAGAACAAGCTAATTGAGGGATTTACCTCTCGCTACAATATTACAAAACTGGTCTATTTCGAGGAAACAAATGACGTTGAAGCTGCTATCGGGCGTGAAAAGCAACTCAAAAATTGGCCCAGGTCCAAAAAGGTAGCCCTCATCAATCAAAATAATCCAACCTGGTCTGATTTGAGCCTTAACTGGTAATATTTGTTATTTTCAAACCTTTAAATCACATTGATTTTCGTCTTTGCGAGTCGGATGTGCGCAAAGGGTTCGATTGTGATATTGTCCAACGGACCGGAGATTCCGTGGCTCTGCCACGGAATGACAATACAAAGGTTTTACGACATGGGAAAGTAATAGGAATAAAATAAAAGGAAAGAAAAAGATGAATCTAGAGGAATTTAAGGCCAGCCTCAGCGGAGACCAACCGCCCGCCGGGCTTTCCTACAGCTTGCAAGCTCTCTGGCTCGACGCCCGGAAAGGCTGGCAAGCCGCCCATGTGCTGGTCCAGGACCACGAGGACGACCCTGCCTGCAACCGGGTCCACGCCTACTGCCACCGCCGCGAGGGCGACCTTGCCAACGCCGGGTACTGGTATCGCCGGGTCGGGGTGACCTTCTACAAGGGCACCCTCGAAGAAGAATGGGCCGACCTCGTCAGCGGTTTCCTGGAAACGGCCAGGGTCTAGGGTCAGTCACCCGCCCCTAAGAAGTCGGCGGAGGGGTCTTCCTGCCCGGCGTTCTCGCCCTGCTTTTGAATGAGTTTGGCAACCAGGCCGGTCCACCCGGTCTGGTGGCTGGCCCCCAGGCCTGTACCGTCGTCCCCGTGAAAGTATTCGTAAAAGAGCAAATAATCGCGCCAGTGGGGGTCGCGGTTGAAATAGTCCTGGCTGCCCTGGTAGGGCCGCCGCCCCTGCTCGTCCGGGGTGAACAGCCGGATAAGCCGCCGGGAGAGTTCGTCCGCAATCTCGGCCAGGGTCAGGAGCTGACCTGAGCCGGTCGGACATTCCACCTTGAAATCGTCCCCGTAATAGTGGTGATAACGCTGTAAGGCTTCCACCAGCAAATAATTGATAGGGAACCAGACCGGGCCGCGCCAGTTCGAGTTGCCGCCAAACAGCCCCGTCCGCGATTCGGCGGGTTCGTAGCGGACCATATAGACCTGGCCGTCCACTTCGAGCTGGTAGGGGTGCTGTTCGTGGAATTTCGAGAGCGAACGGATGCCGTACTCGCTCAAAAACTCGTTGGGGTCGAGCATCCGGCTGAGCAGGCGTTTCATGCGGTGGCCGCGCACCAGTCCGAGCAAGCGGCGGCGGATACCATCCTTAACCTCCCACTGCGAGACCAGCCGGGTCAGTTCGGGCCGGAAGGTCAGGAACCATTCGAGCCGCTCTTTGAAGGCCGGGAGAGCTTCCAGCAGTTCCGGTTCGATGGTGGCCGTCGCCAGCAGGGGAATCAGGCCGACCAGCGACCGCACCTTCAGGGGTTGGTGGCGTCCATCCGGCAATTTTAAGACATCATAGAAAAACTCGTCCTCGCTGTCCCAGAGCTTGATACCCTCGTCCGCGATATTGTCCATGGCCGCCGCGATAAAGAGGAAATGCTCGAAAAACTTGGTCGCAATATCCTCGTAGACCGGGTTAAGCAGGGCCAGTTCGAGGGCGATTTTCATCATGTTGAGCGAGAACATGCCCATCCAACTGGTGCCGTCGCTCTGCTCGATAAAGCCGCCGGTCGGCAGGGGGGCGCTCCGGTCGAAGACCCCGATATTATCCAGGCCCAGGAAGCCACCCTCGAAAACGTTGTTCCCCTCCGAGTCTTTGCGGTTGACCCACCAGGTGAAATTAATAAGAAGTTTGTGAAAGATGCTTTCGAGAAAAAGGCGGTCCGAATGGCCGGTCTGTTTTTGCTCGGTCTTGTAGAGCCGCCAGGCGGCCCAGGCAAAGACCGGCGGGTTGACATCGCCAAAGGCCCACTCGTAGGCGGGAATCTGGCCGTTGGGATGCTGGTACCATTCTCTCAGCAGCAAATCGATCTGCCCCTTGGCAAAATCAATATCGACCAGGGCCAGCGGGATACAGTGAAAAGCTAAATCCCAGGCGGCGTACCAGGGATATTCCCACTTGTCGGGCATGCTCATCACCCGCTCGTTGTGGAGATGCCGCCACTCGCTGTTGCGGCCATGGGCGCGCCGGGCCGGGGGTGGGGGTTGGGTCGGGTCGCCTCTCAGCCAGCGGGAGACGATAAAGTAGTAAAACTGCTTGCTCCAGAGCATCCCGGCCAGGGCTTGCCGTTCGACCTGTCTTAGCGACTCGTCGAGGGAGGGCGGGAAAAGCTCGTTATAAAACTCGTCGGCCTCGTCCCGCCGCAGCCCGAAGACCCGGTCGAAGTCCTTAAAAAAGGGGTCGGTCGTCTGCGGTACGAAATAGGCATAATATTCGGGCGGGGGGAGGCGATAGGCCGGGGAGTAGGCCGCTTTATGATGGGCCTCGGTCCGTTTGGGCGGCGTGGCCGCCTCGCTCGTGGTCGTGAGCGCGGCCTGAATCATGGTCAGGCGCAGCCGCACCGTGACGGTTTCGCCCGGTGCAAGCGTTTTGCGGTAGACCGCCGCCGCCCTGGTCCCGGCCTGGGCGGGGTTGACCGCCTCGCGCCGCCCGCCCACGATATATTCGTGAAAGGCGTCCTTGACATAAGGCTGGGGGTTGGCGCTGCCGTAGAGCCGTTGAAAGTTGGTTTCGTTCTCGGTGAAAACGAGTTCTTCCGGCCCGTTATCCGGGTCGTCGCAAAAGAGCAGGTAGCGGCCCAGGGCCGGGTGGTCGGCCAGGATAGCCGGGACTTTCCCGTTTTCACTTTCGTTCGAGGGCTGGCCGTTTTCATCAATCATGATTTTTTGGAGGTAGGGCCGGGCGCTCTTTTCCTCCCACGACCAGCTATTGCGAAACCACAGGGTCGGGAGCAGGGTTAAAGGAGCCGGGTCGGGGCCGCGATTGGTAGCCGAGATTTTTATTAAAATATCCTCCGGCGCGGCCTTGGCGTATTCCACGAAGACATCGAAGTAGCGGTCTTCCCCGAAAATGCCGGTATCGACCAGTTCGAATTCAGGCTGCCCCCGGCCTCGCCGGGCGTTCTCCTCGACCAACCAGGAGTAGGGGAAAGCGGCCTGGGGGTATTTGTAGAGCATTTTCATGTAGCTGTGGGTCGGGGTGCTGTCGAGGTAGAAATAATATTCCTTGACATCCTCGCCGTGGTTGCCCTGCGGCCCGGTCAGGCCAAACAGCCGCTCCTTGAGGATGGGGTCGCGCCCGTTCCAGAGGGCCAGGGCAAAACACATCCGGCCTTTGTCGTCGGAAATCCCGGCCAGGCCGTCCTCGTTCCAGCGGTAGGCCCGCGAGCGGGCGTGGTCGTGGGGGAAATAGTCCCAGGCTGTGCCGTAGGCGCTGTAATCCTCGCGCACGGTGCCCCAGGCCCGTTCGCTCAGGTACGGACCCCAGTGACGCCAGGCATCTCCTTCGATTTTGAGGCGTTCTCGTTCTTGGCTCATCGGTTTGGCTTTTTGGTATCGGTAAAGCTAATCTTCTCCTATTAAATATCACACAGAACAAGTATAACCCAGGCTGTAAAGTTTTTAGTGTAAAGTTTTTAGTGTTTAGTAGTCAGAAGGCAGAGGGCAGAAATCAGTTTTCATTCCACGTGTTTCTATTGCCATTTCGAGCGCCCTTCCCTGTCATTCCGAGTGCAGTCGAAGAATCTTAAGCGCCGTTGGAGTAAAGCCAGTTCAGAGGGAATGTCATTTCGAGTATTGCGCCCACTAATATGGGTCTAAACAAATTGGCAAGGTCGGAAAAATGTCACACCCGAAGGGCGCGAGGGAGGTTGTAAGGGCGAACCAGTGTTGAGAAAGTAGACCCGACCGAGAAATCGGGGCACCCGCCTGCGGGTCCCATTGGCGTAACACCAGGTCGAAGACTTAGCCAGATCCAACGTGAGTCAGGTCGAAGCCTGATTCTGCCGGGAATGTGGGACAGTTTTGGGCTGTACGGGTAGGCCAACGGCGCGGAGATCCTTCGCTACGCTCAAGATGTGCTATTGAGGGGTCTCCGCCATACTTCTAATTTTACTTTTAAGCGTAAAATGAACCCAAAATAAATGAGCCGCCCAATTCTTAAAACCAGGCGGCTCACGGTTTGTGTTTACCCTTTGATAATTATTCTTATTCTTCGACCCCGGTTACACTCATTAACAGCTTGAGGTCGAGTTCGGGATAGACCGGGAAGCGGTCGAGCAGGGCGCTGGCGCTGGCCTGGGCCTCGGCGGCAATGGCGGGGTCGAGGGTGTAGTTGATGCGGCTCGGCGCGCCCTTTTTGGTCAGGGTCGCTTTGGTGTTGGAGAGCACCAGCTTGAAAATCCGGGCAATTTCGGCCATTTCTTCGCGGCCCATGCCCAGGGTCGTGACCGCCGGGGTGCCGATGCGCAGCCCGCTGGTGTACCAGGGGCCGTTGGCGTCAAAGGGCAGGGCGTTGCGGTTGAGGGTGATATGGCACTCCCGCATGGCCGACTCGGCCTGCCGCCCGGTCAGGCCAAAGGTCTCGGCTACGTCCACCAGGATAAGATGGTTGTCGGTCCCGCCGGTCAGCACGTTCATGCCCTCGTTGATAAAGGCTTCGGCCAGGACCTGGGCGTTTTCGACAATTTTGGCGGCGTACTGCTGGAAGGCCGGGGTGGAGGCCTCCCGGAAAGCGACCGCCTTGGCCGCCATCACATGGGCCAGCGGACCGCCCAGAATGAGCGGGCAACCTTTGTCCAGCCACTCGGCAAACTCCTGCTTGCACAGCACGAACCCGCCACGGGGTCCGCGCAAGGTCTTGTGGGTGGTGGAGGTCACCACGTGGGCGTGAGCTACGGGGTTAAAGTCGCCCGTGAAGACCTTGCCCGCGACCAGCCCGGAGAAGTGCGCCATGTCCACCATCAGGACCGCGCCCACCTCGTCGGCCATCTTGCGCAACCGGGCGAAGTTTATCTTGCGGGAGTAGGCGCTGTACCCGGCCAGCAAAATCAGGGGCCGGACCTCTTGCAGGGTCGCCCGCAGTTTGTCGAGGTCGAGCAGGTTCGTGTCCGGTTCGACCGTGTAGGAATAGACATCGAAAAGCTGGCTGGAAACGTTGTGGCGGTAGCCGTGGGTCAGGTGGCCGCCCGAATAGTAGTCGAGGGCGAGCAGGCGCTGGTTGTGGAAGGCTTCCCGGATGTTATTCCAGTCCTGGCGCGAGACTTCGCGCACGTCGGTCACGCCAAGTTCGGAGAGCAAGGGGGCTTCGACCCTGGCCGAGAGAATCGCCAGGAAGGCCACGAGGTTGGCGTCCGCGCCGGAGTGAGGCTGGACATAGGCGTGTTCGGCCCCGAAAAGTTCGCGGACCAGGGTGGCGGCCTCGGTTTCAACGAGGTCTACGTTGTCGCACCCGGCGTAAAAGCGGTGCCCGGCGTAACCCTCGGCGTATTTATCCGAGAACCAGTTACCTATGGCAAGCTGGGTCGTCAGGGAGCTATAGTTTTCGCTGGCAATCAGTTTCAGGTTGCGGCGCTGGTCGCGCAATTCTTTGACGATGGCCTGGGCAATCGTGGGCGAGACGGTCCGCACCTGGTCGAGCCCGGCGTAAAAGGCGGTCGCGGCGGGATGCGGGTTCTTGCCGCCTAAATTTTGCAGGTAGCTCAGCAGTAAACTCTGGGTGGCCGTTGGGGCGAAATCGAGCATGGCGAGTCCCTCCTTAAAGGTCGAGATGGTTCGAGGGCGAAAGCAAAAGCCCTGAAAATCTCGGAAAAATACAACAAAAAAGGCCCCGACCCCAACAAGGGTGCGGTGCCTCAGCCCAGGCGAACGGCTGCCTACCTGTTTTATCCTCAAGCTCCCTCGTGGTAGGCTCCACGCTTTCGCCAGTCACTTGAAGATTTATTTTCCTGGAAAAGTTTACCCTTTTATTATAGCAAATCCCGCCCCGGCGTCAAACCGCCAAAGTGCTTATTTTAGAAGGCAGAGGGCAGAGGGCAGAGGGCAGAGGGCAGGGGGCAGAGGGCAGGAAGTGTAAAAACCTACTACTGATTACTGACTACTGGCCTCTGACTACTGGTAAAGGCAGGTTTTATTTTGCCCCGGTTACAGACCCTGCTATAATTCCTGAAATGTCAGCCAGCAAAAGAGAGCCGAAAGTGGAGCATATAGCAACAGACCGAGGCCGGGACCACTCGGAAGCGGAAGTAATCGTAATCGGCGGCGGGGCGGCGGGGTGCAGCGCGGCTATTTACCTGGCCCGCCAGCGTCGCCGGGTCGTTTTGCTCGAAGGCCGCGCCGCCCGCCCACCCCAACTGAGCGACCTCCACAGCGGCGAGGTGCTTTCGCCCGGGTCCCAACTCGAACTGCGCCGTCTCGGTTTTGACCCTGCCCGGCCCATCACCGCCGACCCGTTGGAGCGCTGGAAGTTGCAGGAGTGGGACACCGTCTGGCAGCGCTGGCCGGACGGGCGCGAAACCGCCGACCACTTGCCAGGAGGGGTCTTTTTCTGGCAGATTAACCGGGGCCATTTTTATAAAGAATTGCGTAAACTGGCCTGCGCCGGGGGGGTCGAGGTGCGCGAGGGCGTGCGGGTGGTCAACCTCTTGCGGGATAAAGAGGGGGTTTGCCGGGGCGTGGTCGCCCGCGACGCCGAAGGTGCCATCTTTGAAATTTTTGCCCCGGTCACGGTGGACGCCAGCGGACGCAACTCGGTGGTGCTGGCCCGGCTCGGTCTGCGCCGTCCCGAAGCAGACTTCCGGCGGGCCGCTTACATGTTTTTCTTTAGCGAACTGCCGGGAGCCCCGGAGGCGGGGGTCTGGCGGCAATACTGGTTTGGGGGCGGCACGACCCTGCGCGGGAGTCTGCTGGCGCCCCGGCTCTACCGCTTTTCTTTCGAAACGAGCCTGACCGAGCGGGACCGCTGGCTGGCGAAGTTTGGCCGCCTGCCCGCCCCCGAACTGTTTTTAGCCGTCCTGGATGAGCAAGCGCCCGACCTGGCCCGGTCGTTCCGGGAAGCGACCCGCCTGCCGCACCTGCTGGCCTTCGCCCCGGTCGGCTTCCGGGTGGCATCCGTAACCCATGACGGCCTGGTGATGACCGGGGACGCGGCGGGCTATCTCGACCCCTCGACCGGGCAGGGTCTTGAATTCGCTTTGCGGTCTGGGCGGTTGGCGGCGCGGAGTATCGGCGAGGCTTTTTCCCGTAACCGGTTCGACCGGGCCGCCTTCGACCGCTACCTGCGAGAGCGCGAGGCTGAAGTCCAGCCTATCGTGCGGCAGTTGCGCCTTTTTTTGCGGGCCAGCCGTTCCGAAAAGTTGCTCAATGTCGCCGGGCGTCTGCCTCCGGTCCGCCGGGCGGTTTTGGGGCAGTTGATAAAGACCCGCCCGGCTATCCTTGATTGATGCAAATAAACATGGAAAATTATACCGACCCGCTTTCAACTGAAAATTTTGCCGAAGCCGAGGCCGAGGCTCCGGACGCGCCTGTCCTGGCCGTGGCTGTCAGCACTTTCCTGGCCGACATCGGGGCCGGGCATTCCCCCGCTACGGTCAAGACCTACCGGGTCAGTCTTTCGCGTTTTCAGCTTTATTTGCAAAGCCAGCTTGGCCTCGACCCCGCGACCCTCCCGGTAGCCCGCCTTCAACCGGACTGGGCGGTCGGCTGTGTGCGCTGGATTGCCGCCGGGCAACCCCAGGCCACCACCGGGCAAGCCGCCGAACCTGCCGCCAGACCCGGCCCGCGCACCCCCAAGACTACCGTGGCGACCTATATCGCCGGGCTGAGCCGTTTTTACAAGTGGTGCGCCCTGGAACGCTGGTTAGTCCTACCCGCCGACGATTACGAACGGATGGCCCTCCGTCTGAAGGATTTGCGGGGTAAGGTCCAGCGCACCATCCTGGATAAAGTCCCTGCCGACGACATCCTGGACGCGCTTCTGGCCGAAGCCCGCCGCCCGCCCGAAACGCCGCCCGCCCCAACCCCGGCCCCAACTGAGGCAACTACCGTTACCGGGGCGGAAAAACCCGCGAAATTCCGGGGGAATGTCGAAAAAATGGCCGAGTCGGACGCCCGGCGCTACCAGTTGTTGCGCTTGCGGAACGTGGCCCTGCTCGAAACCCTCAAATGCACCGGGGCGCGGGTCAGCGAGATTACCGGGCTGAACCGGGCCGACCTCGACGCGACCAACCGGCGCGCCCGTGTGGTCGGCAAAGGGTTCAAGGAACGCTGGGTCTATTTCAGCCCGGCGGCCTGGGAAGCCATCCAGCTTTACCTGCGGTCGCGCACCCGCCTGATGGGTGAAGCCGCCGCCCTCAAATCGGGCTCGCCCTCTTTGTCAGCCCCGCTCCGTTCGGCCAAAGCCGGAAGCCGGGCCCGTTCCCAGGCCGCCGACCTGGCCGGACAGCCTCTTTTTGCCCGGCACGACCGGGGAGCGGGTTGGAAGGAAGTTAAGCCCTTGCTGCCCCACGCCGTTGAAACGATGCTGTGGGAACTGGTCGAAGGGGCCGGGCTTGAGGTGAAAATAACTCCGCACCGCTTCCGCCACTGGTTCGCCACTCGCATGCTTTCGGCCACCGGCGACCTGGCGACGACCCAGGACTTGCTCGGCCACGCCAACCCGGCCACCACCCGCATTTACGCCCAGGTCAGCGAAACCAACAAGCAAAAAGCCCACCGCGAGGTTTTCGGCCAATAGAGCGGACGGCTTTGTGGTAAACTGTTTCGGTTAGCAGGCAGAGGACAGAGGTCAGTAGGCAGAAGCCCAAAAACAGGGAATGTAAAACCTGACTACTGACCACTGGTCTCTGGTTACTGACTACAGGCTTCTGCCCACTTAGATACTTGGCCTCTGACCACCGACTACTGGTTACTGCCCTCTGACTACTGGCTACCGACTACTGACTACCGAATGAGAGGAACAATGGCGGACGAACAGACCTATTATTTAGGCATTGAAGCGACCGGGCGGACCGTGGCCCTGCTGGCCGGGCCGGACGGCGAAATCCTGGGCGAAGGCACCGCGACCTCGGCGGTCTATAGCGTCATGGGGCAGGAGCGTTCCTCCCAGGCCCTCTGGACCGCCATTATCGGGGCGTTTTCCTCGGCTGGCATCAACACCCGCGACCTCTTGCAGGCCAACCTGCCCCTCCCCGATGTCGCCGCCATTTGTATTGGCATGACCGGGGTCGAGCGCCCCAAAGATGAAAGCCAGGTCCGGCGTATCCTCGACCGTTTCAACCTGACCAAAAATATCACCGTCACCAGCGACGCCCATATCGTCCTCGAAGCGGGCTGCAACCTGGAAAACTTCTCCGACCCGGCCTACGGGGTCGCGGTTGTCGCGGGCGAAACCGGGCTGGCTTTTGCCAAGGGCCGGGATGGCCGGACGGCGCGGGCGGGCGGTTGGGGTTATCTTCTGGGCGAGGAAGGCAGCGCCTACTGGCTGGGGTTACAGGCGGTCAAGGTCCTTCTGCGGGCGGCGGATGGACGGGGCGACGAGACGGCCCTGGCGGCGATGGTCGAGCACGAGTGGAAAATCCCGGCTAACCGGCCCGATTCCCTGGCCCAGCGGGTCTACAGCCTGTTGCAGGGATTGGGGACGGGCGGCAACAAAGCCCAGCTTGAGGAAAGCCAGGAGACTTATAAGAGAACGCTGGCCGGGCTGGCTCCCCTGGTAGAACGGGCCGCCGCCAACGGGGATGATGTCGCCGCCGCCATCCTGGACGAGGCTACCGACCACCTGGCCGAAGCCGCAACCGCCGCGATTGCCAGGGTCGGCCTGGACGAACCGGACACCGCGCCTGCCCCGGCCAAAAGCTCGACCTTTCAAATCGGCGGCATGGCGTTTAACCTGGGCGGTTCCAGCCAGAGTCAGAGCAAAATCCCCTTTGCCATCTACGGCTCGGTGTTGCTCAGCAATCCCGGCCAGTTACGGGCCCGGTTACAGGCGGCCCTGCCCCAGTGTGACGACCCGATTGCCGTCCTCAACCCGGCGGAAGGCGCGGTCAGGCTGGCTCTGCGGTCTCATCAGGGTCAAAGCTGATTATTCCTAACAGGTGGGTATTCAGGAAGGCCAGCCGTTCCAGCCCTTCGGCCAGCCAGTAGGAACGCGGCGCGATTAGCCGGGCCAGCGGCGGGGCCAGGCAGGCCCGTTTCAAATCAACTTTAGAGCCAGGAAAAAGCCGGACCACCCGGCTTTTTTTGATGCCTCGGACCGCCCGGTTGCGCGGGTTCGAAAAGGCGAAGTCGAACCACAAAATTTTGCCTTCCGGTTTCAGCACCCGTTTGAGCTCAATCGAAATCTCCCGCCGTACTGTTTCGTCCAGCACCGAGGTCATTACCACCGAGATTAAAACCAGGTCGAAACAGGCGTTGTCGAAGGGTAGCTGGCTGGCCGAAGCGACCGACCAGTTCAGGGCCGGGGCCAATCGCCGGGCCTGGTCGATGCGGTCCGCGGACAGGTCAATCCCGTAAAGTTTATGGGGGTCGGCCCCATAGTCGAGCAGGCGGCGCAACTGCCCGCCCGTCCCGCAGCCAACGTCAAGGATTTTCAGGTCCGCCAGGTTTTCCAGGCCGTATTTCTTTAAGTAGAACAGCGAAAGGCGCTCCTGGCCCTGGCGGTGCAGAAGGGCCGCCGGGTTGAACAGGGAATAGCGGTTTGCCAGTTTCGGGTCGGCGTCGCGCCGGGCAAATTCCTGGGTTATCCGGTCCAGTTCGGTTTCTTTCTTTTCGCTCATCTTTGAAGTGAAATTTTCTGTTTTAATTTTTAATTGTAATAAAACTGGAAAATAGTCCCGACCAGCGAAACCAGGTTTAACACCAGGAGCCAGCTACCCCAGGCCCACAGGCCCAGTCCCGGTATCACCCTGGCCGTTTTTTTCGTGGCGTTAACGCGAGCCGGACGGATCAGACCTCGTAACCCGGTCAGGAAAAGAAAAAGCAAAGGCAGCCAGGTTACGAACATATACCGTCCCGCCACGATGTCGGGGGCGCCATTGTACATCAATGCTAAATTATCATAAACCTGTAGCAACAGGAAAGTTATAACGACTGTCGCCAGGCCGCTCAGGCCGAAAAGCACCTGCCAGGCTGGTAATTTGCCGCGCCGGGCCAGCAGCCCCAGCCCCACGATAGCCCCGGCAGTCAGCACTCCCCACAAAAAATACCACCACAGGTTCAAGAAGACCTGGGCGAAGCCGAAAGTGCCCCAACTGCTCAGCAGGGCAAAAGAGATGCTCTGGCCGAGGGCATCCCCAAAAGGCAGGTCGCGCCCGTTGCTCAAAAGTTCGAGGGTGTCGCTAAACCAGGTCCGCCCATTCCTGGTCGAGTAGAGGCCGCCCCCTTTCCAATCGCTGGCCGGGGTCAGGGTGCTGTCTTCCAGGCCCGGATTTACAATCAGGTTTTCGCCCGCGTCCGGTTGGGGGGTCAGGCGGACCTCGTCCAGCGCCGCCGCGCCCGCCCCGTCAATCGAGAAACGCACCGTCACGAACGGGCTGAGCCGGGACTGGCTGACCTCGGCGGGAAGGGGGGTTTCCAGGGCCACCTCGCGCCAGTCCGGCCCGGTCAGGGTCGCCTGTCCCGCAACGAGCGGTTTACCAGAACCCAGAAGCTCGATTTTAAGGGTAACGGGGGCGTCGCCGGAGAGGGCGCGGGCGCTGGTGTGCAAATAGAGATGGTTGATTTCGGGCCGGAAAAAGAGGTCTACGGCCTGTTCTACCGGTTTCTCCCCGATATGCAGCCCCGCGCTGCCGTTCACGCCTTCGCCCAGGCTGCGCTGGGCGTGGACGCCCTGGCCGAACGGCCCGATATACCAGCCCTTTGCCGCCCGGTTGGTATCGGTCTGGACCAGCAGAAAGACCAGCGCCGCGACTACGCCCAGCCCGGCGAGTCCCGCCAGCGCCCACCTGACCGGCTTGCCAAACCGGAGCAAGAGCCACCCGGCCACCCCCAGGCCGAAACCGGGCACGACCGAGATGGCGGTCCGTTTCGCCAGGATGCCCAGGGCCAGCCCGCCGGCCAGGATTGCCGCCGGGAGGATATATTGCCGCCAATCGCCGCGCGCCTTGTATAACAGGAGCAGCCCGCAGGTGGCCCAGGCCATGAAACAGATGGCGGCGTTGTCGTTGTTGCTGACGCTGCCCAGGAAGACCAGTTGCGGCCAGAAAGCGGTGGAGAGCGGCAGGGCCAGCGCTAACCAGGCCGAATCCTTGCGCAAGTTCCAGCCCGCCACCAGGGCTGCCCCGACCGTCCCCAGGAAGAACAACACCGAGGCCAGCCGGGACAAATAAATCTCAAGCGTGAAATTTTCGGGGGTCGGCTTGAAAAGTTTTACTAAAAGCCCGCTCACCTGGTAGTAAAGCGGACCCTGGTAGAATTCGGCGTTGGGCGAAAAGAGTATGACGGGGTCATCCGGTCCGGTCAGCCACTGGAAACCCGCCCGGAAGCCGGTTTCCTGCATCAGGCGGCTGACCTGGGGCGACAGGCTGCTCGGCTCGACGTTCCGGCCCACCCCGATGCTGCGCCCGATATGGCCCGGTTCGTCCGGTCCCTGCAAAGGCGGGTTCACCAGCATATAGGCCAAAGCCCAGGCCAGCGCGAGGGCCAGCACGAAACCGCTAAACCGTAAATAGCCCCGCCCGCTCTGTAAAATGTTTTCGATGGTCGGGCCGGGCCGCCGGGCGAACACGCTCAATCCCGTGAAAAAGACCCCCACCGCGACCAGCAGCATTATGACCGCCAGGGCGGGCAGACCACCAAAGTTTTGCTCTTTTTGGAAGAAGTTAGCCAGCAGCCTGCCGGGGTTGGTGGCATAATCGAGGCGATAGTAAAGGTCGCCCGGCTGGGGGTTCTGGCCCAGGTCGCCCTTGTAGAGGCGAGGGGTGTCGGTGGGGGCATTTTCCCAGTAACCGGCCTGCCAGCGCAATCCGCTAAAACTCATCTCGACCAGCACTTCCCCGTTCGAGGTGTTGGCGGCTTGCTCGATGGCCGAAGATTGCCCGCTCAAATCCAGCGTCACTTCGTCCAGGCTGGCCGGGGGCGTGAGCGTCGTGGTTAGCAGTTCGGCCTGGGTAGCGGCGTTAAGGACGCGGACTTTGACCGGCTCGCTTCCGGCCAGTTTGAGGGTAAGATGCCGGGGTTGGGGTTCTTCTACCCGCAGGCGGTAGACCAGGCTTGAAGTGCCTTCGCCGCCGAGGACGCCGGTCTGTTTGGTCTGGCTGGTTTCCAGGGGTGTGAAAAGGCTGCTCAAAATCGCCAGCAAGGCCAGTACCGCCGGGAGGCCGGTCAGCCACAGCGCCGGGTAGCGGCTGAAGTAGCGGCGACCCACCTTCTCCGCCGGGATTGGCCCCGTGGCCGGTTCGGTGGGGGGTATGGATGGTGCGGTTGTCTCAGGAGGTAGCGAATCGCTCATGGGCTCCTCGTTGCCTCCTATAATTACTTCTTGGTAACCGGCTGGCCGGTTGGAGGCGCGGTTTGCGGGTTGGTGGACGGAGTTGTAGCGGCGTCCAGGCCGTTACAATTTACACTGCTGGCGAACTGGCTGGCGGTGCCCGCCCGGACTTTATAGCAAAACGACTCCAGGCTATCCTGGCCGGTCACGCTGACCACCGGCTCTTTCAACTTCAGGTCGGTCGTCCAGGTGTAACCGCCATCGGTGGTGACCGCCACGGCAAAGCCGCTATCCCGGACCACCTTTACCACGGTGTCGTTGTATTTGCCCGACGGATAGGCAAAACTGCGGACCGGGTGGCCGAGCATCGCTTCTAGGTCGGTTTTGGAGCCGGTAATCTCACCCGCCAGGTCTTTCACGCCGCGCAGGTCGGGATGGGTCCGGGTATGCGCCCCGATTTCGAAACCGTCCTGGTCAATCTGCTGCCACTGGGCCGGGGTCAATTCCAGCCGCCGGGAAATGACGAAAAAGGTCGCCGTCATGCCCCGCTTTTTCATCTCCTGGTAGACGAACCAGTCGCTATCGTGGCCGTCGTCCCAGCGAAACTGGATGGGTTTATCCGGCAGCAAGATGCCGTACTGCAAATAGTCGTAAACCTGGCCGACCGTGACGGTGTTAAACCCGGCTTGCTGGACCCAATCCAGGAATTTTAGATAGTTGTCCGGTTTTATCGAAAGATTATAGCCGAGCAAGTCCTTTTTCGGGTCCACGATACGAACGTAATGGAACATCAGCGATGGCACTTTGACGGTGCGAGGAGCCGTGAAACGCTCTTTCGCCACCGGGGCCAACTGGGCCGGGGTCAGTTTTGCCCTGGCCTGTAGCTCGCCCAGCGGCACAAAAGAAACCTCGGCAGGGTTGGTGCTGCCCCTGGGACGCTGGAGGGCGGCGTCTTCAAAATACTGGACCGTCATCTGGCCGCCATCCGGCCCGTCCTGGGCTATTTCCTCGCTGATAGGCAAGCCGAGACCATCCTGTCCGCCCTCGTTGCGCCAGAAGGATAAAAAGGGTTCGGCCAGGCTGTGGCCGCTTTCCGGGAAATACCATTTCTGGTCGGTCCCGGCGAAAGGCTCAATCTGCTCTAAACTCAGGCCGCTCTCGGTGGCGGCGGTATGGCCCAGGGCGGCGAAACGTACCTCGGTGCCGGTCCCCACGTAGTCGGGGTAGAATTCGAGGGCGCTGCGCTGGAAATATTGCAGGTAGTGGTTGCCCACCCTGATAGGCTCGGAAAGCGGTTGGCCGTGCCGCTCCGCCCCCCCGGTGCGCGTGTAAAAGCGCAGTATTGGCCCGGTAATGCCGTGTCCCGACCCGTCCACGTACAAAAACTGGCTGGCGGTTGGCGCGTCCACGGCGGCGGCGTTAATCTCGCTATAATCGGCCAGCCCACCTGCTATTGCAGCCAGGGACGAGGCTGCGTCAGAAGGAGCGGCCTCGGCAGAAGCGGCCTCGACGGGGGCAGTCGCGCCACAGACCAGGCCCAATAGCGCCAGGATTACAAAAAGCAGGGCGATATGGCCCGGCAGGTGAGAGCGCTTCCGGCCCACCGGGCGACCCGGTCTGGCAGGCGCAGACGACCAAGAATATTTCACGTTACTTCTTTCAAACAAAAATAAAAAGATAGAAAAGGCCAGGTTTATCCATCGCCCTGTGCGCCAGGGCCTTCGCTCTACAATGCGCGGCTAATGCCTCTATAAAACAATTATAACGGTAGACCTGTTACCTCGTCAAAGGGTTGGAATAGTGTTTAGTGTTTAGTGGGCGGTATGTAATAGTACATATTAACCGCCACTAAACCCGGCCAGGGTGTTATAAATCACAGATGAAGCGGTTATGTAATCATAACGATGTTTTATAAAAGTAAAGCGGCTAAAATGATAATGTCAGCAAACGAAAACAAAAAGCTGGCGAGACCGGAAAGCCTAGCAACCTTTAACAAACTTGCACCTTTCCGGGCCGGTGAAAAACCTTTTCAGTAGATTTATCCACTCACTTCTTCACATCAGCGCTACACCTGACAAGAAAAGAATTTCCAAATGGTGGGGAAATTCTTTTCTTTATTTTATATTCATGCCCGCTTTTACCCCTTTGGGCGCGATAATTGCTTAACACTTTACCCAGCGATGGTTCTATTTTTGATTTCGGCCCCCCGGTACGGGACTAAAACCGGGAAGCCACAAGGGTTAAGGACAATGCAAAAAATGAAATTGGCTGGAAGCGCAAAACCAGGGTCAGTGGAAAAACCCGGCGGTCGCGCTCAAACTCTCATAACCAGGGATGGTAAATTAAAGACGCCCAAAAAAGGTGTTAAACCCGAAAAACCTCCCGAACCTGGCTTACCCATTCCTCCACCGACCCCGCGCCCGGTCATCCCGGTAAACGTGGAGAACGAAAAGACCGACTGGTACAAAGACGCGGTTATCTATGAGATGCACGTCAAGTCCTTTTTCGATAGCAACGCCGATGGCGTCGGCGATTTCAAGGGTCTTACCAAAAAGCTGGATTACCTGGAACAACTTGGCGTAAACTGTATCTGGCTGCTCCCCTTTTACGAGTCGCCCCTGCGCGATGACGGCTACGATGTCGCCGATTACTACGCCATTCATCCCGATTACGGCACCGCGAACGATTTCAAGGCTTTTTTGCGGGAAGCCCACAAACGCGGTCTGCACGTCCTGATTGACCTGGTTATCAACCACACTTCGGACAAGCATCCCTGGTTCGAGGCCGCCCGCCGCTCTAAAGACCCTGCTATCCACGACTTCTATGTCTGGAGCGATACGCCGCACCGCTACGAGGAAGCCCGGATTATTTTCACCGACACCGAAAAATCGAACTGGTCCTGGGACCCGGTGGCGAAACAATATTACTGGCACCGCTTTTTCAGCCACCAGCCTGACCTGAATTTCGAACACCCGCCCGTCCGCAAGGCCCTGCTGGAAGTGATTGACTACTGGCTTTCGATGGGGGTAGACGGCTTCCGGGTGGACGCGGTGCCTTATCTTTTTGAGGAGGAAGGGACCAACTCGGAAAACCTGCCCCAGACGCATACCTTTTTAAAGGAAATGCGGGCCTACATTGACGAACACTTTCCCGGTCGTATCCTGTTAGCCGAGGCGAACCAGTGGCCGACCGACCTTCTGCCCTACTTTGGCGAGGGCGACGAATTCCACATGGCTTTTAACTTCCCGCTCATGCCCCGCATCTTCATGGCGTTGCGGCGGGAGGACCGCCAGCCGATTATTGATGTTATCGAGCAACTCCCGGCCATCCCCGACCTCTGCCAGTGGGCCATCTTCCTGCGCAACCACGACGAGCTAACCCTCGAAATGGTCACGGAGGAGGAGCGCGAGTACATGTGGAACGAGTACGCCGCCGACCCCCAGATGAAGCTCAATATCGGGATTCGCTGCCGCCTGGCGACCCTGCTCGATAACTCGCGCCGCCGCCTGGAACTGGTCCACAGCCTCCTTTTGACCCTGCCGGGGACACCGGTCCTCTATTACGGCGACGAAATCGAAATGGGCGACAACGTACTGCTGGGCGACCGCATGGGGGTCCGTACGCCGATGCAGTGGTCCGCCGAACTGAACGCCGGGTTTTCCGAGGCCCCGCCCGAAAAGCTCTACTGCCCGGTCATTACCGACCCACTCTACAACTATATTGCCCGGAATGTAGCCGCCGAAGCCAACAACTCCTCCAGTTTTCTCAACTGGATGCAGCGGGTCTTGCAAATCCGGCGCAAGTACCCTGTCTTTGGCCGGGGCCAGATCCGCTTTCTCGACCCCTCCAACCCGCGTGTGCTGGCCTACCTGCGGAGCGATGGAAAAAATACTATCCTGGTCGTCAACAACCTCTCCCGGTTCTCCCAGGCGGTCGAACTCAACCTGGGCGATTACAAAGGCGCGGTCCCGCGCGAAATGTTCGGCGATAATCCTTTTCCGGCCATCGGCAAGCTCCCTTATTTGCTGACTCTCGGCCCCCATTCGTTCTTCTGGTTCCACCTCGACGGTGGCCCGGCTAAAAAGAGGCGAAAAGGTTAGAAATTGGACAAATTGCGAAATTTTAGCTTAAATAGAGGTAGCACATGCTCAATTACTTTTAGGGGATTTTTTAGAAATTAAAATAGCAAGTTTGTAAATAACTTCGCGTGAAAGCTATAAAAAGTCACCGGAACTTTTAATAGCTAATGGGGTTATCGAGAACCGCCCTGCTATGGGACACGTTCGTATGGCAAAAATTCTGATAGTTGAAGATAACGAAATGAACCGGGATATGCTCTCCCGGCGCCTGGAACGGCGCGGTTTCGAGATTGTTATCGCGGTAGACGGCCAGGAAGGTATCGAAAGGACTCGCTCGGAGCAGCCCGACCTGATTCTGCTCGATATGAGTCTGCCGGTGATGGATGGTTGGGAAGCGGCCTCTATCCTCAAAAAGGAGCCTGCGACCGCCGCCATCCCGATTATTGCCCTGACCGCGCACGCTATGTCGGGCGACCGCGAACGCGCCCTTGAGGTTGGCTGCGACGACTATGACGTCAAGCCGATTGAGTTCGAACGCCTGCTGGAAAAGATGCGCCATTTCCTGAAGGGCAAAGTTTAAGACTTTTTGTAAGGGCCGACCACTTTATGTACCGGCCCTTTTTCAGGTACCCTGGCGCAAAAGTGGTTCCAGTCTCTCACCCTCAATTTTTACGCCTGTTCCTTTAACCTGTTTTATTTATAAGAAAACGGTGGTGAAAATGCCAGGTATCGCTTTTGACCAGGCGGCTGATTATTACGACCAGACCCGCGGTTTCCGGGAAGGGGTCGCCGAACAAGTCCGTGACGCTATCCTCGCCTATACCGGGGCGACTCTTTCCACCCGGTTCCTGGAACTTGGTGTCGGAACCGGTCGGATTGCGCTGCCTTTTATCCAGGCCGGTTACGATTATACCGGGATTGACCTCTCCCAGCCGATGATGGAGCGGCTCGAAAGCAAACTGAGCCAGGCCCCCGCCACACCGGGCCAGCCCCGCCGCTACGCGCTTTTCCAGGGTGACGTTACGGCCCTTCCTTTTACCGCTAACAGTTTTGACGTAATAATTGCCGCCCACGTCCTGCATTTAGTGGATGGCTGGCAAAAAGCGCTGGACGAGGCTAAACGGGTCTTGCGCAAGCCCGGTTTTCTAATGCTTTCGCACGAGGAACAAAAACCCCTTACTGTTCAACCTGAAACCCCGAATGTAAACCGGCAGTGGTACAAAATCCTGGAAGACCTGGGGGTAAAACACGCCGAGCTTCAGCCGGGCATCCGGCCCCAGTGGGATAGCGCTAAACGCGATTCGGGGCTGGTAGATTACCTGCGTGGAATGGGGGCCCAGGTCGAAGACGTGACCTTGCTGGAATATACCACCCCGCCCCTATCGCCCCGCCAACTGGCCCAGCGCCACATCGACCGGATGTATTCGAGCGACTGGCATTTGAGCGACGAGGTCCACGCCGAAGCCGTCCGCCGTTTCAAGACCTGGCTTGACGAAAGTTGCCCGGAGCCGGACAAGCCTTCCAGCGTAACGTCCTATTTCAAGACCCTGGCCGCCACCTGGCCCCAAAATTCTAAAAGCTGAGGTTGACTTAGCTGCGCCTTTATGTAATATAAAATAAGTAAGTAAGGTACTTATTCTTATTGGCCTGGCTGCCCGGTCTGTATTATTTTGGGAGACAAGTACTTTGAACCCTCGCCAATCCGATTTGTGGGATTCAATCCGTTATAGTTACTGGTTTGTGCCCGCCATCCTGGCAATCCTGGCGGCTGGACTGGCTTTTTTGACCTTGCAACTTGACCGCCAGCTTGATGCCGCCACCCTTGCTTCGACCGGCATTATTTTTAACGGCGGTCCCGGCGAGGCCAGCACCCTTCTTTCGGCGATTATCGGCTCGATGGTTACTGTTTCCGGCACCACTTTTTCAATTGTAATCGTGGCCCTGGTGCTGGCTTCCTCCCAATTTGGTCCCCGGTTGCTGCGAAACTTCATGCGCGACTTTGGCAACCAGATGGTCCTGGGCACTTTTATCGCGACCTTTATTTACTGTCTGCTGGTGTTGCGGGATGTCCGTTCGGACACCGCCAACCCTTTCGTGCCGCATTTGTCGGTCACGGTGGGGGTGGGCCTGGCCCTGGTGAGCGTGGGTGTCCTGATATTTTTTATTCACCACGCTGCCCGCTCCATCCAGGCCCCTTATGTTATAAAGACCATAAGCAAAGATTTGGATACCTCAATCGAGCGCCTTTACCCGCAACGGCTGGGGCAAGACCCACCTTTACATAAAGTTGACAGGGTCGAGGAAGATATTCCGGCAGATTTCGAGGCGCAGGCCGGTCAGGTTTATTCGCCGGGCAGCGGCTACATCCAGGCCATTGACACCAGGACTTTGCTACACCTGGCGATTAAACACGATTTGCTGGTGCGGCTAATCTTCCGGCCCGGTGCCTATGTGATGAAGGGCCAGGAAGTCGCCCTGGTCTGGCCGCCCCAGAAAATAGACCGCTCCTTGAAAGAAAAATTCAGCCAGTGTTTTATTCTGGGTAACTACCGCACCCAGGAGCAGGACATTGAATTTGACCTGAACCAGCTTGTCGAAATGGCTATCCGGGCGCTCTCCCCGGCTATCAACGACCCCTTTACGGCCATGATGTGTACGGACCGCCTGGGCGAAGGGTTGTGCCGGTTGGCCGCCCGCGATTTCCCCTCGCCTTTTCGTTACGACAACGCCGGGAATTTGCGGGTGATTACCGACAATACCGATTTCCCCCACCTGGTAAAGGCTTCTTTTAACCAGTTACGCCAGTACGGCAAAGAAAGTGTTTCCGTGACCGTGCGGCTCCTGGAAGTTATTTTGCTGGTATTACGCCATGCCCGTAACGAGGAACAGCGGGAGGTTTTGCAGCGCGAGGCCGAAATGATTTACCGGGGCAGTTGTGAGGCTATCACCGAACCGAACGACCTTGACGCTATCCGCGCCCGCTACGACAAAATCCTGAAAATCCTCGCCACCGCCCGCCAGACCTCGTAAACCGGCTTTGTAAGCTAAATTGTGGTATTAAAAAAGGTTGCCCGGCATTTTGGGCAACCTTTTAGGTTTATTTGAAACACGCTTTAGCGGGCGGCCAGTTCAAGGACGGTCCGGGCTGCCGGGGCTGTAGCCGGCTGGGCGGGGTGTTTCTCCCGCTCCGCCAGGTCGTCCCAGACCTCGCTCATGTATGAGCCCATCACCACCGGGCGGCCCAGGGCTTTTTCCACGTCCGCCGGGGTCAGGTCGTCGAGGAAGCGCGCCCCGTACCCCTTTTTGTCGAGCATCACCTGGGGCAAATAGAGGACTTCGCCCAGGTCGCGTCCGCTCGCTTCGAGGGCCTGTAAAGCCTCGATAACATCCTTTCCGGTCAGCAGCCCCGCCACCGTAACGGTGTGGCCGAGGGTCTTATTTATGACCGTTAAAAGATTCACCTCTAACCCCTCGACCCGGTTCAAGCGCCGGATGAGCGGCTCGAAGGTCGGAGTAATCAGTTCGGCGGTGACCAACGTCGCCCGCAGGGGCCGTTCGAGTTTTTCGGGCAGTTTCTTCTCGACGTGTTTCCAGTCGTCAAGGAAACGGCGGACCAGCCCGACCCCGTTTTCAATCTGGTCGAAATCCTCGTAGTGGGCCCGGCCCGGCACTTCCTGCCCGGCCAATAGATAAAACTCGTCCGAGAGATAGACGAAGGGTGTGCCGATTTCCTTTTTGAAGCGTTTTTGCCAGGCGTGGACCTGTTCGATAATGACCGCCGCTTCCGGGCCGGTAAAAGGCCGCATCGGCATGGGCGCTTCGGCGGGGAAGCCGCGCCCGTGGGCTTTAAAATTGCGGCGGCGGTCCCCATCGTAACCCGGCCCCCCGGCCAACCCGACCGGCACAATCGCCGAGGTCTGGACGCCGGGATAGAGTTTCACCAGGTCGAAAATAGTCTTTTCGAGGTTCGGCCCGTCATTGACGGTCGGCACCAGCACGACCTGGGTATGGGCCTCGATGCCGTTCGCGTTCAGGCGGGTAAGTTGGTCTAGGATGTTGGGGGCGGTCGAATTGCCGAGCAAGCGGCGGCGCATTTCAAGTTCGGTGCTGTGGACCGAGACATAGAGCGGGGTCAGGCGCTGCTCGATAATGCGCTGCCAGTCTTCGTCTTTCAAATTGGTCAGGGTTACGAACCCGCCGTACATGAAGGAATAGCGGTAGTCGTCGTCCTTGACATAAAGCGTCGGGCGAAAACCCTTGGGTGTGCGGTAGACGAAGCAGAAAGGGCAGTCGTTGTTGCAGACGCGGATACCGTCAAAGGTCGGTTCGGCAAATTCGAGGCCGAGCGGCTCCCCGGCGGCATTTTTAACCCGCAGTTCGAGACGCTGGCCGTCCCGCTCCACCCGCAACCGGATGCGGTCCTCGGCGGTCTGGAAAGAGTAATCAATCATATCCCGGACCGGCTGGCCGTCAATCGCCAGCAGGCGGTCGCCTACCCGGACCCCGGCCTTTTCACCGAGCGAGCCCGGCTCCACGCTAATTATCCGGTTGAGGTCTTTGCGCCGCTTATTGCCAGAAGCCGCGACCTGGTTAGAAATGTCCAAACTTCAAAAACTCCCTGAAAGCTGCCGTCCCTCGCGGGGCGAATTTATCACTACAAACAGGTATTATAGCATAAATTAAGAGGTCGAGGGTAGAAGGCAGAAGGCAGTAACCAGAGGTCAGAAGGCAGTAACCAGAGGGTAGTATATTGTTACATCTACGGGCGTGACTAGAGCAGCATGTTATTCCGAGCTTATGGAGGAATGGCAACACTAAAAACTGCCCTCTCCCCTCTCCCCCACCTACTGATTTCTGTCTACTGCCCTCTGATTTCTGCCTACCGACCTCTGTCTACTGTCCCGTACTATTGGATTATTGACATAATATTCTGGTTCTGTATAATTATTACGGAATTCCCGCATTTTTGTGTAAAAAAACAGTTTCCCCAACCAACAAAACATTCGGCTAACTTTATCGGTGCGGTTTAACTTTAGGTTTAGCTCATCTTTTAGTACGACTTTCGCTTGAAATACTCCTTTTGTGCTAGTTTTGCGCCTACACCCTGGCTTTTTCAGGCCCAAAGCGAAAGTCGTATTCAGGTTTAACATATCCACTTTCAGGGTTGATTCTTTCTCTAGGCTTACGCACGAAATACAATAAATTAACGTCTTAGTCTTGTTGAGGTACTGCCATGTCAAAATTACTGCCTGGACCCCGTAAATCGCGCGGCACCAGATTGGGTCTGGCCGCCGTGGCCGCTCTCCTGGCCGCTCTGCTCATGCTGGGAACTTTCTCGACTATCGTTCGCGCTCAGACCGATACCCAGACAACACCTAACCCCACCGAGAACCAGGGTACAACCGAAAACAGTGGCGCTACTGCCGTCCCGACTTTTAACCCCGACGAGGTCACCGAGGCGGACCTTGAGGGTATCGACATTGCCGACAACGGCGACCACCTGACCGCCGATGAACTGGCCCAGATTAAACAACTGCGGAGTGGCCTTCTCTCGGAAGAACAGGTAGACCAGCTTAAAGTCCTGGCTTCGGAGCAACTCGCCAAGTTCGGCCCCCTGGCGATTAAAAAGCTGGAAGCCAAGTCTGAAAAGAAACAGGAAACCCGTCTTTTCTGGATTGCCATGGTAATCGTGGTCGGCATTCCGCTGCTGGCCTTACTCGGCTTTTTGGCCTACCCGTTAATAATTCGCAAGAGTATCAAACGTCGGGCTCCCAACGCTACCCTCAAACAGGTCTACGGGCTCTACCTGCCCCAGGCTTTGATGGTGACGCTGGTCTTGCTGGTGCTGGGCGGGTCGCTCTGGGGCGTCCAACTGCTGACCGGGCGCGTCCTGGGCGGCGTCACCAACCCGCAACTGGTCTTCCAGAAACAGGCCATCCAGTACGTTATTGATGACCGCGACGAATTGATTAACAACTATAGCGACATAATGCTCGGCCTGGCCAGAGACATCACCGATGGCGACCCCGAAAAGCCGCTCATGGACATCATCCTGGATAACGCCCTTCAGCTTAAAGACGACCCGTTGGTCAACGCCGCCAACAACATTATCCAGTTCGTGATGCCCTTCCTGAACTATATCTCGCTGATAAGCTTCGGCTTGCTGCTCCTTTTCTTCCTGCTGCGCATCCGGCCCGATATTATGCACATGCTGAAATATCCGATCGACATATTGGAGGCCGAGGAACAACACCGCACCTTGCCGGAATTTGACTCGGTCGGGGTGGGTGTCATCCAACCGGGCCAAAATTCCAGCCAGACCATGCGGATTGTCGGGCGCAAGCTGATGTGGAACGAAGTCAAGGTAATGGTCGTCTTCGCCATCATCCTGCTGGCTTTTGCCACCGTGTTGAGCCTGGCCCTGATACTGTTCTTCCAGCCTATCGTGGGTTGGGTCGTGGACGCCATCACTACCGCCGCCGAATACTTCCTCTACTCGGACGACGGCGCGAACCTGCTGGTGTGGGCTTCGATTGTGTTGATGCTGTTCCTGGTCGAATGTATCGTACTGTTCCTGGTCGCCTTTATCTTCGTGCTGCAACGGTTGCAGGGAGTTATCCGCATGAGGTTTGCCGGGACCCTGACCAGCCAGCAAGCCCTCACCTATGTGCGCGGGGTAGCCCTGCGGTTTTTGTGGGTAATGGCGGTGGTTGCTATCCTGGGGATGGGCCTGCCGTTCCTGGCCGGGTTTGTGGATGACCAGTTGTACAACAAGGGTCACGACCCAAGCTGGCTGCTCATTTTGCTGGCGGTCCCTGCCGTCCTGATTATCGGGTTGAACCTGGGCATGTGGCTCTTGCAGGGCTTCAAGAACCTGGCGCGGATTCTTACGGTAACCCCGGCCAGGGTCTTTAACCTGACCAAAGACAAACCCAAGAAGTCCGACCCTGTCCCGGCCTAGTCAGGCCCGGCAAAAAATTAGAGGTTCAGAGGGAAGGTAAAAACGGTACGCTGTTTTTACCTTCCCCTGTTTTTATAGGGATAGAAATGTTCCGGTTGGAAAAAATTGCCGTTTCTATTGTTGGTAGGGAGGGTGTTTTTGGAGTAAGCTGGTTCCCGTCAAATATATAAAAACGAATTTTTAAAATTGATAAAATCACCCGCTTCTTTTGACCTTTGCCGGTGTTCTAGTACACAGAGGACGTTCTCATCATTTTTTATCAGGCAAGGAAGAAAGAAGCGCGTATCGCGGGCGAGTCGCGACCGGTCCAGACTCGCCGGGTACGCCTGGGAAGGATTTTAAAAATGCTTAAAGCGAAAAGGCTAAGAGTAGCTTTAATCGTGGCGGCGCTGGCTTTGTTCAGCCCGGTCCTGGTGGCCTGCACCGCCGCCAACGCGGATGCCCTGCTGGGTTCGGCCAGCGCCAACCGGTCCGGCGCCAACAGCCTGGTACTGGCCGCCGAAGCTACCCCGACCTCCGGGACCGGCGATACGTCCACTCCAGGAGCGACCACTCCGCCGGATACGACGGCCCCGGCCACGACCGGGCAGGCCGAGCAAGAAATCGAGCTTAAAGGGGTTATAACGGCCATTGACGGTAATATGTTAACCATCAACGGCCAGAACTTCCCGGTCTCCGCCGCCCTGGCCGCTCAGGTTGGCACGACCTTCCAGGTAGGTTCGCTGGTCGAAATCCAGGCCCGCAATGTCAACGGGACGGTCACGGTGGTGCGTATCCAACTGGAAGATAATGTTACGACCGCGCCTTCGACCACGGCTCCGTCTACCACGGCCCCCTCGACCACGGCCCCGGCGACGACCGTGCCGCCGACCACCCTGGACGACCACGGCAAAGGCGACGACAAGGGCGGCAAAGGTAACGAGCCCGGCGATGACAATGGCGGGAAAAACAACGATAATACTAAATCGCCCAACAGCGGGCCGGGTAAAGTCGAAACTCCCGAACCTACCGAAAATTCCGGCAGCAACAGCGGGTCGGGGAGCAGTGACGATAATAGTGGTAAAGGCGACGACAAAACGACCACCGCGCCTTCGACGACGGCCCCGTCTACTACCGTTCCCGCCACTACCCCACCGGCCACCACTGCAAAAGGGGACGACCACGGCGGCAGCGACGATGGCACCAAAACCTCGACGCCAAAACCGACTACTTCGACGCCGAAACCGACTACTTCGACGCCAAAACCGACCACCTCAACTCCCAAACCCACCGAGAAGGGCGATGACAAAGGTGGCAGCGGCAGCAGTGGCAGCGGTGGCGGCGACCACGGCGGCAGCAGCGGGGGAAAAGGCGAGGACGGTAAATAACGGCAAGGAGCCATTTTGACCGACACAGATCTGGTAAAACGTCTTCAGAAAGGTGAAAGTGAAGCCGTCGGCCTACTCCTCAACGAGTATGCCGACCGGCTTTACAACTACGCCTTTTATCGCTGTGGCGACCATTACCTGGCCGAAGATATTGTAAGCGAGACTTTCACCCGGATTATCGAAAAAATAGGGACTTACGAGCAGCGCGAGGTGCCGTTCAAAGCCTGGGTCTTCCGCATCGCCCACAACCAGTTAGCCAACCACCTCCGCTACCGGAGCCGCCACCAGGCCCTCTCGCTCGACGCTACCAACGCCGAGGGCGAACGGTTGGTCGACCCGCCCGACGATTGGGGCGCGGCGGACGGCGGCCTGATGGCAAGCCAGGTGGCCGAACGCGAAGAACTACGGCGCGCTATTTTGCAGTTACCCGAAGACCAGAAAGCTATTTTTGTATTGCGTTTCATTGAAGGGTTGGACCCGGAAGAAGTTACGGTCCTGTTAGAAAAAAGCCTGCCTTCCGTCAAAAGTTTACAGTACCGGGCAGTGGTCAATTTGCGCCGCGCCCTGGACCAGGCCCCACCGGAGAAAAATATAATCCGGTTTCCCGCCCAAACCAAACCCGCTCTGGTTAACAAGCGAGGTAAAGCGCTATGAGTATGGAAAACGAAGGACGCCTGGAAAATTTATTTCAAAACGGGGTAGCTTTGCTGGAGCGGGGCGACAGCCCGGCCCAGGCCATGCAGGCCCTTGAAATGGACGCGCCAACAGCGACCCAGGTCGGGCCGCTCCTGGCAATCGTGGATACGACTCTCGATTTGCCGCGCTACCGGATGCCCGCCGCCGCCAGGGCGGACCTGCTGGCCCGCCTGACCGCACAGGCCGCCGGCAAAGACCGGGTTATCGCCCCGCTCCCCTTCGAAGCTGACGCCGCCCGGTTGCGCCCGGCAGGAGAAACCCGGCCCAACGCCCGACGCCGCTGGCAGACTTTTATACGCATCCAGCAGGCGGTTGTCGCGGCGACCTTGCTGGTGGCGCTGGCCCTGGTGATTCTGCTGGCGCACGGCGGGAAAAATTCTTCCAATACGGCGGCGACCCCGACCCCCACGGCGGCGGTTTCCCCGGTGGTTACGCCTACCTTTATCCCACCGTCACCATCACCCGACCATGTGCCGACCAGACATACTTACGTGTCGCCGGAGCCGGACCTGTCCCCGGCCCCGAATACGACGACCGCACCCTCGGTCGTACCCTCGACGGCGTCGGTGACAACCGCCGCTACAACCGCGCCAGCGCCTTCGGCTACCGCGGCCCCGACAACCGGCTCAGCTAACCCGACCAGCGCCCCGGCCCGGACGACCAGCGGTGCGACCGCTGCACCGACGACCGCGCCCGCCAAACCATCGAATAACCAGGTGGCTCCGACGACCCGCGCAAACACGGTTTCGAACCCGGCTCCAACGGCTACCCCAACGGTGCCCCCGGCCCCGACCAGCACGCCCGAAGCGGTCACGACCGCGCCGGTCGAAACCACCCAGACTGTGACGCCTCCGGCGGATACCACCGCGCCTGTGACAACGGCCCCGGTGACCGAGGATAAACCGGACCCAACCGCCAGTCCTACCCAGGCGGCGGCCCCACCGACCAGCGCGCCTACTTCTACGACCGAACCGGGCGACGACCACGGCGGCGGCAGTAACAGCGGTAGCGGTAGCAGTGGCAGCAGCACCAAAACGCCGTCGCCCACTCCCGCGCCGACCCCGACCAAAAAGCCGAGCGACAGAGGCTAATTTCTCGGAATTCACCTGCCATTCATCTCACAATTAAGGAGCAATTAAGCCGATATTGCTCCAGCCAAAATAGCACTTTCAAACGAGGTGCTATTTTTTTATTTTGGGGTTCTTAAAGTTGCAGGTAAGATAGGCCGAAAGTCTTATTGATTATTCCCAATAATGATAATATAATCATTCGTGGGAGTATAAAAATGTCTGACGAAACAAACGACTTTATCAAAAAAACCGATATAATCCTTCACCCGGTCAGGATGCGGATTTTGCAGAACCTGGCGACCCGCAACCTGACCCCGTTGCAACTGGCCGAAGAACTGGTAAACGTGCCGCAGGCGACGCTCTACCGCCACTTAAACAAACTGGTAGAAGCCGGGATTTTGCTGGTGGTCGAGGAACGCCCGGTGCGCGGCACCGTTGAAAAAGTCTATGGCCTTAATTTGCAGGCCATGCGGTCCGACAGCTACGCTTTGCTGAACGGCAGCCGGGAAGAAATGCTGGAGCTTTTCACCCACTTCATCCTGGCGCGCATCCACGATTTTGGGGTCTATTTGCAGCGGGAGAAGATAAACCTGGTAGAGGATAAGGTCAGTTTCGGGCAGGCCCCCTTTTATCTGAGCGACGCCGAATTTATGGAATTTGCCGGGGAAATCGGCCAGGTCTTTATGAAGCGGTTAAACAATAAACCTGCCCCCGGTCGCAAATTCTATACCTGGACAACCGTTGTCATGCCCGGCCCGGACGAAAATCCGGCGGCCCCCGGTGAGGACGCAACCGGGGCAGAACCGGGCTCGGAATAGATAAACCAGCCGGAAACATTTACCTTCAGGAAGGAGGCGCGAGGACCGCCCCGGCTGCTTTGAAATGAAAGTCCTCGCATAATTTTATGAATATGGATACGACTACTTTGCTACTGGCGCTGTTGCCGCTCGTGCTAATTGACCTTGGGCTGATTATTTTCGCCCTGGTAGACCTGTCTCGCCGCGATTCTCGCACCGTCCGAGGTGGCAAAAAATGGCCCTGGGCCCTGATTATCCTGCTGGTAAGCACTTTTGGCCCGATAATTTACCTGTTAGCCGGGCGCACCGAAGGCGAAGGCGCCTGATGAGCGACATTATTGTGTGCCAGGGGCTGACCAAGCAGTACGGTATCCGCAAGGTGGTGGACAACCTCGATTTAAAGGTGCCGGAAAATATCGTCTTTGGCTTCCTGGGGCCGAACGGGGCCGGAAAGTCCACCACCATGAAGCTTTTGACCGGGCAGATTAAACCGACCGCCGGGCACGCCCAGGTGGCCGGGGCCGATGTCACCCGGAACTCGCTGCAAGCCCGCCAGCATATCGGCTACCTGAGCGAAATGCCCAATTTCTACTCCTGGATGAAGGGGCAGGAATTGCTCGAATTCGCGGGTGAGCTTTTCGGCCTTAACCCGCCGACCCGCCGGGCCAGGGCCAAAGAGTTGTTGCAACTGGTCGGATTGGCCGACGCGGGAGGGCGCAAAGTGGGCGCTTATAGCGGCGGGATGCGCCAGCGGCTCGGTATCGCCCAGGCCCTGGTCAACCGGCCCAAAGTGGTCTTTCTCGATGAGCCGGTCAGCGCCCTCGACCCGTTAGGCCGCCGGGATGTCCTCACGCTGCTGGATAATATCCGGCACGAGGCAACCGTATTTATGTCGAGCCATGTTCTAGCCGATGTGGATAGAGTCTGCGAACAGGTTTCGATTCTCGACCGGGGCCGGGTTATCGCCGCCGGGCCGACCGTCGAACTAAAAGAACGTTTCGCGCTCCCGGCTATAAACCTCGAAGTGGAAGGCGACCCCGCCGCCCTTGAAAGGTTGAGCGCGGCCCTGCGGGCGGAAAGCTGGCTAAAAAGGGTGACCCCCGGCGAACCCGGACGGCTGCACCTCGAACTGACCTCGGCGGCTCAGGCCCAGGAAGCGGGCCAACGCGTCCCTCGGCTGGTCAGCGAGTTGGGCCTTTCCATGCGGAGTTTCCAGTCAGCGGTGCCCAACCTGGAAGATGTTTTCCTGCAAGTGGTAAACCGGGATGAGCGCGGCAACGCCGAACCAACCAGGCCGGAGGTGAGAGTATGAATGGGACCGTTGCGCTCTTGAAGAAAGAGCTACTCGAACAGTGGCGCACCAGCAAAATTTTAATTATAGTCCTGGGCTTTATTTTATCCGGGTTGCAGGGGCCGGTCGTGACCAAACTCCTGCCGGAGATTATCAAGAGTTCGTCCGGCAGCATGCAGGGTATCCAGATTACTATCCCCGAACAGACCGCCCTGGACGCGATATTGAGTTACATCTCCCAGATGGCCGCCTTTCCGTCGCTCATCGTAATTCTGGTAGTGATGGGCACACTGGCCGGGGAGCGCGAACGCGGCACCCAGGTCTTCGTCCTGACCAAGCCGGTCTCGCGGACCCAGTTTATCCTCGCCAAGTATTTCTCTTACCTGGGGATTGTGGTGGTCGCGATTATCCTGACGGCGGTGGCATCGGGCTACTACACCTTGCTCCTTTTCAGCAATTCGTTCAGCCTCGGCCCCTTCCTGGTCTTGAACCTGGGGGTAATCGCCTATAGCAGCTATATTTTGGCGCTGGTGGTGTTGTGCAGCAGCCTGCTCAAGACCCCGGTCGCGGCGGGTGGGGTTGCTTTCGTGGGTTTCCTGGTCATAGATAACCTGGTCAAACTGATACCGGGCTGGACCGGGATTTTCCCCCAGGCGGTCTTTAGTGCCCTGGACGCCCGCCGCATCATGACCGGCGAGACGAGCCCGGGTAACATGGTGCTGCCAATAATAATAGGGTTCGTGATGGCAGCCGTGTTGATTGGGCTGGCCTGCTTCTCCTACGAAAAACGGGAGATGTAAATTTACCGGGGGCGAATCCGCTCCCGGTAAATAAAATGAAAATCTTAAATTATATTGTAACCCTGAAACCGGTTACTTTTAGGGCCGGAGTAATTTATCGAACTCGGTGACAATGGGCGGGTTAGCCAGGAGCGGCGACACCCGCTCGGCCATTTCTTTCCCGGCTTCGGTAGCGTTATATTCTTCAAAAGCCTCTTTTGAGGTCCAGACCGCGACGGTTACGGCCACGCCGGTCTTGGAGTTTATCATGGCGTAACCCTGCTCGAAACCCTCCCGGCTGTCAATCGCCTTCCGGGTCAGGGTGTGATACAACTGCTCGGCTTCTTCCATCATCCCCGGTTTTATCTCATAACTTACAGACCGAATAAACATACCTCGCTCCTTCCGTTCTGGCCGGTCTTACCCCGGCCTAAACCTGCAAATTCATTTTGATCCCTACCGCCGGTGATTTACCCTTTCTTTGCCTGGCAAAGACTTTTACACCGGCCCGCCAATCAGTAATCCTTGTTTAGCCATGCTTAAAGCAATGTGCGGGCCAGGAGTTAAGAGAAGGTGAATTTTGGGTAATTAAAGAAAATCTGCCCGGTTCCGGTGGGAGGAACCTGGGAGTTTGGATGGGGAATCTTTAAACCTGTAAATGGGGAAAGAGTAACTAAATCATTAAGGATTTAAGTTTTAAAGAACCGGGTTATGTTCGGGTTTTTCTAAAAGTTGACCGGGCCACTATTGTGAAAAGGCCGGTCTTGCCTGGTTTACACTTTGCCGGTTCCAACCGGGTCGGCCATTTTGCGGACAGCCTCCTGCAAATCCTGGAGCGAATAGGGTTTGGCAAGGACCTGTGTGATGGCGTAGTGCTGCAATTTTTCCGGTTGTAAGTTGAGGGAGTCACCCGTCACAAAGATAATCGGCAGTTCGGGGCGGAGTAGCCGGACCGCCTGGGCAATCTGCCAGCCGTTGAGGTCTTTGAGGTTTATATCGGTCAGGACCAGGTCGAAATTGTCGGGCTGGGTCGTGAAAAGCCGGACCGCCTCGCGCCCGTTTCCGGTCGCGGTTACTTCGTGCCGGTCAATTTCCAGGATACGTTTGAGAATGTAGAGCAACTTGGGGTCATCGTCTACCGCCAGGACCCGGAGAGGCCGGACCGGGGCGGTTAGCTTGTGCGGGGTTACCACCACGGCTTCAGGTTTGAACGGCAGCTTTATCGTGAAGCAACTACCCTCGTTCAAGCTGGATTCGACCTCGATTGTGCCTTCGTGCCGGGCAATAATGCTCTTGGTTACGCTCAACCCCAGGCCGTGGCCGTTATTGCGTTTGGTCGTATAAAATGGCTCGAACAGGTGTTGTTTGGTGTTCTCGGACATCCCAGTGCCATTGTCCCGCACGCTAATCCAGACCTCGCCCTGCTCCCGGCGATCCTCGATTTTTATAGCAATCTGGCCGCCCTGGGGCATCGCTTCGACCGCGTTCAGGACCAGGTTGGTAAAGACCTCCCGCAATTCGGTGGCATTACCCCGGCAGGCCGGTAAACTGTCCGCCTCGAAGTTAATCTGAATCGGAGCCTGACCTTTGCCTTTGACCCATTGAGGGCGGGTAAGCTCGATAACATCCTGTAAAATCCGGGTTATCTCGACCGGGCCGAAACCTTCCTCGCGACTGCCGGAGCCGAGCGATTGCAACCGCCGCATCATCTGGGCGCCGTCCTGGATAGACTGGCGCAACATCTCTAAAAGGTGCCGGTCGTCGGGGTCGTGGGTTTTATCCAGCAGAATTTCGCTCACGCCCAGGCTGCCGCCCAGCATGTTGTTAAAGTCGTGGATGATACCGCTTGCCAGTTGGCCCAGCGCTCCCAGTTGCTCACTGCGGAGAAGTTGTTGTTCGAGCCGTTTGGCCTGGACGAGATTGTGGGCGTTCAAAAGAGCGGCGGCGGCCTGGTCGGCCAGGGCCGTCGAAAAATGAATTTCGGAAGGGGAGAATTTATGTGTTTCCCGGAAGTTGATAACCAGCGCCCCCGACATGCGGCCCTGGGCGCAGAGCGGCAGGCAGCAAAAGGCTTCGACCCCGCCGTTACGCAGCCGGGCCATAGTTTCGAGTTCTTCCTGGTATTTCTCCACGCTCGAAATATAGACCGGCAGGCCGTTATGCAAAATATTCGAAATTACCGGGCTAAAATTCAAATTGTCGTCGTTGAACCAATCGGGCAGGTTCAGGGTGGTCAGCAGGTGGAGAGGCCGGGCCTGGTCCGGTTCTTCGTTTACCAGCCAGATGCTGCCGGAGTTCGCGTTCAGGATGCGGACGGAACTGGTGAGAATAAGTTCGCCGATTTCGGCCAGGGAGCGGGCCCCGTTCACCTTGTTGCCGGACGAGGCCACCAGGCTCAGGTTGCGTAAATTTTCGGCTAACACCCGGTTCAGGTTCGCCGCCTGGATCATGGCCGCCGCCTGCCGGGCGAAGAAGTTTACAATTTCCAGGTCGAGGTCATCGAAGGCGTGGGTTTGCTCGCTTTGAATATCAATCACGCCGATCAGTTCGTTCTGGGCCAGCATCGGCACGGTTAACTCGGAGCGGGTTGCCACATCCTGGAAGGGCCTGGCAAAACCGGCTCCCGCCGCTACATCCGGCAAATTGACCGGTTTCAAGGCGCTCCCGACCCAGCCGATTAAGCCTTCTCTACCCTGCAAAGCCTCCTCACCCAGGCGAGGCCGCCAACCCCGGTTCTGTTTATCCCGGTGGGCTTGCTCGACCAGGCGGCCCCGGCCATATTTGTATTCGAGTTCGGCCCCGCCCTGGTTGACCAGGAAAATCTGGCAATTGGGGTAATTTAGCTCGGTATAAAAGGTATCAACCACGCCATGTACAAGCTGGTCTATTTCGTGGGTTGTGGGGACTCCTGCCAGGGGGGTAGCATTCTGAAGGGCCAGTGCGGCGTGGCCCAGGCGGGAAAGTCTTTGTTCCGAGTAAACAGGCTTTTCTTCTTTGCCTGGATAAGCTGACGATGAAGGTATCATGCTGTGCTAACCTGGTTTTAAAACGTTTTTATAAAAAGATAAATGTCCTCACCACCAAACCATGAGCAACCCTTTGACTCACCGCTCGTAAAATTATCAGGAATAATAAATAAAATTTCTTTTATAGAAATAATTATACGTTATATTTTTTATTTTGTCATCTTTTAATAGAACCATTCTACATACGAATTTTTTATATACAATTTGTAATTTATTCAAAATAAATAAAGAGAGCCTATAAAAATCAAGGCTCTCTTTATTATAAATTGATTTTCTAACCTGAACTCTCAGGTCGATTTTTAATCACGCCGGAGAAGAGGGGTAAAAGCCCATAAGAAATGAAGGAAATTTAATTCAACTATAATCAAACCTTTACGGAAGCTTCCCCTTAAAATACGGGCCTGGCGTAAACAAATACGGGAAATCCGTAGTTATTTTCCTTCGGCGGCGGGCGCGGGCGGGTTGACTTTGGTATTGAATTTCAGGCGTACCGTCCGGGCATTGGAGCTTTCCCCGCTAATATCGAGGCTCAGGGTCGGGTTGCCATCTTTGGTGACGATTTCTACATTGGCGGTCAGCTCAAGTTCAATATCGGCTTCCTTTTCGATACTGCTGCGGACCTCCTCAAAAAGAGCGCTTACAATTTCGGCCACCGATACCGAAGCCTTTTCCGTTGGTTCTTCTCCCGCGGCGCGTTTAATCAGACCGGCGGAGCTGCGCGGGGCTTCCGGTTTACCGGAATTGACAGTTACTTTAAGGGCCATTGTTTCTCATGCTCCTTCTAAGCTTAAAATTGAGTCCTTTGGTTACTACTGCGCCGCATTATAGCATACCCTTCTGCCACATTTCCCGAAATCGCGTTAGAACTCTGTTTGACTATTTGCGTCAGGTCAGAAGGCAGAGGTCAGAGGGCAGAGGTCAGAGGTCAGAGGGCAGAGGTCAGAGGTCAGAGGTCAGAGGTCAGAGGGCAGAAAATTTGAAACTGCCTACCGACTACCGACTACTGCCTACTGCCTTCTGCCCTCTGCCTACTTTGAAAAGGTTAGACAGTACCCACCGGGGAATGTTAAACTGTCGAAAAGTGGGACGGCTGGGCGAACCCGGTTTTAAGAAGGTAAAACTGCCCGAAATTCTTTTAATATTCCACCCAGGAAAGAGGTGTTATGGACTGCCAGGCCCTTATTTTTGACTTCGACGGCACTATTCTGGATACCGAGACCCCCGAATACCAGTGCTGGCAGGAGATTTTCTCCGGTCACGGCTTCGAAATGCCCCTGGCCTACTATTCCGGCTTTATCGGCAAAGCTAACGGTGGGGCTAGCCCGCTCGACTACCTGGAACTTCAACTTGGCCGCCCGGTCGAGCGCGATAGTCTCCGCCAGCGCTTCCGGGAACGCATCCAGGAGATAATCGCGACCCAGACGGTCTTGCCGGGTGTCCTCGATTACCTGACGACGGCCCGCCGGTTGGGTCTGCGGATTGGCCTCGCTTCCAGTTCGCGCTCACCCTATCTTTTGAGCCATCTCGAACGGCTTGGTCTGCTCCATTTCTTTGATTGCGTACGCGGGGCCGACAGCGTTAAGAACGCCAAGCCCGACCCCGAACTCTACCTGGCGGTCCTGGCCGAGTTCGGGTTGCAGCCCGACCAGGCGATAGCCCTGGAAGATTCCCCTACCGGCGTCAGGGCGGCCCGGAGCGCCGGGCTTTTCTGCGTGGCGATTCCCAATACCGTTACCGGGCAGCTTTCGCTTGACCACGCCAGTTTGCGCCTGAACTCGCTGGCCGAACTGCCCCTGGAAACCCTGTTAAGCAATCTCAAGGAAGGTCATTACGCTGCCCTGGAAAGTTAGAGAAGAAACCCCGCAATGTTAAAGAAATGGCGGACCATCGACTCGAAAATAATCCTCGATACGGGTTATTTTAAGGTCTTGCAGGAGACTTGCGAGACTCATACCGGGCGCGTTATTGACGATTACTTTGTATTCGAGCAGCCCGATGTCGCCCTGGTCTTTGCCCTGACCCCCGAAAAAAAGGTGGTGCTGGTTCGTCAGTACAAACAGGGGGTCAAAGATTTTTGCCTCGAACTCCCGGCAGGCGGCATCAACGCGGGGGAAGACCCCGCCACTGCCGCCCGGCGCGAACTGCGCGAGGAGACCGGCTATAGCGCCGCCGAGTTCGTCCCGGTCGCGACCAACCAGCGTTCGACCGGCAAAGAGGATGTTAAATACCACGTTTTCGTGGCGAAGGAGGTCTTTCTGGAAGGTGCGCCCCGGTTTGACGAGAACGAAAACATCGAAACCGGGCTGGTGAGCCTGGACGAACTCCGGCGCCTCCTCAGGAGCGGGGCCATAAATGACCTCGGCTCGGTCTCCGCGATTTACCAGGCCCTCGACTACCTTGAGTTGGTTTGCTAGCGTTTCCGTGAGTTCAAATAAGTTTGCGCCTGGCCCGGCGAGTATGATAGCATCAGCGGGTCCGGGATTCGATTGTCTGGCCGCCATTTCAGGGCGGCAATTTTCGAATTGACCTCAAATTTAACTGCTCATTTATTGGATTGGAAATTCAAAAGGCCGGTAACAAACCTGACCCGCCGGGTCGCACCTGCCTGGTTATAGCTGCTACTGGCAAACGGAGTAAAGAGATGGGCTTTCAGATTGACATAAATTGCGATATGGGCGAAAGCTTTGGCAACTATGTGATGGGCCAGGACGCCGAGATTCTAAATCACGTTAGCTCGGCCAATATCGCCTGCGGTTTTCACGCCGGGGACCCCCTGGTGATGGCGAAGACGGTCCGGCTGGCCGTCGAGAAGGGCGTGGCGATAGGGGCGCACCCTTCCTACCCCGATTTGCAGGGGTTCGGGCGGCGCAAGATGGACATGACCCCCGATGAAATCGAGGCCATGGTGATTTACCAGATTGGCGCGCTGGACGGTTTCGCGCGGGCGAACGGCACTCACCTGACCCACGTCAAGGCTCACGGGGCCCTCTATAACGTGGCGGCCCAGGACCCGGCGGTCGCGAAAGCCTACGCCAGGGCCGTCGCCCGCTACAATCCCGAACTGGCTTTTGTCTGCCTGGCGACCGCGCCCATGATTATCGAGGAAGGGCATAAAGCCGGGTTGAGGGTGTTGCGTGAAGCCTTTGCCGACCGGGCCTATAACCCCGACGGTTCGCTGGTCAACCGCCGCCTGCCGGGGAGCCTGATTTCCGACCCCGAAAAGTCGGTCGAGCAGGTCATCCGGCTGGTCAAGCAGGGCGAAATAGTCGCGCACGATGGCACCATCCTGAAATTGGAGGCCGACACGGTCTGCGTCCACGGAGATGGGCCGACCGCCCCGGCGATTGCTCGCGCCCTCAAAGCGCGTTTGGAGGAGGCCGGTATCACGGTGGCGGTGCCGTTGCAGGGCCAGGCGGTCTAGATTTTCCTTCCGGCCAGCCCTTTGAACCGCTTACCGGTTTATGGCCCGGTCTTTAATTTAGTTGTTCTAAATTTTGTTTGAAGCGGTTTGTTTGGCGCGTCGCCCCGGCGAGAAAGGCTTGATTATGCCGGAAAACGGTTATCACCTGGCGCAAATTAATATCGGGCGCATCCGGGCCCCGCTCGACCACCCGGTTATGGAGGGGTTTGTATCGCAGCTTGACGCCGTTAACGCCCTGGCCGAGCAAAGTCCCGGTTTTGTCTGGCGGTTCCAGACCGGTGAGGGAAACGCCACCGCCGTCCAGGCTTACCAGGACCCGCTGGTCATTATCAATTTGACGGTCTGGGAAACCGTCGAAGATTTGTTTAATTACGTCTACCGCAGCGCCCACAGCGCGGCTTTGCGGGAGCGCAAAAGCTGGTTCGAGCCCTACGGCAGCCTTTACATGGCGCTCTGGTGGGTCGAGGCGGGGCAACTTCCGACCGTGGAAGAAGGTAAAGCAAAATTGGAGCTTTTGACCCGCGAAGGTCCGACCCCGGCAGCTTTTAATTTCAAGATTCGGTTTCCTGCTCCTTCCGAGGGCAAGATCTCAGAAGAATAACCGGGTAACAGAAAAGTTCAAAATTACACGCTGGTTTAGCTGGAATAATTTAAAAAATGACCTTTCCTTCCGAAAAGATTCCCGAAAAAATCCTGGCCGGGGCCAACTTCGAGTTGCGCCCGCTGGGGGATCGGGCCATTCTGCTCCGGCTGACCCTCCCTCACGGCAAGACTTCCCCGGCCCAACTCGGCCCGGCGGAGCGTTACGACCGGATGCTGGCGGCGCGCCTGGTGGCGGTCTTTTTACAGGACCGCGTCCCGGCAGAGGCAGGGTGGCCGCAGGAGTTCGTCCCCGGCTACGACAATGTCCTGGCCCCTTTCGACCCGGCCTTTATCTCCCGGCAAACCTTTTGCGAGTGGCTCCTGGGGCAACTGGCCGAGGTTATCGCGGGCTGGGAGCTTGGCGGCCTGCGCGACGTTGCCAACCCGCGCCGCCACCGTCTGCCCGTGATTTACGGCGGGCAGCGTGGTCCCGATCTCGAAAAAGTAGCCGCCCGCAACGGTCTTTCCCCGGAAGAAGTTATCAAAATTCACAGTGAGGCCGAATATAGCGTTTACCTGGTCGGCTTCGCGCCGGGTTTCGCCTACCTGGGGGCTTTGCCGCCTTCTATAGACGCTCCGCGCCTGGAACGGCCTCGCCCGGCGGTGCCCGGTGGGACGGTGGCTATCGCGGCGGGCCTGACGGGGGTCTACCCGCTGGCCTCGCAACCGGGCGGCTGGAATCTGCTCGGTTACACCCCTTTTGTCCTGTTCGACCCGGCCCAGGACCCCCCGGTCCGCTTTCTGCCGGGCGACAGGGTAACTTTCTACCCTATCACGGAAACCGATTTGCCCCGCTTCCAGGCCGAAAAGTTTTCTCTAGCCCCGCTGGGAGAACAGCCGGAAGGACAAGTGGAGGTGCGTTCTTGAACCGGATTGAAATCGAAGTGCTGGAACCGGGCCTGCAAACGACCCTCCAGGATTTGGGCCGCGCGGCGGGTCGCCGCTACGGTCTGCCGCCCGGTGGGGCGCTCGACCGTTTCGCCCACCAGGCGGCCAATGAACTGGTCGGCAACTCTGCCGCCGAGGCAACCCTCGAAATCACCCTGCAAGGCCCCCGCCTTTTGTTCGCTACCCCGGCGCTTATCAGCCTGACCGGGGCCGACCTGGGGCCGCTTCTCAACGACCGTCCAGTCCCGATGTGGATGGCGGTCTTCGTCCGGGCCGGGCAGGTGCTGGCCTTTACGCCGCGCAACCTGGCGACCGGGGCCGGGACCAAATGGGGCGGGCGAGCTTACCTGGCCGTACACGGCGGTTTCGAGGCTCCCCTCAACCTGGAAAGCCGCTCGACCTATTTGCGGGCGAAGTTTGGCGGTATCAAGGGGGAGGGCCGCGTCCTCCAACCGGGTGACCAATTAGTTTCCAACCCGCCGCGCCTGCGCTCTTTCGCTGAGAACGCCGGGCGGCTCTACCCACCGCAAAAACGGCCCGCCTACGGGCGCTCGGTGACGGTGCGGCTCGTCCCTGGCCCCTACCAGGAGCATTTCCAGTCTGCCGCCTACGCTCAACTTTTTGGCCAGCCCTACCGGGTGACCACCGACGCCGACCGGATGGGTTTCCGGCTGGAAGGGCCGAAACTGGCCCATGTCTCGCCGGAGATGGCCGAAATCCCGGCCTGCGGGGCGGTCTTCGGGGCTATCCAGGTGCCCGCCAACGGCCAGCCGATTATCCTCATGGCCGACCACCAGGTGACGGGCGGCTACCCGATTATCGGTACCGTCCTCAGTGCCGACCTGCCGCTGGTGGCGCAACTCCTTCCCGGCGACGAAATCCGTTTCTCCGAGGCCGAGTAATAGCGAAGTAGTCAGAGGGCAGAAGTCAGAAGTCAGTATTTAGGGTGCAGTTTATGTCATTCCGAACCCCCTGCTGTCATTCTGAGCGCAGCGACACCCGAAGGTCGTACCTGTGGGCGTCTCCAGTCCGTTGGGCCATAGCACAGTCATACATGCTAAGAATCGTGGTTCCTCGCCTTCGCTCATACCTGCGGCTACTATATACTGCCCTCTGCCCTCTGCCCTCTGCCTTCTGCCCTCTGCCTTCTGCCCTCTGCCTTCTGCCTTCTGCCTTCTGCCCTCTGCCTATTAAAAACAAAACACTTTTATGAAGTATTTTGAATATTTCATTATTAATAGATGATTCCTCGCCTGAATGGTGTATAATGCGAGACCACTCGGTTTTTGACCTCATTCCTGGACCATTTAATAGCCTCGAACAGCTTTTCCAGGGTGACTAAAAAACCGGATAGGTTTGGTATAATGTTACTTTAAGAAACTTTTGAGTTAGGTTTAGAGTAATATATTAAGGTAATTGCGTTGGCCCGACTCTTGCCACGTTCAGGGTGCGTTGGCGGCGACCGGCTTTTTTATAACTAGCCGGGTCCGGCCAGAAAATCTTGAATATTTACAGCGATTAGCCAGCAAGCAAAGGAGCGAACATATGCTAGACGAACAAAAAAAGCAAGAATTAAAACAGCGTCTGCTGGACGAAAAGTCCCGCCTGGAAAGACAAATCGCCCGCGAAAACCAGGAAATTGTTGATATGAGCAGCGACCAGGCGAACGAAAATACCTACAGCAACCACATGGCCGACGATGGTGGCTTCCTGGCCGATATTGACCGCACCACCACTATCCGCGAGAACTTCCAGGTGACCCTCAAACAGGTTAACGCCGCCCTGGAACGCTTTGACAATGGTACCTACGGCATCAGCGAGGTTTCGGGCAAACCTATCCCGGCGGAACGCCTGGAAGTATTACCCTGGGCTACCCGGCTGGTAGGAGAATAAATTAAGGACAAGATGGAAACGGAAACTACCGAACAGGATTTAACCACCCTTATCATCAAACAACCCGCTCCCCAGGAAAGACGCCGCCTGAGCTATTACTGGCCCCTGGCGGTAGCTATCGTGGTCATCGTGATAGACCAACTGGTCAAAAGAGCGGTCGAGGCTAACCTGGGACCGCCCGGCAGCGGCAAATCGGTCGAATTGCTGGGCGGCCAGTTTCGCATCATCTATATCGTGAACAAGGGCGCGTCGTTTGGTTTCCTGAACAACGCCGATGTCTCCTGGATATTCGCCCTCCTGGCCCTGGCCGTATCAATCGGCCTGATTGTCTGGTACGCCCTCCGGGGCACCAGCAACGGCTGGCTGCAAGTCGGGTTTGGCCTGGTCCTGGGCGGGATTATCGGCAACCTGCTCGACCGCCTTTTCCAGGGTGGCGGCGTGACCGATATGTTTAACATGCCGAACGTTGGTATCTTCAAGGTCTTTAACGTGGCCGATACCGGTATCACTTTTGGCGTGGCTATCGTGATTATCACGATTTTGTTGCAGGGCTGGCGGGCCGGTAAGACGACTGCCAAACCCGAAGAAGAATCGCAAAAAGAGGTTTAATCACCTCCCGCGATAAGAACTAGAATTATTAGGAATAGAATTTTGACCGAAGAATACGACGATTTGGATTTATGGCTGGACGAACTCACCGAAGGCGACGCCGAATTTGAGGGCGGCGAAACGGCAGAGTTAGAGGACGAAGACGACTTTTTCCAGATCGGCGACACTGTCCCTGCCCGGACCGTCAAAGGTACGCCGGAGCAGTTCGATTATGATGTACCGGCCAGCGAAGCCGGGGAACGCCTCGATAAGGTGGTTGCCAACCAGCGCCCCGACCTCTCGCGGGCGCATATCCAGCGGCTGGTCGAGGAAAAACGGCTCCTGGTCAATGGCAAACCAGGCAAGTCGGGCCTGAAACTGCGGGGCGGCGAACATCTGACCCTGTACATCCCGGCGCCCCAACCCCTGGCCCATCTCGAACCCGAAAATATCCCGCTCGACATCGTTTACGAGGATGACGCGGTGGTGGTTATCAACAAACCGGCGGGGCTGGTGGTCCATCCCGCCCCCGGTCACACCAGCGGCACCCTGGTCAACGCCCTGCTCTACCACGTGCCGAACCTGAACATCAATGGCAACCAGCGGCCCGGTATCGTCCACCGCCTGGATAAAGACACCAGCGGGCTGCTTGTCGCGGCCAAGACCGACGCGGCCCTGGGCAACCTTATCGAACAGATGAAGAACCGCGAGACCCTCAAGGAGTACCGGACGCTGGTCGAAGGGACGGTCCAACCCCCGGCGGGTATCGTGGATGCCCCGATTGGGCGCGACCCGGCCAAACGCAAGCAAATGGCGGTCGCCCGCAACGGCAAACCGGCCCGGACCCATTTCCAGGTCGCGGAACAATTTGCCCACCACGCCTTTGTCACGGCCCGCCTCGAAACAGGCCGGACCCACCAGATAAGGGTCCACATGGCCTATATGAAACACCCGGTAGTGGGCGACCCGGTCTACGGCTTCCGCAAACCAAGCCTGCCGCTCAAACGCCAGTTCTTGCACGCCTACAAACTCGGTTTCAAACTGCCGACGACCGGTGAGTACCGCGAGTTCGAAGCGCCCCTGCCCAAGGATTTGCAGGCTACCCTCGAAAAAGCCCGCAACCTGGAATGATTTTGGCTAATAACCCCTAAAGGAGGTCCAGGCAATTTAAGTCCTGGACCGCCGCCATTACTCGCCGGAATTCCGTTTTCCAGACCCAATCCATGTTTTTGCGGTCTGCCTCCAAAAGACACCATTCGAAGGGAATATAAATACACTGCAAGGCGCAAAGCCGGTAATCGAGCCGGAGTTGCGCCTTTGTGTACCCGGTGACGCCGTTCGCCACCAGGGCGGCGTGATAGGCGGCGAGGAATTTTTCTTCGTGGCGGCGGCGCACTTCCGGCTCCCACCACAAAACCGTCGCGTAGGCCAGGTCGCTGGCGGCCAGCCAGGTGGTCAGCGACCAGTCGAAGGGCTGGCGGTCAATCAGGTAGGTCTTTCCGGCAAAACCGGGCCGGGGCGATAGGATATTGCCCGGATTGAGGTCGCCGTGGACCAGCGTAAAACCGTTCGCATCCTGGGCACGAGCGGAAAGGCGAGCCGGGAGTTTTTGGGCGATAAACAGGGCGGTATCCAGCGTGGCGGCGTCCACTTCGCCCCTGAGTTCTTCGACCAGGAGGGCGGGGCCGTCCTGCATGTGCTCCAAAAAATTAGCCAGTTGAGGTTCGACCGGGTAGCCGGGGGTAGCGGTTGCACCGCGCCACCAGCAGGCGTGCAATTTAGCCATCCCTTCGATGACCGGGTAGATATAGTCACCGTCGCCGGTCTTTTCCCAACTGGGGCCGTGGCTGGCAGATAAATCTTCCAGCAAGAGATGATAGCTGGCCTTTTCGGGCGAGTAGACCGCCGAGTAACATTTTAACAGGGGTCCATCCGTCAGCCCGGTGTAGTCCTGGCGATAGTATTCGACCTCGGACGGGCCGAAGGCGTGGCTGTTATCCCCGCCGCACAGTTTTAAAAAGAGGTAGGCGGGCCGTTCGCCGCTGGCGCCGGGCGTGTAGTCGAGCCGGATGCGGACGGCGTGAGAGTTGTCGCTCCTGAGCGGTATAACCTCGAACGCCGCCACGCTACCGCCGGTCAGGGCCCCGCTCTCCCGCAGGACCGCCTCTAACCACGCTACCGACAACTGGCCGGTCGCCGTTATCACTCGCTCGGTTTCTTTCAAAGAATTTTCCAAATTTTTTCTTATCTTTTATGATTTATAAGGTAAATCTTGCCCCATTGTCATTCTGACGCTTTACCACGGAATGATAGGACATTCTTTTTCCAGGTTTGCCTGGTCAGCTTTTCATACTATATCTGTCAAAAATCATTCTAAAGTAAATCTGAGAAATAAGAAAGTGCTGCACCTCACTTTTACCAAATCCAAAAATCCCTGTGGCCTGGTCAGGCCGGGCTTTGGCTTTGTTCGCGCCGGCAGGAAGTTTTTACCGTTTCGCCGATAAGTGACTACGGTCACTCCCCGGCAAGTATTTTTAACGATGTAGTATGTTCGGAAAATTTGTAAATTAGAGTCACCAGGCAAGCTGGTGTTAACAAAAATCATTTATCAGGTAAGGCGACTATCAAAAGGCAAATTTAAGACAACTTTCAGTCAATCGGCAAATATAGAAGATAAAAATATTAAAAAGAAAATTTTAGGAGTAATGTAAAATGACCCAGGCCCAGACCGTCGAAAAGAATATTGAATTAAACGGTTATCTCTTAATTCACCGCGCTATCGAACGTAACCTGAAACTTTTGGAACAGCACAGCCGCGAACAGGTCCAGCCTTCAATTGAGAAAGCTGCCAAAATTCACGCCTGGTGGAACCTGGTCTGGCACATCATCGAGCAGCATCACCTCATGGAAGACAATTTGACCTTCCCGACCTATTTCGAACGCGACCCCGGTCTGCGCGCCGTAATGGACGGGTTGACCGCCGACCATCACGTTTTGGACGACCTGGTAATCCAGATTGGCGGGTTCCTGAAACTGGCCGAGCAGCCGAACGCCAACCGGCAGGGCGCTTACAACCAGTATCTCGACACCCTAAACAAGTTCAATACGCTCATGTTCGCTCACCTTGAGCGGGAGGAAAAGATTGTGCTGCACGCTGAAGAAACCCTCTTTACCCCCGCCGAGGCCGAGGCGCTTGGTCAGAAAGTATTGAAAAGCACGCCCATGAAAATGCTGGCCGTCGAGTTGCCGTTCATCTTTAGCGGGGCCGACCCGGCTATCGAACAGAAATTTTATGAGGTGGTACCGGCATTTATAAAGTATCTTTACAAGCTTAGCTGGCGGAAAAAATTCGTTAAACGGCTGGCCGGTTATATGGCCTAAGCCCCGCTTACCTGCCTGCGGCCCGGCTATTCGTTCCTGGAGTGCGAGTAGCCGGTTTTTTATCTGATTTTTTGGCTTTGTGAAAGGTAATTCTCTGGTTATAAGTAGTTAGTGTGATTCCGGTCACTCTCCAACAAGTAGTTTTAACGATGGCGGGGGCCGGGCAAACTGGTAAGTTATAACTGTCAAAACAAAACACCCTGGTGTTATGAAGCGGCCATCCTATCGCAAGATTAGTATTTTTCAGATTACTGGAGATATTAAGAACTTATTTTACATAACATAAAAGGAAAACCATGACTCAAATTGCTGAAAAAAAGGAAGAATTGACCGGCTATATTTTGATACACCGCGCCATTGAGCGAAACCTGCGCCTGCTGGAAGAACACAGCCGGGCCCAGGCCAACCCCTCCACCGCTAAAGTTCAAAAGATTGGTGAATGGTGGAACCTGATGTGGGAAATCATTGAGGTCCACCACGTAACCGAGGACAAAGTGGCTTTCCCGGCCTATTTCGAGCGTGACGCCCAGGTCAAGGGCCAGATGGACGGGCTGACCGCCGACCATCACGTTTTGGACGAGTTGACGGTGCAGATCAAGAGTTGCCTGGCGGCGGCCCTCCAACCCCACCAGCGCCAGGGCGCTTACTACCAGTATCTCGATACGCTGGGCCGGTTTAACAGCCTGATGTTCGACCACCTCCACCGCGAAGAAGGCATCGTCCTGCCGACCGAAGCGTCCCTCTTTACCCGCGAAGAAAGCGCGGCCCTGGAAAAGCGGATTATCAAAAACGCCTCGATGAAAATGCTGGCCCTGGAAGGCCCGTTCATGTTCTACCGGGTTGATCCTGTTACCGAAGCCAACTTCCTCAAGAATTTGCCTTTGCCCATCCGGTTACTCTACAAGTTCTCCTGGAAGGGTAAGTACGCCAGACGGATTGCCGGTTACATGGCGGCTTAACCCGCATTAGATTTTAACGGCCCGGTGTTTTTTCCACCTTTGAGGATTGGGAGCGACACCGGGTTTTTGGTTTTATAGGTCTTGCTATTTTTAGACCCTGGTATGAGGAGGGTCTTGAAAAACGGGTAAGGTCACCCACCTGTCATTCCGAAGGAGGCGGCACTAACGAACCAATGTTGAGAAAGTAGACCCGACTGAGGAATCTAGCCCGCAAGGTAACCTGGGGGCAGCGCCTGTGGCGTAACATCAGGTTGCTCACTATGCCAGGTTCCACGTGAGTCAGGTCGAAGCCTGATTCTGCCTGAGATACGGGACAGTTGTTGTCTTTACGCCACGCCAACGGCGCGAGATTCCGTAAGCCGCCGTTCGAGTGGGGCAAATCGTCTTTCTAAAGGCGGCTTACGGAATGACAAAGCGGGTGACTGTGCTATTCGCCAACGGCGCTGCCCCCAGGTTACCCTACGGGCTAGATTCCGCCAATGCGACACACCAGTGTGATTGCGACTGCGGGGCGTACGACACGGAATGACAATTCTACTGACTGTGATATTCACCAACGGTACCCGTAAACGGGTGCCCAAGATCCTTCGCTGCGCTCAGGATGTACTATTATTTGAAAAGGTTTACCTGCAATCGGTATAAAACTTGGCCGGAAGGGTCGCTCGCGTAACTTTGCCCGGTTGCCTCCCGTATATATCCAGTGAGATTCGAAACATCTTTCGTAACCTCTATTTGTTATAATGGAGTCGAGATTATAATTTTTGGCTAACCCGGCGCGTTATGACCGGAGAGAGTTAGAGTTTTCGAGAAAGGTTTGGGTCTTGAAAAGAATTGCCTTGCTGGGTTCGACCGGCTCGATTGGCACGCAAACGCTGGATGTAGTCAGCCACCACCCCGAAAAGTTTAAGATTGTGGGGCTCGCCGCCGGGGGCCGCGGTAGTTTGCTGTCCGAGCAAATCCGCCAGTTCCGCCCGGCCAAAGTCAGCCTGGCGACCGAACAGGCCGTCCGCGATTTGCAGGCCCAGGACGATTTCGGCTACCGGCCCGCCTTTTTGAAAGGCGCGGAAGGTCTGGTCGAACTGGCGACCGACCCCGAAGTGGACCTTGTTGTCGTGGCGACCAGCGGGCAGCACGGTTTCGCCCCGACCCTGGCCGCTCTTGCCGCCGGGAAAGAAGTAGCCCTCGCCAATAAAGAAGTCCTGATTATGGCCGGGGAAATGGTCACAGAAGCGGCCCGCCGGAGCGGCACTCAACTTCGCCCGATTGATAGCGAACACAGCGCCATCTGGCAGTCCTTGCGTGGTGAGACTTTCGCGGGGGACCGCCCCCTCCTGCCCAACGGAGAGGAGAACTGGTCCGAGGCCAACGCCAAAGTCCAGCGCCTCATTCTGACGGCCAGCGGCGGGCCTTTCCGCACCTTCACCCGCGAACAGATGGCGAATGTCACGGTCGAGCAGGCCATGAAGCATCCCAACTGGAACATGGGCCCCAAGATTACGATTGACTCGGCCACCTTGTTTAACAAAGGGTTAGAGGTTATCGAGGCCCACTGGCTTTTCGGCCTCGACTACGCTAAAATTGACGTGGTGGTTCACGCCGAAAGTATCGTCCACAGTATGGTCGAGTTTATTGACGGCTCGATAAAAGCCCAGCTTGGCACCCCTGACATGCGCCTGCCTATCCAGTACGCGATTGGCTATCCCGAACGCCTCGCCAACGATTATCCCCGGTTAGACTGGACCAAATTGCGCGAACTTCATTTCGAGTTACCCGATACCGTCCGGTTCCCGGCCCTGCGCCTGGCTTACGAAGCCGGCCAGAAAGGCGCGACTTACCCGACCGTCCTGGCTGCCGCCGACGAAGAAGCGGTCACTTTCTTTCACCAGCGCCGCATCAGTTACCTGGGTATCCCCGAACTGGTCGAGCGCGTCCTCGCCCGGCACGATGCTATTGCCCACCCCACGCTGGCCGACATTGCCGCGGTAGATAAATGGGCCAGGGCCGCCGCCGCCGAGGAAGCCAATCGGATGGCCCTCAGTTTGAAGTAAAGCCGCTTGACGGTTTGCAGGACTGGCAAGAAAATCCGGCGGCGCGGTATAAATCCACGCCGGGGGCCGGAGGGTACTAATAGGTAGTGGTATTCCAAAGGGAGAACCTTTATCTTAAAAATAAAATTACTTATTTAGCGCCCCGCAATAATATTTAGTAGTAACGAGGTAATCATACACATGAACTGGCTCTGGTTTATACCGGTACTTCTCATAATGGTTGTCATTCACGAAATGGGTCACTTCCTGACGGCCCGCTTTTTCGGGATGAAAGTCCACGAGTTCGGTATCGGGTTCCCGCCAAAGGTCTGGTCGAAAAAGACCAAAGATGGCATGGAGTGGTCTATCAATTTGCTGCCCATCGGCGGGTTCGTCCGCATCGAGGGCGAGAACGGCGATAGCGACGACCCGAACGCTTTCGGGGCGAAACCGACCTGGCAGCGGGCGATAGTGCTGGCCGCCGGTCCGGCCATGAATATCATCCTGGCCCTGGTGCTCTACTTCCTGGTCACTTTCTTTGGCGGCAAGGATGTCGAGAATGGCCGCCCGGCGGTCGTAGATGTCGCGCCCAACTCCCCGGCAGCGGCGGCAGGTATCCGCCCCGGCGATGTGTTCGTCACCATCAACAACAAGCCGGTCCAGGCTATCAACGACATCAGCATCGAAACGGCCCTCGACAAAAACAACCCGGTCCAGTTGGTCCTCGACCGCAACGGCCAGCAGTACACCGCCAGCGTAATGCCCCGCAAGAACCCGCCCGAAGGCGAAGGCGCGATGGGTGTCTCGCTCGGCAACTCGGTCCCCAGCAACGAAATTATGATCGGGGCGGCGGCTTCGCTCAACCAGCAACTCGGCCTGACCGGTTCGGACGCTTTCCAGGATAACGACAAGATTGTCTCGGTGGACGGAAAGACCTTTGCTACTAACCTCGATTTGCTGACTTACCTGCGCAACACCACCAACGACAGCGTGAGCGTAACGGTCCAGCGTAACGGCCAGACCATCACCCACAGCGTGCCGGTCCAGGTCCGGGTAGATCTCGTCTATAAGAACAGCAGCGCGGCCAGCCAGAACCTGCCGCTCGGCTCGATTGTGACCCGCATCAACGATACGCCGGTCCACAACGTCAGCCAGTACAACGCCGCCATCCAGGCTAACGCCGGTAAGGAAATGACCCTTTATTACAAGACCTCGGCGACCGCAGCGGAAACGCCCCTGGTATTGCTGAACAACACCAGCCTTGACCCTAACGCGGCCAACCGCGCCCCCAAGGTCAGCAACGCGACTTTCGCGATTATGCGCCCGTTCCATCACGTCAGCTACAGCCCGACCGAAGCGGTGGGGGAAGCCTGGAACCAGACTGTTTTCGCCATCACCCTGATACCGCGCACCTTCAAGGGTCTGTTTGACGGTTCGGTGGCCCTGAACAGCCTGGCCGGGCCTATCGGGATGGCCCAGATTACCGACCAGGTGGTGACACAAAGCACCGAGAACGGCGGCGTCTGGGGTCTGCTCTCGACCCTGGCCGTGTTGATGGCGCTGCTATCGGTCAACCTGGGGGTGGTCAACATCCTGCCGCTCCCGGCCCTGGACGGTGGCCGCCTGGTCTTCGTCATCATCGAAATGGTGACGCGGGGCCGCCGGGTGCCGCCTGAAAAGGAAAGCCTGGTCCACTTCGCCGGGATGGTCGCCCTCCTTTCCCTGATGGTGTTGATAGCCTGGCAGGATATTGTCCGGTTGGTCGGCGGCGGTGGGTTCCAATAGGCCGTCAGGAACTGGTAAATTAGTACTAAATGAGGAGACTGTCACAATTGTGACAGTCTTTTTACTTGATTGAAACGCGGTTTGATTATAAGATTAAACTAAAAGCGTTTGAGCCAATTGTTCCGGTTTTGTTCAGGTGACTACTATGAGTGCCGACCAGTTCAACTATATTCTACAATTGGCCCATCAGATAGAATGGCCGCCCAACCGGGAGATTCTGCCCGGCAGCCGGGCCATCTACGAACGCGGCCTCGATATTCTCAACACCTACCGGGGCCATCCCGAAGTTCTGGTCGAATCCCTCCGTATCTTTCACTCGACCAACGTCTTGCCCTACGCCCTGGCCGGTCTATCCGCTACCCTCAGTCTATCCTCTTATATTTCCGGCACCGATTTTGAGCCGGTGGGGACCCAGGAAGCCCTGCGCTGGTTAAAAATGGCCCAATCTATGGCGCCCAACCTGCTCGAAATTAATTTTCACGAAGCGGTGCTGTATGTCCGGGCCAGGCAACTCGATAACGCCCGCCGGGTCCTCGACAATCTCGGCAAAGACCCTCAAAGCGCCAGATATTTCTTTTTTTGTATTGCCGAATTTGTTTACTGGGACTGCCAGGGTAACCTGCCAAAAGTCCAGTTCTGGCGCGATAAAGCCCTGGCGGCGGCCTCTAATTCGATGCAGGAGTACTTTGTCCGGCACCTGTTTACGGCCTTTTATTTCAATAACGGCTTTTACCTCGACTATATCAAGGCCGCCCAGGAACTTATACAGGTTTCTCCCGGCGACCCCTGGCTCTGGCATAATCTTTCGCTGGCTCACTTCCGCCTACAGCAGTTTCCTGAAGCCGAATATTGCAACCAGAAGGCGCTCAGCCTGCTTGATTTCCAGCCCGCCCAGGAAATGCGCGAACAACTCCGGCGTCGCCGTTAGCGGCTAATTTTTGGCCGTTCCTCACCGACCTTATACTCATTACTGAGTCACGTTTAACGCGCCCTCTACGTGTGCACGTTTAACGCGCCCTTTAGGGTGAACGTACCGGGGATTGGTTTAACTTTCCTAACAGCTTTTTTGCTGGTATCATACGCAAGTATTATTGGGCTTTCATTTTCTAACAAATTGAATAATTCCGGGGGGATTTTTCTATATGCAGCAGGAATGGCGGGGAAAACTGGACGACCGCTTGCCAGTGACAGTTTTAGGCCGCGAAATTGTCACCGACCGCCAGCAGGCCCTGGAGCGCGAGTGGCTGATTACTAACGGCATCGGGGGGTTTGGCGGGGCCAGCCTTTCCGGCGCGCTCACCCGGCGCTATCACGGTCTTCTGATTGCCGCCCTCCAACCGCCGCTTGGCCGGACGGTCTTACTCAGCAAACTGGATGAACACATCGAGGTCAGCGGGCAGTTCTTCCGGCTGGACGTCAACGAGTGGACCAGCGGCCCGGCCAGTCTTTCCGGCTTCTTCTACCTCGAAAGGGCCGAGTTCCGGGGCACCATCCCGACCTTCGTTTATCGCCTGCCGGACGGTTTTCTGCACAAGACCTGCTGGATGGAGTACGGCGCGAACACGGTTTATGTCCGCTACGAGTACGTGGCCGGGCCGGAAGGCCAGCCGCTCGAACTGGGGGTCCGTCCCCTGGCGAATTGCCGCGATTATCACGAAGATACCAAAGGTTCCGCCGACCGCCAGTTCAAAGTTACCCCGGACGATGGCGAGGCGTCCTTATCGAGTTGGACCGTGGAAGCCTGGCCCGGCGCGCCTCGCTGGCAACTGGTCGCATTTGACCGCCCGGCCCAGTACCGGCCCGAAGGGGCGGAGTGGTTCTGGGGCTTTCACTACCGCCAGGAGCAGTACCGGGGCCTGACCGCCGACGAAGATTTGTACTGTCTCGGCACCTGGGCCACTCACCTCACGCCCGGCCAGTCGGTTACCTTCGTGGGGACAGTCGAACCGCTTGAAGCGGTGGCCCGGCTTTACCCTGACGCCCTGGAACGCGAACTCGCCCGCCAGCAAGCCCTGCTGGTCCAGTCCGGCCAGGCTCAAAATAGCGACGCCTACGACCGCCTCGCCACCCGCCTGACCCTCGCCGCCGACCAGTTCGTGGTCGGGCGTCCCGATGCCGCCCGGCCCGGCCAGCTTCAGGCGGATTACCGGACGGTTATAGCGGGCTATCCCTGGTTTAGTGATTGGGGCCGCGACACCATGATTGCCCTGCCCGGCCTGGCTGTCGTGACCGGGCGTTATAGCGAGGCCGCCCTGATTCTGCGGAGTTTCGCCCGTTTTGTCAGCCAGGGGATGCTCCCCAACCGCTTTCCCGACCCCGACCCGAACGCCAGGGACGGCAGTCTGCGCCCGCTCGAAGAGTCCGATTACAACACGGTCGACGCCAGCGTCTGGTACTTTGACGCCGTCCAGAAATATCTCGACGCGACCGGCGACGATGACCTGGGCCGCGAACTCTACCCGGTCCTGGCCGACATGGTGCGCTGGCACGTCAAGGGCACCCGGTTTGGCATCAAGGTAGACCCCCTGGATGGCCTGCTCGCTTCGGGTGGGCCGGGTCTGCAACTGACCTGGATGGATGTAAAAATTGGCGATTGGGTCGTGACGCCCCGCAGCGGCAAGCCTATCGAAATCAGCGCGCTCTGGTACCGGGCCTGCCGGGTGATGGAAAACCTGGCCGGGCGCTATGCCGCCCCGGAAGCGAGCTATTACCAGGGCCTGGCCGCGAAGGTCGCCGCCAACTTCGAGAAGACCTACTGGTACGAGGCGGGCGGTTATTTTTACGACTGCATCAACCCGGACGGCCAGCCGAGCGGCCAGCCCGACGCCTCGCTGCGGCCCAACCAGGCGATTGCCCTGGCGGTCGCTCCCGAACTGGTCCGGCCCGAACTCCGTAAAGCGGCCCTGGCGGTCGTGCGCGACCAGTTACTCACCCCCTACGGGCTGCGGACCCTCAACCGCGAGAACCCCGATTACAAGCCCGAATATAAAGGCGGACCTTTCGAGCGGGACAGCGCCTATCACCAGGGAACCGTGTGGCCCTGGCTGCTGGGGCCTTACGCCCTGGCCGTCCTCAAAACCGGGGTTGGGGAACCGGGGCCGGACGACGACCTTCGCTCCGGCCTGGAAGCTCTGTTGGCGCCCTTTCTGGACCATATCGACCGGGCCTGTGTCGGCCAGGTCAGTGAAGTCTTTGAGGCCGAGCCGCCTTTTCGACCGGGCGGGTGTGTGGCCCAGGCGTGGAGTGTGGCCCAGTTGCTCGAAATCTGGCACCTGCGACGTAGTTAACAGTCAAACTTAAAAAGAAGTGGTTAAATTGGTGTTGACTACGGGCTTTTAAGCCTTCGGGATAGACAATTGTAGAGGGGCGATACTTCGAATGATAAAGAGAATTTTGATGCTGTCTCACCTGTTGCTGGCGGCGTTCCTGGTTAAATTCCTGGACGCCGATTCGGACAGTGGCGGGTCCGACTCTGACTCCGGTGGGTCAGATTCGGGCGGGTCGGACTCGGATTCGGGAGGTAGCAGTGATGGGCTGAGTTCCTCGCTTGAGACGATGGAATGGAGCGACAGCGATAGTAATAGCGACAGTTCCAACCAGTCCAGCCAGCGTAAAAAGCCGGTGCCTGGTGCCCAGGACCTGTTGTCCACCTTTTCGCAGGAAGACTTATCCCAGATTCCGCACCGGAATGACTTCCCCGGCCCACAGTAGAATAAAAAAGAGGGACCAATCCCACCGGACTGGCCCCTCTTTTTATTAAATTACTGCCACCTGGACGCTTCGTTAAGGCGTTGCACCTGCTCGTGGCTCAGTTTGAGCTCAACGGCAGCCAGGTTATCGGAAAGTTGCTCCGCCGAGTTGGCCCCGATAATCGGGGAGGAAATCACCGGTTAGCGCAACAGCCAGGCCAGCGAAACCGCCGCCGGGGTGCTGTCCAGTTCTTTGGCGACCGCTCTGACCGCTTCCAGGGTTTTCCAGCCCGTTTCGGTAGCAAAGTTTTTCTCGACTCCCTCCGCCCGTTTGCTATCGGTGGCCTGGTTGCGTTCGTACTTACCCGTCAAAAACCCGGCGGCCAGCGGGCTATAAGGGATTACCCCGATTTCGTACTTCTCGCAGACCCGCTTCAGGTCGCGTTCGAACTCCTCCCGCGTCACCATATTGTACTTGGGCTGAAGACTATCATAACGGACGGTGTGTTCGGTCTCGGACTTCCAGAGCGCCTCGGTCAGTTCCCAGGCCCTGTAGTTGGACGCGCCGACATACCGCACTTTCCCGGCCCGCTGCAAGTCGTCCAGCGCCCGCAGGGTTTCATCTATAGGCGTTTCTGGGTCGGAGGAGTGGGTCTGGTAGAGGTCGATATAGTCCGTTTGGAGGCGGCGAAGGGAGGCGTCAACCGCGTCCATGATGTGTTTGCGCGAAAGACCGGAGTCGTTCGGGTTGTCGCCCATCTGGCCTCTAACCTTGGTAGCCAGGATAACCTGGCTGCGGTTGCCTCGCGCTTTCAGCCAGCGCCCGATGATTTGTTCCGAGACGCCGCCCGGATTTCCCTCGGCCCAGCGCGAATATACGTCCGCCGTATCAATGAAATTGCCGCCCGCTTCCATGAAAGCGTCCATCACCTTGAAAGAAGCTTCTTCATCGGCGGTCCAGCCCCACTGCATGGTCCCTAGACACAGGGCGGACACTTTGAGGCCGGTCCGGCCCAATCTTCGATATTTCATTCTGAGTTAATCCTTTCGTTTTTCTCTCTATTTTTTCTCTATAACTTCTCTTAATTCTTCTCAATCTCCAGCAATTTGCGGGCCGCTCGTATCGCCCGGTTTAGAGCGGGCTGTTGCGGTATTCTTTGGGTGACTGGCCGGTATGGGCCCGGAAAATCCGGCTGAAGTGGGCCGGGTCGTCAAAGCCGCTCTGGGCCGCAATCTCGGTTATGCTCCGGTCGGTCGTTTTGAGCATCTGCTTGGCCTGGTTAATCCGGTAGCGGGTCAGATACTCCCAGGGTGAAATCCCTAACTCCTGGTGGAAAATCTCGCTCAAATAATTCTTGCTGATACCGATTTCCTGGGCAATATCGTTCAGGGTAATTGGCCGGGAGAAATTGTTTTGCAAATAGACCACCGTCCGTTTGACCCGCTGGCTGTTAAACTGGGGCAGCAGGTTCGCCCCCGCTGTGACCTGCAAGAGGGTATTCGAAACCTCGTCCGGGTGCAAGATAGCCTTGCTCTGGAAGACCACCCGCGGATAGTCCAGCTTTTTGAGCGATTCGGTGCTTAGAACTTTCCCGCTGATGACCAGCACCGGGACCGCCTGGGTCGCCGGGTTATTGCGCAGCCACTCCACCACTTTATAGCCGTCCACTTCGGGCAGCACCAGGTCAATAATCACCAGGCTGGGCGTTAGCTGTTTCAAAAGCTCGATAGCGGCCCTACCATCCCCGGCCCGGTGGACCTTTACGCCCGGCTGAGCCACCTCGATTATTTGCTGGTAAAAATCGAGCGTTTCGGCGTCATCATCCACAATAACCACTTCGCCCTGGCTCTTTTTCGGGTTTAACGCTTCCAGCATGGCCGAAAGGGTTTGACCGCTAAACGGCTTCTGCAAAAGATTGGTCAGGTCGGGCGAGTCCTCGGTCTTGCCGGGCCGCCCGTAGAGCAGGAGCGGCAGTTGGGCCAGTTGCTGGTTCTCCCGCAAATAGTCGAGGGCCTGGCGGTCGCTTTCGGTCGGCCCGGACGTCTCCCAGGCCAGGATGGTCGGCTGTAAATCGAGCAGTTGAGAGCGCACCGCCGCCGGGCGGACCTGGAAAATCTGGATATTTTCTTGCTGGCGGAACTGTGCGAATTCGGGCGGCAAATCCTCCCGGTTGGAGATGTAGACCAGGGTCTGCTGGTGGGTAGGTGGCAGGGCCAGTAGCTGCCCGCTCAGGTTCGGCAGCGGCAAATAGACGTGAAAAGTGCTCCCCTCGCCCGGTAGACTTTCGACGCTGATATTGCCCCGGTGCAGCGTTACGAGGTGGCGGGTAATGCTCAGGCCCAGGCCGATACCGCCCGCCAGGGCCTGGCCCTCCGAGTCTTCGCCGAGCGTGAAGGGGTCGAAAATGAATTGCTGCTGGGAGGGTGGTATGCCCCGCCCCGTGTCCTGCACCCACAGGTGGACATAGGGCGGTTGGACCTCGGCCCCAAGGGTAATACCGCCCTGCGGAGTAAACTTGCGGGCGTTCGAAAGCAAATTCAATAAAACCTGGCGCAACCGGACCGGGTCAACCTGTAGGAGGGGCAGGGCGGACGGCGCTTCAAAGCTCCACTTGAGAGCTTTTTGACTCCTGCCCTGGCTCCCGACCGAGGCCCCGGACTGGCCCGAATCGGTCAGTTCGGCCACGCTGTTAAACACTTCTTCCAGGATAGGGCGCACGTCCAGGATTTCAGGGAAAATCTCCAGCTCGTCAATTTCGGCCCGCGACAGGTCGAGCAAATCGTTAATCAGGCGCAAGAGGTGTTCGCCGCTCCGGTAAATCCGGCCCAGGTCGGCCACCAGTTGGGGCGGCAGTTCGGTATTGTAGAGGTTGGGCTGGCTGGTTGCCCCTTTGCTGTACCCCAGGATGATATTGAGCGGGGTACGGAATTCGTGGCTGACATTTGCCAGCAGCATGGTTTTAAGTTTGTCGGCTTTCTCGGCGGCCTGGCGGGCTTCGAGGGCCTCGCTGTACAACTGGGCGTTGCGGATGGCGATAGCCACCTGGTCGGCCAGCACCTGCAAGCCCAGGAGTTGCTCCCGGCTGTGCGAGGTAAAGCGGTGGCAATGCAAATCGAGCACCCCCAGGACGGTTTCGCCAAACCGGACCGGCAGCACCACCCGCGTGCGGATTTCCGGCCAGCAGGGGTCCGGCGCGAACCGGCGGCTGTTGCGTATATCGGGCACGAAGACCAGTTCCCCGGCCTTAAAGACCTGCACCAGCAGGCCGTCTTCGTCCAGCCCGACCTTTGAAAGGACCTGGCCGGGTTCGTCCGGGGTATCGGGCAGCAGCCCTTTTTCGGTGGCCGACCAGAGATAAAGCTGGACCCGGTCGTAGTTGTAATTGCTGCGAATCAAATTTACGAGCGTTTCCGAAAGCTCGCGAGGGTCCAAAATAGCCTCGATTTGCCGGTTAATCGCCAGGCTGGTTTCGAGTTGGGTCAGGCGCAACTGTTCGCTGTGCCGGTTGACCCCTACCAGCAGGTTCGGCAGGTCCGCGATAGCAATCAGTTTCTGGACGGCGCTCTCAAAGAGGTTCTCCGCCGTAATCAGGCGGGGCCGGTAGCTGAAATAGCGCGGCAAAGGCTGTCCGGCGGCGGCTTGCAGGGCCAGTTCCAGGGCTTGCCGGGCGAATTCGACCGCCGGAATGCTAATGGTCGCGGTCATGGTGCCGTTGGCAATCGCCGCCAGGGCCTGGGGGTCGCCGTTTATGCCGACCACCAGCGTCTGCGGTGTCAACAGGCCGAGTTGCCCGGCGATGTCCCGCGCCGCCAGGGCCAGGGTATCGGACAGGCAGAAAATCGCGTCCAGGGGCTCGGCCAGTTTTTGCATTCCCCTGAAAATTTCGGGATAGGCCCATTCGTAGCTCCACGAGGTCGGCAGGTGTTGCAACCGGATTGCGTCGCAGGGCTCGAAAGTATCGAAGATGCCCTTTAGCAGGCTGCGCCCGTCCTCGCCCACCCCTTCAAAGCCGCCCATATCGAGGGTCAAACCGCCAATCGCCAGGACGTTTCCCCGGCCCTGGAGCTTTTCGATAAGGAAGTTTGACATGAGGCGTGACATCTCGTAGAGGCCGAGCGGCGAAACCAGTTTGGAATAGCGGTGGTCGCTGTCGAACGAAGCCAACTGCTCGACCAGGGTAATAATCGGCAGGTCCTGCTCAAGCAAGATTTTAATCAGGGGTTCGGGCAAATCGAGCATGATGAGGGCGTCAAGGTTTTCGGCCAGCACTTCTTCGACCACGCCCTGAAAACTGGTTTCGGGCAGTTTCAGGTTATCAATATCGAGCGGCACCAGTTCCACCCCCATTTTGAGGGCAAGTTGCTCGATAGCCATGCGTAACTGGACCCAGAACTGGTCGCTAGGGATAATTTGAAGGCCAATCCGGTAGTTCACAGTGCCACTCTTTTCTTCCTTTTAAAATCGGATTTCAACCTTGTCGTGGAACGAAAAATGATATAAGAATGACCGAAATGATTTTCAGATGTTTGCTGGTGACAATTTAAAGTAATTTAACCGAAGAATACCATCGCCCTGGTTCGGGTCGCCACAATTCCGTGCAACTAATAATTTCACTAAATATAACACAACTAAAAATATAACAAAAATAAAGCACCAGAATTTGGAGAATTATCCAAAAGAAGTGGAGAATTATCCAAGACGGGGTTGTTACTTCTGAGTACAATATGGGTAAACCAACCGTTGGCACAACATTATAGCAAGCGTCCAGTCACGTATTCTACTTTTGGCAGTTGTCTTAACCAAAAAAAAACCGTAATTTAATCCAGTCCGTCCCTGGCTCTCCGGGCTTCTTGCGTAACCTTTTTAGGAATGGTTTGTTTCGGAGCGAAAGCTCACTTTTCTAAATGGAAACAAGCTGCGCCCCAGCCGACAAGGTAAGGTAGGTGGTAGTGCTTATGCCAGATAGCGTTAAAGCTTATGCCTGAACCAGATTCGGCGGTCTTGCTTATAGAAGATGACCCTTCCACCCGCGAGCTTTACCAGCGGGAATTGAGCCGGGATTACGAGGTTCTTACCTGTAGCACCGAAAGCGAAGCCCTGGCTCTGCTCGACCTTCACCCGGTTTGCGCGATTGTCCTGGAACCGGGTTTGCAAAACGGGCAGGGTTGGTCTCTGCTGGCGATGCTACACGCGATGCCCCGGACCCGGACTATCCCAATTATTCTTTGCAGCACCCTGGACGAAAGGCGTCGGGGAATGGAACTGGGAGCTACCCTTTACCTGACCAAGCCGGTTTTGCCGGAACACCTGGTAAAGAAGATTCACGAGGTCATAGGCCGGGAAGCGGCCACTAAATTTTAAGCAGGAAATTTAGGAGGAGAATTACCCGAAGAATTTTACTCTTAACTTTCACTAATTCTCACCGCCCGGCTACCGTGAAAACTTTGCCCAACACTGGTTGGCAAAAGGTTTCGTAGCCGCCGGTAAACAGAACTTATCAACTTTGACCCTGACGCTGTATCTCTACCAATAACTCTCCAGGCAGTGCCTTTGTAACCTGGATTGGCGGGTAACTCGGTTAAGTCTATTTTAACCGTCACTCCATCCAGGTTAAGGAAGCTGTCAATCGCTAACTAAGCTGTTGTTAAAGCATTTCAAGATAAGTGCTTTAAAGAAAAGTGTCTTATAGCACTTCCCGAATAAGACACACGACTATGATAGGTCATTTAAGTCAAGGAGGAATAGATGTCTAACGATTCTAGGTCAAGATTAAGCCGTCGCCGGTTTGTGGCTTTAACAGGCGGAGCTGTAGTCGCAGCCGGTATTTTGGCGGCTTGCGGTGACGCTACCAGCACCACTGCTCCGGCGGCCACGACCGCCCCGGCGGCGACCACGGCTGCCGCGACGACTGCCGCCCCGACCACGGCTGCCGCCACTACCGCTGCCGCGACGACTGCCGCCCCGACCACGGCTGCCGCGACCACCGCTGCTGCCACTACCGCCGCTGCGACTACCGCTGCCGCAACGACTGCCGCCCCGACTACGGCTGCCGCGACCACCGCTGCTGTCGCGACAACCCCGCCTGCCGCCTCTAAAGAAGGCACCCTGGTTATCTGGCTTGATACCTTACGGCGCAAAGCCCTCGAACCTTTGATTAAGAACTTCAGCAGCCAGAACGGCATCGACGTGGTTCTCCAGGAACTCGACTTCGGCTCCATCCGCGACCAGCTTAAACTGGCCGGTCCCGCCGGACAGGGTCCTGACCTTATCATCGGGGCTAACGACTGGTTGGGCGAACTCGTTTCCAACGGTCTGATTGACCCGGTCGATTTTAGCGCCAAGACCAGCTCTTTCGACCCGGTGGCGGTCAGCGCCTTTACCTATAACGGCAAGACCTACGGCCTCCCCTACGCGACCGAGGCTATCGCCCTGGTCTATAACAAAGACATGGTCCCGACCCCTCCCAAGACCTGGGATGAACTGAAGACCACGGCGAAACAACTCCAGGACGCCAAGAAGGTTGACCAGGGCTTCATGCTCCAGCAGGGCGACCCTTACCACACTTACCCGATTTTCACCGGGTTTGGCGGGTATGTCTTTGGCAAGAACCCTGATGGCACCTACAACCCGAAAGACTTCGGTCTCGACTCGGCTGGTTCCAAGCTTGCGGTTGAAGAAATCGACAGCATGGTTAAAGCGGGCCTGTTGAAGAAAGACGTTACCGGCGACATCCGCAAAGACGCCTTTATCAAAGGCAAGACGGCCATGATTTTCACCGGCCCCTGGGATGTCAAAGACCTGGTAGCCTCGAAGGTTAACTTCGCGGTTGCCAATATCCCGACCATGAAGCAGACCCCGCGCCCGTTCGTGGGTTCGCAGGGCTTCATGCTCAGCTCCTTTGGCAAGAACAAAGCCCTGGCGAAAACCTTCCTGACCGACTTCATCGCCACCGATGACACCATGAAGGCCATCTACACGGCTGACCCGCGCTTCCCGGCCTTCAAATCGGTCCAGGGCGGCATCGACCAGTACGTGGCGGGCTTCGGTGAATCTGCCAAGACCGGCGACCCGCTCCCGGCCATCCCTCAGATGGCGGCGGTCTGGGATAGCTGGGGCAAGGCTATTACCCTGATTTTCCAGCAGCAGACGCCTCCTGACCAGGCTATCACTGATGCGGCTAACGCCATCCGGCCCAAGTTAAATTCTTAACAGACGCTTTATCTGCCACTGGGCCGGGCTTTTGCAAGATTCCGGTGGCAGGTGACCGGTCTACCATTTAGTATTATCCACTTCCGGTTCGAACTAGCTCACGGGCCGGAAGTGTCTCTATCGCTCGAACACGCTAAATTTACCGTTAAAAATAAATATTTCTTTCGCGGGCAGCCTGGTTCTGGTATCTTTGACAATGCGGTAAACCGGGGTGCCAGGTTAGCATAACCTGAGTTGTGTGGCGTGAGAGAAGTATGGCTAGTATCTGATAAGGCGATAACCGATGCAGCAAACGCAATCAGAGAAGTTAAAAGTGCCCGGCGGTGGAGGCGGCGGCTCTCGTGAGCGCGACCCCTTCAACTTTACCGACCTGGGTATCCGGCTAATTGGGTTGGCAATTATAGATGCGCTGGCGCTCTGGTTCGCCGCTTCTATCTATAGCCGGGAAAATAGCCCCGTCATTCCCATCGTCTTGTTGTTAGTGACCGCCCTGATAAATTACATTTTTCTTTCCAAACGCCTTTACCCGGTCCGGTGGCTGGCTCCCGGCCTGGTGATGTTGCTTTTGATGGTGATTTACCCGGTCGGCTACAACATTTATATTTCTTTCACCACCAACAATAACGGCCACGCCCTCGATAAAGAGCAGGTTGTCAGCCAGCTTCAGCAGGCTACCTTTGGCCTAACCTACGAACTGACGGCTTACCGCAATGCCTCCCAGCAGTACAAAATAATCCTGAAAGACTCTAAAACCGGCCAATATTTAATTGGTGACCAGAGCGGTGTGCAGCCCTACACTCCCCCCGGCGGCACCGTACCAAACAATATTGACGACTTTACAAAATTATCCCCGTTTGTCGTGGCAGGCCAGGCCGCTACCATTAACAAGCTGAATATTCAGTACAACGGTCTGCCGATTGTCGTTACTTCCGGTAGCCAGGCGACCGCTTCGTCGCCCAAATACACCTATGACGCGGCTTCCGACAAACTGACCGACAACGAGACAAAAACGGTCTTTTCGCCGGTAAACGGTAACTTCGTGTCGGCGGATGGCAAAACGGTCCTGACCCCCGGCTTTTCCTACTTTGCCGGTTTTGAAAACTACGCCAAGGTCTTTACGAGCGGCGATATTACCGGCCCGTTTGTGGGGGTCTTTATCTGGACCTTTGTCTTCGCCTTTTTTAGCGTTTTCCTGACCTTTTCGGTCGGGCTAGGGATGGCCCTGGTCCTGAATGACGACGGTTTGCCGCTGCGGACGCTCTGGCGGGTGCTGTTGTTCATTCCCTATACTATCCCGGCCTTTATCAGTTCGCTGGTGTGGGCGGGCCTGTTTAGTCTTTACGGCCCGGTGGATACCCTCTCCAAAAGCCTTTTCGGAGGCGGGTTTAGCTGGTTCTCCGACCCCAACGCCGCCAAGGTCATGTTGTTGTTTGTCAATACCTGGCTCGGTTACCCCTATATGATGCTAATCTGCCTGGGCGCGCTCCAATCCATCCCGGCGGACATCTACGAAGCGGCCACGATTGACGGGGCGAACCGGGTCCAGAAGTTCTTCAGCCTGACCCTGCCGCTCTTGCTGGTATCGGTTGGACCGCTTCTAATCGGTTCGTTCGCCTTCAACTTTAACAACTTCGGTATTATCCAGTTGATAACCCAGGGCGGACCCGCCGACCCGACGACCACTACCCCCGCCGGTCGCACCGACATCCTGATTTCTTACACTTACCGCCTGGCTTTCGGGACCGGCAAAGGGCAGGACCTGGGGTTAGCGGCTACCATCTCGCTATTTATCTTTATCATAATAGCGGCAATCACGACCTTTAGCTTCCGCTATACCAAGCAGTTGGAGGAGGTGTTGAACTAATGGCAGAAGTTAAAGCAACCGGCACAACCAAAGCTGCCGCCGTTCCCAGAACTGCCAGTTTGAGCGGCGCACGCCGGGCCAACATGATTCTCAAACTGGTCATTGTCATTATCGCCACTATCATAGCGCTCTACCCGATTGCCTATGTGGTGGGGGCCTCGCTTAGCCCGACCAACTCTTTGTCGGATTTAATCCCGGCCAACGCGACCCTGAACAACTACAACCGGCTTTTGAATGACTCGCAATACCCGATTTTGCTCTGGCTGTTCAACTCGATAAAAGTGGCCGTTATCAGCACGATTGTTACGGTCGCGCTGACCACGATGGCCGCTTACGCCTTTAGCCGGTTCCGGTTTAAGGGCCGCCGCCAGGGTTTGCTGGTCATTTTGTTGATTCAGCTTTTCCCGAATACCCTGGCAATCGTCAGCCTTTACCTGCTGCTGACCCAGATTGCCAAGCTGGTCCCCTGGCTGGGTATCAACTCGCACGGCGGGCTTATCCTGATTTATTCCGGCGGCGCGCTCGGCTTCAACACCTGGCTGATGAAAGGCTTTTTCGATACTATCCCGAAAGAGCTGGACGAGTCGGGGGTTATTGACGGGGCCAGCCCGACCCAGATTTTCCTTTTTATCCTGCTGCCGCTCATCCGGCCTATCCTGGCGGTGGTCTCTATCCTGGCTTTCATCGGCACTTACGCCGACTTCCTGATTGCCAAGATTATGCTGCAAGACAAGGATAACTATACCCTGGCTGTTGGCCTGAATATCATGCTCGGTGAAGGGGGCGGCAACCGCTCCTCCAACTGGGGCCTGTTCGCGGCGGCGGCTATCATCGGGGCCTTCCCGATTGTGGTGGTCTTCCTTGTGCTGCAAAAGCAACTCATCGGCGGCCTCACGACCGGCGCGGTCAAGGGCTAAAAATAACCCGTTTTCAAACTAAAATTGGGCAGGAGCTTTTAAACCGCTTCTGTCCAATTCAATTTTTGAAGTAAATTTCTTGAAACTGGTTTCTTGAACCTGAAGAAGACTAAAATGCAAAATCCTTCCTGGACCGGGACGGTCCATCACGACGGCTCCCCGCTCTATGTGCAGGGCGCGGACCAATCTGCGGACCAGTCCGGTAGCCCCCTCAGCTACAAAATAGGAGAGCCGGTAACAATTCGCCTGCGGGTCGGGGCCGACGCCCCGGTCGAGCGGGTCTTTTTGCGCTCGTACCCCAACGGCGAACAGGCCATGACCGAACTCTTTTCCACCGAGGCCCAGGCGGCGGTCAGCCCTGCCGAGAATTGCCGCTGGTGGGAGGGGACTTTTCCGCTCACCATGCCCCAGAACCCTTACCGCTTTTTGCTTTTAACCGCCGAGGGAGGTTGGTGGTATTCCGCCGCCGGGGTCACCCGTCACTCGCCCACCGACGCCACCGATTTCAAGGTGCTGGCCGGGTACCAGTCGCCGGACTGGGTCCGCTCGGCGGTCTTCTACCAGATTTTCCCCGACCGCTTTGCCGATGGCGACCCTTCGAACAACGTCAAAGATGGCGAATACCTCGCTTACGGCCAACCGGTCATCGCCCGGAAATGGGGTGAACGCCCCACCCTGGCCCCCGGCTATGGTGGCCGCGAGTTCTTCGGCGGCGACCTGCCGGGCATCGTCCAGAACCTGTCCTATCTGCAAGACCTGGGTGTGACAGCCCTTTACCTGACCCCGATTTTTACCGCGCCGAGCAATCACAAGTACGACGTGGCCGATTACCGCGAGGTAGACCCCCATTTTGGCGGCAACCAGGCCCTGGCCGATTTGCGCGAGGCCCTGGACGGGCGGAGCATGCGGCTGCTTTTGGATATTGTGCCGAACCACAGCGGCAAGATGCACGGCTGGTTCACGGCGGCCCTGGCCGACCCCCAATCCCCTACCGCCGAGTATTTCTTTTTCTATAACCATCCCGGCGACTATGAAAGCTGGTTCGGCACCGGGACCCTCCCCAAGCTTAACTACCAGAGCGTGGCCCTGCGCGACGAGATGTACGCCGGGGAGAACGCGATTATGCGCTCCTGGCTGCGACCGCCCTACCGGATTGACGGCTGGCGGGTGGACGTGGCGAACATGCTGGGGCGGCAGGGCGAGAGCCAGCTAGGCCACAAGGTCGGGCGCGGAATGCGCAAGGCCATCAAGCAGGAAGACCCCCGGGCCTATCTCCTGGGCGAGCATTTCCACGATGGCACCTCGCATTTGCAGGGGGACGAACTGGACGCCGGGATGAATTACCGGGGCTTTTCGCTGCCGCTGTTGCGCTGGCTGAGCGGGTTCGATACGGCCTATCCCAACCGGCCCTACGCCGACCCCCATCTTCTGCCGAGCGAGGCCCTGGCCGACCAGTGGCAGGCTTTTCTTTCTGCGATTCCCTGGCAGATTGCTTTGCAGCAGTTTAACCTGCTCGGCAGTCACGATACCCCGCGCGTCCTGACCGCCGTCAAAAATAATCCTGACCTGGCGAAGGTCGCGGCGGCCATATTGCTGACCTTTCCGGGGGTGCCGTGTATCTACTACGGCGACGAAATCGGCATGGAAGGGGGAGGCGACCCCGACAACCGCCGCCCGATGGTCTGGGAACGCGAAGGGTGGGACACCGCCATGCGCGAGTTTTACCAGCAGCTTATCAAATTGCGCAAAGAGTTAGGGGTCTTGCAGGAGGGCGGTTTCCAGATTCTTTACGCCGAAGGGGAGACTATCGCCTACCAGCGCGAATTGCCGGGCGAGCGGTTGATAGTGGTGGCGAGGCGGGCGGCGGACGGTCTGGCGGCGCTTCCCCTGACCGGGGCCGGGTTATCGTCGGATACCACCTTCCGCGAACTGCTCACCGGGGTCAAGGGGGTTCATTCGGACGACCACCTTTTGCTGGAAGGTCTGCCGGATACCGGGGTCCAAATCTGGTATTCCGGCCAATAAAAAGCGAGTTTTGATACTAAAAGAGGCCGTCTGGGCCTCTTTTAGTATCATCATAAATTAGTCGCGCTTGCGCAGCATCGCCATCCGGTTAGCGGTCAGGGCTGCGGTCGCGCCTGCTCCGACGCCGTTATCAATATTGACGACGGTCAGGCCGGGCGCGCAGGTCTGCAACATGGTCATGAGGGCGGCCACGCCTTTACCACCCAGGCCGTAGCCGACCGAAGTCGGCAACCCGATTACCGGCACGCTGACCAGCCCGGCCACTACCGAGGGGAGCGCCCCGTCCATACCTGCCGCCACGATAATCACGTCTACGTCCTGCCGGGCAAGCTGGCGGAGCGGTTTTACCAGGCGGTGCAGCCCGGCGACCCCCACATCATAGGTCGTGAAAATTTCGCAGCCCATCTCCCGGATGACTACCCCGGCTTCCTCGGCTACCGGAATATCGCTGGTCCCGGCGGACAGGATACCGACCCGGCCCCCGGTCTGGGGCCTTTGCGACCCTTCCCGGCGCAGCACCAGCATGCGGCTGGCGGCGTAATCTTCCACCGAAACGACGACGCGTTTTCCTTCGAACTCGACCTCGCCCAGTTCTTCCGCGACCATCCGGCGCAGTTCCGGCTGGACCCGGCTGAGGATAGCCCGGCCTTTGCCCCTGGGGTCGGTCAGGAAACGCCGGGCTATCGCCAGGCTGTCGGCGGGTAATTTTCGCTCGGCATAAATGATTTCCGGCACGCCCTTGCGGTCTTCCCGCCGCACTTCCACGCGAGCTACCCCGCCCTCGACCAGGTTTTCCGGCCCTTCATCCGATAGCAGCAAAGCTTCGTTTAGATTTTCTAACCAATCCACCCTGGGAAAACTCCATTTCTTAGCAAATTATAATTTTGACCCGTTTATTCTTAGTCGGATATAAATTATACTACAAGCATCGTTACATATGTAACTTTGCCTTGTGCCGTAACGTTTTGTTCTATAGTACCTGGTATGGTTGAAAAATCCCGCCCGGAAGGGTCTTGAATTTTTAATGGCAATCAAGAAACTCGAAGCATATATTTTAGAGCAGGCCAGAAAGGGCGACCACGAGGCTTTTTCGGCCATCTTCGAGGAGTATGGCCGCCCGGTAGCCGGGTATCTCTACCGCTTGTTGGGGGACCGCGAGGCCGCCGGTGATTTGTCGCAGGAGACTTTTTTAAAAGCCTATCGCGGCCTGATGAAGTTGCCCGCCGACGAAATAGGGCCGGATTTCAATCTTTCGGCCTGGCTCTTTACGATTGCCCACCACAACGCGATGGATTATATGCGGCGCAATAAGCGGCGCGGCCTGTCGCTCTCGGCCTTTAACTGGCTCGATAGTGGCCGGTTTCGCCAGGGTAGCGGCGGGCTAATGGTCGAGGAAAGCGCTCCCGAAACGGCGACCGGGTTATCGCCCGAAGCGGGGACCGAAAACGTGGCCGACCAGGTCGCCCTGGGTGACGCCGTGAACCGGGCTTTGTCGCAGCTTTCCAAGGAGCATGCGGCCTGTCTGATTTTGCACTATCACCAGGGGTTTTCGTATGTCGAGGCGGCCAATATTCTCGGTCTGCCCCTGACAACCTTCAAGATGCGCCTCTACCGGGCCCGGCAGGCTTTCCAGCAACTTTACCAGGCCGAAGAAGTCCGCAATAGAGCGGAATTGGGGCCATTTTCCGAGTTAGAATAAACGGTGAAGACAATGCGTGACAATCACTACGGCAAGGGTTTAATTACTACCGAAAAAATGGGTTGCGGTAACGAAACCGCCCAGATGGCTATTTCGAGCTACCTCGATGGCGAGGCGACCGGTCTTGAAAAGACCCTGGCCGAGTGGCACCTCGCCGAATGCCGTGAATGTAGCCGGATGTTAAATCGTTGGAGCCTTAACGCCGGGCTGCTCCGCCAGTCCGCCCGCGACCCCGAAATGGACCGCCTGGCCGCCGCGATTGCCGGGCAGACCCGCCAGTGGTTGTGGAACGATTTGCTGGCGGCCCCTTCTGCCGCCGCGCCCGCGCCGTTAGAGTTGGCCCGGTTGCGTCCCGCCCCTCGCCTGGATTCGGCCCGGTTCCGTCCCTTAAAGAGCAGCTTTGTGGCCGCCATGATGGTGGTCATCACTATCCTGGGCATCAGCCTCGGCACCATGCTTTCCGGCCCCAATTTCCAATCTACCCCGGCAGTCGCCACGATTGACCGCGCTGAATATCCCGTTCCGCCTAGCCCACTCGTCCTTGAAAAAACCACTACCAACCTCAACTCCAATCCTAATTCTAATCCAAAGCCGGGGTCGCTCCTGGCTACGGTGACGCCCGCCACCCCGCCACCGTCTGTGGCGATGTTCTATAGCGCTGCCTCGCAGACAATGGCACCGCAACTGGTCGGGGGCACACCGCTCCTGGGTTACGCCACCCCCTACACGGCTCTTACGCCCGGTGTGGGCCGGGGTGACGGCGGCAAGGGCAATTAACCCGCCCAATGTAAACTTTTCTTTAAAACTTCCCTGAAAGCCTTCCCGGATGAATATTCTGGTCTCTTTAATGCGTAGATAAAGAGAGACTGAATGAGAAGGGAAAATTCTGAAACAGCCTTTCTCAGCACCTGGCTCAAAACCCGCCGGGCCGCTGCCCCTGGCAGATGTTCCCCGGCAGGAATAAGGATTTTAGCCGCCAGGTGTTTATCGGAAAGTTCGGGAAGGAGATAAACAAAATGCCGTTCTTTTTTGGTGGACCACCCCGGCGCGGTCGGGGTTGGGGTCGTGGCTATGGACCGCGTCGTTTCTGGGGACCGCCTCCCCCGATGGGTATGGGGATGGGGTATTATCCCCGCCGCCGTTTTTACAATAACGGGCGCAATTCTCTCCTGGGGGCGTTAGGTCTTGGGGCGTTAGGTTTCGTTGCCGGCCGGCTCTTTGGCGGTAACCGGGGCGGATTTGGCGGCCCTGGCGGTGGCATAAGCGGCAGTGGTGGCGCGGACTGGGGTGGCCCCGGTGGCGACTCCGGTAACGGCAGTAGCGGCAGCTTTGATGCCGGCGGCGGCGGCGACTGGGGCAACTAAAGTAAATACTTTGTCTGTTTTGCTACAACAATTTAAATGATACGATTAGGCCAGCACGATTCGCTGGCCTTTTGTTATTTCATAGTGGAGAAACAAAACTGGAGAAAACGAAGATGAGATATGAGGCGGAGCATTTCCTGGCGACCCAAAACAGCCTGGGCGAAGGAGCCCTCTGGAGTGTGGACGAGCAGGCTCTTTACTGGGTAGACCTCGACTCTAACTATTTCTATCGCTGGGATTACCGCACCGGGCAGCAACGGACCTATGACGCCGGTCAACTGGTCGGCTGTCTGCGGCTGCGGGCTAACGGTGGGCTGGTGCTGGCGGCTCAGCACGGCTTTGCCTTCTGGGATTTCGACCAGGACCGCCTGGTCCCGGTGACGGACCCGGAACAGCGCCCCGATATCCGGTTTAATGACGGCGGCGTGGACCCGCAGGGCCGTTTCTGGGCCGGGTCGATGCTCTTTGGCCCGCAGATTGGCAATCCGGGCGGTTCCCTCTACCGGCTCGACCCCGACCACTCGGTCCACAAAATGGTCTCGCCGGTCGCTATCCCCAACGGTATCGGTTGGAGCCCCGACCGCAAGACCATGTACCACGCCGACACGACCTATAACACTATTTACGCCTACGACTACGACGATGCCACCGGTCAGATTGAAAACAAACGTGTTTTTGTTTACACTCCCGATGGCCCCGGCCAGCCGGACGGCTTTACCATTGACGCCGAGGGTTATATCTGGTCCTGCTGCTGGGACGGTTGGTCGGTTGTCCGTTACAATCCCCAGGGCCAGGTAGACAGCGAAGTCCATTTGCCGGTCGCGCGGGTCACTTCCTGCGCATTTGGCGGGCCTGACCTGGATGAGCTTTTTATCACGACTGCTCGCACCGGCCTTACCGAAGAACAACTGCGCCAGCAACCCCAGGCCGGGGACATTTTCCGGCTCAAGACCGGTGTCAAAGGGGTGCGGGCCGCGAGTTTTGCCGGTTAGTTTTAACTTTCATTCAAGCCATCAAGCCAAACCAAACAACCATAAAGGATTACTGCGATGAGTTTTCTGAATTTTGAGGGCAAAGTAGCGATTGTTACCGGCGGGGGAGCCGGGATTGGCCGGGCCGTGTCGCTTGGCCTGGCCCGCGAGGGGGCCAAAGTAGCGGTGGTAGATTGGAATATCGAAAACGGCCAGTCCGTTGTCAGGGAAATCGAGGCGCTCGACCCCAACCGGCCTGTTGATGAGGTGGCGGCCATTTTTATCCAGGCCGATGTTTCGAAGGACGCCGACGCGCAAAAGATTTCCGCCGAAACCATCGCCGCTTTTGGCCGGATTGACATTTTGTGCAATAACGCCGGAATCCAGACCTACGGTACGGTCGAGACTACCAGCGAGGAGACCTGGGACAGGACCCTGGGTGTGAATTTGAAAAGCATCTACCTGGTCTCGAAGTACGCCGTGCCGCACATGCGCGAGGCTGGCGGCGGGGCTATCGTGAATACCGCCTCGGTGCAGTCGGTCGGGGCCCTACCCAACTCGGCCTCTTATGTCGCCAGCAAGGGCGGCGTTACTTCGCTCACCCAGGAGATGGGCCTCGACCTCGGCCCGATGGGTATCCGCGTCAACGCCGTGATGCCCGGCTCTATCCGCACCCCTATGCTCGAATTCTCGGCCAGCCAGCAGCCCGACCCCGAAGCCGCCATGCGGGAGTGGGGCAAGCTGTATGCGCGGGGCCGCATCGGGGAACCGGAGGAAGTCGCCAACCTGATACTGTTCCTGGCAAGCGACGCCGCCAGCTTTATCACTTCATCGGCCTATTTAGTGGATGGCGGTCTGTCGGCCCGGCTTTTCTAAAGTGTGACGCGCTTTACTGCTAAATTTTCCAGATTCGGGTAAAAAGGGTCTGGACAATCTTTTGCAAGTGTGTTATAACGGAAAAGACGCTCGAACAGGAGCGCAAAGTTTTTTGGAATTTTTAAGAGTACGGTAATGGCTGAAAATACAATGTGGCTGGCGACTGCCGCCCTAAAACAGAATAGCTTTTATTGGTACTTTAGTCCCTCCGGCTACACGGTGGGCTACTTGCATTAAGTAACCAAGAGCACCTGGAGCCGGAGAAGCAGAGGAAAAGTCCTCTGCTTTTTTGTTTGGTTTATTCAGTAGCGTTTTTGATAAAACAAACCGGACCGCTCCACCAAAAAATTCTATTGTAGAATTAATCCATTTATATCGTTTTAATTGTATAATATGTAACAAAGTATGGCGTAAAAGGGGAGCCAAAAAAATGTTAATCATATTGCAGGCGGGCAGCACAACAGAAGAAGTCGAACAGGTCGTAGCGGAACTGGCCGGGGTGAGCGTCACGGGCTACCCGGCGCGGAGCCGAGGGCGCGAGGTGGTCTGTCTGACCCAGCACCTAAACATGGAATTGCGGACGTGGCTGCACGCGGTCTGCCCGCAGGTCGAGCGGATTCTCGATATTAAAGCGCCCTACAAACTGGCGAGCGCCGAGTACCGCCCCGAACCGAGTACGGTAGTGGTCGGCCAGGGCAACCGGCAGGTCCGGGTTGGGCCGGGTCAGTTCGTGGTAATGGCCGGTCCCTGCACCATCGAGAGCGAAGAACAGCTTTTCCAGACCGCCGCCCTGGTCAAACAGGCCGGGGCCAACATCTTGCGCGGCGGCGCGTTCAAACCCCGGACTTCCCCTTATAGCTTCCAGGGTATGGGCGTCGAAGGCTTAAAACTGTTGCAGCGGGCCGGGCATACCTATAACCTGCCGACCGTCACCGAGGTCATGGAATCGGCCTATGTCGACGCGGTGGCCGAGTACGCCGACATTTTACAGGTCGGGGCGCGCAACATGCAGAATTTCCCCTTGCTGCGTGAGGTGGGTCTCGCCGGTAAGCCGGTCCTGCTCAAACGGGGTCCGTCCGCGACGCTGGAAGAATGGTTGATGGCCGCCGAGTACATTTTGTCCACCGGCAACGAGCAGGTGATTCTGTGCGAACGCGGTATCAAAGGTTTCGATCCCACCACCCGCAACGTTCTCGACCTGGGCGGGGTGGTAGCGGTCCAGGAAAAGACCCACCTGCCGGTTATCGTTGACCCCAGCCACGCCACCGGCAAACGCAGTCTCGTCACCCCGCTCGGTCTCGCCGCCGCCGCTATCGGCGCGAACGGTATAATGGTCGAGTGTCACCCTCACCCCGAACAGGCCCTTTGCGATGGCGCCCAATCCATCCTGCCGGAGCAGCTCACCGAACTGGTTAAAGGCGTCCATAGCGTGACCGCCGCCGTCCGCGACATTTACGAACCGGAAGAGTCTTCCGAGGTCGAAGTCGCGGCTTAGGCTTTTTGCTTCAGGCTTTTCTTTTCTTTTCTTTTAAGGAAGGTGTTATAAAAAGTTCTTTTTGGAAGAATCTTTCAACGGCGAAAGAACCAGAAAGAGGTCAGGATTTTCAAATTGAATAGGCTAAACAAAATTGGATTTACTGCTGGCTGGTAAATCTTTTTTTGTGTCCCCAAAGCGGAATATTTCTTGCATACTTTCCTCTTGCAACTTTGAGAATGCAATTGACTCGCACGTCAGGAAGGAAGGCAAGTATTCGAAATGAGCGATAAACCGGAGCAGATGAATAAAGAGTTGGGCCAACTCTATAACGACTACATGAACGAGGCGCACGGCGGCTATCCCGGCACCTACACCCAGGCCGAACGTACCGAACGCGCCAAGGCTTTGCTGGAAAAAGGAGTCCTTACAAAGGGGATTGACCTCTACCATGCCGCCCTTTTAATCGAAAACGGCGGGTCGCGGGACGACAAAATGCGCGTTTTCGAGCTGTATAAACAGGCGGGCGAACTCGGTTATGCACCGGGGTTTCACAGCGCGGCCCTTACCTACGATACCTGGCTCACTTCCCAGGGCCGCAAACAGCGTTACGGCACTCACTGGACCAGCCAGGAAGATGCCCAGGGCAATCCTGTCCCCCAACCGCTCGAAGACCCCGCCCACGTTGACGAAATCCGGGCCGAATTGCATTTGCCGCCGCTGGCCCAGGAAGCCGCCAGGGTAGCGGATATGAACCGGCGGGTCAGGGCGCAGCAAGAAGCCTATAAGAAAAGGATGAACGGCTAATTTAGCGGGGCGAGGTCGTGGGCGAGGTGGCGACAGCCTTTTCGACCATTCCCAGGAAATGATTTTTGATGAGCGGCTTGGAGACGAAGCTAAAGGCCCCTTTTTCGGCCGCGTCAACGTCGCTGGCGATGGTCACCATAATCACGGGTACGGTGGGAGCGGCGCTTCCTTTTAGCTCCGCCAGGATTTCCCAGCCGTTTTTACCCGGCAGCACCACGTCCAGCGTTACCAGGGCCAGCGGCAGTTTCCCGGCCAGTTCGAGCCCGTTCTCGCCGGAGTTGACCCGGACGGTCCGGTAACCCCCTTCGTGCAGATACAGCTCTATAATTTCGGCGGCGCGGTCGTCGTCCTCGATAACCAGCACCAGCGGGCCGGAGGGACCGGAGACGACGGCACTTTGGCCGTCCAGAGACGGTTCGAGTTCGGAGACCGGGATTGGCCGGGGTTTTGGGGCCGGGGTCAGTTTGACCGGGGCGGTAGTGCTTTCGGGGTCGGATTGGCCCGCGATTAAAGGCGCGATAGAGCCGCCGCCCGGCAGGGTCGGGTGGAGCGGCAGGAGAAAAGTGAAAAGACTGCCCACGCCCGGTTCGCTTTCGACCCAGATGCGCCCGCCGTGTAGTTGTATCAAGCGCCGGGTCAGGGCCAGGCCGAGCCCGGTCCCCTGGTGCTGGCGGGCATAGCTGCTATCCACCTGCCGGAATTCCTCAAAGATATTTTGCTGGTCCTCCTTGCGAATCCCAATCCCGGTATCCTTGACCCAGGTCGCCAGGTACTCTTTGCCGTCCTCGTGGTGAAGGTAGTTGCCGACGATCAGGCGGCCTTTTTCGGGTGTAAACTTGACCGCGTTGGAGAGCAGGTTATAGAGAATTTGCTTGAACTTGCTGCGGTCGGCCCGGACCGTGACCTCGCCCGCCTCGAACATATTCTGGAAAGCCAAATTCTTCTTGCTGGCGCTGACCGAGAGAATCGCCTCGACATCCAGGACCGCCTCGTCCGGTACAATATCGTCGAGCAAGAGTTCCATGTGACCCGCTTCCACCTTCGAGAGGTCCAGCACGTCGTTGACCAGGCTCAGGAGGTGGCGGCCACTGGTCAGGATGTTCATGACATAGCGCTTTTGCCGTTCGTTCAATTCCCCGAACAACTGGTCCATGAGGACCTCGCTAAAGCCGATAATGGCGTTGAGAGGCGTGCGCAGTTCGTGACTCATGTTCGCCAGGAATTCGCTCTTGTGGCGGGTGGCTTCTTCGAGTTCGAGGTTGGTCCGGGTTAGCTGGACCACTATCCGGTTGACCTCGGTATAGAGCCGGGCGTTTTCCAGGGCCGTCCCGACCTGCTCGGCCAGCACCTGCATGGTCGCCAGGTCTACCTCGTCAAAGCCGTTTACCAGGGTGCTGGCAAGGTCAATCACCCCGCGAATGTGCTGGCCCTGCTTGATAGGCACCAGCATTTCGGAATGGACGACTCCCGGCTCGTTGTAGTCCTTAAAACGCGGCTCGGCGGTAACGTCGGGAATAATCATGGCCTGCCCCTCGACGCTGACCAGGGGCACCAGCCCTTTGTCGTGCGGCTGGGAGATGTCAAAACTGGCCCCGACAAACTCGCTCTGGCTGCCCCAGCCGTGCGAGGCCCGCAATATTAACCGGGTCGAGTCGTCCGGGTCTACCAGGTAGATACCGACCAGGTAATAATCGAAGGTCTGCTGCATCAGGCGGGTGATGTAGGGGAGGAGTTCTTCCACGCTCAGAATCGCCCCGATTTGCCGCCCGATTTCGCTGACGGCCCGCAACTGGTCGGCCCGGCGCTGTTGTTCGCGGTAGAGGGAGGCGTTGCGGACAGCCAGGCTGGTCTGGTTCGCAATCGTCGTGAGGAGGCGTAACTCCGATTCGGGCGGCGGCAGGGTTTCGGCGGTGTAGCAACTGATGACCCCGGCGGGACGGCCCTGGACTATGAGTGGGACCGCCAGCGAGCCCTGCCAGCCCTGGTTGGTCGGGACGCGGGTCGCTTCCTCCAGTTTCCCGGCGATAAGCCTGACCGGGTAGACTTTAGGCCCGTTCACCAGCATTGTCTGGAAAATCGGCAACTGGCGCAGTTCTTCCCGGCTGACCGCTGGGTCGAGGACAAGCTGGTTGAGCCGCTCGATAAAACCGGGCGGCAGGCCGTAACCGCCGTATGTGTGGATATAGAGCTGGTCCGGCTCGATTAAAGTAATAGCGCACCCCTTGTAACCGAGGGTCTGGCTGATACTGGCGGCGATATTGCTCAGGGTCTGGCGCAGCGACTCGGACAGGTTGATGGCCCTGGCGATTTCGGCCAGGCAGGTCATTTCGCGGACTTGGCTGCGCGAGGTGCCGTAGAGCCGGGCGTTTTCGATGGCGACGGCCAGGCTCTGGCCGATAGACGCCAGCAAATCGAGGTCATCCTGCCGGAAGGCGTTCTTCTGTTCGCTGAACAGGCTGACCAACCCCAGCGTCTTCTCGCGCCCTTTAACCTGGGCTACCGCGTAAGACCTCATACCCAACTGGTCGGCGGAGAAGCCGACCCGCCCGGCCATCTTGCGGGCCTCCAGGTCGTTGATAACGACACTAAGGTTGTCGCTGGTGATAAAGGCTTGCAGCCCGGTGTTTTCTTCGGCGGTCGGTTTGCGCGTAACCCGGCTGACCTGGTCGGTATTCTTGTAAGCTCCGACCATCGCCAGGTTTTCGCCCTCGATAAGGGTAATCCCGGCGGCGTCCACCTTGAGGACGTTGACCAGGGTCGTAACGACCGCTTCGGAGAGTTTATCGAGGTCGAGGGTCTTTCCGGCAGCGCTGATAACCGAGTTGAGGGCGGCCAGGTCGCGGTTGCGCCGGTCACTCTGCTCGCGCATGCGGGTCCGCTCGGTTACGTCGCGGGCCACGCCCACCCAGCCGCTAAGCTGGTCTTCCTCGTCATAGATAGGGGCGACACTGACCTCGACCAGCCCTTTGGTGCCATCCTTGCGGGCGATTTCCAGGGAGAGAAAATTCTGTTCGCGGTTCTTGCGGGTAGCGGTGTTCTGTTTTAGCGATTCCTGCAAGACTTGGCCGATAGCTTTGCGGTTTTCGGGCTGTAAAACTTCGCTAAAATGTTTGCCGACCATTTCGGGGCCGAAAAAGCCGGTCAACTGCCAGGCCTGGGGGTTGACGAACTCGAAATAGCCCTCTTTATCCAGGATATAAATCGCGTCGTTGGCCTGGTTGGTAATCTGGCGGTAGCGGTCTTCGGAGACGCGCAAATCGGTCAGGGTTTTAACCAGAAGCTGGCGCTGCTGGCTCTCCCGCAGCATGAAGCGGACGGCCAGGGTAATCGTCACGAAGACAATCGCCAGGACCAGGATTTTGGCGGCAAAGTTAGTGCTGCCGGGCGAGCTTCCTGCCAGCAAGACCCCTATCAGGCTCAACCAGAGCAACCCGGTTAAAAGCAGTCCCAGGCGGTTCGGGAAGACCGTATTGATATGGCCCAGGACGAGATAAAACGGTAGGGTGGTGAAATAGAGGGTAGTGTCGTTGAAGCCGACCGCCAGCAACGCCCCCAGGACGGCCAGGGTTTCGATTAGAAGGGCCAGGTAGGAGATTTGCCGGTTGGCGGGGGGAAAGTGGCGGGTGCTCCACCAGAAGGTCAGGCCCGTTAAGCCCAGGCAGGCGGTATAGACCCCGGCCTTGAGCCAGCTAAAATTGCTGACTTCGACCAGGGCGGTGCCAAGATAGCTCACCGCGAGGACCGCCAGGCCCAACCCCCGAATAAAGGTGACGGGCGGCAGGAAGTCGAGTTTTTCGGGCACCAGGGGCGACCTTAAAAGACGCTTTCCGGCGGCGGTTTCGAGCCGGTCCGGGCCTGCCTTAGGTTCGCCGGTCCTGGCAGAACCGGGACCGGGAGCGGTTTCCGGCGGTCGAGACCCGGCTAGGGGCGCGCCTTTTCGATTACGGCTGGACGGCTGCTTTGGCATAACAATCTCTGGTGGCTGCCTCAAAATTCCTGGCCGGGCACAGGGCCCAAACCCGCTCATATACTTGAGAGTATTTTACCGATTCTTGGGGATAGGCGCAACACCCTTTAAGTCCCGCTCTTGCCGCCGTTTTCCTTTTCTTTATCTTTATTTTTTTCTTTTTCTTCTTCTTCTTTTGATTCGGCGGCCAGGTTCAGGGCCCTGGCGGTGTTGTTAGAGGCGGCTGCCGCTTTTTCGGGGTCGGCGTTTTCGCTGCCGTAGCTTAGAATATTGTTTATCAGGACCTGGATGGCCGCCGCCACCGGCACCGCCAGTAAAGCTCCGCCGACCCCGGCCAGGGTGCTGCCTATCAGGATGCCGATAATCACGGTCAGGGGCGAGACCCCCACCGCTCTTTCCATGATGCGCGGGACCAGCACGTTTCCCTCGACCAGTTGCAACACGACGATATAGACCACCACGATAATAGCCAGGGTCAGGTCCTGGGTCAGGGCAATCAGCACCGCCGGGGCCCCACCCAGGAACGGCCCGATAATCGGAATCAACTCGGCCAGTCCCGCAAAGACGGCCAGGGCGAAGGCGAATCTTAACCCCATGATGGTGTAGCCAACCCCGGCCAGCACGCCGATAAAAAGCATCAGGACAATCTGGCCGCGCATCCAGGCCCCCAGTTTATTTTCGACATTTTCCCAGATGTTGTTGGCGCGAGCGCGGTTTTCCCGTTTCATCAGCGAGAAAACAAAGCGTTTGATGTTGCGTTTCTCGGTCAGCCAGTAAAAGGCGATGACAAAGACGGTCGCGGTCGAAAAGACGATTTCGAACAGGCTCAGGCCGATGCTGAGAGCCTGGGAGTTGAGAATGATACTTTGCAAAATGGACCCGGCGTTTTCGTAGGCGGTGTTGAGAGTGTCCCGGATAAAGCTGTTATCAATGTGAGAGATAGTATCCTTGATTTTCTGGGGGTCCGAGAATATCTCGCCCAGGTTTTGGCCTTCACTGATAAGCGGTGGAATCGCCAGGTAGAGGACGAGGCCGATAGCCCCGAAAATCAGGGTATAGACAAACAGGATGCCGGTGCTGCGGTTGAACGGTCCCCTGGCGCGCAGTTTGTTTACCAGCGGCTCGATGCCGGTCGCCACCAGCAGGCTCACGAAAATCAAAAAAAGGACGTCGTGGATAAACCACAAAAAGGCCACCGCCAGGAGGACGGCCACCACCCCGGCGGTCCAGCGCATTACCTGGGCAGTCGGTACCCACCGTCTCGGCTCATTTTCCTGCATCTAAGGCTCCTGTTGGGCTCACTCGCGAGGCGGTGAGAAATAAAATAATCAGTTTCCGATAAAGAGATAAAAATAGAAGCTAAAAGGGTAGCAATTATTTCTGTAAAAAGGCTTTAGAGCAAATATCTTACCAGGGTTCGGGCGCGAACGGGTATGGGCCGGGTGCTACCGTGGAATTATAGCTGTTTTCACTTTAAACCGCCTTAACCGGTAGCTGGTTCCGGCTAATACTTTCGGAACCCGATAAGGTATAATTTACGACGTTGAACGTTTGCCCGTAAAGGGCGCGAAACAACGTTGAACGTGTAAAAGATAGCTGCACCAGGGGTTGGGTAAAGTGCCGAAAGAAATCCAGAAATCGAATAAAGACGACCAATTCGCGCCCGGTTTCGGCCTGACACGTTTATTCCCGTTTAACGTGACCTTTATGGGCCACCCAGGGGTGCGTTCGACGTTCAACGATGACTCCTTCATTCCCGCCCGGCGCAATTTTCTCGGCGAACTGCTGGTCTTCTGGCTGGGCCGAAGGGGTCTGTGGAAGGCGTTCCGGGCGGTCCGGTTTCGCGCCGCCGGACAACTTCCCGCTCCACCCGCCGAACTGCCCTACCCGGTCATTTTTTACGCCAACCACAACACCTACTGGGACGGCTACCTGGCCCATGTCGTGCTGCGCCAGGTCTACGGCCTGGAAGGTTATTTGATGATGGATTTAAGGCAGATGCGCAAATTCCGGTTCTTCCGCTGGGCCGGGGTCTTTTCGGTGGACCGGGAGAACGGGCGCTCGGCCATGCGCTCGCTCGACTATATCGCGGACGAACTGCGCAAAAAGCCGGGGCGAGCTTTGTGGCTTTTCCCACAGGGCGAGATTGCGCCCCAGGAGCGGCGGCCCCTGGCCTTTCAGGGCGGCCTGGCCCGGCTTATCCGGCGAACAGGCCCCTGTTACGTCTACCCGGTAGCGGTCCGCTACGAGTTCTTCTCCCAGCCTCAGCCGGAATTTTTGCTCAGCGTGGGCGAGGCCCGATTTTTCTCCGGCCAGGAGAAGCCGGAGCCGCGCCGCCTGACCGCCGAGCTTGAAGCGGCCCTCGAAACCGAACTCGCCACACTCAAAGCTGATGTCGAAACGGGCCAGCTTGCCAATTTTGTTACAATTATCAGGGGGAAAAGTATTCAGTAGACGGTAGTCAGTGGTCAGTTTTTGAAACTGGCTGGGAAAGTTTCTTTCTTGCTGCCAAACTAATTCTCCCATTCTCTACTATTGATTATTTGTATAACGACATTAAAAATAAAAACACAACAGGTATTGAAAATTAGTCTGGTCTTGAGGCAGTTGTCTTCTTACTGACTACCGACTACTGACCACTGACTACTGACTACTGAAAAGAGAAAAAATGTACACCGACACCATAAGCGCAATTTCGACGGGGTTGGGGGAGGGCGGTATCGGCATCGTCCGGCTGACCGGCCCGCAAGCTCTCCCAATTTTACATAATATCTTTCGCACGCCCGGCGGCAAACGCAAATCAAAATTCGAAAGCCACCGCCTCTATTACGGGCAGGTCGTTTCGGGCGGCGACGCCAGGGGTGAACTTTTAGACGAAGTCATGGCGGTCTACCTGGCCGGGCCGCGCACCTACACCCGCGAGGACATGGTCGAGCTTAACTGTCACGGCGGGGTCGTGCCGCTCGAAAGGGTCTTGAACCTGACCCTGGAGCAGGGGGCGCGCCTGGCCGAGCCGGGCGAGTTCACCCTGCGGGCCTTTTTAAATGGCCGGATTGACCTGGCCCAGGCCGAGGCTGTCCTCGACATCGTGCGCTCCAAGACCGGGCCGGGCCTCGAACAGGCCCTGGGGCAACTGGCGGGGAATTTGTCGCGCCGGATTGCGGCGGTCCGCCAGGGCTTGCTCAGCAGCCTCGCTCACCTCGAAGCCATGATAGATTTCCCGGAGGATGATGTGCCGCCCGCCTCGGTCGCGCCCCAACTTTTACAGACCCAGGCCGAACTCGAAAAACTGCTCGCTACCGCCGACGCCGGGATTATCTACCGCCAGGGCATCCGGGCCGCCATCGTGGGGGTGCCGAATGTCGGCAAGAGTTCGCTCCTGAACGCTCTTTTGCGGGCCGACCGCGCCATCGTGACCCCGATTGCCGGGACCACCCGCGACGTTATCGAGGAAACGGTCAATCTGCGCGGGGTGCCGGTGGTGCTGGTCGATACCGCCGGGATAACCGCCACCGAGGACGTGGTCGAGGCTCTCGGTATCGAGCGAAGCCGCCAGGCCCTTTCCAGCGCCGACCTGCTCTTGCTGGTCCTCGATAGCAGCCGCGAACTGGGGCCGGGCGACCTGGAACTGGTCGAGGCGGTCCGGGGCGAGTTGGCCCGCGAAAGCGGCAAGAAAGCCTGCGTCATCCTGAATAAGTCCGACCTGGCCCCGCAAATCGTAGGTATAAGCCGGGTGGAAGAACTGCTGCCGGGTCTGCCGGTGGTGAGCATTTCGGCGGTGACCGGCGAACGGCTCGACGAACTCGAAGAAAAACTTTCCCGGCTGGCCCTGGGCGGGCAGAATGTCGCCACCCATAGTGTGATGGTCACGAACGAACGCCACCGCCGCGCCCTGGCCCAGGCCGCCGAACATTTGGAGGCCGCCATCCTTTCGAGCGAGGGGGGGTTGCCCGCCGACTTTGTCTCGATTGACCTGCGCCTGGCGATGGACTGCCTGGGCGAGATTACCGGCGAGAGCGTGCAGGATTCGCTCTTAAAAGAGATTTTTGAAAACTTCTGTATCGGGAAATAACAATGACGGACGCAAGACGCGGTATCCGCCGCCTGTTTCTTTTCTACGGGTGGGTCTGCCTGGCCGGGGGTGTCGCGGTGCTGCTCGTCACGCTGCTGCTGCGCCTTCTCAACGCCATCATTGATTGGTCCACCCCGCTAGGCTGGACCGATATGCTAATCTTCGGGGCCGGGCTAATCGTGGTGCTGATTTCGCTGGGGCCTTACCTGGCGACGGTCGGGCAACTGGCCGGGGTCGCGAAAATCCGTCCCGCCAGTATCCAGACCGGCCCGCCGTCTTCTTCCCGCGAACGACTGATACTTTACGCCGGGTTGGGCGTGGTAGGGGTGGTCTTCGCGGTGGTTCTGCTGACCAGCAAAGGGTTGGCGGTCTGGCTTACCTTTATAATCCTGCCCATCTTTATGGGGTTGTGCCTCTTTTACCTGGCCTGGCGGATTGGCCGGATTGAGCGGAAGGCCAAAATCACGATTTACCAGACCGACTACCGCTGGCGTTTCGACCGCACCAGCTATATCGGGGTTTACCAGAACCCGGTTAAAAAGTAAAAGGCCGGGGGCGAAACCCTGCAATTTGTCATTTCGAGCGTAGTCGAGAAATCTCAGGTCCGTTGGACAATATCACGGTCAAAAATAAAGGCCGGGGTTTTGCCCTCGGCCTTCTTTTTTGTTTTAAAAATTATAACCGCATTAGGTCGTGCAGAAGAAGATGCCCGTTTCGTTGGCGTCGAGGCTAAAGGCTCTCCCCGTATCGGCGGTTGCCGCGTCCACCACCAGGACGCCGACGTGGTCGGACCCCTTGCTCAGGTAAATCCAGGTCATTTTGTTGCCGGAGGAGTCGACTGGCAGCAGGACCGTGGTATTTTCGACCTTGTACCCGGCTGTGGCCGCCTGTTCCTGGTAGAACTTGACCGCGTCATCCCCGGCCAGGCCGCTCTTTTTGTACCCGGTGAAGTTGTAGCGGTCCACCGTGGCGTCGTCCAGGCCCGCCGCCTGGCGGTCCGTCGCGTTGGGCAGGGCGGTGGCGGCGTCATTCTTCAAGGTAAACTTGATTTGATTACCGCTTCGGAGGTTGGCAATCTGGGTCGTGTCAGGATACTGCGGCAACCCGGTCGCCCTGGCCGCCTGGCCCGGTCCGGCGGTAACCAGCGGGGCCGGCGTGACACTAGCAAAATTCGGTTGCCCTCCCGCATTTGATGGGGCTGTCGTAGCCGCTGCCGCGGTCGTAGCTGCGGCAGTTGTAGCCGCCGCCGTGGTTGCCGCTGCGGTCGTGGCCGCTGCCGTGGTTGCTGCGGCAGTTGTAGCTGCTGCGGTCGTCTGGGCGGCGGTAGACCCGGCAGCCGCGCTATCGCCAGTAGCACCGGCGGCAGTCGTGGCCTGGACCGCGCTGGCCGCAACCGGGGCTGCGGCGGTGGTCGCTGCCGCTGCCGTAGTGGCCGCCGCCTTGGTTGCATCAAAAGCCGCTGCGGCGGTGGTCGCGGCAGGAGCGTTGGTTGATAACAGCGCCGCGTTTTCGGTTACGTTAGTCTTATTATTCGCCAGGTAGATAAAGACCGCCCCGGCTACTACCAGCAACACCAGGGCTGCCGCTATAGCGCCCATCCAGCCCGAAAACCGCTGGCCGCTCTTGCGAGGCCGCACCGAGATAGGCGTGGGCGGCGGAATGATCGGGTTTTGCCCGATAATGCCCCTGATAGGCGGTGAAGCTTCAGGGAAATGCCGCTCCGGTTGGACCGGCGGTTGGGCCAGTTGGTTGTAAGGCTGGGTCGTAAAACCCTGGGCTGGCTCCTGGACTGGTCCTTGAACTGGTTCCTGGAACTGCTGGGGCCGGGTAAACCGGGGGTCCACCTGCGGCGCTTGCGGCTGGGTGAACCGTTGGTCGACCCTCATCTCGGGTTGGGTAAAGCGCAGGTCAACTGCCGGGGGCGGCGTCTGGGCCTGGGGCAGCTTAAACTGCCGGGTGGCCTCGTCGTCCGATTCAGTGGGTACGGGCGCTTGCGCTTGCGAAAGGTCGAAACGCTGGGTCGACGAGTTATCGGCTGGCGCGGTCGGCGGAGACACGGACGGCGTTACCGGCGGCACAATATTAAAGCTCTGGGTCGGGGCCTCTCCCGGCAGGGACGGCGCAGTCGGGGCGGGCGGCACCTCGAAACGCTGGGTAGTGTCCCTGGGCGGCAAAGTAAAGCGCTGGGTCGCCTCGCTGTCCGGGGGCGTTTCGGGCCGGGTATCCCGGTTGATAGGCAGAGTAAAGCGCTGGGTGGCCTGGTCCTGGTCAAGGTCAACCACGGGGATAGGGGCGGCGGGCGGAGTGGGCCGGTTCTGGGCGGCCTCGGCCCGGATTTGCTGCATGATGCTGGCCCGGCGCGAGCGGAAACCGCCCTCTGGTCCTTCCAGCACCTTTTGCAGGTCTTGCCTGACCCGGTTGACTATGATTGGATTCTCCAATATTTGTGTTTCTTCTTCGTCCCGGTCGTCCGGTCCGTTAAATCCGTTTTTCTCTGTCAAAAGTTTGCCCTTTATTAGCTTCACCTGGCCCGGCTCGTAACTTGCGAGGGAGAGAGTTGGCCGGTGAAGTTTGTACTTACTGGTAAAGGGCGCGGAAAGCTTTCCGTCCCCGGAAAAGTTTCTGGCGGACGGCTCCCACGCTAACTTCAAGGACGCTGGCGATTTCATCGTCGCCATAACCCTGTGCGTCCATCAACAAGGCAGCGGCCTGGTCATCCGGCAACTGCGCTAAAGTTCCCAAAATCTGGTCGCGCTGGACCACCTGCTCGGCGGGTTCCAGGCGCGGGTCGGCCACATTCAGGACCGGCTGTTCTTCTTCGGGCCGCCCGGAGCCGCTATCGGCAGGCGTCACCGAATAAACCGGCAGTTCTTTACGCCGCTTCTCACTCCGAACTTTGTTCAAGGCGATTTTATAAAGCCAGGCTGATAGCCGCAGGTCGTCCGGGGCGGACGGGAGGGCCCGGTAGGCCGAGACAAACGTCTCCTGCACCAGGTCCTCGGCCAGTTCGCGCTCATGGGTCAGACCAAAAATATAGCGGACCAGCTTTGGCTCGTATTGCGCCACAATTTCTTCAAACGCGTCCAGGTCGCCCGCCCGGATGCGGTTGACCAACTCGGCGTCTTCACTTGGGCTAATAATAGCTGCCCCCTTTCCGGTGGAGAGGCGACAAAGATGATTTGTTATTTCCCAACAGTAAAACCAACCATCTGTACAATAAAACGCAGCGGACTAACGAAAAATTACCACTGCTTATCTTATTCTAACATAAAAAGAAAGTAGGCAGAAGGCGGAGATCAGAAGGCAGTTTTGAAATGGCCGGGGAAATTTATAAAAATCAAATTTAGTTATTCCGGGAGCCTGACCAGCCAAAAATTATAAGTGACAGGTCCAGTCAACATTGAATGTGTTTTTTACTGACTACTGCCTTCTGACCTCCGACTACTTTTTACAAAACCAAAAACAGGCTACTGTTGGAGTAGCCTGTCAGGGTTCCTTCTTCCGCCATTCATTCGTAAGGGGTAATATCTCTCTATAAAAAGAAGCTTGACCGGGGTTTGTCCGTAATAAGGACAGGGGACCGGCTACCCTCAAGGCTACCCACGCCGGGGCACCCTTGCAGTACGAAATTTAGACGCGGTCTTTTTGCAGAGTGCGCAAGCACTGGGTGCAAATATTGCGACGCACCGGAGCCGTATCGCCCTTGAGCTGAATCATCTTGTGCTGAATATTGGGCATCCACATCCGGTTAGTCTTGCGGGCCGAGTGGCTTACGTTGTGGCCGTAACCCGGTGTCTTGCCGCAGACATCACATTTGCCAGACAATTTTCCTTTACCCCCTTTACGAAATACTTTTTTTGCTGTATCATTTACCACGAATTGAACCCGCCCGGTTTTCTGGTCGAGTTCACAGGACTAATAGTGTAGCACAAATCACCCTTTTTAGCAAATGCTACCCTAGCCTGGATATGCTGCTTCAACTTAGAAAATCAGTCAGGCCGTACAATGAAAAAAGACACCAGCCTAGAAAGCCGTGGCGCATCAACCGGACAAACCCCACCTGCCCCTGAAGCCGAAAAATTAGGCCGGGTGGAGGTTTCGCCAGAGGCAATTGCTTCGATTGCCTCCGAAGCGGTGCTTGAGAAAAGTTATGGCGTAGTCGGCCTGGCGGCTCAACGGTTGCGCGGGGGCCGGGCCGAGATGCTCCGCCCCGAACAGTACCGCGAGGCTATCAAGATTCGCTTTGACGGCGATGAAATCATCCTCGATTTGTACGTAATTATCGAATACGGCCTCAAAGTCAGTGAAGTGGCCCATAACATCATGTCTAACGTCAAGTTTGAGGTCGAACGGCACCTGGGCCGCCCGGTCGCCGAAGTAAACATCAACGTGCAGGGGTTGCGCCAGACCGGCGAGGAGCCGGAAGGCGGCCACAGGCGGCACCGCCGCGACAATCGCGATACTAAAGAAACCCAGTCCCAGTAGCTCTGCCCTGGCTCTAAATTGTGTTAATTGGCCGGAACTGTTTCCCAGCGTTGGTTTCCGGCGCGGGTCCCCGGCGCGGGATAATTTGATCGGTTGGGCCGCCCGACAGCCCCAAAACTTTAAAGGACGGATTAAAAAAGATTGGAAAGGGATAACCCACAACTTCAAATAGCCCCCGGTGAGCCGGACAAGGTGCCGACCGCCAGCCTCAACGGTTCGACTTCCCATGCTCTTTTAGACAATACCCCCAGAATTGATGGCTCCTGTACCGGCGCTAATCTGCGCGAGGCCCTTTTCGCCAGCGCCCGCTGGTTGGAGCAGCACACCGAGGCTATCAATGCCCTCAATGTCTTCCCCGTGCCGGATGGGGATACCGGCACGAACATGAGCCGGACTATGGAAGCCGCCGTCAAAGAACTGGAAACCAGCACTAAACCGGAAGATACCGCCGAGCATATCAGTAAACGCCTGGCCTATGGCGCCCTTATGGGGGCGCGGGGCAATAGCGGGGTTATCCTTTCCCAGATTATTCGCGGCCTGGCCGATGGTCTCCACGGCAAAAACACTTTCGAAGCCGCCGACCTGGCCCACGCCCTCACCAAGGCCCGCGAGATGGCCTACCGGGCCGTCATCAAGCCGGTTGAAGGAACCATGCTGACGGTAGTGCGCGAGGCCGCCGAGGCTGCCGAGGCCGCCGCCAAAGAAAAGAACAACCTTCTTTTTGTCCTGGACCGGGCTGTTGACGCCGCCCGCGAGTCGGTCGCCAAATCCCCTACCTTGCTCCCGGCCCTGCGTGACGCGGGCGTGGTGGATGCCGGTGGGCACGGCTGTTTCGTGATGCTCGAAGGCGCGCTCAAATTCCTGCGCGGCGAAGAACTGGTCAAACATGGCCTGAGCGAGGTCGAAAAAGCCCGTCCCAAATTTAACCCTGAGGCTGACGACGGTCACGGCCACGAAGACGCCTTTGGCTACTGCACCAACTTTATCATGTACGCCGCCGCGCCGATAAACTTTGACGAGGTGCGCGATACCCTGGTCGGTATGGGCCAGAGCGCCGTTATCGTCGGTGACGAGACGATGGTCAAGGTCCATATCCACAGCGAAGACCCCGGCAAAATCATCAGCTACGCCACCTCGCTCGGTTCGCTCGGCCAGATAAAGCTCGATAACATGCAGACCCAGCACGAGGAAGCTTTCCTCAGCCGGAGCAAAAACGGCGAGAAGGCCGAACACGCCTTTGACGAGATGGAACAAGCCGACCTGGCTGAAGACGAGCCACACGCTGCTCCCCCGGCCAATGTTTCGGTGATTGCGGTCGTAGCGGGCGAAGGTCTCAGCCAGGCTTTCAAGAACTTTGGGGCTAACTATGTCGTCCAGGGCGGCCAGACCATGAACCCCAGCACACAGGACCTGCTCAAGGCCGTCAACAAAGTGCCGAGCGACTCGGTGATTATCCTGCCCAACAACAAGAATATTGTAATGGTAGCCCAACAAATCGCCGCCCTGACCGAAAAAAAGGTCAAGGTGGTGCCGACCGCAACCATCCCCCAGGGTATCACGGCGCTTTCGCGTTTTAATTACGAAGCGTCCCTGGATGATAATGCCGCCAACATGCAGGCCGCTATGGCCGACGTGCGGACGGGCGAGGTGACGCGGGCGGTCCGTACGGCTATGGTAAACGGCATTTCGGTCACGGAAGGCCAATGGATCGGTCTGCTTGACGACGAACTCAGCGTGGCGGTCGAAAGCAAGGAAGAAACGGTCTGGCAGTTGCTTGAAAAGATGGACACCGCCGGGCACGACCTGGTGACTTTTTATTACGGCCAGGATGTCAGCGAGCCGGAAGCTCAGACGATGCTGGCCCAGGTGCAGGAGAAATATCCTGCCCAGAGCGTGGAACTGGTCCAGGGCGGTCAACCGCACTATCACTACATTATTTCAGTCGAGTGAGATACCGGGCCGGGAGTGGATGGAACGGCGCGTACGTAAAAGCAAAAATTTTCTAAAAACAAAGAAATGACCAATCCGGTTAATTTAATATGACCTTTAACATCAACCATCTCTCAACTATCTCAACCGGCTTACACCGCCAACGCCAACAAGGACAGGTGAAGAATGCCGCGAGTTAGAATCGTAACCGATAGCACGTGTGATTTGCCGCCCGAACTGGTCCATAAATATGCCATTCAGGTGGTGCCGCTCTACGTTAATATAAACGGCGAAACCTATCTCGACCGGGTGGACATCAGTACCGAAGAATTCCACCGCCGCCTGGCAACCTGGCCTTCCGGCCTCGATTTGCCGACCACCAGCCACCCGACCGTCGAGACCTTCGAGGAACTTTACAAGAAAATCCTCAAGGAAGGCGACAGCATCATCTCGATTCACCATTCCTCGAAACTGGGCGCGACCTACCAGACCGCCGTCCAGGCCCGCAACAACATCCTGGCCCCGACTACCCAGGTGACCGTCATCGACTCCCAGTCCGCCTCGCTCGGCCTCGGTTTTATCGCGTTGGAAGCGGCCAAACGGGCCAAACACGGCGTGATGCACCCGGAACTGGTCAGTTCGGTCAACCGGATGGTCTTCCAGACCCACGTCATCTTCTTCACCGAAACCATGCAGCATCTCCAGCAGAGTGGCCGTATAAACTCGAAGGCCCAGCAAGCCCTGGGGCCAACCCCGCCTTCGAACTTTCGCCCGCTGCTTCGCCTCGAAGAAGGGCTTATCGTGCCTTTCGAGCGGACCCGCACCCGCACCAAAGCCATTGAAGGTCTTTGCGAGTTTATCGAGGACTTTCCTTATATCGAAGAAATGGCAATCATGCATTCCAACAGCCCCAACGATATAGAAACTATCCTGACGCGGATTGCGCCGATTTTCCCCCGCGAAAAGGTCTATATCGCCCAGTTCAGCCCGGTCCTGGCGGCCCATCTCGGCCCCGGCGCGATGGGGGTAGCGGTCTACGAGGGCGGGGTTTTCTAGCCTGTTTTTAGCCTATGTATCGTTTATTTGTCGCAATCGAATTACCCGAATGGGTTAAGGCTGAGTTGAGCAGCCTTTCCTTTGGCCTCCCAAATGTCAACTGGGTCTCCGACGAGCAGTTGCACCTGACTTTGCGCTTTATCGGCGAGGTGGATGACATCCAGTTCGATGAAATCGCCCAGGCCCTGACCGAGGTGCAACTCGACCCCTTTGACCTTGTGCTGGAAGGGGTCGGCACTTTCCCGCCGCGCGGCACCCCGACGGTCCTGTGGGTCGGGGTCGAAAAGAGCGAACCGCTCCTGCAACTGCGCCGCCGGGTGGAAAGCGCCCTGCACCAGGCCGGGGTGCCGCCGGAAGGCCGCAAGTTCTCGCCGCATATCACGCTGGCCCGCCTCAAAGACGCGCCCATGAGCCGCCTCGGCCCGTTCCTGACTGGCAACGCCCTGTTCAAGCTCGAACCTTTTGAAATCGAGGAATTCCATCTATTTTCCAGCAAACTGACTCCCAAAGGCGCGATTCATACCCTGGAACAGACCTACTCGCTACTCGACTAAACTTTATTTTTAGAGGAGTCATTTGCGGATGAAAAGCTACCGCAAGGAATTACATTTAACTGTCCCCGCCCGGCGCGGTTATATCAATATTACCGACGAGGTCGAACGCTGCCTGGAAGAAAGCGGCATCCAGGAGGGTTTGTGCCTGGTCAACCCGATGCACATCAGCGCGTCGGTCTTTATCAACGACGACGAGGCCGGGCTGCTCCACGACTTCGAGGCCTTTTTGGAAAAGCTGGTGCCCCACGCCCCCATCCAGCAATACCGCCACAACGATACCGGCGAAGATAACGCCGACTCCCATATCAAACGGCAGGTGATGGGCCGGGAGGTCGTGGTCGCCGTGACCAATGGCCGCCTCGACTTTGGCACCTGGGAGCAGATTTTCTATGGCGAGTTCGATGGCAACCGCCGCAAACGCATTCTGGTGAAGATAATCGGGGAATGACGAAGGCGTTGAACGTTCACCCTGAAGGGTGCGAAACAACGTTAAATGTAACAGGTATTAACATGCAGCCGCCTGTAGAAGTCCAAAACTTATGTCAGCGTTATCTGGAAAAGGTAAGACACGCTCCCGAATACGAACTCATGGATGAAGACAGGCTGGAAATTTACCTCAAATTTGGACATTCCCTAATATTAAATAACTCTACTTCCATCAGGTTGCCCGATTTTACAAAGGCAGATTTTGTACTTTGCTGGTTAGCATTTTTAACGGCTAAGAAAGTTAGTTTTATTTGTAAAAGGAAATCCGTCTTTTCAGAATGGGATGATACAAGCGAAGCAGAAGAAGTCAAAAATATTTTACGGGCTGTCCAGGCTTATTTAAACAAGAGAATGACTTTTGATGAAGCAAATAACGTTTTGCAAGAACACTGGTTTTTCTACCGACCAGATATAACTTATGATGTCTTGTGTGCCTGGCGTGCTTCAATGAATGTTCTCGAAATTACCCTATTTGGGAAAGATTATTACGTTGAATTAGTGCCAGGCTTTGATACGTTTACTATTCAAGCGGTCGAAGCATATACTGTTATAGATTATAATTTGCCGGGCGAAGGTGATGAAGATGAACCCCCAATTCCTTTGGACTATGACATAAGTAAGCGATTAAGGTTCTGGGAATGGTGGCTAATCGAAGCAATTCCCCAGGCCTGGGAATTAGTAAATTAGCATACCTGGCTAAAAACGAAATTTGTAGAGGAGTCATTCATGAGTGATAACGGGCAGGAAAATTGCATCTTTTGTAAAATTGTGGCCGGGGAACTCCCTTCGGCTAAAGTCTACGAAGACGACACAGTATTGGCCTTTTTGAATTTGCAACAGGCCAATCCCGGCCATACCCTGGTCGTGCCTAAAGAGCATCACCGCAATATTTTCGATATTAACGAGGATATTGCCGCCGATATTTCGCGGGTGGCGGTCCGTATCGCCAGGGCTATCAAGACCGCCTTCCAGCCCGAAGGGATGAACACCCTGCAAAACAGCGAACCGGCGGCCATGCAGAGCGTCTTTCATTACCACCTGCACCTCATTCCGCGCTACCACGGGGACGACTTGCTGGCCTTTGCCCACGCCCCGGCAGCGACCCCGGACACCCTTGGCACCAACGCCGCCAGGATAAAAGCAGCGCTTTAGAAAGTGGACAGAGGGCAGAAGCCAGTAGTCAGTTTTAGGATAACCGGTTAGAGATTTAGCAATAACATACAATAAGGTTTCTCGTAAAAAGCTTTGGTTGGTCTTAGCGGCACTATTTACTGCCCTCTGACTTCTGCCCTCTGTCTACTAAAAACGGGTTTGAATCCGGCCCTTTTTTAGTGTAGTATTACTCAATGGTAACGAGGTAAAGTGGGAAGTTTCAGGAGCTAGAAACCGGAACAGGCGAACTGTGAACTGCCCTTGTGTTCTACTCCCAATGCGAAAGGAAATTTAATGTCTACCTTTATAGAGCAGGTGGTTGGCCGGGAAATTCTTGACTCACGCGGTAATCCGACGGTAGAAGTTGAAATCGTTTTGACCGGCGGAGGCCGGGGTCGCGCCCTGGTACCGAGCGGAGCCAGCACCGGCGCCCACGAAGCCGTCGAATTGCGCGACGGCGATAAAAGTCGCTACAACGGCAAAGGCGTCCGCAAAGCCGTTGATAACGTTAATAGCACTATCTCCGGGGCCATTATCGGGCTCGACGCCCTGAACCAGGTCGAACTCGACCAACTAATGATTGAACTAGACGGTACCCCGAACAAAGGCAACCTCGGCGCGAACGCCATCCTGGGTGTATCCATCGCTATCGCCCGCGCTGCCGCCGATGCCCTGGACGTGCCGCTTTATCGCTATTTGGGTGGGGTCGGGGCCCGCACTCTGCCGGTGCCGATGATGAACATCCTGAACGGCGGCAAACACGCCGAAGACTCGACCGACTTCCAGGAATTCATGGTCATGCCGGTTGGAGCCGAAACCTTTGCCGAAGGTCTGCGCTGGGGCGCGGAAATCTATCACAGCCTGGGCAAGACCCTCAAAAGCAAGGGTTACAACACCGGCATCGGTGACGAAGGCGGTTACGCTCCGTCGCTCAAGAGCAACGCCGAAGCAGTCGAAGTTATCCTCGAAGCGATTGAACGGGCCGGTTACAAACCGGGCGAACAAATTTTTATCGCGCTTGACCCGGCCTCGACGGAACTTTACGAGGACGGCAAGTACAACCTGAAAAAAGAAGGCCGCAGCCTGACGACCTCCGAAATGGTCGCCTTCTGGGCCGATTGGGTTGGCAAGTACCCGATTATTTCGCTCGAAGATGGTCTGGCCGAAGACGATTGGGCGGGCTGGCAGGAGTTAACCCGGCAAATCGGCGCGAAGGTCCAGATTGTCGGTGACGACCTGTTGGTGACGAACGTCGAGCGGTTGGCCCGGAGCATCAAAGAGGGTTCGGCCAACTCCCTCCTGACCAAGGTCAACCAGATTGGCTCGCTGACCGAGTCGATTGCGGCGGTCCAGATGGCCCAAAAGGCCGGGTTTACGGCGGTTATGAGCCACCGGAGCGGCGAAACCGAGGATACCACTATCGCCGACCTGGCGGTAGCGTTGAACACCGGCCAGATTAAGACCGGCGCCCCGGCCCGGACTGACCGGATTGCCAAGTACAACCAGTTGTTGCGGATTGAGGACCAGTTAGGCTCGGCGGCGATTTACCCCGGCAAAGAAGCCTTCTACAATATCCGGTCGCGCTTTCAGTAGGAATAGGAAATAACGTACACCCTAAAGGGCGCGTTGAACGTTGAACGTAAGCTGGTACAGACCAGGGTTAGCAAAATGCTAATCCTGGCCGCCAGTAGACGTTCTTAACGTTTAACGTTGTCTCGTTCAACGTTGAACGGAAAATGAGTTTCTATGAGCAGTAAAAAACCCACCGCTATCATAACCAGCGCCCGTTACCAGGACCACCAGACCGGCAGGCATCCCGAAAACCGGAGCCGGGCGGTTGCCCTGCACGAGTTGGCCGGGAAATTATTGACCGAGGAGGCCGACCGCTTTTCCGGTCTTGACCCGGTTGAAGTCGATTTGGCGCGTCTTGAGGCGGTCCACGCTCCGCGTTACGTGGCGGCGTTGGAAAGGTTTTGCCGGGCCGGGGGCGGGAAAATTGACCTTAACACCACCGTTTCCCCGGCCTCGTATGACGTGGCTTTGCTGGCGGCGGGCGGTTTGTTGCAGGGCGTGGACGCAGTGATGGCGGGTGAAGCGGCCAACGCTTTTGCCCTGGTCCGGCCACCGGGCCACCACGCCGTCGCCAACAGTTCGGAAGGTTTTTGCCTTTTTAATAACGTGGCGGTAGCGGCCAAATATCTGCTCGACCACTACGGCCTCGACCGGGTGCTTATCGTGGATTGGGATGTCCATCACGGCAACGGCACCCAGGACATGTTTTACGACGACCCCAGGGTGCTTTTCTTCAGCAGCCACCAGTACCCGCTCTATCCCGGTAGCGGGCGGCTGGCGGAAACCGGCGAAGGCAAAGGCCGGGGTTATAACTGGAACTTGCCTCTACCGGCGGGCTGCGGCGACGACGTTTTATTCCGCGCTTTCGACATGCTGCTCGAACCGGCAGTCGAGAGATTCCGGCCCCAGTTCGTGCTGGTCTCCGCCGGGTATGACGGCCATTGGCGCGACCCCCTGGGCGGTTTGAACCTGACCGCGGCCGGGTACGCCTCCCTGACCGGGCGTTTGAAGGAACTGACAGCCACCTACTGCCAGGGCAAAATGGCCCTGACGCTGGAAGGTGGTTACGATTTGACGGCTTTGACCGGGTCGGTCGAAGCGACTTTGCGGGTTCTCGCGGGGGACACTCCCCAGGCGGCCAGCCGGGCGGATGAGGCCGGGCCGGGGCCGGGCGGCTATTCGCCGGAGGTCAGCCTGCTCCAGGATATTTTCCATGAAGCTCGCCAGCTTCATAAACTCTAATTTATTTTTCTTTTCGCACTCATTATCTTTTATCCAATCTCTTTCGCTAAAAAGGAATTAACTTGATGGAAGCAGGACGCAGTTACCGGGAAGATGACACCCTTAAAAGGGGTGAGGCGCAAATCTACCAGCTACAGCAGCAGGTAGACGAGTTGCGGCGCTTGTTGCGTGAGCAGATGGCGCGCCAGAACAGCATGGAAGAATATTTGAAGCAGGGCCAGACCGCTATCGTCACGGTGCGCGACCAGGTCGATAAACAGACCGCCGAGTTTCACCAGGCTTTCCAGGTGCGGGTGCTGGAAGAACACCGCATCAAGCAGGAACTGGCCGAACTTCAGGTCCGCAGCAACGAGCCGATTAAACCCCTGCGCGAACTGCGTTCCCAGATTAACCAGTTGTTCGAGCAGCGCCGCCGCGAGGGTGAGCAGGTCGGGATTGATAAACAGGCCGTCGAAAAGGTCGCCGCCATGTCCCGCGATACCCAGTCGCACATCGGGCGGTTGGACGGCCACATCAAGGACTTGCGCGAGGCCGTCAAGATTACCGCCAACGCCCAGGAGTTCTACCAGCGCGAGTTGGAACGCCTGATGGAAATCATCCACAACTGGGAAGGCTCGGTCCGGCGCCTGGGTGAGGAATTCCGCGAGGAAATCAAAGGCTTGCGGGCCGAGGTCCAGTTGTTCACCAACCGGATTGCCCGCCTGGAAGACTTGCAGCGCCAGGATAGCGCCCGCATCGAGGAATTTCCGCCGGTCTTTGACGTGCTGCGCCAGGAAGACGAGCGGATTATGGCAAACGTGGTCCGCACCGAAAAGGTCTATAACGAGCGCGTGGCCGTTATCCAGGACCGTATCGAAGAAATCCGCCAGCAGACCGAGACCCAGTTCTTTAACATCAACCAGTTGTTCTCCGGCCAGGCCGATAGCGATAATGTCCGCTTTATCCAGCTTGACGACCGGATTCGGATTACCGATGCGATTGTGCAGGACATTCAACTGCGGATTGAGCAGATACGCCAGGTCAGCGAGGCCGAACTGGCCGAGGTCTACAAGTTACAGGAGGCGGTTATCGCCACTTCGCTCGAACACGCCCAGGCCGAGTACGACATGGTCCGTCAGTTCCGGGCCAAGACTCAGGCCCAGGGCCTGGAAGGGCGGCGTTCGGGCCGCAACCGCCGGTCACGCCAGGAATTCCCCCGCGACATGGACGACCATTCCAATCAGGACGACACCCTGATATAAATTTCTTCCAGCCGGTCAGCCAGCCTGGTCAGGCCAAACTCGGCGCGGGCGCGTTCGTGCCCGCGCTTTCCCATTTCTTCTCTTAACTTGGGGTCGGCCAGCAGTTTGTTGATGGCAGTCGCCAGGGCCGGTGGGTCGGCGGGCGGCACCACCAGGCCGGTTTCGCCATCCTGATTGACATAACTCGTCCCGGTGCCAAGTTCGGTGGAGACCACCGGTTTGCCGGAAGCCATCGCCTCGACCTGGACGAGGCCGAAGGCTTCGCTCCTTTCGCAGGCGGGAAGCACGAAAATATCGGTCCCGGCGTAGTAGGCGGGCAGTTCGGTGTCGCTTACTTCCCCGGCGAAGATCACCCGTTCGCCCAGGTCCAACCGGGCCACCATTTCCCGCAAGGCCGCTTCCTGCGGCCCCACCCCCACGATAACCAGCCGCGCCGCCGGGTCTATCTGCGGCATGGCTTCGACCAAATATTGCAGCCCCTTGTAATAGCGCAGCCGCCCCGTAAAGAGCAGCAGCGGGCCGGGTTTGGTTTTTATATCGGCCAGCAAAGTTGGGACCGCTTCGGGCGGGTTCTCGAATGGTTCGAGCGGGATACCGAGCGGGACCGCCAGGCATCTGGCTTTGAGCGGTCTTAAAAAGGGCGAACTCTCGATATAGTTCGGGCTGGACGCGATTATCAGGTTCACCCGGCGCAGGGTCGCCCGCAGGAAGGGGCCGTAGAAAAAGCCCAGCTTTTTTTGCTTGATGATGTCGCTCTGGTAGGTCAGGACGGTAGCGGGACGGCCAAACCTGGGCAGGAAAGAGCCGAACAGCCAGGCCAGTTCGCCGGGCGGGTAGGGCGCCTGGAGGTGGACCACGTCAGGCCGTCTGGTTTTGGAAAAGAGCCGCCGCCAGTATTCCCAGGCCAGGCGCGGGCTGATGGGCGCGGACGATAAATTGACCCAGCGGGCCGTTTTCAGGACCGGGACGCCGTTAATCGTTTCGCGGCGAGTGTGGCGGTCCCGGCTCGTCACCAGCACCTCGACCTTGTGGCCGCGCTGCCGCATGGCTTCGGCCAGGTGGCGGGTATGGTTCTCGATGCCGCCCAGCACCGGGTAATAATCTTTGTAGATGTAAAGAATTTTCATTGGTTTTTATTTTTTAGAGGATAGTTCTTTGTAAACCGCCAGGGTCTTTTCCGCCGCCTGTTGCCAGCTAAAAAGGCGGGCACGTGCCAGCCCCTTTTGTCGCAATTCCTCACTTTGTCCTAAACCTTCCCCGATAGCCGTACTTATAGCCGCCACGTTTTCCGCCGGGAAATAGAGGGCCGCCTCCCCGGCCACCTCCGGCAGGGACGAATTGTCGGCGCAAATCACGGGCGCGCCGGAAGCCATTGCTTCCAGGACCGGCAGGCCGAACCCTTCGTAAAGGCTCGGAAAGACAAAGAGGGTCGCGCAGGCGTAGAGGCCCGGTAAATCGCTTTCGGCAATCTCGCCTCGGAATTCGACTTGCTCCATTATACCGAGTTGGCGGGCCTTCTCGCGCAAATCCCCGGCGTAACGCGCATCCTCTTTCCCGGCCAGGATTAGCCGGATGGTGTCGCCGGACTGGTCCCGGTAGAGCTTGAAGGCTTCCAGCAGGCGGGCCAAATTCTTGTGCGGTTTGTTGATGCCGACATAGAGCAGGTAGCGCTTCGGCAGGTTTAAGCGGGACCGGGCGGCGGCCTGTTCCGCCGGGTCGAGGGGCCGGAAACTTGGGGAAACGCCGTGCGGGATTACCCGGATTTTGGCCGGGTTGACGCCGTAAAGTTGTTCGATGTCGCGGGCGGCGGCCTGGGATACCGTGATAATCTTTTTGGAGGTAAGAAGGGCCAGCCGGGTCGTTACGGCAAAGGCCAGGCGGGTCTTGCGCGAGGGCATCGCGCCGGGCAAGCGGGCATTGATAACGTCATGGACGGTCAGGACGGTGGGACGGGGTAGCAAATAAGGCCGGAGGTAGTAGGGGGCGTGCCAGGCCCCGTAATGACCCCGCAGGGCCGGAAAGAAGAAGCGGTATTGCTCGGCCAGGCTAAAAGGCCGGGCGGAAGTCTCTTTCAAGGTAATTTTCCTCGGAAAGCGGGCAGCCAGGGCGGGCAGGTCGTAGCGGGGTGTTGTCTGGGAAAGGTTGTAAAAGAGGGTCAGGTGCGGCCCTTCCGGTAGCGCGGCCAGCGCCTCGGCCAGGTGGTAGACATAGCGCCCGATGCCGGGGAAATGTTCCTGGACATAGCGGGCGTCAAGGGCGACCCTTAACGGCCTCGCCGCTTTACCGGAAGGATTTTCCATCTTTTATAGCGTGGGGGCTTCCTCGCTTACCACCGGGGCGGCTTCGACTGCGGGCTGTTCGCCGGAGACTTTCCCGGCCTCGCGGCCCGGCACCTCGTGGTGTCTGCGGCAGCGCGCCTCGTAGTTCTCGGTAGCCCCGACCAGGATAATCGGGTCGTGGAAGCTGGCGGGCTGGCCGTTGATAAGGCGCTGGGTCCGGCTGGCGGGCGAACCACAAACCAGGCAAATCGCCTGGAGCTTATCTACCTGCTCGGCTTCGGCCAGGAGTTGGGGCATCGGGCCAAAGGGTTCACCCCGGAAATCCTGGTCAAGCCCGGCCACGATAACCCGCTGCCCGGCGTCGGCCCGTTCCCGGCAGAAATCGAGCAACTCCTCGTTAAAAAATTGGGCCTCGTCAATCGCCACGACCTCGGCATCGTCGCGGACAAACTGGCGCATCTGGCTGACGTCCTGGACCGGGGCGGCGCTGTAATAACTCCCGGCGTGCGAGGCCACCTGGACCGCGTCGTAACGGTCATCAATGCTCGGCTTGAAAACCTGGACCACCTGGCGGGCGATAACGGCCCGTTTAATCCGGCGAATGAGTTCTTCGGTCTTACCGCTAAACATGCTGCCGCAGATAACTTCAATCCAACCGCCCTGTTCTTCGCGGGTATACATGTGGAGGCGTTGCCTTTCTTGCTGGTTAAACTTATCCTTTAGCGCCATTATAAGCCCTTTCGTTGAATTAAAAAAGGCCGCCCTTCTATTCAAAAGGGGCGGCCTCATTCCAGTACCACGTGGCGCCCTCGGCTTACGAGGAGCTTTCGGCTTTTGGGGCCGAGGTAAAACTATTCTTCGTCTTCGGCAGACGTGGTAGCAGCAGCGGCAACAAGCTTCTTGGCCTTGGCAGCGGTTTCCTTCTGCAACTGCATACGCCGCATGAAGCGGTCTACCTGACCGGCGGTGTCAACGATACGCTGCTCACCGGTATAGAAGGGGTGGCAATGCGCGCAAAGTTCGACTTTAATCGGCCCTTTGCGGGTCGAGCGGGTTTTGTAGGTAGTGCCACAGGTGCCGCAAACAATGTCGGTTTCCACGTAGCGGGGGTGAAGACCCTGTTTCATTTTCTTATATACCTCTCTTTATATTATGCCGGTTGGTTAGACCGCCGCAGAGGTTTCCGCAGTGGCGGTTTCCACCGGGTAAACGCTGATGCGTTTTTTATCTTTACTATCCCATTCAAATTTGACCGTACCGGCGATAGTAGCAAAGATGGTGTGGTCGCGGCCCAGGCCGACATTTTCGCCCGGTTTGAATTCGGTGCCGCGCTGGCGGACCAGGATATTCCCGCTTTTAACCAGTTCACCCTCGAATTTTTTGACGCCAAGCATTTTGGGCTTGCTATCGCGCCCGTTGCGTGAGCTACCTACACCTTTTTTGTGAGCCATAAGGCTTCCCTCCTCTTATATAATCTACGCAGATTAGCCCCAAAAGTTCCGTGGGGGCGGGGTCTGCCAGTCCTGCCGAGGGCCTAGCCCTGCAAAATTTCTTCTACCTTCAAGACGGTCAACTGGGAGCGGTGGCCGCGAGTCTTGCGGTAACGCTTCTTGGACTTGAACTTGAAGACAACGATTTTTTCGCCTTTGGTCTGCTCAACGATGGTCGCGCGGACGGCGTGACCGGCTACATTCGGGGTGCCGACGGACACACCGCTATCGTCGGAAAACAACAAAACGTCTTCCAGACGGACTTCGTCATTGACATTACCGGCGACGTGGTCTACTTTCAAAAGCTGCCCAGGCTCTACCCGGTACTGTTTGCCACCTGATTTTACAACCGCAAACACTTGCTGTTCCTCCTGAATCGGCCCTGGAAGGGGCCTGTATTGCTGTCCGGTCCAGCGTAATCGGCCGGGTTAGCTGGACAATCTTGGTTAAAACTGGCAATTCTCAGGCCGGGAAACCTCTTGCCTCTTAACAAGAAAAGGGAGGGTTTGCGCCCTCTGCCTGAGATTTCTTCTTAATTTACCTGCCAGCGCCGGGCAAAATGGCCCGAACTTTCATCAAATTGCAGGTAGTTATTATAGAAGTTTTAGCCTGGATTGTCAAGCCTGCCCCCTGGCCTTCTTCAAGGAAGGCGCGGCCACCTCTGGGCCGGGTGCAGGAAATTAAAAATAGACCTTGCCGCCCCTGGTAAGCCGGTAGGTTCCTTGCGGTTCCAACCGGGCTGAGGCCGGGCTAAAGTCTATCTTCTAGAGGCCGGCGGGCCGGTGCGCCTTTAAACCGGCTTACCTGTTAACCCCAAGGATATTGAATGTTCCAACCTTCTATGATACTATAATTTTTACCATACTATAATCATCGCATCCTGAAACCCTTTAGTTTAGACTGCCTTCCACCCGGAAACCGGTAGCTTTATCTTTTTACTCGCAGACTCAACACTTACCTTTCACGGCCCTTTCGACATTTCTGACCCGGTTTCAAGAAGATATTCGGTTCATTCTCGGTTTGTCCCTTTTAAATAAATCCTGATAAGTCCTAAAAAGTTTTTCTGAGGAGTAAGAAAATATGTCGGCATTTCCAGCATCCGAAGCAGACGCCCGGACGGCCCGGACCCTTGCTACCATCGAACGTTTCAACGAAGCCTTTGCCCGCCACGATGTCCCGGCCATTATGGCCCTTATGACCAGCGATTGCCTCTTTGAAGGGACTTTTCCGGCCCCGGACGGCCAGTATTATCGCGGCCAGGCCGAGGTCGGCGCTTTCTGGACCGCTTTTTTTAACGGCAGCCCTAACGCCCGCTTTGAAACGGAAGAAATCTTTGCCGCCGGGGACCGCTGCGTGGCGCGCTGGGTCTATCACTGGGTTAGCGAGGCGGGCAAACCCGGCCACGTGCGCGGCGTGGATATTTTCCGGGTAGTTGAGGGCAAGGTCGCCGAAAAGCTCAGCTACGTCAAGGGTTAAACAGGTTAAAGGGTTATTTAAGGGTTAAAGGAATGTTTTTTACCGGCTGATTCAGCAATAGAGTGAGGAATAGGAGGGTTCTATGGAATTTGAAGGTTTACTGGGCTATGCCCACGGTATGGTAACTAAGAGTATTGCCGGGCTGGCCGAAAACAATCGCACCGAAGAAGTGGCCTGCGGAGCCTGGTCGGCCAGGGACGTAATGGGCCATTTGTGTACTTTCAAGCTCTATACCGTTGACGTTATCAGCACTTTCGTGGGCAATACCGCTACCCCTTATCTCGACCTGATGGGGCAACAGCGTGGGAACTTTGGCGACGAGCAGGTGGCCCAACGCAAGCACTTTTCTTTCGAGGAAAATTTGCTGGACTACAACGTTGCTCACGCCCGGATGATGGCCCTGCTCGCGCGTATTCCCGCCGCGACCCTGCACCAGGCCGGGACTTTGCCCTGGTACGGTATGGAATACGCCCTGGACGATTTTATCCTCTATACCGATTTTGGACATCAAATCGAGCATGCCTCCCAACTGGCTCTCCTCCGCGACCGGGTACTGGTCAGGTAAGCCCGGCTTATCCGGTGTCTGGCTAAACATGAGTCATCCCGAATTTTGAAGTTGGGATGGCTCTTTTCTTTTCTTTTTACAATTCCCGCCTGAGACAACAAATTTATTACAAAAATCAATGTAGATTTTACGTGCCGGTTATGTGGATTTTACCGGTTAATCATAAATTATTACTATAAAGATTTTCCCTGGTGTGACAGGGAAAGGGAAATGCGTTCCTGGCATGGAAATTTGTTAAAGGGCAGGCCAACCTGGGCGGACCCGGCCCAAAAGCGGCCTGCCGGGTTTGATAGGCAAGCTTGATAGGCAAAAGAAAAGAAATTGAGGTTTATTTTATGAAAGGTTTTATATCCCGGCGGTTAAAGTCTATGACGGCGCTGGCGGCCCTGGCGGTGGCGTCTTTATTATTGGTCTTACTGGCGGCTTGCGGTGACGCAACGGCGACCCCGGCCCCGGCAACGAGTGGGGTTACGAGCCCGGCTACTACGAGCGCCGCGTCTACTCCTACGGCAGCGGCTACAACCGCCGCCAGCACCACTGCTGCCGCAACCACTGCCGCTCCGACTACAAGCGCGGCTTCCACTACCTCCACGCCCGCCGCGACAAGTGGCACCGGGTCGAGCGCGACAGCCACCGGTAAGAAATCGCTCGAAACGGCCAAAGGCACGGTCGACAGTTTCGATAGCAGCACCGGCACCCTGGCAGTCAAAGAGGCGAACGGCCAGACCGCCGATTTCAACGCCACCAAAGCGACGGTGGTCGCGGTCAGTAAACTTTCCCTGGCCGATTTCAGCGGTCTTTCTTTCACCGGTAAGACGGTCGAATTCAACGCCCAACCCGGCACAGACGGTTCCTATTCGCCCACTTCCCTGACCGTGGTGGACCAGACCGCTATGGCGAATAACGTCAAAGGCACGAAAGGCACCAGTGCTGGCACCAGTGCCAAAGCGCCCAAGACGAAAAAAGCGGGCGCGACTGCGGCTACGACCACACCCGGCGCTACCAGCACCTCTGACCGGGTGGTCCTGCAAAATGTCACGGTTTCGGGGGACACCCTGACCGGCACCACCGCCACCGGCACTTCGGTCACGGTCCACCTGAATGACGCCACGACCCTGAACCAGCGGGTAGCCGAGAAACCTTCGGACCTGACCGCCGGGGACAAACTTACGGTGGATTTCCGGGCGCAGGGTAAGAAAGCGACCGGCCCGGCCAATGCCCTCGCTATCGTTATCGAGAAATAAAATCCCCTCCCTCAACCGGAAGGCTGTCACTCCAAGCGGGTGGCGGCCTCCCGGTTTTTATATTAAACGCCGGGAATTCGCCCCGTTCGTTCATAAGTTAATTTTAAGAGGTTCACAAAAAAGATATTACTTTCTAAAAATAGCCTCAGGTGGTAAAATAGGTATAACCTTTCACCGGAAAGGGCTTGGAGAATTCAGGGCTGTTGGGGTTTTTCCGGGTGGTAGACGTGCCCTGCCAGGAGTGTTAGGAAAGGCAAGGTTATGCCAAATAAAGGTTTAGACCATCACAATCACGAGACAAAAGATGCCGACAAGGTTTCGCCGCTCTTTGAAGAATATCTCGAATCCATTTTAAACATGACCAGCGAAGGCCGTCCCGCTATCGGGGCCCGCCTGGCCGAACGCATGAATGTTAAACCGGCGACCGTCGTCGGGGCCATTGACCGGCTCAAGGGGGCCAACCTGGTCACCGTAGACGAACGGACCAAGGGCATTACCCTGACTTCCGAGGGACGCGAGATTGCCATTTCGCTCAGCCGCCGCCACCGCCTGGCCGAACGCCTGCTGGTAGATGTGCTGGGGCTTTCCTGGTCGGAGGCCCATGACGAAGCCTGCGAACTCGAACACGCCATCTCTCCACGAGTAGAAAAAGCCCTGACTGAATTTTTAGGTAACCCGCAGACCTGCCCGCACGGCAACCCGATTCCCGGCAGCGGCGCGATTATCGACCCGAAAGTTCGCCCGCTCCGCCAGGCCGAGTTCGGCACCGATGTCCGAATCTCTTTTATCAGCGAGGAAGCCGAACACGAACCGGGCCTGTTGCAATACCTGGAACAAAATAACCTGCTGCCGGGTACGACCCTGCATATCAAGGGGATTTCGCCTTTCGAGGAAAACCTGATTATGGTCAACTCCGAGGGGCGCGAACTGACCCTTGGCACCAAGACTGCTCAACGGATTTATGTGGTTCCGGCCTAAATTTTAATAATATTGCCTTAAACAGCTAGAAAACGGAAAAGTAACCATGATTAATGAGACGCGGTTGCGTGACCTTTTGTTGGCCCTTTGCAGTATTGACAGTGAGTCCCGCGAGGAGCGCGAGGTTGCCTTGCATCTCAAAGGGGTGATGGAGAGCATCGGGGCCCAGGTTGAGATTGACGGGGCAGGCGAAGCGGTTGGCGGCAATACCGGCAACGTGATTTGCCGTATCCCGGCCAATTCTCCCGACGCGCCGCCGATTTTCCTGGCCGCTCACATGGATACGGTTGTGCCCGGCAAGGGGGTCAGTCCTGTTCTGGAAGGCAATATTATCCGCAGCAACGGCAAGACCGTCCTAGGCGGCGACGATAAGAGCGGTTGCGCGATTATCGCCGAGGTCTGCCAGGTCATGGTCGAGCAGAACCTCCCCCACGGCGGCATCGAAGCGGTCTTCACCATCTGCGAAGAAGTCGGCTTGTTGGGCGCGAAGTACCTCGACGTTTCCAAACTGAAATCGAAGTACGGCCTGGTCCTCGATAGCGACGACATCGGCTTTCTTTTCACCCAGGCCCCCGCTTCCGACAAGATGAAGTGGACCATCTACGGCCTGGAAGCCCATGCCGCGATGGCCCCCGAACAGGGCATGAGCGCCATCAAGATTGCCAGCGAAGCTATAGCGAATATGAAGTTGGGCCGGGTCAACAAACAGACCGTCGCCAATGTCGGTTCGATTCACGGCGGCGGCCCCGATAACGTGGTGCCGAACCGGGTCGTGGTTACCGCCGAAGCCCGTTCGCTCTCGGTCGAAGGTCTGGACGCCCAGACCCGCCACATGGACGAGTGTTTCCGTGAAGCCGCTTCTCGCTACAAGGTGACGATTAACGGGGTCGAGAAAGCCGCTCGCGTCGAGACCGAAATCCACCGCGAGTACGACACCATGAACGTGAGCGCCGACAGCACGATTGTGAAACTGGTCCTCGAAGCGGCCAACAACCTCCATCACAAGGTCGAAACCCTCTCGATGATGGGCGGATGCGACGCCAACGTCCTCAACCGCAAGGGTCTGGAAAGCGCCAACCTCGGCACCGGGATGCGGGCCATCCATACCGTCAACGAGTGGCTGGACCTCAACGACCTCTACAAATCGGCGGGTGTTGTGTTGGAAATCGTCCGGCTCAACGGTTTAGTAAAGGCGCAGGCGTAACCCTTGGTAAACTTAGACGATATAAAACTGGCTCAGCGCCGTCTCGAAGGGATTGCCCTGCGGACCCCGCTCGTCCCCTATTCCCAGGACGACAACGAGGCGGGGCAGTTGTATTTCAAGCCGGAGAATTTCCAGCCTATCGGGGCCTTCAAAATCCGGGGGGCTTATAACAAAATTGCCTCTTTAACGGACGAAGAAAAACAGCGCGGTGTTATCACCTATTCCAGCGGCAACCACGCCCAGGGGGTCGCTTACGCCGCCCGCGAACTGGGTGTCCGGGCCGTTGTCGTGATGCCGGGGAACGCGCCCAGAGTCAAGCTTGCCAACACCAAGGCCCTCGGCGCGATGGTTATCCAGGTGGGCAACGGCAGCGAGGAACGCCGCATCAAGGCTGAAGAACTCGCCGCCGAACACGGTTACACGATTATCCCGCCCTATAACGACGATACGATTATCGCCGGGCAGGGTACGGTCGGCCTGGAAATTCTGGAAGATTTGCCCCAGGTGAACACTATCCTGGTGCCTATCGGGGGAGGCGGTCTCGCCAGTGGTCTGGCTGCGGCGGTCAAGATGACCAACCCTAAGGTGCGGGTTATCGGGGTCGAACCGGCCCTGGCAGGGGATGCCCACGCCAGTTTGCGGGCCGGAAAGATGGTCGAGTTCGCGGCGGAGCAGGTCGGGCAGACCATCGCCGACGGTCTGCGGGCGCAGCACCTGGGCGACATCACTTTCGCGCACATCCAGAATTACATTGACGACATTATCACGGTCAGCGAGGACGAGATAAAAGAGGCGGTCCGGCGAATGGTTTTCGGCGCGCACCTGGTGGCCGAGCCGAGCGGGGCGGTAGCCTTCGCGGGTTACCTGTTCCACCGGCAAGAACTGCCCCCCGCCGCGTTTTCTGTCGCGGTAATCACGGGCGGAAATGTCGAGCCGGAAGTGCTGACCCAGATTTTGACCGAGCCGAGGGTAGAACAAAGTTTTTAGTTTTTAGTTTTTAGTATTGAATCGACATTCTGGTGTGTGGCATTAGAATGACAAACATACAAGTTAGAAGTCAAAGGAAACGGGGGAATGTTCTTACAAAGAGCGTTCCCCCGGCTGTTTTATGCTAATAATCGTTGGCGCAAGGACCTTTGTTAAAAATCTCTGGCAGGGTGTACACACCTGCCGCCGCTGCCTGGGCCGCTATCCCCACGACCTGCAAGAGCGGACCGAGTGGGGCACTCTCTTTTTTGTGCCTATCGTGCCGTTACGCCGCGAACGCCTCCTGACCTGCCACCATTGCGGCCTCGTCACAAAACTTTCCAAAACCGAAGCCGAGCAATTCCTGAAGCCTTGAACGAAACAACGTTGAACGAAACAACGCTTAAAAAGAGGCTCGTTCTAAAACTCGGCCAGGGGTCGGTTCAAGCATAATCGCCGGGATTTCCCTTTTAACCTTCACATCAAGATTTTCTTTGATCCAGTCGGTTCCCTGGTCATTGGCCGGGTTAAAGGCAATATTTTGCTGACTAAAGAAGCCGGATAGATATTTTTCCTCTATTTCCTGCACCAGGTCATAAAAATCAAGGTCGAACAATAAAGTCTTTGTTTGGGATAATTCCTCCCGGTTGGCATAGGCATAATAGCAGGGTCCGGGAGCGGCCCGCCAGAAAAGCAGTAAAGCCGTTCCCCGGTCGCAAAAGGGTTGTTTGATAATCCAGTCGGGAATCCCCGCGCCGTCATCCCAGTTATATTTCCAGGCTAACTGGTGCAGTTCTTCGGGGGTGGTGAGTTGGGCCAGGAAATCATCCTCCTCAATTTCTTCGTCTTCCTCATCCGGCCAGTAATATCTTTTTAGCAGTTCGTATTGTTCCGGGGTTAAGCCTGTCGCATCCATTTTCATTTTCCTCTTTTAAGCTGGTTACACTACACTCACAACAATAATATTATCCCAGGTTAGCAAGAAAAGTGTAGACGCCTGGCAGGAAGATTTTTGGTTTCCCCACGCTTTACTTTCAACGCGCCCTTTAGGGTAAACGTTGTTTCGTTTTGTATAATAGACGAATCAAAAAAGCAGGCTTTGGTGAGCCTGCCTTCTTTGCAAATTTTTACTCTTTTGGCTTTAGCGTTTACTGCGCTTGCGTTCGCGCCGTTTCTGGCCGCGTTCCGAAAGACCGCGTACTTCCGTGGCCGGGCTGATGACGTTCGTGTCGGTGGCAACGGTTCCGGCGGTCGTGGCGACCTTGGCCGGGGCCGCTTTTACCGGGGTGGTGGCAGCGGTCGTGGTTGCGGTGCCGTTAGCCTTGACCGAGGTTGCCGGGCGAATGGGAGCCGCCGCAGCGGCGGCGCGAGGCTCGTTCTTGCGGTTTTCGCGGGCCTGTCGGGCTTGCCACTCGGCTTTAGCTTTCGGGTAAGTCCTGAACATGTAGAGGACACCCCGAATGATGTAATAAAGCAGTAGCAGCGCCGAAATGTCCAGGAAAACGCGGGCGTTAAAGGGCTGCAACAGCGCGATGCGGCTCAGGAAGAAAAACACACCCAGCGAAAAAGCAATCGCGGCGTTGCGGGAGGCCCGGTTGACCAGGGTATAGGTTAGAAGGTTGTTTTTAAAGCGATACTTGAAAACGAAAAAGACAAGATTCGAAACTATCGCCCCGATTAGAAAGACGATAAAGAATATGGTTGAGTACGGACCCCACACATAATCTGCGGTACTAAAAACGTAACCAAAGTCAAACGGGTTCTGATTCATCAATATCTCCTGTAAAAATTTGCATATCAATTATAGCAGGTGTGATAGACCCATGCAACCTGAAAATTGGGAACAGTAGACAGAAGCCAGAGGGCAGTAGTCAGCTTTAAAAGACGAGTTTTATACCCGGCCCTGAACCTTTAGCTCTTGCAGAAAGTCGCGTAAAATCCGGCCTAGTTCTGCGGAATGGTCCGGCCAGAGGACATGTTCGGCCCCAGGGATAATCTCCAGGCGGGCCTGTGGCAGCATCCCGACCAACCGTTCAGCCATGTCGGTCGGGCGTATATCCAGGTCGCCATGGACCACCAGCACCGGGATTTCCAGGGCACGCAGCCGGGCGGGTAATCCAGGGTCGCGCTGGTAAGGTTTTTTCGAGGCGTTAAGCTGCCGGTTGACCTCCATGTTGGGCGGGTAGGCGTAATCAGGCTGGCGTTCGCCGCGAGTTGCCAGCCCTTCGTGGTAGGCCGCTTTCCAATCCTCGTCAAAGCTGGTGCCGGAAATATGAATAACTGCCGCCGTCTGTTCGGGATATTCGAGGGCGTAGATAAGGGCCAGGTTCGCGCCCCAGGAGTGCCCGCCGATTACCCAGCGTTCCAGGCCAAAGGCTTTTCTCAAACCTTCCAGGTCGTCAAGGCACTGTTCCAGGGTGTAGAGTTCGGCAGCCTCCGAGCGGCCACAACCCCGCTGTTCCCAGCGATAGACCTCGGCCAGGTCGTCAATCATGGCGGCGACCGGGGCTAAATAGTCGCAACAGCCCGGCCCACCGCTCGACAGCATCACCGGAAAGCCCTCGCCCTGGCGGCAGGTCCACAACTTCGTACCATCCACTTCGACAAATTGTTCGGTTTGTTCGGGCATATTCCTCTCCTTTCCCAGGCTCCCTTTGATTGTAATTTAGCGCAGAGGAATCTCATTCTACCAACCCTGGCAATACCCTAACCTGGCTAGTGAGTTTAAGGTCGTGAGTATGTGCGTCAAGCTCTTTGGATGTGTGGTAAGGCCGCAGAGCCTCGATTCCAAGCCCTTATGACAGTGATATTGTCCAACGGACCGGAGATTCTTCGGCTGCGGCCTCAGAATGACAAGGTGGTGGGCTGTGATATTGTCCAATGGACCGGAGACGCCCGTAAGCGCGACCACCAGATGCAACCTCCGGGTGTGACAAACACTAAACACTGAAAACTAAAAACTTTCCCACGTCCAACGTTATTTCGCGCCCTTAGGCTTGCCACCAATCGGGTCAGCCCTTATGATAACCGCAGGATTTTTCTTATTCTTATAGTTAAACGCCTGAAAGAAATACGAGGGGAAATTGAAGCGCCCGGCTTTAGTTTTAATGATTTTGAGTCTGCTCCTGCTGCCGCTCCTGGCAAGCTGCGGGGATACACCCACTGCCACTCCCGCGCCCACGCCGACCCTGGCGGCGGCGCCTTCGCCTTCGCCGGTCCCGACCACAGCAGCGGCGGCTCCTAGCCCAACTGTCGCACCGACCACCGTTCCGGCCCAGGCGGCTACTCCAACACCTGTCCCGCCCACGGCGACCCCCGCCCTTACCGCCACGCCTTTACCGCCAACCGCCACGCCGCTTCCGACCGCGACACCCCTCCCGGCTTACACCTACGGCCAGGAGCTTGCCACTCTGAGCGGGCATAGCGGCGGGCTCTGGCAGGCCGTCTTGAGCCCTGACGGCAAGACGCTGGCTTCGGCCTCCGCCGATAAGACCGTCATTTTGTGGGATGTCGCGACCCTCAAGCCGCTAAAGACCCTCAAAGGGCATACCGGCGAGGTCCGGGCTGTCGCATGGTCGCCTGACGAAAAGACCCTCGCTACCGGCTCGACCGACAACACCATCAAGTTGTGGCGCATGCCCGAAGGCACCGAGATTATGACCCTCAAAGGCCATACCGACGAGGTGGCCGGGGTCGCCTTCTCGCCGGACGGGCAGACCCTGGTGAGCGGCTCCAAGGACGCCACCCTGAAAGTCTGGTCGGTCGCGGATGGGAAACTTATAAAGACGCTGACCGGGCACACCAACTGGATTGAGAGCGTGGCCTGGAGTCCCGATGGCAAATGGCTGGTGAGCGGTTCGCTCGACTTTACGGTCCGGCTCTGGTCTACCGCCACCTACGAGAACACCTCCATATTGCGCGGGCACACCAACTGGGTCCTGCCGACCAACTTTAGCCCGGATAGCTCGATGGTCGCCAGCGGCTCGAAGGATGGCACGGTGCGGGTCTGGTCGGTCGCTACGGGTAAGGAGTTGTTGACCCTGACCGGGCACGGCGAGGAAGTGCGTTCGGTCGCCTTCTCGCCGGACGGCAAAGTCCTGGCAAGCGGCTCGGAAGACGAAACAGCCCGGCTCTGGGCGATTCCCTCTGGCAAGCCGCTCCTGACCGTCAAACCGAAATCGTCGGCGGCCTGGGTGACTTTCACGCCGGATGGCAATACCCTGGTAACCGGGCTGGGGAACGGCCTGATAAAACTCTGGTGGGTCAGGCCGTCCTAGGTTTTCTTTATTCGTCGAGCAGCAACACCGCTTCCTGGGGGAACCGCACCGTCATGGTCTGGCCCTGCCGGGGCGTTTCGAGATGCGGGTTGTTAAAGGTATCGAAGAAGATTTTATTCTCCGCCATCGCCAGCCGTATCCGCACCACTGCCCCCAGGAACATCACGTCCTCGACCGTGCCGCGCAACCGGTTCTGGATGCTCGAAGCGTCGTCCTGGGTCGTGGCGACCACCATTTCGGGCCGCACCGCCACCGAAAGTTTGTCGCCCCCTTTGGCTCCTTCCAGCGATTTGGCGGTATAGACCGGTTGGCCGTCAATCTCAAGCTGCCCGCTCATCCGGTCCACCACTTTGGCCTGTAGCACGTTCAAGGTACCGACAAACCGGGCCACGAAGGGGGTCGCCGGGAAGTTGTAGATGTCAAAGGGACGGCCAATCTGCTCGATACGGCCCGCGCTCATCACGACAATCCGGTCCGACAGCGACAGGGCTTCTTCCTGGTCGTGCGTGACGTAGATAGTCGTAATCCCCAGGCGGCGTTGAATGGCCCGCAGTTCGTTGCGCAGCGAAATGCGAATCTTGGCGTCGAGGGCCGAGAGCGGTTCATCGAGCAGGAGCAGGCGCGGCTCAATAGCCAGGGCGCGGGCCAGGGCCACCCGCTGCTGCTGTCCACCCGAAAGTTGGTGGGGGAAGCGTTTGCCCATTTTGGGCAGGTCCACCAGCCGCAGCATTTCGTCCACCCGTTTCTGGATGTCCGCCCCCTTTTTCCCCGCTACCCGCAGCCCGAACCCGATGTTGTCGGCCACGGTCATGTTGGGGAACAGGGCGTAAGATTGAAAGACCATGCCAATCTGGCGGCGGTTGGGCGGCAGGTTGACGATGTTCTGACCTGCTACCCGGATTTCACCCGAAGTCGGCATCTCAAAACCGGCAATCATGCGGAGGGTGGTGGTTTTCCCGCAGCCGCTGGGGCCCAGGAAAGAGACAAACTCTCCCTGTTCGGCCTGTAAGTTGAATAGCTCGACTGCCGCCGTCGTGCCGAAGCTCTTGCGAATATTTTCCAGTTCAAGAAAAGACATAATTCTCGGACTTCCTGTTTCTTATTTTTCTTAATGGGTCCCGGCAAGCTGGCTCTGGTCCTGCGAACCCCGGCTAAAGAGTTGAATCAGTCCCACGCAAATCCAGGTCAGGCCAAAGCTGAGTATCGCCAGGGCCGCCGGTTCGTAGGCCCGGTTTTGCCCGATAAGGGCCAGGTAAGGCCCGAAAGCGGGCCAGTTGAGCATGGTTGCCATGGTGAACTCGCCCAGCACAATCGCGAAGGTCAGAAAGGCCCCGTTGAGCAGGGCTACCCGCAAATTGGGGAAGATGACCCGCACCAGGATGGTGAACCAGTTAGCCCCTAAACTCTGGGCCGCCTCAGTCAGCGACCGCACGTCAATCGCCCGCAAGCCGGTGTCAACCGCCCGGTACATGTAGGGGAACGATAGCACCACGTAACCCGCCACCAGGAGGGCCGGACTGCCGACCAGCACGAAGGGTGGGGCGCTGTAGATGCGAATCAGGCCGAAGACCAGCACAATCGGCGGGACCACGAACGGCAGCAGGGTGATAAACTCGATTACCGGGCGCAGTTTTGGCAGTTTGAGATGGACCCAGAAGGCGGTCGGCACTATCAGGACCAGGCTGAGCGCGATGGTCGCCAGGGCCAGCAGCACCGAATAGGTAAACGAGTCGCGGAACCGGGCATCTCCCAGGACGTTCCCGTAGGAGTCGAAGCTGTACTCGCCGCGCCGTTCTCGCAGCGAAAACTCGAAGGTGGCGTAGAGCGGCACCAGGAAATAAACGGCTCCCAGGATTATCATCAGCCAGGCCCAGAAAGTATTTTTTCTCCGGGCGGTTCTTTTCAAAGTATTATTTTTCATCATAGTCTCATCGTAGCCTCACTGTAGCCACCGTGAAGTGCGCCGCTGCAATAGCATGCTAATCGCGATAGAAACGGCCATAATCACAATCATGCCCAGGGCCAGGGCGTAGCCCAGGTTGGGGTTATGCAACACGTCACCCCGGATTTCCGCGCCAATCTGGATTGGTACGAGGTTCAGGGTGCCACTGGTAAGGGCGAAAGCGGTCGCGTACGCCCCAAAAGCGTTGCCAAACAGCAAGACCCCGGTGCCGAGCAGGGCCGGGCTGAGGATAGGCAGCGCGACATACCGCCAGTATTGGAGCGGGTTGGCCCCCAGGTTCTCCGCCGCCTCGCGACACTGGCGTTTCAGACCGTCAATCGCCGGGGCGATAATCAACACCATCAAAGGAAACTGGAAATAGATGTAGGTCAGGCTCAGGCCCCAGAAGGTGTAGAGGCTAAAGCCGGTATCGTAAAGATTTATCCCCAGGACGTTCTTAAAAAGCAGCGTGATGAAGCCAGTCCGGCCCAGCGTGGCGATAAACGCGAACGCCAGCGGCACCCCGGCGAAGTTCGAGGCTACCCCGGAAAAGGTCATCAACGCGTTGCGAATCCAGCGCGGCAGCCCGCCCCGGATAGCGGCGTAGGCCAGGCCAAACCCAAAAATAACCCCGCCAATGGCCGTGACGGCGCTGACCTGGATACTCAGCCAGTAGGAATTGAGAATATAGGGTGTGAACAAGTCGCCAATGTTTGCCAGGGTAAAATTGCCGTTTGCATCCTGGAAACTGCCTATCAGCAGGTAAAGCGAGGGCAGAATCAGGAATAGGAGCGAAAAGGCAAAAAATGGGACTACCCCCAGCCAGTTAAAATTGAACTTGCGGGCGGGTGGACGCGCCGCCGCCGCATACAGCGTCACGCCTGACTCCAGGCTATTATCTGCCATATTTTTGATATTTCTTTTTGTAGCTGGAAAATAAATATTTCCGGGGTCCTGCCCACAAGCTGGCCGGACCCCGGAGTAAAAAGTTTGGGCTATTTAACGCTCGCGCCGACGACCTTGTCCCAGTTCTTGGTAATCAGGTCGGTCGCTTTGTTAATCTGAGCAAGGGTCGGGAACTGCGCGTTGGCATAGTTTGCCGCCGGGGGCAGTTTGGCCGCTACGTCCGCCGGGATAACGTTGCGGGTAGACAGGTCGTTATAGCGGATAGGGTGGCAATAGCCTTTGAGCCAGCCGAGTTGGCCTTCATCGGAATAGAGGTATTCCATCCAGAGTTTGGCGGCGTTCGGGTGCGGTGCGTAAGCGCTGATAGCCTGGACGTAAACCCCGGCCAGAACACCTTTCGAGGGCACGATTACGGAAATCGGCGGGTTGCCCTTGAGCGAGTCTTTATCAGCCAGGGCGTTGTAGTCCCACCGTAAGACGATAGGGGTTTCGCCGGAAGCGATGGTGCCCTGCTTGGCAATGACCGGGACGAAGTTACCGGCCTTGTTCAGGCTGGCGAAGAAGTCCAGGCCCGGCTGAGCGTTGTCGAGGGTGCCGCCGTTGCCGAGGCCGGTCGCGAAGACACCGTTAATGGCCTGGGCGGCGGTGCGGGGGTCACCGGCCAGGGCAATCTGACCTTTGTATTCCGGTTTAACCAGGTCGGCCCATTCTTTGGGCGGGTTCTTCACAGCGTCGGTGTTGACTTCCATTGCCATAACGCCATAGTAGTCGCCGTACCAGTAGCCGTCAGCGTCTTTGGCGCTGTCGGGGATGGAGGCCCAGGTCGAAACCTTGTAGGGCTGGATTAACTTGGCATCTTTAGCCTGGGGACCAAAGGCCAGCCCGACGTCAATCACGTCCGGGGCCTGGGGGCCTTTGTTCTGGGTATTGGCCTTGATAGCTTCGATTTCGTCACCGGAGCCGCCGTCCGGGTTAAGCTCGTTTACCTGCAAGCCGTATTTGGCTTTGAACCCGGCGATCAGGTCGCCGTAGCCGCACCAGTCGTGCGGGAGGGCAATCGTTGTAAGCGAGCCTTCCTGTTTGGCCGCCGCAATCAGGGCGTCCATGTTGGTGGCAGTGCCACTGGCCGCAGCGGTGGTCGCGGCAGCAGTAGTTCCCGCCGCCGTTGTGGTCGCGGCGGTAGTTCCAGCCGCGTTGGTCGCGGCAGTGGTGGTAGCCGCTTGTGTAGTCGCAGCCGCCGCCGCAGCGGTGGTCGCGGCGGGAGCGGTGGTCGCAGTGTTGTCACCACAGGCGGCTAACAGAAGGGTGACAGACAGAACAACAACTAAAGCCAGGCCAGAAGACCGGCTTAGATTAAATTTGGGCACTATATCCTCCTGATATTCTTAAACTTTCCCTTTGTATGCACAGGATACATAATTTTCAGATTAACAAAGACTATTTAATAAATAATTATGGAGTCTTTAAGGGGTTGTAAACATGTAATTAAGAGACCCGTTTTTGAGGTGGGTTTCCCGGCTTTTCGCCATTAAAAATGAGTCCTTCCGAACTTAAATGTTTATAATTGAGCAGAGTAAATATAAAAGAAAGACGGCTTTGACCTTGTCATTCCGTGCCTGGAGGGTGTCCCCGGTCCGTTGGACAATATCACAGTCAAAGACATTGCCAGGTTCCACGTGAGGCAGATTGAAGCCTGATTCCACCCGGAATATGGGAAAGTTTTGGGCTTTACGGTACGCAACGCGCGAGATTCCGTAAGCCTCTGTCCGTTATTGGCAAATCGGCTTTCTAAAAGCGGCTTACGGAATGACAAAAACTAAAAACTTTGTATTTTCCCTGCAAAAAAGACCCCGGCCCTGAAAGTCAGGACCGGGGCTAACGCCGTTTCTTGGCGGTAACTTGCCGCTAAAGAATAAAGATTAGTATCTGGGCCAGCAAAATCTTTACGATGGTCGCTATCGGGTAGACCGTCGCGTAACCCAGGTTTGGCAAATCGTTTTTCGACTGTTCCAGCGAGAAACTCAGCACCGCCGGTTGGGTCTGCATCCCGCCGATAATCCCGGTCAGGACCCCAAACGGAATTTTGAAAACCTTGTAGCCTATAAACAGCCCCAGCAGCACTACCACAAAGGTGATAATCGCGCCGCCGATAAAGAGGTACAGGCCGCTGTCCTGGGTGACCGTGGTGATAAAAGGATAACCGGCCCGCGTGCCGACCCCGGCCAGAAAGAGGATAATCCCCAACTGGCGTAAGGTCAGGTTGGCGTTATAGGGCAGGGTCCAGACCAACGGGCCGCTCCGCCCGATAACCCCGAAGACCAGCGCCACCACCAGCGGTCCGCCCGCGATGCCGAGTTTGATGCTCAGGCCGCCGGGGAAGGGGATGGGTATCAGGCCGATTAACATCCCCAGGATGATACCCAGGCTGAAGGTAAAGATATTGATTTCGGCCAGGTGCTGGTAGGAGTCACCGAAGAAAGAGCTAATCGAGCCCATCCGGGAACGCTGGGTCACCACCCGCACCCGGTCGCCCAGTTGGAGGCGGGTATCGGCGTGAGGAAGAAACTCGTGGTCGCCCCGGCGCACCCGCGTAACCAGGGCTCCCTGCTGCTGGGCCAGGTTTAGCTCTTTGAGGGAATGTCCGATAACGTCCTGGTTGGAGACGAATATCCGGCGGTAGTCGAGTTCGCTCCGGTCGAGTTCCAGCCGGACTTCGCTCAGTTCGCCCATCTCGGCCACGACCCGGGCTATCTCCGGTTCGGTCCCGGTGGCGCTTATCAGGTCGCCCACACATAACTCGCTGCGGCTCTGGGCCAGGGCCGAGCTATTTTCATGCCGGATCCGCCCAAAAATAACGTCCCAGCCGTGGGTCTTCAGCAGGTCCTGGAGCGGTTGGCCGCAAAGTTGAGGGTTGGTAACCAGGATGGTCTGGTTGAGCAGCACCTGCCCGGTCAGGCCCAGTTCCGGGTGTTCTTCCGCTTCTTTGTGGTAGTTAATCTTCCAGATGCGCTGTAACAGGAAAATCGCCAGCATCGTCCCGATGACGCCCATCGGGTAGGCGACCGAATAGCCCACAACCGGCTCGGCTAAAAGCTGGTCGAGGGCTGATTTTGGTAGAGTCGAGTTGTTAGCGGTCACTTTTTCCAGTATGGCCGCCAGGGCCGGGGTGTTGGTCACGCTACCGGCGAACATGCCGGAGGCCATGGTCGGTTTTAGCTGGAAAAGCCCCTGGAAACCGACGGTCATGAGCGCCGCCAGGGCCAGGAGGCCGGCCACCAGGCCGTTATCGCGCCAGCCTTTGTTCTTGAATGCGGCCACAAAACTGGGGCCGCTGCTCAGGCCGATGGTGTATACAAAAAGGACCAACCCAATCTGGTAAACAATCTCCGGTAATTTGAGGTCCGGGCTTAAGGCCCCAATGCCCAGCCCGGCAAACAGAACGGCGGCTATACCCAGCCCCGTTTTACCAATCTTGATTTGCCCGATGGCATATCCCACTGCCGCCACTAAGAAAAGTAAGAGTATTGGGTTTTGCGCCAGTATTGAAATCATTGTTTAGCACCTTACCGTTTATCGGTTGATTTCGCTTCCGCCTCTGCTTTTGCCTGTGAGCCTTCGCCTTAAAGGAAGCGTTCCATATCCTTCTTTTATGGTACCTATTAACTTATCCTTTATTACTTTAAGTTTTCCCAATCAAAGAGGCTGTTAAAAAAGGTTAAAGATTGGTGAAAATTGCCCGGTTTATCGCGGATTGGGGTCCGGTCTGCCCCTGAAAAGCTATCCCGGCAGGGCAAAATTGGCCGGTTTGAATTCAATTTTGAAAAACGGCCAATTTTCACTTAATTTTAACCTTTTTCGACTAAATTGTTTACAGGTATAGGCCATACTTATGGCGGTAAAAGAAATTAGTAATGAGTGAATACCATCAAGTATCAGAAAGGGCAAAAAAGGTATTAAGATGGCTGAAACGACTGCTTTGGAAACACCAGGCGCGGAGGTTATCCCCGGCTATGTAACAAATCAGAAGCTGCGCCGGTGGGTCCAGGAGATGGTGGAATTGTGTAAACCCGACCGGGTCCACTGGTGTGACGGCACCCAGGCCGAGTACGACGCTTTGTGTGAGCAGATGGTTGAGAGCGGCACGCTCATCCGGCTCAACCCTGAGAAAAGACCCAATAGCTTCCTGGCTCGCTCTCACCCCGGCGATGTTGCCCGCGTGGAAGACCGCACTTTTATTTGTAGCCTGAACAAAAATGATGCCGGGCCGACCAATAACTGGGTTAACCCCAAAGAAATGAAGGAAACGTTGACCGGCCTGTTCGACGGCTCAATGCAGGGCCGTACCATGTACGTTATCCCCTTCAGCATGGGCCCGATTGGTTCGCCTATCGCCCATATCGGCATCGAACTTTCCGACTCGCCTTATGTCGCCGCCAATATGCGGATTATGACCCGGATGGGCCGCCAGGTCCTCGATGTCCTCGACAACGAAGACTTTGTACCCTGTCTCCACTCGGTCGGGATGCCGTTGGCTCCCGGCCAGGAAGACACCGCCTGGCCCTGCAACCCCGACCAGAAGTACATCGTCCATTTCCCGGAGGAACGCTCCATCTGGTCCTATGGTAGCGGCTACGGCGGCAACGCCCTGTTAGCCAAGAAATGTTTCGCCCTGAGGATTGCCTCGGTCCTGGCCCGCGATGAAGGCTGGCTGGCCGAACATATGCTCATCCTGGGGGTCGAATCGCCCCAGGGTGAAAAGACTTACGTGGCGGCGGCTTTCCCCAGCGCCTGCGGTAAGACCAATTTCGCAATGCTTATTCCGCCCAAAGAATTCGAAGGCTGGAAAATCAGCACTATCGGTGACGACATTGCCTGGGTTAAACCGGCTAAAGACGGCAAACTTTACGCCATTAACCCTGAAGCCGGTATGTTCGGGGTCGCGCCGGGTACTTCTTACCAGTCCAACCCGAACGCCATGGAAACGGTCAAGAGCAACGCTATTTTTACAAACGTGGCCCTGACCGATGACGGCGACGTCTGGTGGGAAGGCATGACCGATAAAGCCCCCGACCACCTGATTGACTGGACCGGACAGGACTGGACGCCCGACTGCGGTCGCAAGGCGGCTCACGCGAACGCCCGGTTTACCGCCCCGATTAGCCAGTGTCCTTCGATTGACCCCGAATACGATAACCCGAAGGGTGTACCGATTTCGGCCTTTATCTTCGGCGGGCGGCGCAGCACCGTGGTGCCGCTGGTCTACCAGGCTTTCAACTGGAACTATGGGGTTTACGCCGCCGCGACGCTCGGCTCGGAAATGACCGCCGCCGCCGCCGGTAAAATCGGGGAAGTCCGGCGCGACCCCTTCGCAATGTTGCCTTTCTGCGGCTACCATATGAGCGACTACTTCAACCACTGGCTCCAGTTTGGCCGCTCTATCCCGAACCCACCGCGTATCTTTATCGTGAATTGGTTCCGCAAGGACGAGCAGGGCAAATTCCTCTGGCCCGGCTTTGGCGAGAACATGCGCATCCTGAAGTGGATTGTCGAACGTTCTCACGGCCAGGCCACCAGTATCGAAAGTCCGCTCGGCTGGGTGCCGCGTTACCAGGACCTTGACTGGCGCGGTCTGGAAGATTTCGACCAGGTCAAGTTTGACGAAGTGATGCACGTTGACCGCGACGCCTGGAAACAGGAAATCCTCTCCCAGGAAGAACTCTTTATCAAGCTGTACGACCGCTTGCCCAAAGAGTTGCTTTACATCAAAGAGCTGACCCTCTCCGCCCTGTGGCGCTCTCCCGAACGGTGGGATGTGCCTCACGACGACCAGGGCCGGGAGTTATAGGCTAAAGTAAAATTAACAGGACGGGGCTATGTTTCCAACCTCAGGAGGCATGGCCCCGCCTTGTTTTCACCCGGTTTACCTCGCCCTCAGATACGAATAAGTAATCCTGTTACCTGATTTTAACCCATATAAACCTTGAAATTCAGCTTAGTGCCCTACTTTTAAGATAGATGATTTAGCACCACCAGTGGTAACACCAGTTGCTGCAACTGGTGGCAGCAACCCGTTGCATCACCTGTGGGTGCAGCCAGTTGCGTTACCAAGTAGGGCACTAATGACGCCGTGAAGCGTAAAGTCGGAAAGGTAGAATACCGCTATGAACAAGATAACCAGTGCGCCTGTCAAAGAACATCTTCCTGGTTTCGAAAGGTTTCACAGGCCGAATCCTATTCACACCATTTTACTGGCTACGGATGGCACCTCCTCCGGTGAAAGTGCTCTGCAAAATTGCATCAATCTTCTGCGAGGTTCTTCCGGTAAGCTGGTTATTACCTACTTCGCCGACCCGAAAGATATTGCCGTTAACGAGGGCGTGGCCTGCGAAAGCGATGATGCCTGGCGTTCTCACGGCGAAAAAGTCCTGAACGCAATGGCGGCTAAAGCCAGGGCCAGTGGAATTACCGATGTTACAACCCGGCTGGAAAAATACCAGGGTGAGGAAAGCCTCAATCAGATTGCCGAAACGGTCGAAGCGAATATGATTATGCTAAGCTCCCACTTCTTCCAGGCCGATTCAGCGGCTAACTAACTAAATAAAGACCAGGGTGAGCGTCTTACGGCTCGCGGCTCACCTTTCTTTATCAGGCCTTTCGCTTGAAACACTCCCTTTGAAGGGTTTAGCGCCTTTAGCCTGGCTTTCCAGGCTAAAAGCGAAAGTCGTGCTTATAAAAGTAATTGTTTCAGGCAAAAAGCAACGCGACGACTACCGTCGGGAGTTGGGCCGTAAAAGGCCAGGTTATAAAAATTAAATCCTGGGGTTTCCAAGCAGGAGACCCCACCTAATCAAGTCGCTTAGGATACCGATATGCTTGACTTAAATCAAAATCAAAATGAAAAAATGCGAACCAGTAATGACCTTTCATCTATGCCAGGGCTGGCTTTCCTGAACTACCTGGGCGATGGGGTCATGGTGCTGGATAACAGCCGGAAAATCTTGATGGTGAACCCGGCGCTCGAAAATTTGCTGGGCTGGAAAGCTTCCGAACTGGTCGGGCAGTATTGTTTCTCTTACCTGTGTTGCCAGCATCCCGCCACCGGGACTTATCTTTGCCAGAATCTTTGTCCCCTCACCACTGTAAAAGCCGGTTCAAAGCACGACCAGTCGGTTTTTTACCAGGATTTAATGGTGCTGACTAAGGGCGGGCACCGGATTGAAGTGAGCGCCAGTTTTGCGCCCCTGGGAGTGCCGCTCCTGGCTTCACAGGGTAACAACCCGAATTCATTAAACGAATCCCCGGCTTTCTCCGGTTACAATGGCGACACCTATGATGTAGCTTTCCCGGAATACAGTATTGTGCTGCTGCGCGATATTACCGAGGTAAAACGGCAGGAGCGCATCAAGACCGAGTTTATCGCGGCGGCTTCCCACCAGCTACGCACCCCCCTTTCGAGCATCAAAACTTCGATTGGTCTCTTGCAGGAACACGCCGCCAGCGAACTGAACAAACCGTTGAAAAGCCTCTTGAACAATATCCAGTCGAGCTCGGCCCGGATGGAGCGGATTGTGAACGACTTAATCGAACTGGTAAACCTGCAAAGCGGGCGGGTCCAGATGGTCCGGCATACCTTTGAGGCCCGCGACCTGGTCGGTTGGGCCGTCGAGAATTGCCGCGAGCGTCTCCAGTCCAAGGACCAGGTCTTGAAGTGGATCTTCCCGGACGAAGCGCTGTATGTCTACGCCGATTTTAGCCGGATGGGCGAGGTTCTAAGCCATCTTATCACCAACGCCAGCAAATTTAGCGCCCGTGGCAAGATGATAAATATCGAGCTAAGTTCCCGGACCGGCGATAAGGGAGTGCAAAAAGAAGTGGTGTTTTGCGTCCGGGATGACGGCATCGGTATCGCCGAAGCCGAGCGCGGTCTGATTTTCGAAAAGTTCTACCAGAGCCAGATTACCGAAAATACCGCCGAACAGGGCGCGGGGCTGGGCCTACCCCTGGCTAAGACCCTGGTCGAGCTTAACGGCGGGCGGTTGTGGTTCAACAGCGAAGCCGGAAAAGGGAGTAGTTTCTACTTCAGCCTGCCCCTGACCCATCCTTATCAAATAAACCTTAGTGAGGGGTTTTAATCTTTAAATTATTCCTTTCTTTCTTTTTTCTTCCCGGTCAGGAGACCGGTTGGCCTTCAAAACCAACCGGTCTCCTTTTTATTTCAAATACAAAATCGGTCTCATTTATCAAATATTTCCGCTTTTAAACCTTCTTAGAAAAATTTACCAGATTTTCACCTTGTTAAACCTTCCTCTTTATATCCCGCCCTTACAATGCAAATGTAAACAAAAACAACTACCGAGCAGTTACCAAAACCAAAAAGCAAATTAAACTAAGGCTTTGGCACGATAAGGATAGTAGTAGTGGAAAAAGGATAAGGATAAGGAAGGTTTCTTCTTATGAGCAACACAAAAACACGCGGCCTGGTCGCTGACCCGCCGATTAGCAAGTTCCTCTTTAACAGCACCAAATCGGCTCCCATCTGGTTAGCACTGCGGGTCTGGATCGGCCTGGACTGGTTCTACGCCGGCTTCGAGAAAGCGACCGGGACCGGCTGGCTCGACGGCGGCAAATCGCTTTTGGGCTTCTGGAAAGGCGCGGCGGCCCTGCCCGCCACCGGCAAAGCCCCTATTACCTACACCTGGTATCGCGACTTTCTTAACGGCTTGATTGATAGCCAGAGCTATAGCTGGTTCTCCTGGTTAATCGTTTTTGGTGAAATGGCCGTCGGGTTGGGCTTAATCTTCGGATGCTTGACCGCAATCGCCGCTTTCTTCGGCACATTGATGAACTTCAGCTTTATGCTGGCGGGTTCGTCTTCGAGCAACCCGATGCTGTTCGCCCTGACCGTCTTCATCATCCTGGCCTGGAAGAACGCCGGTTGGTGGGGTCTGGACCGCTACGTACTGCCCGCGATTGGCACTCCCTGGAATAGAGGTTACCTGTTTAGCGGTAAAGAGACTGACACAAGCACTCCGCGTGACACCCAACCGCCAAAGAATGTGCCGGTGGCTCATTAACCCTCAGGCAAGCTAAATCAAAGTGGGAGCCCTCAAGGTGGGGGCTCCCCGGACAACCAGGCAATTGTTCGAAAAGTAAAGTAAACACAGCTTATTAAGAAAAGCAAAAGCAGGCCGAGAGAGCCAGGCAAGGAAAGAAAGAGCAAGACGATGAAAGAGTACACGGAAAGCAAGAGTTTAAGTCTGAGTCAGATAGTCCTGGGAGCGGTTGGCATAGTGGGTGGTATCTGGATGATAGCAGCGCCGTTCGTCCTCAACTACAGTGGTATCAAGGTACTGGACGCGGCCACCAAGAAGCAAGTTTCGGCGGACCTTGGAGCAGTTACAGCGAGTGACATTGTGGTAGGGGTCCTGCTAATCCTGGTCGGTATCGCGGCCCTTTTGGTAACGAACAGCAAAGTCCTCTACCAGTTGCAGCGGGTAGCGGTAATCGGGGCCATCGTAATCGGGATTTACCTGATGGCAGCGCCCTACATCTTCGACCTGTTGAAGATAGCGGAGTACCTTGGCATTGACAAACCGAACACCAACGACCAGTTGATGGGTATCCTGTCGGTAATCGCTGGCGGGTTTGCCTACCAGCAGAAGTTCGGGCAGGTGGTCGAGGTTGATGGTGCCGGGGAAGCTTTACCGGCAGCCAGCTAGACTAAACACCTTGCAAAGCTAGAACAATAACCCAGGAAGAGGAGAGAGAGCCAGGCGAAAGCCTGGTTCTCTTTTTATTTTCAGGACTTTATTTTCTTTCCCTGTTTTCACCGGATTTTTACCCATTGCAATCTACTTTTCAACCTTTAATTCCTACAATGAAAACGAAAATGTCAGCTTGTTCCCGCCTGACTTACCACCTGTGTAATAACCATCAAATGGCACCAAAAGGGTAAGTGACGAGCGACAGGCGATTACGGCTGCTGGGTGAATTCAAGAGGAGATGAATTAATAAATGGATGCCTTAGACCTGGCACGGTGGCAGTTTGGCATCACCACCGTCTACCACTTTTTCTTTGTACCGCTTACTTTGGGCCTCTCCCTGTTGGTTGCCGTCATGGAGACCCTGTATGTCCGCACCGACAACCCGGTTTACAAACGGATGACCCAGTTCTGGGGGCGCCTCTTTCTTATCAACTTCGCGATGGGTGTTGCAACCGGTATCGTGCAGGAATTCCAGTTCGGGATGAACTGGTCGGAATATTCCCGCTTTGTCGGTGATATTTTTGGCGCGCCTCTCGCTATCGAAGCGCTGTTGGCCTTCTTTTTAGAGTCAACCTTCCTGGGCATCTGGATTTTCGGCTGGGAGAAGCTCGGCAAACGGCTTCACTGCGTGGTGATGTGGCTGGTGGTGCTGGGCTCGAACATCTCAGCCTTCTGGATCCTGGTTGCCAACTCCTTTATGCAGGAGCCGGGCGGTTTTGTTATCCGCAATGGGCGGGCCGAAATGACCGATTTCTCGGCCCTGCTGACCAACCCTAACCTGTGGGTGCAGTTCCCGCACGTGATTATGGGTGGGCTTGCCACCGCCGCCTTCTTTATCCTGGGCATCAGCGCCTTTAACCTGCTCCGCAAGAAAGACGACGCGAGCCGGGATTTCTACCTCAAATCGGCCCAGATTGGCCTGATTGCCGGGATAATTGGCAGCGTGCTGGTAGCGATGACCGGGCACACCCAGGCCCAGCATATGGTAGCGACCCAGCCGATGAAAATGGCCGCCGCCGAAGCGCTCTGGAACAACGAAGACCCCGCTTCCTTCTCGATATTTACCATCGGTAACGAAAAGAACCGGGACGACGTTTTCGCTATCAGAATCCCCGACCTGCTAAGCGTCCTTTCGTATAACCAGTTTGGCGGGCAGGTCAAAGGCATCAACGATTTGCAAGCAGAGTATGTCGCCAAGTATGGCCCCGGCGATTATGTCCCGCCGGTCTGGATAACCTACTGGAGCTTTAGAGGAATGGTCGGCGCGGGCGTCCTGATGATTGTCCTGGCCCTGTACGGTCTGTTCCTGCTGTGGAAAGGCAAGCTGGCGGACCGGCGCAGATACCTGATATTGCTGCCGTTTGCCATCGCCCTGCCCTATATCGCCAACACGGCGGGCTGGATTATGACCGAGATTGGCCGGCAGCCCTGGGTTGTCCAGGGTCTGATGAAGACCGAGGCCGGGGTTTCGACCACTGTCGGGACCGGGGCCGTCCTTATCTCGCTGATAGTCTTCACCCTGCTTTACGGGGTCCTGGCGGTCGCGGACGTGGTCTTGATGCTGAAATTTAGCAAGGTTCCGACCGAACCCACGCTGGCGGGTGGCGAGGACGACGCCAAGCTGCTTGTCAGCGCCTATTAATCAGGTAAGGAGGAGATTTTAAAAAATTATGGACCTGAATACACTCTGGTTTATCCTGATAGCCGTCCTCTTTACCGGGTTTTTCTTCCTGGAAGGGTTCGACTACGGCGTGGGGGTGCTGATGCCCTTCCTGGGCAAGAACGACGCCGAAAGACGGGCGGTCATCAGCACTATCGGCCCTTTCTGGGACGGTAACGAAGTCTGGTTGCTGACGGCAGGGGGCGCGATTTTCGCGGCTTTCCCCAACTGGTACGCGACCATGTTCAGCGGTTTTTACCTGGCGCTGCTGCTGGTGCTGGTCGGGCTGATTATACGGGCCGTCGGGTTCGAGTTCCGCAACCGGGACGAGCGCGAAGGCTGGCGCAAGACCTGGGACTGGGCTATCTTTGCGGGCAGCCTTTTACCGGCCTTCCTGTGGGGCGTCGCTATCGCCAACCTGATGGAGGGCGTGCCGATTGACGCCAAGATGAATTATGTCGGCGGGTTCTGGAACCTGCTCAATCCCTACGCTTTGCTCGGCGGCGTCACCTTCCTGGCCCTGTTCGTCCTGCACGGCGCGATTTTCCTCAGCCTCAAGACCGAGAATGAATTGCAGGAGCGGGCTTTCAAAATCGCGGGCCGAGTCTGGGGACCGACCGTTCTACTGGTGCTGGCCTTCGTGGTCTTCGGTTACATGGCGACCGACATTTTTGGGCGGTTGGGCGTCAACCCCGGCGTGGCCCCGGTCGGCGCGGCGGCGGCGCTCCTGGCTTCGGGCTGGTTCATCCGGGCGCGGCGGAGCGGTTGGGCCTTTACTATGACCGGCCTGACGATAGCCCTGGCTACTGTAACCATCTTTTCGGGCCTGTTCCCGCGCGTGATGATTTCAAGCCTCAACCCGGATTATAGCCTGACGGTTTACAACGCTTCTTCGAGCCAGTACACCCTCGGCGTAATGAGTTGGGTCGCGATAACGTTCGTGCCGGTGGTGCTGGGGTACCAGGCCTGGAACTACTGGGTTTTCCGCAAACGGGTCTCGGTCCACCATTCGGGCGGGCATATTTAAGGCAGTGTTTAGTGTTTAGTTTTGGATACACCCGTAGGTAGGATTTGCGGGTGTTTCCGGTTCGGTGGACCATTGCACGGTTGGCGGCTATCCTGTAATTGGATAGCCGCTTTTCCTTTTAAAGTTAACTTTTACGTTTGAGAAAACTTACCCATTATGGGTAATGCCTCCAAATTGTCATTCTGAACGCAGTGAAGAATCTCCGGCCCGTTGGGCTATGTCCCGGACGTTCGCCCACGGCGTGGAGATGCTGCGGTCCCTCGCGCCCGAAGGGTTCCCTGGGGGCAGCGCCGTTGGTGTATATCACCCAACCTGACTTGAGGCTGAGAGGGCGGCAGGATTAAGGTAATTGTCCGACCGTGCTATTGTCCACCGGACCGGAGATTTTTCGGCTGCGGCCTCAGAATGACAGGTTACTGACCGTACTTTATAAGTGCAGACTTTCCTTATGTCAAAACTTGCCTGAGAAACTACCCGGCATTCCTGGTACTGCGGGTTAAGATTCCGCTTTTCTTTTTACCCCGACCCGACCCGGTCGTTTACCCCTTTTTACCTGATTATTACCTCTATAAACGGCCTAATTTACCAGTCCCCTTTATCCTTTAATTGAGAACCCGTTAAAACCATGCTTTTTAAACATAAAGGGTTTTGCCATTAATTTCTATATAAAAAGAAAAGAAGGGGTAGGCCAATTAATGTCAAGGTCAATTAATCTGCTTGTGGATAAACCGGCGACCACGGACGGCGAGGACCGCCCGCCGGAAAGCTTTGCTACTATTGACGGTAACGAAGCCGCTGCTCAGATAGCTTATAAGTTGAGTGAAGTAATCGCTATTTACCCGATTACCCCTTCGACTGCAATGGGCGAATCCGCGGATGCCTGGGCCGCCGCCCACCAGCCGAACCTGTGGGGCACCGTCCCCCAGGTGGTCGAGATGCAGTCGGAAGGCGGGGCCGCCGGGGCCATTCACGGCGCACTCCAGACCGGCTCCCTCACCACCACCTTTACGGCGTCGCAGGGCTTGCTTTTGATGATACCGAATATGTACAAGATTGCCGGGGAACTGACCCCGACCGTCTTCCACGTCGCGGCTCGCTCGCTGGCGGCCCAGGGCCTTTCTATCTTTGGCGATCATTCCGACGTCATGGCCGTCCGCTCGACCGGCTACGCCCTGCTGGCCTCGAACTCGGTCCAGGAAGTGCAGGACCTGGCCCTTATCGCCCACGCCTCCACCCTGAAAGCCCGTCTGCCGTTCCTGCACTTCTTTGACGGCTTCCGCACTTCCCACGAAATAAGCAAAATCGAAACATTGGATGAAGCCGTTATCCGGGCCATGATTGACCCCGAACTGGTCCGGCAGCACCGCCAGCGCGCCCTGTCGCCCGAACACCCCTTTATCCGGGGTACGGCCCAGAACCCGGATGTTTACTTCCAGGCCCGCGAAACGGTCAACCCCTTCTACGCCGCCTGCCCCGGAATCGTCCAGGAAACCATGGACAAGTTTGCCGCCCTGACAGGCCGCCACTATCACCTGTTCGACTATAGCGGGGCCCCGGACGCCGAGCGGGTCATTATCATAATGGGTTCCGGCGCGGAAACCGCCGAACAGACCGCCCTCTACCTGGCCGCCCAGGGTGAAAAGGTCGGTGTCCTCAAAGTCCGGCTCTACCGGCCCTTCTCGCAAGAGCATTTTCTCAAAGCCCTGCCTTCGACCGTCAAAGCCGTCGCCATTCTCGACCGGACCAAAGAACCGGGCTCGCAGGGCGAACCGCTCTACCAGGACGTGCTTATCGCCCTGCAAGAGTTGAACCTGACCACTTCGCCGCATAGCAATCACATCAAGGCTATCGGCGGGCGTTACGGTCTTTCCTCCAAAGAGTTTACCCCCGGCATGGTCAAGGCTATCTTTGACGAGCTATTAAAGCCGCAGCCCAAGAACCATTTCACGGTTGGTATTACCGATGATGTGAGCTTTACCAGCCTGGAATACCGGCGCGATTTCTCGATTGAAAGCCCCGAAACCATTCGCTGTATGTTCTGGGGCCTTGGCTCGGACGGTACGGTCGGCGCGAACAAGAACGCCATCAAGATTATCGGCGAGGAAACCTCTAACTACGCCCAGGGCTATTTCGTCTACGACTCCAAGAAGTCCGGCTCGATGACCACGTCGCACCTGCGGTTTGGCCCGGAGCCGATTCACGCTCCCTACCTGATCGAGCAGGCCGATTTTATCGCCTGCCACAATTTTAACTTCCTGGACCGGATTGACGTGCTAAAAGCGGCGATGCCGGGCGGGATTTTCCTGCTCAACAGCAGCTATGGCCCGGAAGAGGTCTGGGATAAATTGCCGCACGAAATCCAGGAAACCATCATAAACAAGGGGTTGCGGTTCTACGTCATTGACGCGACCCGCGTGGCCGAGGAAAACGGCATGCGCAACCGTATCAACACGGTTATGCAGACCTGCTTCTTTGCGATTAGCCGGGTGCTGCCGCGCGACCAGGCCATCCTCAAAATCAAGGAAAGTATCAAGAAGACCTATTCCAAGCGCGGTGACGTGGTCGTGCAGAATAACTACCGGGCCGTGGACGAAACCCTTTCCCATCTTTATGAGGTGACCGTCCCGACCGAGGCGACCAGCCTTATCTACCGGTTGCCCGCCGTGTCCGGCCAGGCTCCCGAATTTGTGCGGAACGTCCTCGGCCCGATGATGGTCGGCGGAGGTGACGATTTGCCGGTGAGCGCCCTCCCCTGTGACGGTACCTATCCCTCTGGCACGACCCGCTGGGAGAAACGCAATATCGGGCTGGAAATCCCGGCCTGGGATAAAGACCTGTGTATCCAGTGCGGTAAATGCGTGATGGTCTGCCCGCACGCGGTTATTCGCCACAAGGTTTACGACCCGGCCTTCCTGGAAAATGCTCCCGCTACCTTCCTCTCCACGGAAGCCCGCTTCAAAGAATTTCCGGGGATGCAGTATACCTTGCAAGTGTCGCCGGAAGACTGCACCAGTTGCAAACTTTGTTTCGAAGCCTGCCCGGTCAAGGATAAACGCCAGGCCAACCGCAAGGCTATAAATATGGTGCCCCAACTCCCCATTCGGGAGCAGGAAAAGGCCAACTGGGACTTCTTCGAGGCTTTGCCGGAAATCGACCGGACCCTGGTCAACCCGTCCAGCATCAAAAACTCGCAGTTGCTCCAACCGCTCTTTGAGTTCTCCCTGGCCTGCTCCGGCTGCGGTGAAACCCCTTATATCAAGCTGGTAACCCAGTTGTTCGGGGACCGGGCGGTGGTTGCCAACGCGACCGGCTGTTCCTCCATCTATGGCGGGAACCTGCCCACGACCCCCTGGACCATGAACAAGGAAGGGCGCGGCCCGGCCTGGTCCAACTCGCTCTTTGAGGATAACGCCGAGTTTGGCCTCGGAATGCGCGTCAGCCTGGATAAACAGCGCGACTACGCCAGGGAACTTTTGCCCCACTTTAGCGAGCTGCTTGGCGAAGGGCTGGTTACGGAGCTACTTGAAGGCGACCAATCGACCGAAGGCGGTATCCGCCAGCAGCGCGAACGGGTGACCCTCTTGAAGCAAAAACTGGCCGGTCAGACCGACCCCCAGGCCCACGACCTCTACAGCCTGGCTGATGCCCTGGTTAAAAAGAGCGTCTGGATTATCGGCGGGGACGGCTGGGCCTACGATATTGGTTATGGCGGCCTCGACCACGTCCTTGCTTCGGGCCGGAACGTGAACGTGCTGGTGCTGGATACGGAGGTTTACTCCAATACCGGCGGCCAGGCGTCCAAGGCCACCCCGCTCGGCGCGGTCGCCAAGTTCGCGGCCAGTGGCAAGGGTATGGCGAAAAAAGACCTGGGCTTACTGGCGATGTCTTACGGCGATATTTACGTCGCCCGGATTGCGATGGGCGCGAACGACCAGCAGACCCTGCATGCGATGCTGGAAGCCGAAGCTTATGACGGTCCGTCCCTGATTATCGCTTACTCGCATTGTATCGCGCACGGTATCGAAATGAGCAAAGGTTTGACCCAGCAAAAACTGGCTGTCCAGTCGGGCGAATGGTTGCTCTATCGCTACAACCCGGCTCTCAAGGAAAAAGGGCAGAACCCGCTCACGCTTGACGCAAAAGAGCCGTCTATCCCGGTCGAGCAATATACCGCGAACGAAACCCGCTTTACGATGCTCCGCCGCAGCGACGAAGCCAGGGCCGACGAATTGTTGCACGAAGCCCAGCGTGAGGTCAAAGAACGCTGGACGATGTACCGCCACCTGGCCGCGTCACCCGAAGTAACGGGCAACTGAAGTTTTTAGAAAATTCCCGGCTGCTCGGAATGGAGCAGCCGGGGGTTCAAGGAGGAATCGTATGCCGGACCTGACAACAAATTATCTGGGCTTAAAGCTTAAAAACCCCCTGGTGGTTTCAGCTTCCCCGCTCTCCAAACGGCTTGACACCGTCCAGCGGCTGGAAAACGCCGGGGCCGCCGCTATCGTGATGTATTCGCTGTTCGAGGAGCAGGTTACCTTTGAAACCCACCAGCTCGACCATTACCTCGAACACAGCGCCAACCGCCATGCCGAGGCGCTCAGCTACTTCCCAAACATGACTTTTTATAACCTGGGCGCGGAAGGCTATCTCAATCACCTCGAAAAGGTTAAAAAATCGGTCAATATCCCGGTTATCGGGAGTCTGAACGGGGTCACTTCCGGCGGTTGGGTCGAGTACGCCAACAAAATCGAGGCGGCGGGGGCGGACGCCCTGGAACTCAACCTCTATTATCTGCCGACCGACCTGCATATGAACAGCCAGACCCTGGAAGAAAATTACGTGGAACTGGTCTACGAGGTCCGGTCGCGCATTCATATTCCGCTGGCGGTCAAGCTCAGCCCCTACTTTACAGCGCTGCCCTACATGGCTCGCCGTTTTAGCGAGGCCGGGGCGAACGGGTTGGTTTTGTTCAACCGCTTCTACCAGCCCGATTTTGACCTGGAAGACCTGGCGGTCGTACCCAACCTGGAATTAAGTACACCTTACGATTTACGGCTGCCCCTGCGCTGGATTGCCATTTTGTATGGCCGGGTGCTGACCGATTTCGCCCTGACCGGTGGGGTCCATACCGCCCAGGATATAGTCAAAGGAATCATGGCCGGGGCCAATGTGACCATGGTTGCCTCGGAACTGCTGGCAAACGGGGTCAAACGGGTTTCGACCCTGCTATCGAACCTGGAACAGTGGATGGTGGCTTACGAATATCAATCCATTTCGCAAATGAAGGGCAGCATGAGCCAGCTTCATTGCGCCGAACCGGCGGCTTTCGAGCGCGCCAACTACATGCGGGCACTCAATACCTTCGACCACCAGGTTTTCTAGGCCGGGTGGTTCCTGCCGCGAACCCGGAATGTCGGCCAGGTTCGCGGTCCGCACTCATAAAGAATCTTGAAAGGAGTAGACAACGATGTCTGACAGAAAAATTGTAGTGCCGTTGGACGGCTCGGCCCTGGCCGAACAGGCTTTACCCTACGGGGTGGCCCTGGCCCGGCGCGAAGAGCTAAATTTGCTTTTACTTAGAGTCGAACCGGAAAGCGAAGCCACCTCTAAAACTATAGGTTCGATTACCCAGGGGGAAGCCCTTAATTATCTCGAACTGGTCCGCAAAGAAATTTCCCAGGACGGTTTGCCCAACCGGTTACCTTTCGACCGGATTGAAACCCAGGTGATTGGCGGTCGCTCGGCGCACGAACTGGGCGCGATTCTCAATGGATTGGAGGTGTCCCAGGTAGTTATGACCACCCACGGGCGGACCGGCCTCTCCCGCTTCTTCCTGGGAAGCATCGCCAGGGAAGCGGTCGAGCAACTTCAGGCGCCGGTCATCCTGATTCGCCCCCGCGCGCTGGAAGTTTCGGCCCTGCCGATGGAGTTGATGTACCAGAAGACCGGTCTGCCGAAACCGGACGAAAAAATCACTGCGAAAATCGCGGTCGCTCTCGACGGTACCCCCGAAGCCGAGGTTATTCTGCAACCGGCCCTCGAATTGAGTAAGGTCCTGGGTTTTGGCCTGGTCCTGCTGAAAGTGGTACCCGATTACAACCCGCTTACCGATGGGGTGAATTACAGCATGGTCGAGGAAATCAACCGGCGCAAGGTCGAAACCTGGCATTACCTGGAAGACGTCAAAAACCGGCTGGGCGCCCCGACAGTTGACATAACCTTAAAAGTCCTTATCGGACAACAACCGGCCCACGCCATCCTGGAATATGCCGTTTCGGACGAGGGCAAAATAGCGATGCTGGCGATGGCAAGCCACACTCGCAACCGGTTGAGCCGGTTGGTGCAGGGTAGCATTGCCGAACGGGTAATGGAAGAATCGCACCTGCCGGTTTTAATGGTACATCGTAATTAAAAGGAGGCCCCTATGAGCAACCCAACAGATGAAAAAGTGTTAGTGGCAGTTGCCAGCAAGCACGGTAGCACCTTTGAAATTGCCCAGGCTCTGGCCGCTGCAATCCGCGAGGGCGGATTCAAGGTAGACTTGCGGGAATTGCAAAAGGACGAGGAAGTGGACGACCTCGATTGTTACCGGGCGGTTATACTGGGTAGCGCCATTTACGCCGGAAACTGGTTGCCGGAGGCCAAAATTTTTGTCGAGCAGCACCGGGTCGCGCTTTCCGAAATGCCGCTCTGGTTCTTCAGTTGTGGCCCGTTGGGTGAAGATGAAGTCAAACCCAAACATAATCCCGCCGAGCTAAAAACAGGGGCGGGCGACCTTCCAATTCTTGACCACCAGATTTTCCTGGGCAAACTCGACCCGTCCAGCCTGACTTTTGGCGAACGCCTGGTGGTTAAAATGGTGAAAGCGCCGAGTGGCGACTTCCGCGAATGGGAGAAGGTTCGCGAATGGGGCCGCGCAATCGCCGGGAAATTGAGGAGCGGCCTGGTCGAAGCCTGAAACCAGTAGTCAGAAGTCAGAAGTCAGAGGGCAGAGGGCAGAAGGCAGAGGTCAATGTTTAGTGGATGCCGTTCCGAGTACAGCGACACCCGAAGCGCATGTACTGGGGATTGTTATTGGCTTTCCTGTAATTCTGGTTCAATACTTAAGCAATTTGCTGTAATTTAACCAGGCCGTTTCCCGAAATAGCAAAAACCAGCCGAGCAAAACGCCCGGCTGGTTTTGTTTATTTATAGAATTAGCGGACGCCGAGGATAAGCTCGATGGTGAGTTGGTCGAGCTTCTCGTACTTGTAGCCCCGGCTCGCCAGCTTGTCCACGTCGAAGGTCGTCCCGCTCAACTTCGCCGCCTTCTCAGGGCTGTACTTCCCTCCCAAAAGACCGCCATAGGTCTGGTCCCCGCCGTTTATCTCAGCCAACAGCCCCTGGATTTCCGCGTCTGCCGCGAACCGCTTCGCCTTCTCCTTGAACATGTTGTAGGTCCGCATACAACCTAAAGCGAAGTCCCACACCCCTTCTTCATCTTCCGTCCGGTAGGCGTGCGCATCGAAAGCGCGTGGGCCGGTGTAGCCTTTTTCTTCCAGCAGTCTGACCAGGAAGAAAGTGTTTTTGAGGCTCTCGCTGCCAAAGCGCAGGTCCTGGTCGTAACGCGGCCCCTTCTGGTCGTTGAGGTCGATGTGGAACAGCTTGCCTGCTTCGAGGGCCTGGGCTACCCCCTGGTAGAAGTTCAACCCGGCCATATTCTCGTGGGCTACCTCAGGGTTAACACCCACCATTTCGGGATTGTCGAGGGTGGCGATAAAGGCCATCATATGCCCCACGGTGGGAAGATAGGTGTCGGAGCGAGGTTCGTTCGGTTTCGGTTCGAGGGCAAAGCGTAGGTTGTAGCCCTGGTCTTTGACATACTCGCACAGGAAGTTGATCGCTTCCCGCATCCGCTTGACCGACTCGGTCGGGTCCTTGCTTGCTTCGGCATCGACCCCTTCGCGACCACCCCAGAAGACATAGGTCTCGGCACCGAGTTCGACACCGAGGTCGATAGCGCGCATGGTCTTCTGGAGAGCGAAAGCGCGGACACCAGGGTCAACGGCGGTAAAGGCCCCATCCTTGAAGACGGGGTGGAAGAACAGATTGGTAGTCGCCATTGGCACGACCATACCGTAGTCGTTGAGGGCCTGTTTGAAATCTTTGACAATCCGGTCGCGTTCGGCGGGAGTGGCATCGAAAGGCACGAGGTCGTTATCGTGGAAGTTGAGGCCGTAGGCTCCTAACTCGGAAAGTTTCTTGACCTGGGCGAGAGGGTCGAGGACGGGGCGGACGAAATCGCCGAAGGGGTCGCGTCCTCTATTGCCGACGGTCCAGAGGCCGAAGGAAAACTTGTCGGCTTTGGTAGGTTTGTAGAGGTCGCTGGTGACCTCGTTGGTCTGCGGTTTATTCAATAAATCGGTCATTTCTAAGTCTCCTTTGTATTAGATTTCACCGGATTAAATTTCTTAATTAGTTCAGCCTGGGCTGCGAGCCAGGGCGGTCCGGCCTGGTCTGCGAGGCGCGCCGTCCGGCTATTTCCTGGCCTGGGCGGGCGCGCAGCAGGTTTCACCGACTATCAACCTGGTGGGCAATTCGATTTTCTCCGGTTGCTGGTCGGGGTTGTTTATCAGGTCCAGTAGCATGGTGGTAGCGACCCGGCCCATCTGTTCCAGGGGTTGCCGCACCGTCGTCAGGCGCGGATGGACATTGGCCGCCATCGGTATATCGTCAAACCCGATGATAGACATATCTTTTGGAATCGAGAGGCCCTGTTCGCGCACGGCCTCCATCACCCCGAAGGCCATCATGTCGTTCGAGGCGAAAATCGCGGTCGGGCGGTCGGGCAGGTTCAGCAAATCTACCCCGCCCTTGTAGCCGGTCGGCTGGTAGAAATCGCCCTCCCGGATGAGGTTGGGGTCGAGAGGTAAGCCGTGGTCGTGCAGGGCCGCCTTGTAACCATCCAGGCGGCGGACCGCGCAGCCCAGTTCGGGCGTCCCGGTGATAAAACCAATCCGCTTGTGGCCGAGACCAATCAGGTAGCTGGTCGCGTCATAGCCCCCCTGCCAGTTGCTGGCGCCGACCGACGGCCCCAGTTCGTCAATCCCCTGGTGGTCTACCAGGACATAGGGGAATTTGCGCCGCCGGAGCGTTTCGAGATAGGCTTCGGCGTTGCGCGGTAGAATCAAAAGCAGGCCGTCGGCGGTGCCCTGGGTGAGGGTCTGGACAAACAGCGATTCTTTGACTTTGCGGCGGTGAGTCGTGAAAAGCATCAGGTTATATTGGGCTTTCGCCAGTTCATCGTCCATACCCCTGATGATTTCCCCGGTGTAGCCGGTGCCGAGGTCCTGCACCAGGAGGCCGACCACGTAGGAGCGCCCCCCGGCCAGGCTGCGGGCCTGGGTGTTCGCGACATAACCAAGCTGGGTCATCGCCCGCAGGACCCTTTCGCGGGCATCGGGATTGACGTTGCCCTTGTTATTTATGACCCTGGAAACGGTGGCGTAGGAAACCCCGGCCTCTTTACCGATGTCTATAATTGTAATGCGGTCAGTACTCTGACCCCGGTTATTCGCCCTCATAAAAACCCTTGTTTGTCTGGTGTCTTGAAAGTTGTCGAGCAAGCGTTTTCACAACCCGCTCCTCTATAAAATCACAATAACCGACCCCTGTCAAGCCAACGCAGCCGTTCGGGCGGATTTTGAATGAACAAATCCGGTTGACTTTGGCTCTTTTTCGCGTTAAAGATCCGTAGAGCCTTAACCCGGTCTAAAAACGGGCCATTTTTCCCGGCAAAGATAGGGCCTCAGGGCGGAAAAACAGGTTCTTGAACACTCGATGAACAATTGTTCACGCTTCTGAACGATTCTGAAAAACTTTCAATGGAAGTATTGACAATTTTTTGGGCCTATGTTATACCTTTTAACAGGAGGCCGTGCAAACGCTTACACAGAAATTTCACGATACAATTTCAGCTTACTTCCCCCAACTACCGGCCCGCTAGGTAGGTGGCGAGTAACAAAACTGAGTATCCGTTTCTGTACCGCACATATTCCAGGATCGTTAGTAAATTAGAATTGCCTGCATTAAGAAAGGCGCAGGCCGGTTCATCCTCATACGCTGCACAAACGGTTTTAAATAGACGTAAAAGGGCACATTGGGTATGCCCCTGGTTTAGTTTACCCAAAAATCCGAACCCGCCTTTTTGTAGATACTCAATTAAATAGCTCTGTTTGAAAGGAGAACAGCAATGAAAAGACAAAGCTGTCTGGTACTCCTCATGCTTGTTTTTGGGTTGGTCCTGACAGCATGCGGTGACAATACCGCTACGACCCCGGCTCAAACAACTGCGGCAGCCACGACCGCCGCCGCTACTACCGCCCCGCCCGCCGCCACGACCGCTGCGGCCACCACCGCCGCTGCGACCACTGCGGCAGCCACCACCGCCCCAGCGGCTACGACCGCGGCAGCGACCACCGCCGCGAATGCTACGACCGCGGCTGCGACCCCGGCGGCCCCGACTGTTCCCGCCGCCCCGGCCAACAACATGACCGGTACGATTAACTGGTGGCATATTACGACCGGCGAACCTGGCAAGACCATCTTCCAGGAAATGGCTGACGCCTATATGAAAGCCAATCCGGGCGTGAAGATTGAGATTACCATCCTCGAAAACGACGCCTTCAAGACCAAACTTACTACCGTAATGCAGTCCGGCAACCCGCCCGACCTCTTCCAGAGTTGGGGTGGTGGTGTGATGGCCGAATATGCCCGCGCCGGTCTGTTGAAAGATATTTCCGGCGACCTCAAAGGGGCCTGGGGCGATAGCTTCAACAAAGCTCCCCTGGATGTCTACAGCGCCGACGGCAAATATTACGGCGTTCCCTGGGACATGGGCGCGGTCGGTTTCTGGTACAACAAGTCGCTCTTTGCTAAAGCCGGTATCAGTGCACCGCCTGCCACCTGGACCGAGTTCCTCAGTGACGTGAAAAAGCTCCAGGCCGCCGGGATTACCCCGATTTCGCTTGGTGAGAAAGACAAGTGGCCGGGTCACTTCTACTGGGTCTACCTGGCGACCCGTATCGGTGGCAAAGCCGCTTTCGACAAAGCTTTTGACCGCTCCGGTTCCTTCGCCGACCCATCTTACGTCCAGGCCGGTGAGAAATACAAAGAACTCATTGACCTCAAACCTTTCCCGAACGGTTTCCTGGGTCTGACCTACAACGACCAGTCGAACCTGATGGGCGACGGCAAGGCCGCGATGGAACTGATGGGCCAGTGGGCTCCCAGCACCGAAAAAGACCAGAGCAGCAACAAACAGGGTCTGGGCAGTGACCTCGGTTACTTCCCCTTCCCGATGGTTGAAGGCGGGGCCGGTGACAAAGACGATGTGATGGGCGGCGGTAACGGTATCGCGGTCGGCAAGAACGCCAACCCGGCGGCGGTCGACTTCCTCAAGTACATCACCAACGTCGAAAACCAGAAGGTTTTGGCCAAGGCTGGAATGGCTCTGCCGGTGGTAAAAGGCTCCGAAGTGGCCGTGACCGACCCGCTCTTGCAGCAGGTCCAGGCCAGCGTCAACAAAGCCAAGTATTACCAGTTGTACTACGACCAGTATCTGCCGCCTGCGCTCGCCAGCGTGATTGTGGACTCGGTCCAGGGTCTGCTGGCCGGGACGCTCCCGCCGGACCAGGTCGCCAAAGCAGTTGAGGACTCTGCCGCCTCTGAATTGAAAAAATAATTTAGAGGCAAAGTTGGAGCCGGGAACTCAAATTCCCGGCTCCGCTTCGGACTTTTTAAGACTTTTGCGAGCTTAGCCGCTAACAAAGTGTCTTTAAAAAGGGCCGCGGGACCGGCTTGCGAAGCCTTTCGGTCCGGGTCTCAACTGATACTGGTAAGCGAGGAATTTATCATGCAGTCATCATTGGGTACCAAGTCAACCCCAATTATCCAGCCGGTTCAGCGCCGACGGCCCCGCTATGGCCGTATCTTTACGATTGTCCTTTTCCTGCTCCCCGCCGCCGCCGTCTACATCTATTTCGTAATCCTGCCCATCGGCCAATCCGTCTTTTACAGCCTGTTCCGCTGGAACGGTCTCGGCCCGCTGGAAAATTTTATCGGGCTGGATAACTACACCAAAGCCCTCGGCGACAAAGTTTTTGTGGGCGCGCTCAGCCACAACCTGCTTATCGCGGTCCTTTCGATTGTCATCCAGTTGCCGCTCTCGCTGGTGCTGGCTTTGCTGGTCGCCCGCCACCTGCCGGGCCGCAGCGTTTTCAGAATGATTTTCTTCCTGCCCTATGTCCTTTCGGACGTTACCACGGGCGTAATCTGGTCGTTTGTCTACAAACCGGATAACGGCTTGCTCAATACCGCCCTCCGCAACCTCAATCTCGGCGATGGACAAGCCTGGCTTGGTACTCCCAACCTGGCCTTATACGCCGTCTTCGTGGTGATGTGCTGGAAATATTTTGGGTTCCACCTGATTTTATATGTCGCCGGGTTGCAGCAAATCCCCGCCGACCTCGAAGAAGCCGCCAAAATGGACGGGGCCAGCAACTTCCAGGTATTGCGCCATATCACAGTCCCGCTCCTGGGCGGCACCATTCGGATAAGCGTCTTTTTGTCCATCCTGGGCGCGCTGCAATATTTCGACTTAATCTGGGTAATGACCCTCGGCGGGCCGGTCAACGCCTCGGAAACGATGGCGACTTATATGATTAAAAACGGCTTCCAGCGGTTCCAACTCGGTTACGGCAGCGCCGTCGGGGTTATTTTGTTCCTGGTCTGCTTCGTCTTTTCCCTGGCCTACCAGCGCATGGTGTTGCATCGCGACCTGGCCGGTAGTGGCGCGTTGACTTAACGGAAAGGGAAGAAAGGGATTAGAAGAAGGGATTAGAATTTTATGCTAAAGACCGATTCGTTTTCATCGCGGGCGCGTTCCCTCGAAGGCCAGAAAATCCTGGGTTATATCCCGCGCTATGTTATCAGTATCGTGGTCTCCTTACTCGTGCTGATTCCCCTGGTTACGACCGCCCTGGGCGGGTTCAAGACCAACGGTGAGTTGCAAAGCGCGCCGTTTGATTTGCCCAGGGCTTTTCTCTGGGATAATTACTCCAAGATTCTGACGGCTTCGAACTTCTGGAGACAGATTCTAAACAGTTCCATTGTTATGGTGGCGACGGTCGCCCTGATTTTGTTTATCGCCAGCCTGGCGGCCTACATCTTCGCCCGGCTGAACTTTCCGGGGCGCGAGTTGATTTTTAACTTCTTTACCCTGGGCATGCTCTTTCCTTTGACGGTGGCGGTCCTGCCGCTCTATATCACCTTGCGCCAGGCTAACCTGCTGGATAACCTGCTGGGGATTATTCTACCCCAGGTGGCTTTTAGCTTGCCGGTAGCGATTTTCATCCTGCGCGGGTTCTTCCGGGGTATCCCGATGGAACTGGAAGACGCCGCCTATATTGACGGGTGTGGCAGTTTTGGCTTTTTCTGGCGTATCCTGCTGCCGCTTTCGCGTCCGGCCCTGGCGACGGTGGGCGTCCTCAACCTGGTGGGTAGCTGGAATAACTTCCTTTTGCCCCTGCTGGTTTTGAACAAAGAAGACCTTTGGACCTTGCCGCTCGGCGTAATGCAGTACCAGGGCCAGTATGGCAGCGATTGGGCCTCGATTATGGCTTTTGTAACCCTTTCGATGATACCGGCAGTTATTTTCTACTTCCTGGCCGAACGCCAACTGGTTGCCGGGCTGACCGCCGGGGCTGTTAAGGGTTAAACAGGCCGGACCGGTCCAGGGTTTACTGAAAACAAAGAATGGACAAAACGTTGAGCACTATTACTAATCCGATTTTACGCGGTTTTAATCCCGACCCCTCCATTTTCCGGGTCGGGGACGATTACTACATTGCGGTTTCCACCTTCGAGTGGTTTCCGGGAGTGCAGATTCACCATTCCAGGGATTTGGTCCACTGGCGGTTGCTCACTCGCGTCCTGACCAGGGAATCCCAGCTTGATTTAAGGGGGAACCCCAATTCGGGCGGAGTCTGGGCCCCTGACTTAAGCTACCACGATGGTCTTTTCTACCTGATTTATACCGACGTGAAAAGCCTGGACTGGATTTATAACGACAGCCCCAACTACCTGGTAACCGCCCCCGACATCTTGGGGCCGTGGTCGGAGCCAATCTATCTCAATAGCAGCGGTTTCGACCCCTCGCTTTTCCACGACGCGGACGGGCGCAAGTGGTTTCTCAACATGCAGTGGGATTTCCGGCCCAACCGCAACACTTTTTCCGGTATTTTGCTGCAAGAGTATTCTCCGGCTGAGAAGAAACTGGTTGGGCCTATCGAGAACATTTTCAAGGGCACGCCTATTGGAGTGACCGAAGCGCCCCATATCTACCGTCACGGCGACTACTATCACCTGATGACCGCCGAGGGCGGCACCGTCTACGAACATGCCACGACTATGGCCCGCTCCAAATCAATTCACGGCCCTTACGAGGTAGACCCGGCCAACCCGATGCTGACCTCGGTCAATCATCCCGAACTGGCCTTGCAAAAGGCCGGGCATTCCTCGCTGGTGGAGACCCAGCACGGCGAGTGGTACCTGGCCCACTTGTGCGGGCGGCCCCTCAAACCGCAATGGGCCTGTAACCTGGGCCGGGAAACGGCTCTCCAGAAGGTTTTCTGGTCGGAGGACGGCTGGCTGCGGCTGGTCCAGGGCACCAACAATCCGCTGGTCGAGGTCGAAGGGCCGGATCTGCCCGCTTTCCCCTTCGAGCCGGAGCCGGAGCGGGACGATTTCGACTCGCCCGAACTGAACCCGAACTTTAACTCGTTGCGGGTGCCCGTTGAGGAAAGCTGGGCCAGTCTGACCGAGCGGCCCGGTTATTTGCGGCTGCGAGGCCGGGAGTCGCTCAGTTCGTGGAGCCGCCAGAGCCTGCTGGCCCGCCGCCAGCAAGCCTTCCGGGGGGAGACCGAGACCTGTCTTGAGTTCGAGCCGGAGACTTTCCAGCAGATGGCCGGTCTTATCTGCATCTACGACAGCCGGAACTATTTTTACCTGTGCGTGAGCCATGACGAAGAACTCGGCAAGGCAGTGCGGCTGCTCGATTGCGATAGAGGGCTCTACACCGAGCCGCTCGACCAGCCGGTCAGCCTGGAAGGGGCCGCCAGGGTTTACCTGAAAGTGACCTTCGATTACGACGCCCTCCAGTTTTACTACAGCCGTGACGGCATAGACTGGCAGGCTATCGGCCCGGTCTTCCCGGCCTCACGTCTTTCGGACGAATATTGCGCCAGCGCCAAGGGCTCTTTTACCGGAACCTTTATCGGGTTGTGCGCCCAGGATTTGAGCGGGCGGCAGAAGGTAGCCGACTTCGATTATTTCGTCTACCGGGAATTTCCCGACCTCGAAAACCCGGTAGGGGTGGTCCAGGGCCAGCCGACCGCCAACTGGACGGCCAGTTTTTGAACCTCTACTACCAAGTCCGGTAGAATACATGGCACGCCCTTCGGGTGCGAGGGAACCGAGGAATCTTGGGCACCCAGGTCAGGCGCTGTGTGGGTACCGTTGGCGAATATCTGTTACATTGCCCAACGGGCCGGAGATTCTTCACTGCGTTCAGAATGACATAAGTAGAGTCCCTATCCATATCTGGTATAACGAGTATTTACCGGATTTCCCCAGGTTTTTGAGCAAAAATATATTGGTTTAAAGTAAGTTTTTAACCGGGCTGTTTTATAATAGGGGTGTAATCGTTGAGAAACGGTTACACCAAAACCAGGAGCAACCGTAAAAGCAATTCGTTCTCTCGAAACAGCACAACCCATTCGGAACGCCAGCCGGTGGGCGCTGGGGATGAGAGGTAAGATTGTGAGTTGAGCCGCGGTTACGCCGCGAAGTCTCAAACCATCTTAACAACCTGCCGTTCGATGTTGAGTGAGGCAGTTGGAAGGTTATACCAGATAACTTTCTAACTCATTCCAATTCTCAACCCCTGAGGTAAAACAGGGAAATGCCTTTTCCCCGGACCGGCGGCTGACAACCAAAGGTTCGAAGCGGGAATAAAACCGGCCAACCGAGAGTTCGGCCTCGGCTGGTAAGACCGGGAGCAGGTGGTTATGGTTAGCGTAAGCGAAGGACGCGATTATTCATCGTAACTCCTGTCAAGCCCACCCGAACTGATGCCGGGCTTGACCAAAAAGCGGTCGGTCGCGCTGCCGGTAAGATACGGTTTACCGGCTCTTTACCAATAGCGACCCGGTGGATAGCGCCCAACCTGACACCACGTAAAACGAACGCCAGGTACGAAGTAACCAACCGGGCTTTCTCAGTCAATAACCAGGCTGAGCAAGAGTCAAAAGAAAAACCCGGTGGGCGGGTTCCTCAAAAAGCCAAGGTCCAGGGTAACACCTGGAATAAGCTGACGTGAGGACAGTAACTAAAATCCAGGGGATTTTCAGGCGGAAAATGCTTATACCGGGCTACCCCACATAACAGCCCAAAGGTAAGCTAAACTAACTTCATTCAAACTCTCCTATATTTGGAGCAGTATGCGTTGAAAAGCAATATGGAGTTGGAAGAAAGTCGCGAGAATCTCTACTTAAAGCCAGTGGTTAAGGACTGATGGTTCCAGGGTGAAGTTACTGAGAGCCGTATCCTGGGAAACCGGGGCGTACGGTTCTGAAGAAGGCGGAGGGTAAAACCTCCGCTTTTTTGTTTACCAGATTTTAACCTTTTAACCTGCTTCCGGCCTGAACCGCCACCTCACCTTTAACCCCTTTTAACCCCACTTTTAACTTTTCAGAAGCATAATTTTAGTGAGGAGAAAAAGTTTGCTAGGCAAACAAACGACTCCAGGATAAGTAAAAGGAAGAGGCCTTGTATGATTACTCGGATTGCAATCGGGCTGGACGGCTCCCAATTAAGTGAAAAAGCGTTACCGTTTGTTTCTCAACTGGCAAAAAGTTTGAAAGCAAAAGTATTGCTGCTTCAAATCTGCCTATGGCCCGAAGATTACAACGGCGATATTTATAAAGACCAGGAGTCGGGTATTTTACCCCTGGATTACCTTAAAAAGGTTAAAGCTGAACTGACCGACCCTCAAAAATCTTATGGTCTATCGCCGGATGATGTCGAAGTTAAAGTTGCTTACCGCAAATCCACCTACGAACTGGGCGACCTGGCCCGCTCCGAAGGGGCCGATTTGCTGGTGATGACCACGCATGGGCGGAGCGGGTTGTCCCTGCTGGTGATGGGCAGTATCGCCACGGGTGTCCTGAAGCATACCACCATGCCGGTGTTCATGATACAGCCGGATGTTAAGACCAGCGAGGCTAATCCTCCCCAGGCGACCCCGGCCTTCTCCCAGGCCCCCGTGATGGTGACGCTGGACGGCTCGGTGGCGGCGGAAGCCTCCCTTGTCCCGGCGGCCCAGCTTAGCTCCCAGTTGAATGTGCCCCTTTACCTGGTGCAGGTGGTCACGCCCCTTTCCCCGGTCGTTATCGCCACGATGAGCATGGGTTATGGCTACGCCGCCTATGACGAAGAAAAAGAAATCCGCAATCTTCGCGACGAAGCCGCCACTTACCTGAAGCAGGTCAAAGGAAACCTTCACGCCTCCTATCCGCTGCTCCAGGTAGAGGGAGTCGTGCTGGTAGGTGACCCGGCCACCGAGATTACCGAATACAGCCGCAAGCTGCACCCCATGTGCCTGGCGATGGCGACCCACGCCCGGAGCGAACTGGGCCAGTTCTTCCTGGGGAGCGTGGCCGAACAGGTGGTCCGCGATACTCACCTGCCGGTCTTCCTGACCCGCATCCCCAAGGGCTACCAGGGTTTCAGGCGTAGCGCGGCGGACGGGAAAACGCCCGTAACTACCCATTAGTCAGGCGGGCCCGGTATAGCCTGCCCGCTTGGAAGAAACGGGCAGGCTGGCAGAAGTTATTAAAAAATTAGTTACGGTTGGGAGCCGCGGTCAGGGGCATTGACCGGGTAGGTTCTATCGGTACCTACCCTCCCTGGCCCAAAGATAGAGGTAACTCTATGTTTAACTCGGTTATTGTTTCCCTGGATGGCTCGGAGCTATCGGAAAAGGCGTTGCCTTATGCTCTTAAACTTGCCAATACCTTAAAAGTGAAATTGACGCTCTTACGAGTGGTCGATGTGGCGGACTTCCCTGATTTTACTTTTCAGCGCGGCCTGGAAGACGCCAACGAATACCTGGCTTACATGAAGAAGTTCCTGGCTTACGAAAGGGAGAACCCGCTTCTGACGATTGACCCCGATTTCGAGGTTTTGATGGGCAGCCCGGCGGAGGAAATTTGCCGCTATGTCCAAAAAGAGGCCGGGGCTTTGCTGGTGATGACCACCCATGGCCGCACCGGGTTTTCCCGCCTGCTGGTCGGGAGCGTGGCCGGGGAGGTGTTGCGGAAATTGCACCTGCCGGTGCTGCTCATGCGGCCTTTTGGCCTGAAACAGACCCACACTTTGCAGGAGTTATTGGACGCCCAGGACGAGCCTTACGCCCGGACTTTCCTCGAAGACGGTATCCGGTTGCTGGTCCCGTTGGACCAGACGGCCCGGTCGGAAGCGGCCCTGGAACCGGCCTTCGACTTGGCGGCGTCCCTGCACGCCCCGGTTAACCTGGCAACGGTCTTTCTCCCGCCCGAAAACAATTTATATGGCGAGTCTATCGCGTTAGCTTTCTCCCCCGAAGAGATGTTGCGGCGAGAGGAAATATCCCGCGATACGGCCTCAGGTTATCTGCACCAGGTTACTCACCTGGCCCACGCTAAGGGCGTCGAGACCCAGGCCGAGGTGCTTATGGGCGACCCCTATGTTCGGATTACGGAGTACGCCGCGCAGATAGAGCCAGATTTAATCGTCATGGCAACTCACGCCAGGGGTGAAGTGGGCCGTTTGATTTTTGGGAGCGTCGCTAACAAGCTCCTGCAAAATACCCATTTACCCGTGCTGATGGTCCCGGCCCCGCCGCCGGGGAATAAGGCCGCCGTCGCCGGGGTCGCTGCCGATAATACTACTTTCTAAAATGGGTAAAACCAGGTAACGCGCCTCTCGCTTCAATACAAGGAAATGACCGTGAAAATCGGCAAAAGAAAGCCCAGGACCGCAAAGGCCCTGGGTCTTCTTCTTTTATATTAATATATTAAGTTTGAGAAACAAACACGCCCTAATTGGCGGCAACCTCGGCGGGCGGGTTCGGGGCGACCCCGGCCGGTAACGGCACCATGAAGACCGGGATGTGACTCCTTCGCATGATTTCCAGGGTCAGGCTCGGTGGGTTAGAAGTCCCGGCCAGGTTTGTCCCTGCCGCATGGGTCGCCATAATCAGGGCATCCGGCGCGAACAGGTCGGCAAAGGAGCGTATCTCGGTTTCCGGGTTGCCGACCAGCACTATTTTGACCACCTCGACCCCTTTTTCTTCGGCCAGTTTCTCAATCTGTTCCAGGTAAAAGTTTGCTTCGGACTTGCCGTACAGGTCCAATTTTGCGAGCGCATCGGGGTCACCTGATAGGTTGTGGGAGTGGGGGACCGGGTTATTCACTTTCAATAAATAAAGGGACGCCCGCAACCGCCGGGCCAGTTCGAGACTGAGATTGAGCGCGGCCTCGGCTTTATCGGTCATATCGAGCGGCAGCAAGAGCCTGGGCCATCCCTCCAGAAATCTCCGGGCAAACGGCTCGTTCACGCAGGCCATCAGTTCGCTCAAGGTTGGGCGACCCATGGAAGTCTGGCTTAAGGGGCGGACCATCAAAGCCGGGATTGGCAGGTTGTGCAGGACATCCCTGGCGACACTCCCCATCGAGCGGCCCCGGTCGAGCGGTTGGCCGTGGGTCGTCATAACCACCAGGTCGAAATCTTCCTGGGCGGCGAAGCGGCAAATTTCTTCTGCCGGGTCGCCGTAAAGGACTTTGGTCTGCAACCGGAGCGGGAAAGCTACCGGCTCGCCTTTGAGTTCGCGCAGGTAATCACTAACCTGGGAGAGATAGGCTTCGATAGTATCCAGGCTATCGTAATCAAAATTGGCAAGTGGCATTTCTTCCCCGAAAACGAGGGACCGTCCCACCCTTAGCAGGGTTAAATCGAGGTCGAGTTTAACAGCCAGTTTAATGGCATAGGGCAGGGCCTTTTCGGACAGGGTAGAACCGTCCAGGGGCACTAACAATTTCTTTAACATTTCGCAACCTCCACAATAGCGACGCACTGGTGCGGTCCGGGGACAGGTTCCGATGGGTGGGGTTAACCGGCTAATTCACAGAATTCTTGTGACCCGGTATGGATTGGGAGAAGATATAAGGTGTCAGGACCTGCTGAAAAAGCATTATCCCAAAAGGTTTTTCGAGGATAATATCCGGTTTTACTTCTTCACCCTCGCCCTTGCCCGGTTTGTGGGCGCAGACCCACATCACCACGCATTGAGGCTTTAACCCCTTTATGCGGGCTGTCACCTCGCCGGGGGTGGTGTTTCTCAGGCAATCCGTATCAATAATTACCAGGTTTGCCGGTTCTGTTTCCAAATATTTAAGGGCGGTTTCCAGCCGTTCGAACTTCACCGGGTTCAGGTGAAAGGATTGGACCATCCGTTTCAAAAGATTGTAATTTGATTGGTTTTCATCGAAAATCAAACAGTTTTGCTGGTTGTGGTTGCGCTTATCCATGGCTGACCTTTGCTCCTTTGAGTTTACTCTCGAAATAAACAGGTATTCAAAATAGGCAGCGTTTGCACCTTTATTATTTCTTTTAAGGTTATTTAGCGTTTTTGGGAGATAGTTCTGCGAAGAAATAACAACGGTCAGTATGTTTTAGTTAACCTTCCGGTCAATTATATTATTTACGAATGACCTCAAAAAGCGGGTTTAATTTAGTAATAGAAAGGTAAAAATTTATTATCCTGGTTTATATAGTCACGGGGTTGAGTGAGTTTCCTTAAATACCATTTTTCAAACCTATTATACCGCCGGTTTTGGCCCATGAAGCATTGCTATTTTTTTATATAGGAAAATGTAATAACAAAACACCTTCCCAAAACCGGCTTGACCGGGGTCAGGAAGGTGTTTATAGGGTTCAGGTAAGCCCGGGCCTGGGGCCGGACCCGTTGTTACTTCTCGGCCAACAAATGTCCTGTTTCGGCCAGGCGGGTCGAGTAGCCCATTTCGTTGTCGTACCAGGCCGCAATGGAAAGGAAGTTACCGTTCTGGACCTGGACCAGGGGCAGGTCAACCAGCGAGGAATGGGGGTCACCGATAATCCGGCTCGAAGCGTACTCGCCTTCCAGCACGTCCATGACACCCTGTAGCGGCGCGGTGCTGGCGGCGGCCCGGAACAAATCCTTGACCTCGTCCGGGGTGGTTTCCCTGTTTAACAGCACGTTCAGTTCGACGATACTGCCGGTGCGGGTGGGCACCCGGTACGCCTTGCCGGTGATGGAGAGATCCGGCCAGATAAATTTGAGGGCTTTAGCCGCGCCCGACGACGACGGAATGATATTCTCGGCGGCGGCCCAGGAGTCGCGCCGGTCCTTCATTGGCTGGTCGGTCAACGATTGGGTGTTGGTGTAGGCGTGGACCGTCGAGAAAAAGCCGGTCTGAATCCCGAAGTTTTCGCGCAGGACTTTGACCACCGGGGCCAGGGCATTAGTGGTGCAGCTTGCCATGCTGACGATGTGGTGTTCGCGAGGGTCGTAGTAGTCCAGGTTGATGCCGGGCAGGAGGACGGCGTCGCAATCTTTGAGAGATTTACTGGCGGCGCTGACCAGCACCTTTTTAGCGCCCCGGGCCAGGTGGGCCTCGGCGTTGGGCCGGGTGGTGGCGCGCCCGGTGGAGTCAATTATCACTTCCACGCCCAGGCTGGCCCAATCGGGCAGCTCTTTGGTTGCATCAATATACTCGATGGTGTGCGGGCCGATGTGAAGTTTGCCGTCTACGACCTTAACCGGTTGGTGATAGCGCCCGTAGTTGCTATCGTAGGCGAACAGGGCGGCCAGGTTATCGAGGTCTTTGATGTCCGAAATGGCTACCGGCACGAACTGGTCGGTTTCGAGGGCGGCTTTAAGGGTGGAGCGACCGATTCTACCAAAGCCGTGAATTGCGATTTTCCTCATTTGTTATAAGAACTCCCTTCAAAAATAGTTTCTCAAAAATTTCGTCAAATACTTTTGTAAATGGCCGGGGTTCCTGAACCTCGCCGTTTCCACCGGACCCCCACGTTTAGGATAGTGGTTACGGCGGAAAACGAGGGTTTAACAAAGTAAAAATAGGGTAAAAGCTATAGCACACATAGAAGAAAGTTATTTTTTAACCTTTAGAAACCCTTTTTTTAACCAGGGGTATCTACAATTTAGTTGGGATAAAAAGAGCGAGGAGCAAAGGGGGTAAAGAATATGCAAAATCCTAAAAACATTATCACCATTTCCCAGGAAGAAGGTAGCGGCGGTAGAGAAATTGCCCGTTACCTGGCCTTTAAATTAAAACTGCGGCTGGTGGACGAAACTTTTATCCAGTCAGCGTACCGTAAGTTGGGAATTACGGACGAAGAATTTGAAAATTTTGATGAAAAAGTGCTACCCCGGCTGGCCGAGTTTGTCTCCACTTTTAATCCTACCCAGGACTATTACCTGAGCGAAGTGCTGGCCCCGGACCGGTCCGGTTTCGATAGCTTGCCCCGCCACCCCGAAACGGCCACCCCGACCCGCCTGGTGACACCCAGGCCGGTAGTCCAGGAATTGGTCAGGAGCGGTTGCCAGAAACTGGTCGAGAACCTTATCCGCGAGATTGCCGCGCACGGCAAAGTAGTCTTCCTCGACCTCGGCGCGAACCTGGTTCTGAAAAATTGGCCCCAGGTCCTTAACCTGCGGATAATCGCGCCTTTCGAGGAAAGGGTCGAGCGGATCGCCCTGGAGGAGCGCCTTTCCCAGGAAGCCGCCACCACTTACCTGCGCGAACACGACTACCAGCAGGAAGTGTATGTCCGCAAGTTCTTTGGCCCGACCTGTTCTAACCCGGCGCTTTATCACCTGGTTGTGAACACCACCAATATTTCTTTACCGGCCCTGACCGAGTCCCTGTACAAGTTCGTCAAGGAATACGAAGGTGCTTACCACCGGGCCGATACCCTTGAAGTGCACCGTCACTATAGCCGCCTGGTGGACCAGGATAGCTACACCCTGGACGAAGCCGCGCACCTGTTCTGGGTCGACCCTGATGTATTGCGGAAGGCGGTCTATCATGGCGAGCTTAAGGGCCATGTCCTTGAGCATAACCGGATAAGGCTGAGCCACCAGGCCCTGGTGGACTGGGTGAAGGACCACCACCTTTATGCCAGGTTCGAGTCTAAGAACTAAAAGAAATTTTTACTTCCCGGTTACTCTGGCAGGGCCGGGGGTGACACTGGCTGAAACCGAAGAAGCAGCCGGAGCAGCGCCGCTCAAATAAAATATTTTTGCGACTGAATTTGAGAAAAACCGGTAGAAGACTAGAGGTAAAGGTAATGAAAAGGATAGCAGTTTTAACCAGCGGGGGCGACGCGCCCGGTATGAACGCCGCGATTCGGGCGGTAGTTCGGACCGGGCTGGATATGGGCTGGCAGGTTTTCGGTGTCCAGAACGGCTACGCCGGGTTGGGCGATGACAATATGGTCGAATTAAATGCCCGCGACGTGGCCGGGATTATCCAGCGCGGCGGGACCATGCTCGGCAGCGCCCGCTGCGCCGCTTTCCGCACGGAAGAAGGGCGCAAACTGGCCCTTAGCAACCTTATCAAGCACGACATCGAGGGGTTGGTGGTTATCGGTGGCAACGGGTCGCAGACCGGGGCTTACGAAATTTCGAAACTGGGCTTTCCGGTGGTCGGGATTGCGTCTACCATTGATAACGATTTGTTCGGCTCGGAAATCACTATCGGGGTCGATACGGCCCTGAATATCGCGCTCGAAGCGATTGACCGGCTGAAAGTCACCGCTTCGTCGCACCACCGGGCCTTCCTGGTAGAGGTGATGGGCCGCGATTGTGGTTATCTGGCCCTGGTGGCCGGGATTACCGGCGGGGCCGAGGCTATCGCTATCCCTGAGATTGAAACCAACCCGGAAGAACTGGCCGCCGAACTGCGCCACGCCTACGAACGGGGCAAGGCCCACGCTTTGATTGTGGTGGCGGAAGGCGCCCGCTATAATGCCGAGGCCCTGACCAACTATTTCAAAGCCCATAGCGAACGGCTCGGTTTCGAATTGCGGGCGACCCAATTAGGTCACGTCCAGCGGGGCGGCGCGCCCGGCGCCTTTGACCGTTTGCTGGCGACCCGGTTGGGGGCCGCCGCCACCCAGCAACTGGCCCTGGGCAATACCGGTGTCCTGGTCGGTCTGCAAAAAAGCGTCATCACCAAGACTCCGCTGGACGTGGTGGTCTCTTCCAAAAAACCGCTCGACACCTCCTTATTCGAACTGGCCCGAATCCTGGCTAAATAAGACATATACCATCAAGGAGGTTAAGAGGTTTCTTTACAAGTACCCCGTCAACGCAGACGGGGTACTTTATTTTTACTTAATTATCCGGCAGTTCTGTTAAGAATGCGTAAAGCCTCTTGCAAACCGTCAAGGTTTTTGATTTAATCTATCACGTGATAGATAAATTATTGGAAGAAAAATGGCACCGGGAGCGGTTGAGCAATAGTTGACCAGGCACCTGACTACCGAAGAAACCCAAAAGAATATTTTGCGTGTGGCCGAAACTCTTTTCATGGAACTCGGCTACCAGGCTGTCAGTACCAGGCAGGTTGCCAGGGAATGTGGTATTTCCCAGCCGACCCTGTACTATCATTTCGCCGATAAGCAGGAGCTTTACGTGGCGGTTTTGCTGGAAGCCCTGCGCCGGATGAGCCGCGACTTGCAGGTAATCGTTGCCGGACCGGACCAATCTATCGAGGAAAAGCTAACCCGGATGTCGGTTTATATCCTGCGGCAGACCAGTCACGATATAAATCTGAGGAGCATGCTGCACGATATTGAATCGCAGTTGGACGAGGCTTCCCGGCTGAAAGTGAGTGAAGCTTTCTTTACCGGCATGATTTTACCGATTACCGGGGTTTTGCAGGGAGTCCCACGCCCGGAAAGCGGGTTATCGCCGGTGAAATTGGCCTTCGTTTACCTGAGTATCCTTTCGAGTGGGGCCGATAGAGATTTCCAGCGCCTTATGGGCCGGGCAATCTCGCCGGATGCCGTAGCGCGGGAAGCCGTCAGCCTGACCCATCTTTTCTTACACGGCCTCTTACACAGCTAATTTTTTTAATTTTAATCTATCATATGATAGATAAACGGGGTCCTGGCCGGGCTCCTGAAGAAACAGGTTATTTTTTAATTTATGTCTATCGGATGATAGAAATTCACACTTTTTGCGGGAGTAAGAGTTTTAGGATTAAGGACGTTTTTAAGGACGTTAAATAGGAAAAATAAGCCAGGTTATGGCGAAAGGAGCAGCGATGAGTTTGAATAAGGCTTCGGGGAAGGACCAGACCGGTCTTCGACCGGCTGATACAGGTTTATTTTACCGGGTCGGGGCGGCTGTCACCGGGCCACGGGGCCGCTGGGTCACGGTCGCGCTCTGGATTGTGGGGATTGCTTTACTGGTGGCTTTACCGCCCAAGGTCAGTTCGCTTTACAGCGATGGGGCCAGCACCGGGATTGGCGACCAGGAATCGGTCCGGGCGGCGAACCTGTTAAAAAGTAAATTTCCGGGTGGAAACGCCCTCCCGGCCATCATCGTTTTTAATAACCCGGCGGGTTTGAATGACCAGGATTACGCCAAAGCCAAACAAGCCAGCGACTGGTTGACTTCCAACCAGAAACCGGCTTCGGTCGGGAGTGTCGTTTCGATAAATACGGTGCCCCCAGCCCGGTCCGAACTCGTATCGGCCAACGGCACGACCCTGGAGATTATCGCGGCCCTGCAACCGCCTGCCGTCACCACCGACCTGGGCAAAGATGTTACGGCCATTCGCAAGTATCTCGAACCCTTAGAGGGGAGCGGCCTTACCATCAATGTCACCGGCCCGGCAGGGGTTATCGCCGATACGACCGCCATTTTTAGTGGGGCCAACTTTGCCCTGCTGACCGCGACGGTAGCCCTGGTACTGGTGTTGCTGTTAATAGTTTACCGCTCGCCGCTGCTGGCGATTACGCCGCTGGTGGTGGTCTTTGTCGCCAGCGAGGCGGTCAACGGTCTGCTCGCGCTGGGCGCGCAGGCGGGTTGGTTCGAGGTCACGGCCCAATCCAACTCGATTATGGAAGTGCTCCTTTTCGGCGTCGGGGTGGACTATACCATTTTCCTGGTGTCGCGTTACCGGGAAGAACTGCAAAGAGATTCCGACCGGCTTTCCGCGCTCCGTCACGCTTATAGCCGGGTGTCCGAAGCTATATTGTCGAGTGGGGCGACCGTTATTGCCGCCCTGCTGACCCTTTTGCTGGCCCAACTGGGCTTGTACAAGTCGCTGGGGCCGTCGCTGGCGATTGGGGTCGCGGTTATGCTGCTGGTTGGCCTGACACTGGTCCCGGCCTTGCTTTCGATTGTCGGGCGGGCGGCGTTCTGGCCCTTTATTCCAAAATACGACCCGGCGCTGGCAGGGGCGTCCCAGGAGAAAATCGGCCTGTGGGGCCGCCTGGCGCGAATGGTCGCCAAGCACCCGGCCAGGGCCCTGTGGATTAGCACCATCGCCCTGATGATTTTAGGGCTGGGGAACCTGGGCGTGATAGATGTCTTTAACTTCCTGACCGGCTTCCGCCAGCCAACCGACTCGGCGGACGGCTATAAAGTCCTGGCGGCCAATTTCCAGCCGGGTGCGTTGGCCCCGACCGATGTGCTGCTGGTTTCGAATAACGGCACCAACCTTTCGGAAAAGACGGCGGCCGTGACCCAGGTCAGCCAGGCTATCGCGGCGGTCCCCAACGTTGCCAAAGTCGGACGGCCTACCTTCTCAACCGATAACACGGTAGCCCGGTTGCAGGTTACTCTCAAGACCGACCCCTATGGTGAAACCGCTATGGATACGGTCCAGCCTTTGCGGGATACGGTTAAAAACACCATCTCTCAAAGCGGCCTGGGCGGGACCAGCCTGGTCGGGGGAGTCAGCGCCCAGAACGCCGACACCCGCGCGGTCAACAATGCCGACAAGCTGTTGATTATCCCGGTGGTAGTGATTCTAACCACCCTCATCCTGGGCCTGTTGTTGCGGAGCGTGGTCGCGCCTCTCTACCTGATAGTGGCGGTGCTATTGAACTTCTTCGCGACGGTCGGGGCGGCCTCTTTCCTGTTCGTAACCATCCAGGGGGATGATGGCCGCTCTTATGCCATCCCGCTTTACGCCTTTATCTTCCTGGTGTCGCTGGGAGCCGACTATACCATCTTCCTGATGACGCGGGTCCGGGAGGAAGTAGTCGAGCATGGGCTTGAAGCCGGGACGGTCCTGGCGCTGAGCCGGACGGGTGGGGTGATTACCTCGGCGGGCCTGATACTGGCCGGAACTTTCCTGGTCCTGACCATTTTGCCCATCCGCGAACTGTACCAGCTTGGCGTGATTGTAGGGCTGGGGGTTATCCTGGATACTTTCGTGGTGCGGGGGGTGGTCGTGCCGAGTACGGTGCTGCTGTTGAAGAAGTTCAACTGGTGGCCTTCCCGCCTGAACGTGCCGGAAACCGCCGCGCTGGACCAGCCTACCGAGCCGGTCCGTTCTTAGAGGAAGTTATCGCATGACCACAACCCGGAGAAACCTTGATAAAAAACTCTGGCCGGAAGGCGCAAAGCCCTCCGGCCAGGGCGGGACCGGTGAAAGCCGCCCGGTTGAAAGCCTCTCCCCGGCCCAACTGGAGGCGGCGTTCCGGTACTGCCAGCGTGTGACCCGCCGGGGTTCGCGCAGTTTTTACCTGGGCTCGCGGCTGCTCCCACCGGACAAACGGCGGGCGGTCTGGGCGCTCTATACTTTTTGCCGTTCAAGTGATGACATGGTAGACCTGGAACAGGACGGCCTTGCTACGGAAGCGCGCCTGGCCCAGGTAAGCGAATGGGAGCGGCAGGTCAGGGATTGTTTCGCGGGGCAGGTGGACTCCTCCCGACCTGCCATGGTCGCCCTGGCGCATACCTTTGCCCGCTATAAGGTTCCCCAGGCCCCGGTCTTCGAATTGTTGGAGGGCATGCGCATGGATTTAACCAGAAGCCGCTATGCCTCCTTTGAGGAACTCGAACTTTACTGCTACCGGGTCGCCAGCACGGTTGGCCTGGTTATGTGCGAAATAATCGGCTACACCGACAAACGAGCGCTTCATTATGCCGTGAAGCTGGGAATGGCCATGCAACTGACCAATATTTTGCGCGATGTGGGCGAGGACGCCCGGATTGGCCGGGTCTATTTACCCCAGGAGGAGCTTCGGCGGTTCGGCTACCGCGAAGAAGACTTGTTGGCCGGGGTTAGCAACGACCGCTGGCGTGAATTGCTGCGGTTTCAGATTGAACGGGCCCGGCAGTATTACCGGGCAGCCTGGCCCGGTATAGACCTGCTCGACCCGGCCTGCCGGAATTCCATCCGGGTGGCGGCGCGCCTCTATAGCCTCATCCTCGATCAGATTGAACGCAACGATTACGATGTTTTCACCCGGCGGGCCTATGTCCCCTTGCCGCAAAAGCTGCTCTGCCTGGCTAAACAGTTGGCTGGCAAAGGGTTACAGGCCCCCGGATAATTTCCCGGCCTGCCCGGTATCCTGGGCAAACTAATACGCAATTTATCCCGCAAATATTGGGTCAAAATGATATTGACAGTTACCCATTTATTTTTTACTCTTAATTGACCAACCTTTTGCACTTGCCCTGCCCTTTGGGTTGTTTGACAAATAACAGGGAATATCTTAGATTTCGGGTACAAGCCATTTCACGGTCCTGCTCATTTCCGTGATTTCTTACAAAATTAATATAAGAATATCAGGAACTTTTGATGGGTAAACTTATCCTCCAGCGCCTCTGGCAGTCTGCGTTGGTGTTATTAGCCGTTAGTATTCTTAGTTTTCTACTCATATTTTTAACAGGCGACCCGGTAGCCGCGCTGGTCCCTTTGAATGCGCGCCAGGAAGATTACGATAATATTCGCCAGCAATACGGGTTGGACCAGCCTATCCCGGTCCAGTACGTCCAGTTTGTTATCAAAGCGTTCCAGGGCAATATGGGCGAGTCCTTTCGCTACCACACCGACGCTTTGAGCCTGGTGCTGGGCCGCCTGCCGAACACCTTTTTACTGGCTGCGGTCAGCCTGGCCCTTTCAATCCTAATTAGCCTGCCGGTCGGTATCATGGCGGCGCGCTCGAAGGGCCGCATTTTCGATGTGATAGCCTCCTTTTTCGCTCTCCTGGCGATTTCGATTCCTTCGTTCTGGCTGGGGGTTATCCTGATTATCGTCTTCGCCGGGACGCTGCGCTGGCTTCCTGCTTCCGGGTCAGGCTCCTGGCAGCAAATTATAATGCCCGCCGTCACGATAAGCGCCTTTTCCATCGGCTTTTTAATCCGGCTGATTCGCCGCTCGGTGGCCGATACCCTGCAACAACAGTACGTGGTGACGGCCCGCAGCAAGGGCCTGGCCGAGCGGGTTATCGCCTGGCGGCACGTCTTGCGCAATAGCGCCATCCCGATTGTAACGGTCCTGGGTTTGCAGTTCGGGGCCCTGCTCGGCGGCTCGGTGGTCGTTGAGACTGTCTTCGCCTGGCCGGGGGTCGGCTGGCTGATGATTCAATCTATCGAAGCCCGCGACCTGCCGGTTATCCGGGCGGCGGTGCTTATCCTGGCTATCTTTATCGTGTTGATAAACCTGGCCGTGGACATTATCTATTCCTGGCTTGACCCTCGCATAAAACTTCAACCGGGTAAAGGAGCGGGCGCATGAGCATGTTGAACCAGGGCACGACCGACCAACTGCCCGGCGCTGATGCCAACCCTTCCGGCCCGGTAGCCCCGGCTCCCGTTAAACTTGGCAAGCCCAGGCGGCGTTGGGTCCGCAACCGCTCGACCCTGATTGGCGGTCTTATCGTTGGAATAATTATCCTGGTGGCGCTGGTCTCGCTATTCTGGACCCCTCATTTCTACGACGAGCAGGACTTAAACCGCAGCCTGTTGCCTCCCTTCTGGATGGATGGGGCCGACCCCGGCTATCCGCTCGGCACCGATTTGAATGGCCGCGATTTGCTTAGCCGCCTGATGGTAGGGGCGCAAGCCAGCCTCTTTGTCGGGGTGGCCTCGGTGCTGGTCGGCGGGGTTATCGGCATGGTATTGGGCCTGGTAGCCGGGTTTTTTGGCGGCTGGTGGGAAGCCATCATCATGCGGCTGGTCGACATCCAGTTGTCGCTGCCGGGCGTCCTCCTGGCGATTGCGGTGCTGGCGGCTATCGGCAAGGGGCTTTTAAATGTCGTGCTGGTGCTGGGTTTTGTAAGCTGGGTCCAGTACGCCCGGATTGTGCGCGGCTCGACCCTGGCGGTCAAGTCGCAGGAGTACGTCCTGGGGGCCAGGGCTATCGGGGCCAGGAACTGGCGGCTTATTTTAAGACATATTATGCCCAATATCCTGCCGCCTTTGATGGTGGTCGCGACCATCAATGTATCTTCAAATATTCTTTCCGAGGCGGCCCTGAGTTACCTGGGGGTTGGTGTCAACATCTCGACAGTGACGTGGGGTGGGATGCTAAACGAGGGCAAGACCCTTTTCGACGTATCGTGGTGGAACGCGGTCTGGCCCGGTTTGGCTATCTTGATTGTCGTTTTTGGGATAAACCTGTTAGGTGATGGGTTGAGCGACGGGAAAATGTAGCTGGCAAAAGTTTTTAGAGGTCAGAAGTCAGAGGTTAGAGGTCAGAAGTCAGAAGTCAGAGGTCAGAGGTCAGAAGTTAGAGGTCAGAAGTCAGAGGTTAGAGGTCAGAGGTCAGAGGTCAGAAGTCAGAGGGGAGTGTTTAGTGGTTGCATTTCTACAGGTGCAACTGTAGGTGCGCCCGTAAGTCGCCCTTACGCGCGCAACCACTGTCATTCCGAGGGAACCGACACCCTTTAGGGCGTTTCCGGTCCTTTGGACCATATCACGGTCGAAGGTACATAACAAACTTTTCGGTTAGCAAGCAAATCGGGTTTAGTGGTGTTTATAAATAATTTGTTGGGGAGAGAGCAACATGGATGAGAAATTGAGTGACAAGATAATCCCTGAAAACGGCTCCGGCGAGGAGCAGTTGTTCCTGGATTCCCGGCGCGGCCTGAACCGCCGCGAGTTCGTGCGCCTGACCAGCCTCCTGGGCGCGGGCGTGGTCGGTTCGTTGGCCCTGGCAGCCTGTGGTGATGCCACCGCGACCCAGGCGGTTTCGCCCACCACGGCGGCAGCCGCCGCGACCACCGCCCCGGCGGCGACGACTGCGGCCTCGGCAACGACCGCTGCGGGCGCCACCACTGCGGCCTCGGCTACTACGGCGGCGGGCGCTACCACGGCTGCCGCGACCAGTGCGGCTGCGACTACGGCGGCGGCTGCCGCGACCACCGCCGCTGCCGTGACTGCGGTCGGCACCCTGACGATTGCCCAGGGCGTCGATATTGAAAGCCTCGACCCCTACGTGACCACCAGCGGGGCCAGCAAGGGCATCATGTGGACCATCTTTGACCGCCTGGTAGTCAAGGATATTGACTTCAAGCTTCAGCCGGGCCTGGCGATCAGTTGGAAGACCCTCGACCCGAACACCTGGGAACTCAAATTGCGCCAGGGCGTCAAGTTCCACAATGGCGAGCCCTTTGACGCCAACTCGGTCAAGTTCAGTTTCGCCCGTTTCGTTGACCCGGCCATTAAAAATGGCTATGCCAGCAACCTCAAACCCGTGACCGGTGTCGATATCGTGGACGACTATACCGTCCATGTCAAGACCTCGGCCCCGTTCGGTGACTTTATCGAGACCCTGAGCGGCTATGTCGAAATGCTGCCGCCCAAAGCCGCCGCCGATACCGCCTCCTTCTTGAAGACGCTGCCCGGCACCGGCCCTTACAAGTTCGTTTCCTGGAACGCCAACGACAAATTCGTGGTCGAGGCCGCCGGTCCTCACTGGAGCGGCGAACCCCGCATCAAGCAGGTGATTTTCCGGCCTATCCCCGACGGCACCGCCCGTATCAATGAATTGAAGTCGGGCGGCGTGGACCTGATTACCAACGTCCCGGCCTTGCAGGTCAACTCGCTTCAGAACCAGAGCGGCATCACTGTTTCGCGGGCCCTCAATAGCGGCTCGATTGTCCTTATTCCGAGCTTCCTGACGACTGATGTCTTTAAGAAGAAAGAAGTCCGCCAGGCCATCAACTACGCGATTGACAAGGACGCCCTGATTAAAGTGGTCTTGCAGGGGAACGCTTCGCCGCTGGAAAGCCCCTATGCCAAGTTCATTCCGGGCGGCTATGTCGAAGGTCTGCCCCCCTACAAGTACGACCCTGATAAAGCCAAGTCTTTGCTGGCCGCCGCCGGGTATCCGAACGGCTTCAAGTTCAGCTTCAAAGGCCCCAACGGGCGCTATTTGCAGGACAAGCAAATCTGCGAGGCGATTGTCGGCCAACTGGCAAAGGTCGGGATTACCGCCGAGCTTGAGACCATCGAGTGGAGCACCTACGTCCAGGGTATTATCGGGCGCAAGTACGACATGTTCTTCCTCTTGCAGGGTGGCGCGCCGGTCAGCGTCAACGCCCAGACCAACTGGAGCAGCAAGATTAAGGGTATCGCCTGGCAGGGTTACAGCAACCCTGAAGTGGACGACCTGATTGATAAGGCCGGGCAGACCGTCGATGATGCCCAGCGTATCGCCCTGTACGAGCAAATGGACAAGATTATCTGGGACGACGCGCCCTGGATTTTCCTCTACAACCAGCAGGACATCTACGCTTCGGCGGCTAAGGTCAAAAACTTCAAGCCGACTTCCGAAGCGGTGGTCCGGCTCGATAAAACCGAGGTGAGCGCATAATGCGGCAGATGCTCGAAAATTGCCAGGTTATCCCCTGCGAGGCAGGGGGTGACCCCGGCGTAATCCACGACGGCGCTATCATAATCAACGGCAACAAAATCGAGGCGGTGGGGCGGCGAGAAGACCTCGCTCCCCTCCGCTCCCAGTTCGAGCCGCACCAGGTTCGCGACCTGGGCGGGCGCTGGGTCATGCCGGGCCTGATGGATATGCACGTCCATCTTAGCCTGGCCTTGCCCGGCAACGGCCACCTGCTGGCCCAGGTCGAGGACGATATGGACCTGACCATGCGGGCCTACCGCAACGCCCTGAACGCCCTTGAAGCGGGTGTGACTTTTTTGCGGACGGTCGGGGATGCCCGGTTTGTCGACTTGCATATCAAACGGGCCATCAATAGCGGCACTCTCAAGGGGCCGCGCCTTTTTTGCGCCGGGCACATGGTCATTATTACAGGCGGGCACGGGCATGGCCGGGGCGCGAAAGAGGCCGACGGGCCGGAAGGGTTCCGCCAGGCTGTCCGCGAACAACTCCGGGCCGGGGCCGACCTGATTAAGCTGGCAATTACCGGGGGTATCGCCGGGGAACACGAGGCCATCACCGACTCCCAGGCGACCGTCGCCGAGATGGAAGCGGCGGCCCAGGCCGCTCACAACGCCGGGCGGCGCATCACGGCCCACGCCGGGAGCGCCAAGGCGATTACCCAGGGCGTCCTGGCCGGGCTGGACTGCGTCGAACACGGCTATTTCCTGGACGGCTGGACGGTCGACCTGATGGTAAAGCAGGGTACATTCCTGGTGCCGACCCTCTCGGTGAGCCGCGCCCCCGAATATATGCGCGAACGAGGCTGCCCCCAGTGGATGATTGACAAGGCCCTCCGGGCCGGGGAAGGCCACATGCAGAGTTACCAGTTGGCCGTGGCGGCCGGGTTGCCGGTTGCGATGGGCACCGATATGCTCCCCGCCGAGGATTACGACAACACCCTGGCGGTCTACCGCGAGATGGAATGGATGGTCGAGGGCGGGATGAGTAACCACGAGGTCTTGCTTGCTTCGACTATCAAGGCCGCCGAGCTTTGCCAGGTCCAGGATACCCTGGGTTCGGTATCGGTGGGCAAACTGGCCGACTTGATTGCGATGCCGGAGAACCCGCTCGACAATATGCAGAACCTGCGCAAGCTCGACTTTGTAATGAAGGACGGCGAAATCTACCGCGACTTCTAATTAACTATAGGTAAAAAGGGGCTACCGACTCATGGCGACTCAATTTGAGGCAACTGCAAGCGCGTTCCTGGAAGAATACTGGCGTCTGAACCCGGTCGAGGCGACCAACGCCGGGGTCTACCGCTATAACCACACCCTACCGGATTGGAGCGAGGCCGGACAGGCCGCCCGCCTGGACTGGCGCAACCGCTACCGGGCTCTCTTTGCCGGGCCGGGTTTGGCCGCGAACGCCTCTGAAGAATTGGACCGCAAGGTAGCCCTGGCCGAACTGGCCTATTTCGAGATTGAGGATGAATGGCAGTGGTTGCGTAAGGCCCCGGCCTTTTACGTCGAAGAAGCCATGAACGGCATCAACTATTTGCTCTCCCGGCCCGACCCGGCTTCAAGCCAGGCCGAAAAGGACGAGCAGTTGGTGAGCCGCCTTTCCCAGGTGCCGGGCCTCCTGGCGCAGGGCAAGGCCAATTTGCGGGCCGAATTTATCCCACCCGAATTTATCGAAATTGGGCTGGTGGCGGTGCGCGGCGGTACGACCTTTATCAAAGGGTTAGACCTTTCGAGTATCCGAGGGGCCGAAGAAGTGCGCGGTCAGGCCCTGGCGGCTTTGGCCGATTACGAGGCTTTTGTGCGGCAAATCGCGCCGGGCGGCAGTTTTGCCACCGGGCCGGAACTGTTCGAGCGCATCCTGCGGGAGCGGCACGGCCTCGACCTGACCCCGCGCCAGTTGTACGACCTGGGCGACCAGACCGCCCGCGAGTTGCAGGGGCGGCTGGAAGCCCTGGCCCGCCAGATTGATTCTTCGCGGACCTGGCAGCAGATTGTCGAGGAGTTAAAGGCGGCTCACCCGACCCGCGATACCCTGTTGCAGACCTACTGGGACGAGGCTATCAAAGCCAAAAGCTTTGTCGAAGCCCACAATCTGGTCCGCATCCCGGCGGGCGATGTTTTCGAGGTCCGGCCCACCGCCTCGTTCTTGCGAGCGACCATGCCGCTCGGCCACTTCGAGCAGACCCCGCCTTTCTCGCCCACCGACAACCTGGGGGTGCTTTACATAACCCCTATTGACCCGACTTTACCTGAGAGCCGGCAGCAGGAGTTGTTGTCGGCCCACTGTTTCACGGCGGTACGGGCGATTTGTCTGCACGAGACCTTTCCGGGGCATCACCTCCAACTCTGGCGGGCTAAACTGGAAGGTTCGCCTATCCGCAGGCAGTTCCGCAGCACCCTCTACGTGGAAGGGTGGGCGCTCTACTGCGAGGAACTGATGGAGGAAGCCGGGTTTTTCGATACCCCGGCCCTGAGTATCTGGCAGCTCAAAAACTCGATGTGGCGGGCCGTCCGTATGATGCTCGATACCGGGCTGCACACCGGCCAGTTGACCCTGGACCAGGCGACCCAACTGCTGGTCGAGCGGGCCGGGTTGGAGCCAAACACCGCCCGGGGCGAGAATTTGCGTTACACCACCTCTCCGACCCAGCCGAGCAGCTACATGTTGGGCCGCAACCGGATTGTCGAGTTGCGCAAGCTCTACCAGGCCAAACAAAAAGAGGCTTTCCAGGTGGCCGATTTCCACGACCGCCTGCTGGCTTATAGCAGTGTTTCCCCGGCCTTTATCCCGGACGATTTATAGCCACAAGTACGGGTAAAGGCCCTACCTTAGCAGGTCCCTGGGGTGTGTGGCGGTGCCACACCCCTGTCATTCCGTGGCTTTGCCACGGAATCCCCGGTCCGTTGGACAATATCCCGGTCGGTTATTTATCGAATTGTGGTTTCTCCAATTCATTCGCGCCAATAAGGTGCCAGCACTTTCGGTTGTGCTATTCGCCAACGGCGCGGAGATTCTGGGGCTAAACCCCAGAATGACAATGGGGAGGGTCTTAGCCGTACCCGGTATAAACCAACTCCCTCCAAATTTATCCCCCTGGACAAACCTTTCCTCTCATTGCAGCCGGTTTGCTTATTTTGTTGTGCCCTCTTCACTCTATTAACAATCGAGTCCACTCTATGAGCTTAATCACATTCCAATTGTTAAATTGGCGGTATGCTTGGTTACCATCTCTAATTTGGTGTAACTTTTGTAGTGATGTAATGTGAGGAAAAAATAATATGAAACACAAGCGTGGTTTGATAGCCCTATCACTCCTGGGTTTAGTCTTACCTTTCGCGCTTTCCGTTGCGAGCGCCGCCACCGAACCTGACTACGGCGGGACTTCGCAATTCCGGGCGCGCTGGGTGGCCCAGGATGCCCTGGTCGGGAACCCGGGGGTCAACCGTCCTTATACCTGGGGTCCGAATGTACCCGGCGCCCCGGCCACTCTCAGCGAACCCTATGCCAACAGCCCCGGCGGCACACGGCGGGTGTTGTACCTGGATAAAGCCCGTATGGAAATAAATGACCCCGGCACCGGTTTTGTGACGACCGGGCTTGCGGTCAAAGAACTGGTTAGCGGTCTGCGCCAGGATGGCGACACCACTTTCACCCCGCTGGCTCCTTCCCAGACCCAGGTAGCGGGCGACCCGGTCTCGGTCAACCCGAATACGCCGGTCTATGCCTCGTTCAAAAACGTGGTGACGCTTGGCAACGCCGATGGCAACTCCAAGCCGAGCGCGATTGGTTCGACCCTCAATACTTTTATCGCCAAGGACGGCACTACTTCGACGATTGCGCCGCCGGTAAACCTTACGGTGGGGGCTTACGAGGCCCAGACCGGCCACAATATCGCCGCGCCTTTCCAGGCTTTCAAATTCCAGACCGGCCCGGTCACCGACCCGGTCAGCGGTAATACTATCCAGAACCAGCCGATTTACACCACCGACCCGACCAGCAACGTGTTCGGCCTGGCTATCAGCGAGCCGTACTGGGTTGCGACCAAAATCGCCGGGGTGGACCGCCTGGTACTGGTCCAGTTGTTCGAGCGGCGTGTCCTGACCTACAACCCGGCTTTACCGGCCAACCCGGTCGAAATGGGTAACCTGGGCCAGCATTACTACCAGTGGCGCTATGTCGAGAGCGTTTCTACGCCTCCGCCGACGACTACCCCGCCGACCACGACACCCCCGGCTACCCTCGGCAACTTCGCGGGTACCTGGAACACCAACTTCGCCCTGGTGGCCCTCAACCAGAGTGGCAATAGCGTGGTTGGCACCTACACCCGCTACGGTGAAGCCACCACCACGCCTATCCACGGCACCGTGACCGGTAACACCCTGAACGGCTACTGGGGCAACAGCACCTCGAACGTGCTGACCTTCAACCTGAACAATACGGGTACGGTCTTTTCGGGCAACTATGGCGGCTCTAACCAGTGGTGCGGTGTGAAACAGGGCAGCGGCGCTTTACCTGCCGGGTGCGGTTTTAGCGGCAACTGGTCTACCAATATCGCTAACATGAGCCTGACCCAGAACGGTTCGACCATTACCGGCACCTATCGCCGCTATGACGAAGCGACTGACAAACAGTTCAACGGCACCGTGAGTGGTGGCGGCGGCCTTTTGACCCTGAACGGCTACTACCAGGGCAACCCGGCCCTGACGACGGTCTTCAACATGAACGGGGCCGGTAGCAACTTCGATGGGCACTGGTCTACGGCCAACCAGTGGTGCGGCGTGCGCTCCGGCAACTCGTTGCAGAACGGGTGCGGTTGGAGCGGCAAGTGGAACCTGGGCGGGGCCGGTACGGTTGCCAACCTGACCCAGACCGGCTCCAGCGTGAGCGGCACCTATGTCAATATCACCAATGGGACTGTTAGCGGTACCATTACCAGCGATGTCTTTACTTTAACCGGTAACTGGCACATCAATAGCAACACCGGCACCTTCAAATGGGTGATGGTGAGCCAGGCCCTGGTTCCGCAGAAGTTCCAGGGTAACTGGGATGGCACCAATCCCTGGTGTGGTTACCGGGACGGCACTACGGCCCCCAGTCCCTGTTATCTTGCCTAAGTCTCAGGCTTAAAAATAAAACCCCCTGGCTTCGTTTGAGGCCGGGGGTTTTTAGTTCTTTTTCTATGTAAAACTAAACACTAAACACTGAACACTAAAAACTTGCATTTATTGCAACAATGGGTCTATCAGGGCGATACTCTGGCGCAAGCGTTCTTCCGGCGACCCCGATACGATTTTGTAGGGCCGCCCGGTCGCTTCCAGTTCTTCCACGAAGGTCTGATGCATCCACTCGCGGATATGCTCGCCGTCGCGGGTGCCGTCCTGGACAAACGGGATAGCGGCATCGGTCAGGAGATAGAGGTCGTAGCGGCGGGGCGCGGCCAGGGCTTCGACCGCCGGGGAGCGCTTTTCCAGGTAACGGCGGTGCCAGATCGAGGTGGCGAAAGCATCGGTGTCGCAAACCAGGAGGCGGTTAGACTCGCGAGCGGCGGCGTCCTCCCGGCGGCATTGTTCGCGGGCGATGGTTTCAAACTCGCGGCTTTCCCACGGTACGTCCGCGCTTTCCCGGAATTTTATCTCGCAATACTCGCGGCCATATTCGGTCACCCAGTTGGTCCGGTAATGTTCGGCCAGGGCGGCGGCCAGGGTCGTCTTACCGGTAGACTCGGCCCCGACCAGGCAGACCCGTTTAGCATAAAAGGCCCGGACGCACGGTTCAATAAAGTCCCAGTTCTTGAGGGGGCTGGCCCGGACCGCCGTCCCCGACACCGGCACCGCCTGGCGCGCTTTATCCACCTGGACGTGTTCGCAGCCCATAAAGGCAGCGTAGGGATAGCCGTAGTCCTCGGAGGTAAAGACCACGTCGGGGACATACCCCAAAATTTTGATGGTATTCTCGGCCCAGGCCCTGGAATCGTCGTCGGGCAAGGTGTCCTTGATAGCGATAACCTCCACGTCAGGATGAATCTCGCGCAGCCACCCGGCCCGCAATTCGCCCGGCGGGTTCTCGCCCGGTTTCCAGCACAAAATCACGGTCAGATGGTCTACCTGGGAGCGCCCGGTGTCAATCAGGTATTTATGGCCCCGGTGCGGCGGGTAGAACTTGCCGACAATAACACCGCGTCTAGTCATTGGCCACTACTCCCGCTCCGGGTTTGAGCGAGGCGGAAATGGGCTGAGTGGCCGGTTCTTCCCGGAGAGCCTTGCGCCACTGGTTTAGCCCTACGATGCACATGGTCAGGAAGATGGCGTACAAAAAGCCGGTCAGAAAGAGTCCTCTTGAGATGTAAAGCCCGATGTAGACGACATCCACGCTTATCCAGACGTACCAGTTTTCCAGCAACTTGCGGGTCAGCATGTACTGGGCGACCAGGCTCAAAACCGTGGTGAGGGCGTCGAGGAAAGGCGCGGAGTCGTTGACCGATTGCAGGAAGATGGTCAGCCCGGTCGTGGCAACGATGGTTATAGCGGCGAGGACCCCGGCATGGGGCAGGCCGGTTTTCGCCACCAGCAGTCTGGTCCGGTTTTCCCCGCCGTGCAGCCACCAGTACCAGCCGAGCCCGCCCAGCACGACATAGACGACTTGCAGGCTCATATCGGCGAAAAGCCGGGCCTCGAAAAAGAGGACGATATAGAAAAGGTTGTTGGCGATACCTATCGGCCAGTTCCAGATGTTCTGCTTGACGGTCAGCCAGACGCAAATCGCCCCGGTGATAAAGCCCAGCGCCTCGGTCAGGCTGTATGGAAAGATGTTTAACAACGCCCCGGCTACCAGTATTACCGATGCGATAACGGCTATGGCCCATTCAATTGGTTTCATACCTGCTCCCCCACGCCTTTACTAAGTGTATAAACTACACTAATATCATAGCACAGTTTTTTGGAATTGCAAGAGGTTATTTTACACGAGGTTAAATAAAAAGGGCCACCGGGGAAAGGTTAAAATCCAGGTAAACAAACGGCGCGATTTGTTTGCCAGATTTTAACTTGACAGGGCCGGGTTTGGCGTTTTAAATAGGATTACCATGCTAAAGACGACCACCATTTCAAGAGTATTTTCCGCCCCACCCATTCCAGGCGACCACGGCGCTTATGCCATGCTGCTGGTCCCGGCAGTGGTCGGCCTGATTGCCGGGGCCATGCGCGGCCTCGACCCCACTATAAATTTCTGGCCCGCCGCTATCCTTCTGTTACTGGCTTTGGTGGCGGTCTTCTTTGCTTTCGAGCCGCTAGATATTCTGGCAAAACCGGGTATAAACGAGGTGGCCCGGCAAAGGGCCCGGCTGTGGCTGGCGATTTACCTGGGTATAACCCTGCTCAGCGGGGCACCCCTGGCCCTGCTCTGGCAGCGCTGGTGGTTGGTCTGGCTGGCTATCCCGGCCACTTTACCCCTGCTGACCTTCCTGGTAGCCAGGAGATGGCGCAAACAGCGCAGCCTGGGCGTGCGCTGGCTCGGTATTGCCGGGCTGGTCGTCAGTGGCCCGGCCTGTTATTACCTGGCGACAGGGGCGCTGGACGATTTGGCGCTCGGTCTGTGGGTGGTGGGATTGGTCTATTTTGGGAGCAGTCTGTTTTACGTGCGGGTCTGGTTCGAGGCTAAAAAACGGGAAAAGACCCGGCCAAAAGACTCTCGTATTCCCGGTTGGCTCCTGGCCCTGACGCTCGGTTACCTGGGCCTGGGTTATTTGGTGGTCGCCGGGCTGGCCGCCCTGACGATATTGCCCTGGACCGTTTTGCTCGTGTTCGCCCCCATGACTGCCAAAATGTTGATGGCTTTGCGCCGACCCCCGACTTACATTCCTATCAAACAGGTCGGTTTATTCGAATTCGCCCAGAGCGCCGTTTTTGCCCTCTTGCTGCTTTTAGTCCTGCGCTAACCGCTATAAAATATACTTTTCTTTTGAAATCTGGTCGGCCAGCCGGATGGGTTCGGGCAGACGGTGACCTCTCAGGCATTTCAAGATTATTTGAATAGCGGTCGGCAGGTCAATTTTGTGGCCGACCGAGACAAAGAGCGGTTTTGAGCCGGGTCTGGTCCTGACCACTGCCCCGATGGTTTCTTGTCCGCTAGAGGTCGTGTCGGTCAACGGGGAGAAATCCCCCAGGTCCGGGCCGGGTGGGGCGTACTCACCGACCAGGCGGGTTTTGGCGCAGCCGATAGCCGGGCAGTCGAGATAGACTCCGATATGGCTGGCAAGACCGAAACGGCGCAGGTGGGCATAGCCGTGCCCGTCGAAAATCAGCAGGTCCGGTGTAAGGGTCAGGGTTTCGAGGGCTTTGAGGACTGCCGGGCCTTCCCGGAAAGAAAACAGCCCCGGCACGTAGGGGAAGGGGTTGGGCAGCGAGATTTTGGCCTGTTCCAGCAAAGTTAGTTCCGGGAACGATAAGACGCAGACCACCGCCAGGGCCTGGTCGTCCGCGTAAGAGGCGTCAATCCCGGCTACCGTTTTTAGCCGGGCCGGGTCGAAACCGTTGGATAGGATAACTTTATGTTGCAGTCTTTCCTGGAGGTCGAGCGCCTCCTGGACCGATACGTTCCAATCGTGCATTTTGTTCTTTTATTTCCAAAACAAAAAATTGTCATTTCGAGGGAGGCTGTAGAAACGAACCAATAGTGAGAAAATAGACCCGACCGAGAAATCGGGGCACCCACTTTTGTGGGTCCCGATAGCGAAACGTAAGGTTGAAGACCTGGCCGCGTACAACGAGCCTCAGGTCACAACCTGAGGTTGTCAGGTTGAAACCTGATTCTGCCTGAAATATGGGACAGGTTTTGTCTTTTCGTTGCGCCAATGGCGTGAGATTCCGTAAGCCGCAAAACGATTAAGGCAAGTCACCTTTCACCAGCGGCTTACGGAATGACAAGGGTATGGTAGAGGGCGACAGTGTTAAGGGCGGCGGCGATCCAGCTAAAGCGGTCCTCGACCAGCTTGCGGCCTCGCTCCCCTAACTCTTTGAGGTTCGCGGGTGAGAAGGCGGCCAGTTCGAGCAGGTGGGCAGCCAGGGCGGCGGCATCGGCAGTCGGGAAAAGACGGCCATCTTCGTACTCGCCGCTGGCGAAAACTTTATCGGGCAGACCCCCGGTCCGGCTGGCGATAACTGGCAGGCGGTGGGCCAGGGCTTCCAGGGTTACGAGCGAACTCCCCTCGTACAGGGTCGGGTGGACGAACAGGCCGGCCAGGTCGTAGAGGGCGTGAAGGGTCGGGGTATCTACCGGACCGAGCCAGCTAACCCGTTCCGTCAGACCCAGCCGGGCCGTTTCCTGCCGCAACTTCTCGGCCTGACTGCCCCCGCCGACCACCAGCCAGCGCCAGCCCGGTTGCAACTCCGTCAACTTCTCGCGGACTTGCCCCAGGGCCTCCAGCATTACCTCGAAACCCTTGTTGCCTTCTAATCTCCCCACACTTAACATAATAAAAGGATTTTCGAGGTTAGCCGCGTATTTCCGGCGCAGTTCGAACGAATTTATCCCGGCGGCTTCCCGGTCGAGTTCGTCCAGGGCGACCGCGTTCGGCACCAACGCGATTTTCGAAAGCGGAACTTTGAGGTTGCGCTCGACTTCCGGTACCAGGGCAGTGTCGGTCGCGATAACGGCGGCGGCGCGAGAGGCGGTCCGGCGCAAGAGTGCTCGGAAAGGGGCATAGGCCAGTTGTTTGGCCCGCGACCGCCCGCTAAATTCTTCCATGCCGTGCGGGTTGAGGACCAGGGGCGTTGTTGGCAACTGTTTTCGGGCGTAACCGTACCCGGCCAGGCCGTGAGCGTGGACGATGTTGGCCGGGGGGAGTTCGTGGCGGACCGCCCGGCCCAGCCGCAGCGAGAAAAGTGGGTAGTTCACCAGGCGGTCGGGGATGCCGTTTCGTTTTAGGATTTTAAGGGTGGTGTAGGGTACGGGAAAGTGGCGCACCTGGGCCTGCCAGGCCGGGTCGTCCACCGTCGCGGGATTGCCGGGGTCGGGCGGCTGGGTGTAGAGCCGGACTTCGTGGCCGAGCCGGGCCAGTTCGAGGGTCAGGTGATAGACGTGCCGTTCGAGACCGCCGTATGGATGGAAAGGGTAGCAGGCGCGGGCCAGGTGGCTGATTATCACGGTCGGCCCTGCCTTCCGGTCTGATTGCTGGCTAAAACGGGCACTTTCATTCTTTTCCGGTCAGGGTGCGGTAAAGTTTTTCGACCCGCTCGACTACGGCCTCCTGGCTGAATTTCTCCCTGGCGGTCTCGCGGGCGGCGGCTTTGAGGCGGTCGCGTTTTTCCTCCTGGCCGGGCGCGAGAATGTCCGCGAGTTGCCGGGCCATGCCGGGAGCGTCCTTTGCTAACAGACCGTTGTGGTCGTGCCGGATGATGTCGGGCGTGCCGCCGGTCTCCATCGCCACCACCAGCGCCCCGACGCCACTCGCTTCAAGCAGCACCCGGCTGAGCGGTTCGGGCCAGAGCGAGGGAAAGAGCAGCGCCTCGGCGTGTTTCATCAGACGCAAGACCTCCTCGTTTTTGGCCCAGTCCAGCACCCGCAAGTTCAAGCCGTCGCGGACGGCCTGTTCGAGTTCGCCTCGCAGCGAGCCGTCCCCCACGGCCAGGGTCGGCAGGTCCGGTCGGGCCTGGCGCAGCACATCCAGCAGCAGGCGCGCCCCCTTGTTTTCCTCGAACTTGCCTACGAACAGTAAATAAGGTTTATCGGTGCCGGGAGTGGCGGGCGGCTCGGCCACGATTTGCTCCAGGCGGTCGAGGTCCACGAAGTTTGGCAGCACTTCGAGCCTTTCCGGCGGCATGAAGGGCCTTAGTTTACCCGCGATATAGCCGCTAACGGCCAGGGTACGGTCGGCCTGGGCCAGCCAGTTCTGTTTTAATTTGAGGTTAGAACCCATGTAGAGTGATACCGGGGCGGCGGCTATCCCGCCCGGACCCTGGTTGCGGTAGAGGCAGACCAGCCGGTTTAGCTCGCTGCACCCCGGACAGACCTTGTCACCGCTCAGGTGGGTGGTCCAGTAGCAGACCGGCCAGTAGTCGCGCACGGTTGCCACCGCCGGGATACCGGCCTCGTGGGCGGCCCGGACCGAGGGCGGGATGGTCAGGTAGTGCTGGCCGTGGGCCAGGTCAATCTGATTCTCTTTGAAGAACCCTGCTAAAAATTCGGCAAAGGCCGGGTAGAGCCGTTCGTTGCGGGTGTAGTTGCGGACGAAAGGGAGTTTAGCGGCCCGGTAATGATACTCGGTTACGGGCAAGCCCTCGTATTCGCGCTCGGTTGTGCCCGGTTCCTGGCGTTCGCGGGGCATCACAACCTGGACCCGGTGGCCGCGTTGCTCTAAAGCCCGCGCCAGGTAGAAGGTGCTCCAACCGCTGCCGCCGCTATTGGGCGGGAAAACGTCTGTAACCAGGGCTAGTTTCATTAAAACTCTCGGTAAAAGTAAAACGTTGAACGACTTTGCATTCCCCCTGCCGGGCTTACCGTTTTAGCTTCCGGCGGGCGAACTCCCCGGCTCTTTTCGAGGCTTCCCTGATAGTGGAGAGCCGTGGAATGCGCCATTTTTTCAGGCCGAACCTGCTGCCTGGGGCAGTGGGGTTTTCCTGCTCCAATTCCTGGATCAATTGGTCGAGCGAATGGCAGTGGGCTTCCCAGCTAAACTCGCGGCTGACCCGGTTGCGGGCGGACTGTCCCATGCGCCGCCGCTCCCAGGCCGCCACCGCGCCGGGAGCCAGGATTTCCTGTAAAGCATCGGCCAAACTTTGAGGGTCGCCTTCTTTGAAAAGCGCCCCTTCCTCGCCGGGCCGGATAATCTGGTTCAGGGGCGGCAGGTCGGGCGTGACCGTCGGCAGGCCGAGCGCCATGTACTCGAAAATCTTCAGGGGCGACCAAAAGAACCCGGCGGCCCGCAGGGGCGGGTGTTTGGAGGTGTCGAAAGGCGCGACCCCGCAATCGGCCAGCGAGAGATAGGTCGGCATCCGTTCGTGCTTGATTTTTCCGGTCAGGATGACCCGCTTTTCGAGACCATACGCCGCGACCTTCGCCCGCAAGGAGGCTTCTTCGGGGCCGCCCCCCAGCAGTAGAAAATATAACTGGTCGTCCTTTGGGGCCAGGCGGCGGGCCGCTTCGACCAGGATGTCAACCCCGTGCCAGTGGCGAAAACTCCCGGCAAAGACCGCCACCCGCCCCCCGCTGTTCGCGTCGGGCAGGCCAAGTTGAAAGCGCAGCCGGAGTTGCTTCTCCGGGTCGATTTTTTCCGGGTTGAACCGTTCGGTGTTCGCGCCCCAGGGGAGTTCGGCGATTTTGGCGCGGTCTATCGCTTTGGGGACGGTCGTATGCAGGGGCGTGACAATCCGGCCCGCCCATTGGCATTGGAGGGTAGCCCACCATTCCAAACGCCGGAAAAGCAGCTTATCCACCAGGAATTTTTTGGTGCCGGGCGGGTCCACCATCAGGGCGTTGACTTCGAGGATGGAGGGCAGGCGGTGCCGCCGGGCGTATATCATCCCGGCCCCGGCCAGGTTGTAATAACGCTCCATCACCAGGTCGGGCTTGAGGACTTTCGCCAGGCGGGCCAGCCAGGGATAGCTCAGCAAATTAAGATATTGAGGCAGTCGCACCCGGTAGAATTCGATGGGTAGGCCGCCCTCGACCGGCAAGGTCAGGCGGGCCGGTTGGTCTTTCTCCCGGCGGCAGACCACGTGCAGTTCGTGGCCCAGTTTGCTCAGTTCGGACGCGACTTCCAGGACATGCGTAGCCCCGCCATGACTCCCCGGCGCGACCACCGCTCCGGCAACGTAAAGAATTCTCACCGGGGCTGTTTCTTCAGAATGATAAAGAAGGGACCGGTCCGCCACTTCCCAAAGAGCCAGATGTCGAGTTTCATCAGGAAGGTCAGCATTCGCAGGAACAACACAATCGGCCCGCTCTTGCGCCGGGCGAAGCTGCTTTTCAGGTTCTTGCGGACGGCCAGGTCAATTGCGGCGTTCTCCTCGTGGATTTCCTCGGCCTCGGCGGCAACCTTGGCGGCCTGGTGAGTGACTTTGTTGCTTTCGACTTCGGCCCGCAAGCGGTCCAGCCCGCCCCCGTCGGCCCAATCCGAGGTCAGCCCGACGGTGCCGCTCGCCATACGGGAGCGCACGTCTTTGCTGGTGGCTTCCTGGTGGGCTTTCTCGGCCTTGCGCTGGCGGTCGAGCTGGAAGCGCACGATACGCCGCACCCCGTACTCCCCGGCTTTGATGATTATGTTATCGACCAGCCCCTGGAAGACGCCGTTCCAGAAGATTTTCTTTTCGATGGTGAAGCCAGCCTTGTTGACAAAATATTCGAGTTCGTCCCAGGTCTTGACGGCCTTGAGATGGTCGCTCTTACGGAGTTCGTCGCGGTGAAAATCGAAAATACCGCGTTTGGTAAAGAACCCGGCGACCTTTTTTTGAAGTTTGATGACACCCCAGAGGCGACCCATCTCCCGCGTGTTTGAGAAGACGAATATGCGGCCATCCGGTTTGAGGACACGGCCCAGTTCGGTAAAGAACGGCTCGATACCGTCCAGCGGCAGGTGCTCCATGAGGTCGAGCGAGAAGACTTTATCAAACGATTCGGGGGCAAAAGGCAACTGGCGACCGTCCCCCCGGACCAGCCCGATTTCGTCTAGGGCTTCATTGGCGAACAGCGGCGCGGCGTCTACCCCGATAACGGCCCCGAATTTCTTGCGGTTCCAGTAGCAGAACCGGCCATCGCCGCAGCCCACTTCCAGGGCTACGTCTTTTTTCGAGGGTTGGAGCATTTTGCGAAGCAGGTCGTTGCGGACTTTCGCGCCCAGGAGCGGCAGGCTGATATGCTCGTGGTCGAGGTCGTGTTCGAATTCATCTTCCAGGTAGCGGGTCTGCTGGCCGACTTCGGCGCGGGGCAGGAGGTCCACATAGCCCCGGCGGGGCAGGACTTTGCCTTCCGAGACGACCGGCTCGTCTTTGCCGCTATTGTTGAAAGCGCCGTAGGAGAGGCCGCAGGTCTGGCAGACAAAGCCGCCTTCGACCGCTTCGAGGCGGCCTTTTTCCCGGTCCTTCCCGGCGGTCGCCACGCAGCGGGGGCAGCGGGCCACATCCAATAATTTTACAGTAATCAAGCGTTTGTATTCCTTAAAATAGTTCTAAAAATAGTCCTTGAAGGTCGCTTTAACCTTTTCTTCGCTCTCCTGAAAGTTTACCAGGGCATGATATTGCAACGAGGGGGCCATGTCAATTTTTGTTTTCAGTGTTTAGTGTTCAGTTTTTAGTTTTTAGTAGAAGTCAGAGGCCAGTAGTCAGAAGGCAGATGTCAGAGGTCAGTTTGGCATACCCGCAGGTCGCACCTGCGGGTGTCTCAGCGCCGTTGGCGAATATCACAACCCTTCAACTTGTCATTCCGAGCGCAGCGAGGAATCTAGCCCGAAGGGTTTCCGATGGACAATATCACGGTCGAGGGCGCATGACAGAGTCCCCCGTCAGTCGTTGGGCCAATAGACAGGCTTAGTTGATTGTAGTATATTTCCTTATACTGCACTCATAACCACTTTTAGCCAAAGGAGATTTTATGGACGCAAACAGGCCGGACGACCAGGCCGCTTTATTGGACGAGTCGCGCCGGATCTGGGACACCAACGCGGACGCCTGGGACGCCAAGATGGGCAGCGGCGGGGGTTTTCAGACCGTTTTGATTGAGCCGACCGCCAGCCGGATGCTCGACATTCAGCCCGGCGAAAGGGTGCTGGATATAGCCTGCGGGAACGGCATTTTCACCCGCCACCTGGCTAAACTGGGCGCGGAGGTGGTCGCGGCGGACTTCAGCCCCCGCCTTATCGAACTGGCGAAAGGGCGCACCACCGAAAATCTCGACCGCATCACCTACCACGTGGCCGACGCTACCAGCGAAGCCGAACTGGTAGCCCTGGCCGGACCGGAAGCCCAGCCGTTTGACGCGGCGGTCTGCAATAACGCCATCATGGATATGCCCGTCATCGAGCCGCTTTTCCGCTCGGTCGCCAGGCTTCTGAAATCGCAGGGGCGCTTTGTCTTTACGGTTATGCACCCCTGTTTTAACGGACAGGACGTGGCGCTTCAGGCTGAACTGGTCGATTATGAGAGCGCACCCCGGTATTCAATCAAGGTCTCGCGCTATCTTTCGAGCGAAGTCACCAAAGGGCTGGCGATTACCGAGCAGCCGCTTCAACAATACTACTGGCACCGCCCTTTGCACGAACTCTTAAACGCCGCTTTCGAGGCGGGCCTGGTGATGGACGGCCTGGAAGAACCGCCCTACCGTCCGGCCACGCCCCCGACCAGCGCCCTGGGTTGGTCCTTTTACGATGTGCCGCCCCTCCTTTTTGTCCGCCTTCGCCCGAAGAATTAAGCAACCAGGGATTAGTAAAGGTGGTTTACCAATTATTAGACCTGAAAGAGCGCCCCGAATTGGTCAAGGACAGTGACCATCAGGTGGTGTCTGGATGGTCACTGTCCTAGGTGAACAGGCTTAACATATAGCCGCCCGCCGCCGAAAGTACCACCACCAGCCAGGGCGGCCATTTCCAGGCCGCCAGCAAGCCGAACGCTCCCAGCCCTAACGCCAGGTCGCCAGGGCTGCGGATGGCGCTGGTCCAGGCCGGTTGGTAGAGGGCGGCCAGCAAAATCCCCACCACCGCAGCGTTGACCCCGCCCAGGGCAGCCTGAAACCCGGCCAGTTTTCTCAACTCGTTCCAGAAGGGCAGCGCACCGATTACCAGCAAAAAGGCAGGCAGGAAAATCCCGACCAGGGCGATAATTCCACCCAGCCAGCCGTTCGGGTCGGGCTTGCTGACCGCGCCGAGGTAAGCCGAGAAGGTGAACAGCGGGCCGGGGACTGCCTGGGCCGCCCCGTATCCCGCGATAAATTGTTCGTTGCTGACCCAGCCGGGCGGCACCACCTCGGCCTGTAGCAGGGGCAGCACCACGTGTCCGCCGCCGAAGACCAGCGCCCCCGAACGATAAAAGCTATCGAAAAGGGCCACCGGCTGGCTCCCCGACACCTGCCGGGCCAGGGGCAATGCCACCAGCAACAGGAAAAACGCCACCAGGCAAACGATTGCCAGGCTGCGCGGCACCGCCAGGTGGAGCGGTTCTTCTTCCGGTTTACTGGCGGCGGTCTTCGCGCCCATGAAACGCCAGCCTATCAGACCAGCCCCGACGATTATGGCTATCTGGGCCAACCCGGTCGGCCAGAGCAGGGTGATGATAGCGGCCAGGATGGTCAGGGTGGCGCGGTAGCGGTCGTTGCTGAAGTTGCGGGCCATCCCCCAGAGAGCCAATGCGACGACCGCCACTGCCACCACGGTCAGGCCATGCAGCCAGCCACTTTCGGTCAGGTTGGCCCCGTTCCCGCCAAAGGCGTTTAACCCGTAGGCAAAGAGGATAAGGGCGGCGGCGCTCGGCAGGGTAAAACCGAGCCAGGCCGCCAGGCCCCCCTTCAGCCCGGCCCGGCTGATACCCAGGGCGATACCGACTTCGCTGCTGGCCGGACCGGGCAGGAACTGGGCCAGGGCTACCAGGTCGGCGTAGGTCTGTTCGCTGACCCACTTGCGGCGGGTGACGATTTCATCGCGGAAATAGCCGAGATGGGCAATCGGGCCGCCAAAGGAGGTCAGACCCAGGCGGGTAAAGACCGCTAAAACCTCAAAAAAAGAGCCACCTGGTTTCTTCGAGGTAGCGGTATCTGGGCTGATTATAGTCTCGCCGGAAGGCGGCATTTGGGCGTCCGAGTTCATAAATGGCCGGATTTTCCTTGTTCCTGGTTCTTTTTCCACTTTATTCTCTGATGCTACTTCCCCTTGATGACGATAATATAAGGGTTTATTTTGCAAAAAACAAGGCCAGCCCGTTATCAAGGCTGGCCCTGTGCGGATGCGATTCGACTAAATTCTAGGAGGCGGTGAAGGTAGTGCTTTCGATGACGTTGGTCGTACCGGCTACGGTAATGGCGTAGGTGCCGGGTTTGCCCTCGAACAGGATAACCAGGCCGGGCGAGGCCGGGATTTCGCCGTTGGTGGTCGCCCAGGCGTAGCTGCTTTGGTCGGAGTAAACTTTGCCGGTCGCCGGGTCGGTAATCCAGACCTGGACGCGGTCGCCTTTCAACCAGCCCTCGCCGGAGAACAGCACGACTACCAACGGGCCGAGGACCAGGCCGGTGGCTTGCAGGGTCGGGGCCATTACCTGGAACGGGGCCGAAGCGATTTCGTTGGAGACGAGGCCCTGGACGGTCACGTGCCAGGTGCCGGGAGAACCCTGGAAGGTATATTCGGGGTTCGAGAAGTTCGAAAAGGTGCCGTCAGCGCTGGCGTTGAGATAGGCGCCGTCCAGGGCCCGGCCATCCGGGGTCGTGACCCACAGGGCGATTTTCTCGCCGGAGGCAAAGCCAGTCCCGCTGATGGTCAGGCCGTCGCCCAGGGCGATTTTGGGATTGACGACGGTGAGGGTAGCGGTGGCGGCGTGAGCGGGTTTCGCCGCGAAGACGGTCAGGGTCAGACTCAAAACCAGGAGCGTAACCAGAAGCAGTAATTTGGTACGGAAAGCGGACTGGCCGGGGTGTAACTTAATAGTCGAATTCATACAATCCTTTCCTGTTTTTTATTATCACATCATGCCTGAAGATATATGAAAGCTTCGAGCCGTTTGCTGCGAGATAATTTAATAATAACATAAATAACAATTTTTTAATATATTGCCGGGGAATTAATTATTGATTTAGGGGGAATTGGTAGGTAAGCCGAGCGGATTATTCAGGCGGGGATTCCTTCTAGCACCACCCGTAAAATCGTGGCGGTCATTTCATCGAGCGAAAAAGTGGTTTCTTCCTGGCCCCATTGGACCGCCGACCCCAGGATTGACCAGACGACGACCTGGGCCAGTCTTTCCAGGGTTTCTTTTGGTTGGCCGGGCCGAGAGGAATAACTTTGTTTGAGCCAGCAGAGCAACAACGTGTCCAGTTCTTCCCGGACGGTCTGCTCGAAAAGGGGCGTCGGCACATTCAGCATGGGCGGGCGGTGGTGGTATTTGCTTTCGAAATGGAGCAGGACAAACCGGACCAGGCATTCGAGGGAGAATTTGTTCCAGCCGGGGTTGGGCGGCAGGTGGCTTTGCAACTGGGCGTGAAAGTTCTGGCGAATAATCGAGGAAGTCAGGGCGTATTTGTCGGCAAAATGGATGTAAAAAGTGCCCCGGTTGACGTTAGCCCGCTCGGTAATATCCTGGACCGTGGTCGCCGTAAAGCCTTTTTCGCGCACGACTTCCTTGAAGGCGCTTTGTAGAGCCTGGCGGGTCCGCCGGATGCGGCGGTCTTCACTTCTGGCCGGTTCGGTCTCTTTCTCGGAGTTATTCATCAATTTGCCCGTTTTGTTCAGTATTCAACAGAGCCGCTCGCTTGCTTATTGAGTCCGGCGAGGGCGGCTTTTACCATTATAACCGACGGCGGCAAAGTCGTTGAAGGGGAAAAGTTTTTAGTGTTCAGTTTTTAGTGTTTAGTAGGCAGAGGGCAGAAGGCAGAGGCCAGAAGCCAGTGTTTAGTAATATAAAAGTTAACGATGAAAGGACTCAAAATGGACCGGACGATTGCGACCACCCCCACCCTGGCGGGACAGTATACGGCGGTGTTCGAGGCGCTAACCGAAATTGGCCGGGAGTATACTTCCGGCGGACAACCGGGGGCGGCCTGTGCCCTATTCGAAAAAGCCCGCCAGCTTTTCGAGCCGGGGGCGGTCCCTGCCCCGGCCCGGCTAAAGCTTTTAACCGGCTATGCCCGCAGCCTGGTAACGAACCTGTTTGTGAATCACAGCGGCGAGGAAACCCTTGCGGCGGTTTTGGGGGAAGCCCGTTCCCTGGCCGAAAGCAGTTCGGACCGCCTGGCCCTGGCCGAGGTTTTGAACCTGCTTGGCCAGACTGATTATTTTATAAGTATTTTCGGCGGCTTTGTTTCGGACAAAGAAAAAGCCCATTACGGCCCGGCCCTGGCTTACCAGGAGCAGGCCCTGGCAATCCGGCAGGAGCTAGAGGATTTAGAGGGCATCTGCGAATCGAATTTCTTTGTTGGCCTGGTCCACGAACGCTGGCAGGAGCGAGAGACCGCCCGGACCCACTACAACTTTGCGCGAGAACTGGCCGAGCAGCACCATTTTTATTTTCAAATTGCCGAAACCTCGCGCCACCTGGCCGGGATTGCCCTGGCCGAAGGCGACCTCGACGCGGCCCTGGCAAATTCTTTGCGGGAGTTGCGGGGCCGGGAACAGGCCGGGTTCAAGCCCTACCTCCCGCTCGACCACCTGCTGCTTTGCGATATTTATTTGCTAAGAGGTGAATTGGAGAAGGCCCTCGCCCACGCCCAGGCGGCCCTGGCGCTGGCCGAGGAAATGGACTACGCCGGGGCCGGGGTGCTTTCGCGCCTGCGGTTTGGCGATATAAAGCTGAAGCAGGGTGAACGAGAAGAAGCGGTGGCCGAATATAGCCGGGCGTTAGAAACGGCCCAAAAGTTGGGCCAGGCGCTGTTGTTGAACTATGCCAACCAGCGCCTGGCCCAGGCCGGGGTTTCTAGGGAATAAACCGGGAAATTAACAGCAGCCCTTATCCCAATCTTCGGGGGATTTCAGGTCAAAGACGGCCTGGTATTCCCCGACAACGATGCCGCGTACGTTTTTGAGTTTGGTCAGTTGTTTGGCTTCGTAGGCGGCAATTTCCGCTTCGTTTAATAGACCGGTCGTCCGCAAAATCCGGGATAGAATCGCTGGTTCGGCCCGGTTCGCGCCGTCCTCGATTTTCATCGCCAGGGCCACGCCGCGCTGCGGGAAGCCCATGCACCAGACCGCCTCGGCCCCGCCCTTGCTGAAAATGCGCCCGCCGGGGGCTGCTTCCATCAGGTCGGTATCGCCGCGCCCGGTCCCCGCCACGTTAAAGGGGTGGGTGTACATGGCCTCGGTGATGCGGGTAACGGCTCTGGCCCGGTCGGGGTTGCCCTGTTTTTCCCAGTAAGCGGGTTGGGCCAGGCGAGCGAAGGCGGTTGCCATCTGGAGCGTGGTCAGACCAAAGCAGACCACCGAACAGCCGTCGCGCCCGGTCGCAATCTCGGAGGGGTTCAGCCCGGCGAAATCGGCCACCGCATTGAGGATAGCCTGCTGCAAGGGGTGTTCCGGCTCGGTATAGTCCTCGGTCGGCCAGCCCATATGTTTGCAGGTCAGGAGCATCCCGGTATGTTTCCCGGAGCAATTGCTGTGCAGGTTGCTGGGGGCGCGTCCTTCCCGCCGCAACGCATCGGCGTCCGAGGGGTGATAGGGGTAGTGCGCCCCGCAGAGGAGTTGGTCTACCCGTAAGCCCGCTTTATCGAGCATGGCCTGGACCTGCCGGGTGTGTTCGGGCTGGCCGTTGTGGGAAGCGCAGGCCAGGGCGATTTCGGCGGGGGTCAGTTCAAAGGCGTCGGCGGCCCCGGTTTCGAGCAGGGGAATGGCCTGGAAAGGTTTGGCCGACGAGCGCAGAAAAGCAACCCGGTCCTGGTCGAGCGGCCCTGAAGTCAGGAGGGCCTTACCGGTAGAGTCAGCGATAGCGATAAATCCGGCGTGGCGGCTTTCGCTGATACCGCCTCGCGTTACGTGAGCTAATATGTCCATGCCCGGATGATAACATAACCATTTTCAGGCGACAATTCTATTCGAATTGGCTGCTAATTCGATTTTCCCCTTCTTAATGATGTTCGAGCGCGACCTGGGCGCTTTGAATCCCGGTGGGTAGCTGGCCGAGCTGCCTCAAAATTCCGAACTGGTCGGTAACGCTCCAGCTTTCGACTACCTTTTCTCCCTCAAACCGGAAGATGTTGAGGGTGAGGGCCTCGACCCGTTTGCCGGTGGCTGGGATGCCGCTATATTCGCCGGTATGGGTGCCGCGCCAGACCAACCGTGTAACGACTTTATCTTCGAAGGCGAACTGGTCCGCCACCTCGACGGAGAGGTCGGGAAACCCGGCCAGGCGGTTGCGGTTATTGCTTTTGGGTCCGTCCGGCCCGACCGGTTGCCCGTTAATGGTGAAGGTTGGGGGAAAGAGTTGGTCGGCCAGGTCGTGGTCGCCCAGCCAGCCGTGAGTGAACCAGTTATACGCCAGCGCGATATTTTTCTCGGCATCCATAATCTTGTTCCTTTCTTATTAATTACCCCAGCATTTGTCCTTTCGAGGTTTTATTACCGGGTAATACTTTTAAAAGCCGGTTGTGGTACAAGGAAATTCTGTAATTAAAAGTAAGGTCATTAACCTGTCGTTCTGTGACCCGCTGTACAAACGAACGTTGTTTCGTGACTTTGTGCGGGTCACAGAATCTCGCGCCGCTGGCGAAATGCAAGGTCGAAGGACTTTGTCAGGTCCAAAGTGCGCCAGGTCGACGCCTGGTGCAGCCTGAAATATGGGACAGTCAATGTTTTTACGGTACGCAACGCGCGAGATTCCGTAAACCGCTATACGATTGGGGCAAGTTGTCTTTCAACTGCGGTTTACGGAATGACAGGTTAATGACTGTGCCGAACGCCACCGACGCTGCCCCCAAGGAACCCTTCGGGCTAGATTCCTAGACTGCGCGCCGTGCGACGCGGAATGACAGGTACTTGACCTACCTGGTGTAAGTTGGTAACTGGTTCTTACATAAAAAATTATAGACGCTGCCAAAAATTTGTCAGTCCCCACCGGTTCACACTTTAATTCACATTTTGCCTTTATCTGCCCTTTCTTCTAAATACTGCCCTCTGACTACCGGCTACTGCCTTCTTGCTTCTGCCCACTAAAAACTAATCACTAAAAACTAAACACTGCTTTCTTCCCTCTGGCTACTGCCTACTGCCTTCTGGCTACAGTCTTCACTTTTCCTCCCAGGTTGACATATTATTAGGGGCGGGTCATACTTTAAAAGGTAGAAGAAGTTTCAAGTGCGCAGTAAACCAAGAGATTTGCCGGAAATTCGAAGCGAAGCAAAGTAAGAGGGCATGGTCAAAAAGTCGCTTTCCCAGGCCGGGCCGTCCAACCTGGCCGGGCTGCTGGCCCAGTACCGGGAGGAACGCGCCGGGCAACCCCAGTTTTATTACAACGAACTGGCCGACCGGGCCGCTTCCCTGGCCGAATTGCGCCCGGCCTTGCAGGATTTCCTTGACAATCAAATTTCGCTCAGCGATTACGTTCGCCGGTTGTCCGACCAGAGCCGCCGCCAGCTTTCGGCTGCGCGGGGCCGGGAAAATACCCGCTACTGGCGGTTCAACGGGGCGGGACGGCTTTTTCTCGAAAGTTATTTCAAACTGGCCGGGGCTACCAACCGCCTGAACGCCGCCAGCGCCGCCCTGCGCAACCTACTAACCGTCCCGCCAAACCTCGACACGGCAGGGCTGGCCCTCGAAAATTTCACCGCTTTCCTCGAAGAATTGAACGGGCTATCCCCGGCCACCTCCCCCGTAAGACCGGGGCTATTGCCCTACGTGGCGAGTTTCCACTGGTCGGCCCGCCAGCCCGATTGGCCGGTCTACCAGCGCGTCAGCCGGGAACAGTTGGAACGGTTGGGCCGGTTGGTCGCTTCCGCCAAAAGCCCGGCGGGCCGCTATACCAACTTTTATCTGGCTTTTGTCGGCCTGGCCGCCGAGCTAGACCTGACCAACCTGTGGGAGATGGACGGCTTTCTGGCCTGGCTCTCCCGCCGGGAACTGGCGACTGTCCGCCTGACCAGACCTCAACTCAGCCCCGAAAAGAGCGCCCAGGCGCGGGCCCAGCAGCGCACCGAGGAGTTGCGGCGGCTGCTCGAACCGGCCTTGCGGGCTTCGCTTGGCCCCGGCTTGCGCGGGACCACCCTGAGAATTAGCAACGCGCCCGGCTTTTTGCAGTTTGCCGAACCGGAGTTGCCTTTTCGCCTGGAACTGCGGCCCAGCGGGGCGGGGGACTGGCTGGCCGGGGCCAACTTCGAGGGCTTTAGCGTGGCGGCCCTGGCGACCGACGCCGGGGAGAGTGTCTTAAAAGATTTAGAGGGGTTCCTGGCGGCGCGTCCCGAATACCGCTTCTACGGTCCCGGTTTAACCGTGATAGAAAAACCGGAACCCGGCGACCTGTCGGGAGAATTCTGGCTGCTGCGTCCCTGGCCTTTTGGCAGCGCCGCTCTATCTCTGGAAGACCTCGTTTCGGAGTGGCGCTTGCTCTACCCGTTCGCCCGCCGCCTGAGCGCCCCCTTCGATGACGCCGAACCGGTTGGATTCGTGCCGGGGGCTTCTTCGGCCACCTCACCGGACGAACCGGAGCCGTTCTACCCGCTGGAACCGGCGGAGTTAGCGGCGGTGGCGGAAGCGCCCCAGGTCTATACCGTTTTGCCACCGGATGAAGCTGTCCAAAACGAACCGGAGGCCGGGCCGCCCCCGCTCCCACCTGCCGACGCTGCCGCCAGCGCCGAGGTCTTGCGAGTGGCCCGGCTCAAAGTGCCGCCGCTCAGCGCCGACCAGCTTGAAGCTTTGCGGGTCTTTTTGCAGGAAAGATTGGTGGTCCAGGCCGAAAAGATTGCCGAGATTATCACTCACCTGGAAGCCGGGCGCAGCCTGCTGTTGTACGGGCCGCCCGGCACCGGCAAGACCCGCCTGGCCCGCCTTATCGCCGGGCAACTTGGCGCGCCTGACCCCGGTTGGACCGCCGAAGCCGACGCCACCAACTATACCCTGGCGACCGCGACCGCCGAATGGAGCCAGTACGACACTATCGGGGGCATCCGGCCCGGCCTGGCCGGGGAAGCGGGACGAAGCAGCCAGAGCCTTTTCTACTACTTCGAGCCGGGCGTGGTCTCTCGCGCCGCCCTCTGCTGTGAGGAGAGCCTGCGCCGGAACGGGCGGCCCCACTACCTGATTATTGACGAGTTCAACCGGGCTAACCAGGACCGGGCTTTTGGCGAACTCTTTACCCTGCTGGAATACCGCGACCGCCCGCTCTTACCGGCGGCTCGCCTGGGCCGGGGAGCCGATTTGTTTATCCCGGAAGCTTTTCGGATAATCGGCACTCTCAACGCGGTCGACCGCACCACCCTTTTCGAGATGAGCCAGGCCTTGCGCCGCCGTTTCGCGATGGTAGAAATAGATTTGCCCCCGGTCGAGGCCGAGCGGCGTTTCCTGCCCCGCGCCCTGAAATCCCGCCTGCCCGAAATTGAGCTTACCCCTGCGGGCGATTTTGCCGACCCGGTCTTGCGCGAGACCGCCGATACGTTGAGCCAATTTGTGGCAGCGGTCCGGCCCGACCCTGCCGCGCCGGGGTCAGGTGGTAAAGCGGTCGGGACCGCACCTTTGCTGGAAAGTCTGCTTTTCTGCGCCGTCGCCCCTTCTTATTATAAAGACCCGCAAGAGGCCCTCGAAGACGCTATCCTGGCGAACATTTTACCGCAACTGGAAGGAAGCGCCTCTGGAGTCAAGAAAGCCCTGGCGGCGGTAGGGCCGGACGGACCCCTGGCCCGGTTGGGACGAGTGCGGGCCAGCCTGGAAAAGATGTTATTTTTTTCCTATTAGTTTGAGATAGCTTTTTAAGATAGTTGCCCCGGCCCCGCCGATAAGGTATATTTGGCGGCGTGCGACCGAGCGGATTGGACTTAGTTGACCTGGAAGGTGAGAACGAATAATGAAATTGTGGGGAGGCCGGTTCGAGAAGCCGGTGAACGAAATCGCGGAGGAATTTGGGGCGTCTATCCCGTTTGACCAGAAACTCTACCGGGAGGACATCGCCGGTTCGAAAGCCCACGCCCGCATGCTGGCAAAGCAGGGCATCATTTCGAGCGAGGACGCCGACAAGATTGTGGCCGGGCTGGAACGAATCCAACAGCGCATCGAGAAAGGCGAGTTCGACTTTCGCCTCGACCGCGAGGATATTCACCTCAATATCGAAGCAGAGTTGGCCGCCGACATCGGCGAAGCGGCGGGCCGTCTCCACACCGGGCGCAGCCGCAACGACCAGATTGCTCTCGACTTCCGGCTCTATGTCTGCCGGGTTATCGGGCAGACCGTCGAGCGCATCATGCGGTTACAGGAAACACTGGTGCGGCTGGCCGAAAAGTATGAAGGGGTCATTATGCCCGGCTATACCCACCTTCAAAGGGCCCAACCGGTCCTGCTCTCCCATCATCTCCTGGCCTATTTCGAGATGTTCCAGCGCGACGCCGGGCGGTTTTCGGACTGCTATGGCCGGACTGATGTTTCGCCGCTCGGTAGCGGGGCCCTGGCCGGGGTGCCTTACCCGCTCGACCGTGAGTATGTGGCCGAACAACTCGGCCTGAGCGCGGTCACCCGCAACTCGATGGACGCCGTGAGCGACCGCGATTTTGTGGTCGAATTTCTGGCGGCGGCGGCTCTTTGTTCGGTCCATCTCTCGCGCTTTGCCGAAGAAATCATTTTGTGGAGCACGGGCGAGTTCGGTTTTATCGAATTGGACGACTCGTATTCGACCGGCAGCAGCATCATGCCCCAGAAGAAGAACCCCGATATGGCCGAACTGGTGCGCGGCAAGACCGGGCGCATGGTCGGGCATCTCACCGCCATCCTGGTCACCTTGAAGGGGTTGCCGCTCTCGTACAACAAGGACATGCAGGAGGACAAAGAAGGGCTGTTCGACGCCTCCGACACGCTTCTAACCTCGCTGACCGTCTTCGAGGGGATGATTGCGACCATGCGGATTAAACGCGAGAACATGTTGAAGGGCGCGGACGGTTCGTTTGCGACCGCGACCGACCTGGCCGATTACCTGGTCGGCAAGGGTTTGCCCTTCCGCCAGGCTCACGAGGTGGTCGGCAAACTGGTCCGCTACGCCATTGATAACAAGAAAACTTTCTCCGGCCTGACCCTGGAAGAGTTCAAGCAGTTCTCACCGCTCTTTGAGGTGGACGCCCTGAGAATTACGCCTGAAACCTCGATGTCGGCCCGCAACACCTACGGCGGTACGGCTCCCGGCCAGGTCAAAAATGCCATCGCCAGTTCGAAAACGCTCCTGGATGACACCCGCCAGTGGTTGAGCGGCATCGGCGTCCCGGTTTAGGCTTGTAAAGTCACCGGGTATTTAGTACACTTGTTTTAGTAAAGATACCATCTTGCTTTACCGGGGACGGCCATTCCGAAAGATTCGGCAGTCACACCAACCCGGTAGAGCGGTTCATAAAACTCCGTTGTAAGCCCCAGGTTGAGCATTGTCCTTCGTAAGGAGTAGCAAGTTATGGCACTACCGGCAATTATAGAAACTAAACCCAACCGGCTCTATTCGCTAAAAGAGTTCGAAGAATTGGATTTGCCCGCCGATGGAAACAAATATGAACTCATAGACGGAGTGATAAAAGTGACGCCACCAGCAGGAGATGACCACGGTCGCATCGGGAATGAGATTGTTGTCAGAATCGCTATCTTTGACCCGGAGAGAAAGTTAGGTCGCTCCTGGACGGATACCGGCTTTCAGATAGCACCTGGCTTCAATGCAGCGCCGGATGTGGCTTTTATCAAGACTGAAAACTTGCCGGACCGTTCAAGAGGTTCGGTGCCAGTCCGACCCGACCTCGCAGTCGAGGTATGGAGCCCTGGTGACCTTAACACAAAAGCGCATCAGGCCGAAGCCCGCGCCAAGATACGGCGTTACCAGGTTGCGGGTGTTTCAATCGTGTGGGCCATTAACCCGGCCACCCAAAAGGTCGAGGTCTATCACTCCGACCAGGTTGACCCGGTGCAAATTCTGGGGATTGCGGACACTCTCTCCGGCGAAGAAGTTATCCCCGGTTTCACCCTCCCGGTAAAGACTCTTTTTGAATAAAATCCACCACAAAACATAAAATCAATAAATAGAAATAGAAAAGGGCTCTCAAACGAGAGCCCTGCTTTTTATGGCGAAAGTAAGTTTAGCCGAGGGGTACGGCGTCGCGGGCATCGGCTTCCACCGTTTCCCCGGTCGTATTCGCCGGTTGAACCTGGGTGGGGACCCTTTGCGGTTGTGGGGCCGTGCTAATTTCAGCCCTGGCGGCGGGTTGCTCTCGCTCAGGCTCCCGGTTGTATTCGCGCAGGTTGCTCCGTTCGAACCGCAAAGCCGCGATTTGCTCCGAAATCAGGCCGCACAGGAAAATCAAAACGCTGATGCTGATGAGCAAGACCGCGCCGTTGGGGATTTTACCGTTGGCGAAAAAGAAGTTGACCAGCCCGTAGCCCGCGCCCAGTATGAACCAGAGCAGCGCCAGTGGCATGAAAATCTTAATCGGGTTAAAGAGCGTTATCATCCTGAGGATAATTGTGATGAACTTGACGCCGTCCCGGATGGGCCGGATGTGGCTCTTGCCGCCCTGCCGCCGGTGGGCCTTAATCGGCACGTGCTTGACGTTGTACCCGGCCTTGATAAAGCTCATCGTGGTCGTGGTCGGGTAAGAATACTGGTTGGGCAAGAGGTGAATAAAGTCCATCACCTTGTCGCGTTTGAAGCAGCGAAACCCGCTGGTCGGGTCCGGCACCTTCATTTCGACCAGGTAGCTTGCCAGGGAGCGAAAGACCCAGTTGCCGACGTCCCGTGTTTTTGCGCTATCGCTGTCGCGGGTCCGGGCGCCCACCACCAGGTCGTAAGGGCCGAGGTGTTCGAGCAACCGGTCGAGGTCTTCGGGGGCGTGCTGGCCGTCGGCGTCGAGAAGCAGGATATATTCGCCCCTGGCGGCCCGGATGCCGGTCTTGACCGACGCCCCGTTGCCCTTGTTGTAGGGGTGACGGATGACCCTGGCCCCGGCGGCCTCCGCTTCCAGCGAAGTCCGGTCGAGCGAACCGTCGTCCACTACGATAACCTCGCAGTGGGGTTTCATGGCTTTGACCCGGCCCACCACCATGCGGATATTGGCTTCCTCGTTATAGGCCGGGATTACAATAGTCAGTTGGTCGTCTGAAATCATCTACTTCTTTTTGTTACCTTTGCGCTTGTGTTCTCGCAAAATGACCAGCCGCCACCACAGGCTGATAAGATTGACGCCGGTCCGCCACAGGCGCGGGAAGTTGAAGAACTGGGATTTGCCATAGGCCCGGTGGAAGTGATGCACCGGCACTTCGTCAAATTTGTAGCCGGCATCCTGCAATTTCTTGACCAACTCCAGGCAAATCGTGCCGCTATTGCTGGTCAGTTCGATGTTGTCGAAACAATCCCGCCGGATGAGCCTGAAATCGCAGTCGGTGTCGCGGATACCCAGGCCGAACGAAGTCTTGACGGTCCAGTGGTAAATCTTGCCGATAATGACCCGGTGCAGGGGGTCGTGGCGCTCGATTTTGTAGCCGTTGACAATATCCACGCCCGGCGCCATTTTTTCGAGCAGCACGCTCAGTTCGTGCGGGTCGTACTGGGCGTCGCCATCGGTATAGAAGACCAGGTCTTTGGTCGCCGCCTCGAAACCGCTCCGCAAAGCCCCGCCATAGCCCCGGTTCTTGACGTGATGAATGATACGGACGTGGTCGGGATAGACGCGCGCCAGTTCGTCCAGCACCTCGCCGGTATAGTCTTTGCTTCCGTCATTTATCACGATGACTTCGTAGTCGTCGGTCAACTTGCGGCAGGTGCTAAGGGCGGACAGGACCATACTGGCGATGGTGCCGCCGTCATTATAGGCCGGGAAAAAGACTGAAATGCTGGGTGGATTGGTAGTTTGGGCGCTGGCCGGTTCACCGGGAACCAGGGAAGCCGGTTCTAGAATTTCGGAAGTGTTCACTTTGCTGCATCTGCCTTTATTTCAAAAAATTTATTGCCTGATACCTCATAGCTATTGAACGTATCTACAGGCTAAAAGTTGCGAAGTCGCTCTCGACGACCGGCTTACCACGAGCTTTTCATGAGCAAAGCCGCTCCGCAGGATGTTCTTCCAATTATACCTGGGGTAGAGTCCTAAGGTCAAATTAGGGGACCAGTCCGGTCCAGTCCGCCCTCGAAAAGTACTCTTTCAAACTATCGTTCTTATGTTATAATTTAAAAAAAGCCGGTTTCCACCAGGTTTTGCCGTAAAGTAGTGTTGCTATGCTGCTATATTCACCGCTTTAGCCGGTGGTTTTGCATAATGTCCCGGTGTTTTTGAAAGAGTTAACCAGGTTAAACTGACAAAATTATTACTTTACTTTACCGGATGTGGCGGTGAAGGGTGGCTAAATGTCTATTGAAAATGAGAACAGCACCGCGCTTTCCGGCGGCTCGGCAGGCCGGAACAATCCAGCCCTGAAACCTGAGCAGGTCGAGGCTTTACTGACTATCTCGGCCCTGCTCAACAGCGACCTCAACGCGGGGCGGGTGTTGCGCGATTTGCTGGTCCAGGTATGCGCCCTTTTCCGTGCCGACCAGGCCGCCGTCTTTTTGCGCGAGAAGTTGCCCCTCTCCGAAGAAAATAAGGGGGTCAGCGAGGCCCGCCGCCAGGACATTGGCAAGGTGATTTGCGCCGCCAATACCGGTCTGAGCGAAGCCTACCTGGCAAGCCTGACCGCTTTTTATGAGAAAAAGGAGTTTCGCCAGCTTCAAAGCCAGCGCCGCCCGGTCTATATCGCCGACGCCCGCAACGATGCCCGCCTGAACGGTCTGCGTGAGGTCAATACCCGCGAGGGTTTCCGCACGATGCTGACCTTGCCGCTCCTGCACCGCGAGGCCCTGATTGGCACTCTCATCCTCTACCACTACCAGCCGCACAGCTATACCGAGCAAGAAACCCGCCTGTTGACGGTCTTTGCCAACCAGGCCGCCCTGGCGATTACCAACGCCCGTCTTTACGAAACGGCCCGCCAGCGTGAAAAAGACGCCGCGCTCCTGGCCGAGGCCGGGCGCATTTTTAATTCCTCCCTCAAGACCGGCGATGTCCTCAACTGGGTCGTCCGCACGGTCGGCGGGTGCCTGGGCAACAGCGCCTTGGTCTATATTATCCAGGAAGGCTCGGACGCCGCCCACCCGGTTGCCTTCTATTCCAGCGCGGTCCAGAACGGCGAAATCAAGGTGGTCTCCCCGGTCAAGGAAAACGCCCCGGTCAAGCTCGGCAGCGGTCCGATTGGCAAATCTATGCAGACCGGCGTTTCGTTCCTGCTGCGCGACCCGGCGGAAATCCTGAAATCTATTCCTTTCCTGACCAAAGAGTACGGCGTCAACAGCCTGGTCTGCGTGCCGCTCAAGACGCGAGGCCGGATTATCGGCTCGTTACTCTCTTACATGGTCACTTACGGCGCTTCCGACAAGTCTATCGAGGAAGACCAGCTTGGCCTGGCCCAGGCCCTGGCCGACCGCGCCGCCGTCGCCATCGAGAACGCCCGCATGTACGAGGCCGCCAAACGGGAGCAGCGGGTCAAAGACGAATTTTTAACGTTGGTCTCCCACGAACTGAATACGCCTCTCACCAACATGAAGGGGTACAACCACCTGCTGGCGAAAAGGCTGGATGAATCGAAACCGCGTGGAGCTAACGGCCAGCCTAACCGCGCCGTCGAGAACCTGCGCCAGTTCACGACCATCATCGGCAGCCAGATAGACCGCCTGCAATATCTCGTGACCGACCTGGCCCGGATTTCGCAGATTGAAAGCGGGCAGGTCGAACTCCACATGCTACCCCGCCCGCTCCTGCCGCTCATCCAGGACGCGGTGGCCCAGGTCGAGGAACAGTTGCAAATTCCCGGCGGTCCCCCGGTCCGTCACAAGTTCGAAGTGGTAGCGCGCAAGAACAACCTGAGCGCCGAGGTCGACCCGGCGGTTTTCTCACGCATAATGCACAATCTTCTTACCAACGCCGTGAAATTCTCGCCCAACGGCGGCACTATCCGCATTGACCTGACGCTGGGACCTTCCCAGACGGTCAAGGTGGCCGTGACCGACAACGGGCTCGGCATTTCGGAGCAGGATTTACCGCATATCTTCGAGCGGTTCTATAAGGCCAGCAGCCAGCCGGGCCGGGCCAACGGCCTGGGGTTGGGCCTCTTTATCAGCCGGAATTTGGCTCAAGCCATGCACGGCCAGCTAATCGCCACCAGCGAGGAAGGCAAGGGTAGCACCTTTATGCTTCTCCTGCCTCGCTTCGGCCATACCGCCCCCATTCCTGAACACCAGCAGCTACCCGACTGGTTATAGTCGAGTAACACAAATAGGGACATAACGCCCTATGAGCGCAATGTCCTTGTTGTGGCAATGCTACCTTAGAGAAGTAGTGAAATAAAAAGTTGGCCCCGGGCCAACTTTTTATTTCACCTTATTTTTATATCCCTCCTCACGGGAGGGGCCAGGGGTGAGGGATTCAGGGAACAAAAAAGGCTTGCTACCTGGAATGTAGGTGCAAGCCTTAATTGCTTCTTCTAAAGATACGGATGGGAGATAAACTCCTAGAAGTGACGTTTTTCCTTGATACGGGCTTCTTTACCGCTCAGGCCACGCAGATAGTACAACTGCGCCCGGCGGACTTTACCGCGCCGAACCACGTCGATCTTATCAATTCGGGGCGAATTAATAAGAAAAGTTCGTTCTACGCCAATCCCGTGCGCCGCAATCCGGCGGACGGTGAAGCTCTCGTTGATACCGCCACTGCGGCGGCGCATCACAACGCCTTCATATACCTGGATACGCTCTTTGGTACCTTCTACGACCTTTACGCCTACCCGTACAGTATCACCAACCCCGAATTCGGGGACATCGGTGCGAAGTTGTGGCTTAACTAATTCATCAATAACCACGGACATTAGTTTGCCCTCCTTTCCGTATCAAAATTTAGAAACTGTTACTAAGGCTGTTTTTATAATTTTTATATTAAGCCCTTATTCCGTACACAGCGGCATATTATAACAGCCAGCCCTGCCCAAGTCAATCCAAAAATGGCTCCAACCCACGAATACAAGTGTTTAGGGTTCAGTTTTTAGTAGTCAGAAGCCAGAGGTCAGAAGTCAGTTTTTAGGGTAATCGCACATGCTTAGAATCGTGACGGCTCGTCCTCTATAACATCCGAAGGATATGGTAAGAAAACAATCCTTCCCAATATAAACCCACGAAATTCCGTGCCAATTTATGAGATATTCATCTCGAATTGTGCAAATAGACTAAAAATAAACCCTATTATAGGGTTTTATAATATTTACAATAGATTGAGTCTATGCTACTATGGTTTACAGTTATCCGCTCACAAAAACAATGACGTTGCCCCATAGGCTGTAGCGGACCAGGCTCTTTTTCAAACGATGAGTGTTTGATGGTATTTTCCGACCGGCCCTGGACGTTGCGGTCCAGCCCGGTTTTAACTTTTATAGATTACGCTGGAAATAGATTTTGTTGGAAGAGGGTGGCTAAGTTATGAAGAATGAACGGGAGAATTTTGATTTCGAACTGGTAACCCACGAAGGTGCCCCGCTTAAACCGGCCAAAAATGCCCGCGGCACCCAGCGACACATGGGGGCGCTAGAAGATAATATGCAGGTCGTCACCGCTCCCAGCTATGACGAGGAAGACGAAGCGCAAATGGCCCGTCAGGCTCACAAACAGCAAACCCCTGGATAGAAACTCGTTGAACGTTAGTTGAACGTTAAAAGAAACAACGTTGAACGTAATAATAGATTGGAACGGGTTAGGAAAATTCTTTTCTCACCCGTTTTTCTTTTCCCGACGGCTCCCGGTCCTGGCTGTTCCCACGTTCAAGGTTAAACGTTGTCTCGTGTATTCTCCCGGATAGCCGCCAGCAGATTTGTTTCGGCGTCCTGTTTGGCGATAAAGGCGACCGCCCCTGCTTCCTTCGCCCTGGCCCGGTTCACCGGGTCGTCGTAAAGACTTAACATAACTATCCGGCTGCCCGGCACAACCGCGCCAAGTTGCCGGGCCGTGGTGATACCGTCGCCCTGCGGCATTTTTACGTCCAAAACCACCACGTCCGGTTGCAACCGGGCGGCCAGACCAAGGGCGGTCTCGCCGTTCTCCGCTTCACCTATCACTTCAATGTCAGGCTCGAAATTCAGGCGCTCTCTCAAAGCTTGCCTGACCTGCACGACATCATCAACCAGGATTACCCTTATCATTATCCAAATCCCATTTTTATAAAAGAATTAGTTTGTCTCTCTGTTATAACCTTTTCGGGGCGGCGGGCCAATTGACCAATGGACCAATTTTTCATTACTTAAAGGCCTATTTTCGAGGCTCCAATCTGGTGCTATGATATAATTGTTGCAGTCAGAAAATACCCTTACCGGCGTTTATTTATCACTTTTAAAATTTCTTATAAATTCCACCTTTCAGGCTTTCATTTAAATAAAAAGATGCCAGAAAAATCCGACATTTCTAACCCACCCCTGGACCCTATAGACGAAACCTCTCCCGTAAAGGACGCCAGTGACGGCACCGTTGCAGTCAGCCCCCTTAAAAACGACCTGGCCGATTTCCTGGTCGAGAGCGTGCCTATGTACGGGGTAGCGATTGGTCTGGATGGCCGCATCCTCGCCATTAACTACCCCTTGCTGCATACCCTGGGCTACAGGAAAGAGGAACTTCTCAACGAACGCTTCGTCCAGACCCTGGTCTATGGTCCCGACCAGCTAAAGGCCGCCACTTTTAGAAACAAGGATTGGACCGCCCGCCAGCTAAAGACCGAAATCCACCTCCGGGCCAGGGATGGGCGGGTCTTGCTGGTGTTGTGGCACAGCAAAATCATTCACGACGCGGCCCAGGACCGGGAATTTTTCTTTTGCACCGGGATTGATATTTCGGAGCAGTTGCAGGAAAAAGATACCCAGTATCGCCTGGTCTTCGAGGCTACCACCGACGGTATCGTGATTGTGGACCTTGAAACCAAACGGGTGGTCGAGGTGAACCCGGCTTTTGTGAACATGCACGGCTATACCCTGGAGGAATTCAAGGGGATGGACCCGGCTACTTTCGTCCATCCCGACTATCACGGCATGCTGGAAAATTACCTGGAAACGGTCAAACAGGGCAAGCTGTTCCGGGGCCGGGCCATGAATATCCGCAAGGACGGCACTCCCTTTTATATCGAGGTCTACGGCACCCCCTTTGTCTACCAGGGCAAGGTCCACGGCCTCTCGGTTAACCGCGACATTACCGAGATGGTCGAGGCTTACCAGAACTTAGAACAGCGCGTCGAAGAACGGACCCGCGAGCTTTCGACTCTTTTGGAAATTAACCGGACGGTCGGCTCGACCCTCGAACTCAAACCCTTGCTCAACCTTATTCTCGACCAGCTAAAAGTCGTTACCGATTACAGCGGGGCCGGTATCGTGGTCTGCGAGGGGGACGATATTTCTTTCCTGGAAGCCCGCCAGCCCGACCCCCAACCGGTTTCTCCCCTAACTTCGGTCCATTTGCAATTGGGCCAGAATGCCCCTCTGTGGGAAAGGTTCATGCACGGCATCCAGATTATTATCCCTGATGTGCGGGCCGACACCGAGGAAGGCCGGGGTTATCGCCAGTTCGTGGGAGGCAGTCTCGAATCGCATTTCGGTTATGTGCGCTCCTGGATGGGCACACCAATGCAGCACAAGGGGAAGGTGCTGGGGATTTTGAGCGTCAGCCATGACACGCCCGATTATTACACGGCCCGCCACGCCGCCCTGACCCGCGCCATTGCCGACCAGGCCGCCACGGCTATCGAGAACGCCCGGTTGTACGAACAGGCTCAGACGGTCGCGGCCCTCGAAGAACGCCAGCGCCTGGCCCGCGAACTGCACGACTCTGTTTCCCAAGCCCTTTTTGGCATCCTGGTGGGCACCAACAGCGCCCGTATCCTGGCCGAGCGCGACCCCAGCCGTTTGCCTCAGTCGCTCGATTATATCGGCAACCTGGCCCAGTCGGGTATGGCCGAAATGCGGGCTTTGCTGTTCGAGTTGCGCCCCGAATCGCTGGAAAATGAAGGGCTGGTGGCCGCTCTCTCCAAACAGGCCGCCGCCATCAAGGCTCGCTACGCCCTCGACATCCAGGTGACGACCGGGGCCGAACCGCTGGTGCCTCTGAATGTCAAGGAAGCCTTTTACCGCATTGCCCAGGAAGCCATGCAAAACACGGTCAAACACGCCCAGGCCAGCGCCATCAGTTTGACCCTGGCGGTAGAAAACGGCAAATTAAAGTTGACCGTCCGCGACAACGGGCACGGCTTCGACCCGCAGGGTTCCTTTCCGGGCCACCTGGGTCTGAAATCCATGCAGGAGCGGGCGGGCAGGCTCGGCGCGGCCTATTCGATTGCCAGCCAGCCTGGCGAAGGCACGACCGTCCGGGTCGAATACCCCCTGACCGGGCAGGACTAGCGAGAGGGAGTGTTTAGTTTTTAGTAGGCAGAGGCCAGAGGTCAGAAGGCAGGGTAAGGTCATTCCGAGAGAACAGATGAACCAGGGGCACCCCTGCCCTGTGAGTACTGGTTCCGTTGTACCATAACCCGGCCAAAGGCGCGTTGAATCGGGATTCCTCGACTGCGCTTCTACCCAAAGGCCGCACCTATAGTCGCACCTGCGAACGTGACAATCTGACTAATGGCTACCGACCTCTGACCTCTAAACACTAAAAACTAAAATCTGCATCGCCCGTAGCTTTACTAATTCGGGCGAGTAGGCTATAAAAAGAGGGTTACAACCTGCCCGGTCCCGGAGTGAAGCAGCTAGAGGGATATTGCCGGCAGGTGCGGATTTGAATTAAAAGAGAGAGTTTCTAAGAGAGAATAATGCAAAATTTCAAAAATTATATTGGCGGCCAGTGGGTCGAATCTTCGAGCGGCAAGACCTTTGAGAATGCCAACCCGGCTAATTATGAAGAAGTAATCGGGAATTTCCCCCTGGCAACCGCCGACGACACCCGCCGGGCCATCGAGGCCGCCCGCAACGCCCTGGAAGGCTGGGCCAACATGCCCGGTCCTGGCCGGGGGATGATTCTGGACAAGGCCAGCCAGTTGCTGGACGCCCGCAAAGAGGAAATCGCGGCGGCCCTGACCACCGAAGAAGGCAAGACCCTGGCCGAAGCCAGGGGCGAGGTAATGCGGGCCCGCGATATTTTCCGCTACTTTAGCGGGGAGGGCTGGCGCATGGGCGGTCACACCGTCCCCGGCAATACCGGCAAGGAGTTACTCTATACCCGGCGCGAAGCCCTGGGCGTGGTCGCGCTTATTACCCCCTGGAACTTCCCGATTGCCATACCGTCCTGGAAAATCGCCCCGGCCCTGGCTTACGGCAATACGGTCGTCTTCAAACCGGCCTCGTTTACCCCGCATACGGCCCTGCTGCTAACCGAAGTGCTGGTCGACGCGGGTCTGCCGCCGGGCGTCTTTAACTTTATCACCGGGTCGGGCCGCGAGGTTGGCGACGTGCTGGCAAGCAGCCCGCTCATCAACGGGTTGAGTTTTACCGGCTCGACCACCGTCGGCACCGGAATCTACGCCCAGGCTATCAAGAACCTCACCCGCGTCCAGCTTGAGATGGGCGGCAAGAATCCCCTGGTGGTCCTCAACGATGCCGACCTGGCCCTGGCGACCAGCCTGACCGTTGCGGGCGGCTTTGGCCTGACCGGGCAAGCCTGCACCGCGACCAGCCGGGTGATTGTCGAGGAAGGTATCGCCGACGCGTACGCCCAGGCTGTCACCGAGGCGGCTAAAAAGCTTGTGGTCGGGGATGGCCTCAAAAGCGGGGTCCAGATGGGTCCGGCGGTCAGCCGGGACCAGCTTGAAACCGACCTGAAATACATCAAAATCGGCCAGGAGCAAGGCGCGAGTATGCTGGCGGGGGGTGTTCAGCCTGCCGGGGGCGGCTATTATGTGGCCCCGACAGTGTTCGACCGGGTCGAGACAGGCATGACTATCGCCCAGGAGGAAATTTTCGGACCGGTGGTCAGCATCATCCGCGCTAAAGATTTTGACGACGCCCTGGCAAAAGCCAACAACATCGGGTTCGGTCTCTCCGCCGGGATTGTTACGAACGACCTGAAGAAGTCGTTTAATTTCGCCAACCGGATTGACGCGGGCGTGGTCAAGGTTAATGAGCCGACCACCGGGCTGGCCCTACAGGCGCCTTTTGGTGGTTTTAAGAATTCCAGCGCCAACACCTTTAAGGAACAGGGCCAATCTGCTATCGAATTCTATACCCGCCTCAAGACGATTTACATCTCGCACGGCTAATACCAGGCAGGTACTTGTCACACACATAGATGTGACCTACAGGTATGAAGGTAGCCCGGGAGTGACAGGTGGTTGGTCGTGCCTTGCGCCAGCGGCGCGACCTGCCCGGTATCTGACATAGAATGAAGTTTTCTTATAACAAGGCGGTTAGAGGGAGCATAAAGGGTGCAACTGATTACGACAGTCGAAGAAATGGCGGCGCGGCGGGAAGAATGGCGGGCAGCGGGTAAAACGGTGGGACTGGTGCCGACCATGGGCTATCTCCACCAGGGTCACCTGTCGCTGGCCGAGCGCTCCCGCCAGGAGAACGACCTGACGGTCGCCTCTATCTTCGTCAACCCGCTCCAGTTCGGTCCGAAAGAAGACTTTGGCCGCTATCCCCGCGACCTCGACCGCGACCTCAAATTGCTGGAAAGCGTGGGGGTGGCGGCGGTCTTTCACCCGGAACCCTCCGAGATGTACCCGCCCGGTTTTGACGCTTCGGTCGAGGTCGGCGGGATAACGGGGGTGCTGGAAGGAGCAGCCCGGCCCGGCCATTTCAAGGGTGTCACTACCGTTGTCGCCAAACTGTTTAATATAGTAGGGGCGCGGCGGGCCTACTTCGGCCAGAAGGACGCCCAGCAGGTCGCGGTCCTGCGGAAGATGGTGCGCGACCTCAACTTTCCGCTGCAACTGGTAGTCTGTCCGACCATGCGCGAACCGGACGGCCTGGCGATGAGCAGCCGCAACGTCTATCTGTCCCCGGAAGAACGGCAGGCCGCCCCGGCCCTCTACCGGGCTTTACAGGCGGCGGCGCAACTCTGGCAGGAAAGACCGGACGAGCGGAGCGGCCCGGCTTTGCGGGCGGCCATGGAAAATGTCCTGGCCGGGGTGCCGCTTGGCAAGGCGGATTATGTCAGCGCCGCCGACCCCCTGACCTTGCAGGAGTATGCGGGCGCGGTGCCGCCGGGCCAGGGGGCCCTGCTTTCGATGGCGGTCCGGTTTGGCAGCACCCGCCTGATAGATAACATGCCGCTGGAAGGGGCCGGCTAAGCTGCCCGGTCTTATCCGGTGTGCTGGCCTGAAAAATGCCGCTACTCCGGGTGAAGCTGTTTCATTAATCTTTGCTAAAAATTTCCTCGAAACCGGGAATCAGCTTAATTTTTTTCTAAAAAAGAACGTTTATATAGTACAACAGAAAACCTTTGTAATCGGTTAAAGTTGGGTCTGGTACCGATTGGCTGTTGAAACATTCGAGTGTTTATGCTAATATTTTTCAAAGCGTAGGCTTTCTTTTGTTTATCAAATCACCTTTAGCGTTTTGCCACTCTAATTGAACTAATTCGGTCCAGGTTTCGTATAATATAGCAATGGGGTAATTCCCCACCAAGAGGGCGTTAAACCAACCTCGGAAAATCGTAGCCTTTAAGACCTTCGCCAGGTCGGGGCTCAATTACAATTCTTATCTTAATAACCTCTTTAACTTCAGAGTTGAGTTAAATTTAGAAATATCTACAGGACAGACACAAAAACACTTTAGCAATCTTAGTTTTATACATCTACCCGAAACCGTTTTTCTATTTACCAATTGTCGGCATCAGGACAATCCAATAGAGTACCGGCCAGGGTAAAGGGTTTAGCTTATTTCAACTTACTAAATTATTTTAGGAGTATAACCGCTTCATAAGCGCCGTTTCTTACGAAAGGATTGTTGTGGAAAAGTTATCAGGTTGAGAGAGGCTAATGCTGGCAGTTGAAAGGGGAGTTTTAATCTATGGACTTACTCAAGCGTCTGGAAGATTACCGCAACCAAGAGCGTGACTTAAACTGGGAAGGGAATTTCGCCGACTATTTTGAAATAGTCAGTAAGAATCCCAAGGTAGCCCGCCTCGCCCACGGTCGGGTCTACGATTTAATAATGGCTGCCGGAACCGAACCGGGCAAGAACGGTGACCCGCATTATAAGTTCTTCGATGATGAAATATTTGGGCTGGAAAAACCGATCCAGCAGATAGTCCAGTATTTTAATTCGGCGGCCCAGCGTATGGAAGTTCGCAAACGTATCTTGCTGCTGATGGGTCCGGTCGGCGGCGGTAAAAGTACGATTGTTTCCCTGCTCAAGCGCGGTCTCGAAAAATACAGCCGAACCCCCAACGGCGCGGTCTACGCCATCAAAGACTGCCCTATGCACGAAGACCCCCTTCACCTGGTGCCGGATGATTTACGGGCTGACCTCGAACGCGATTACGGAATCTATATCGAAGGCGACCTTTGCCCGCGTTGCCGCTGGAGTCTAACCAACCTCTACGAAGGTAAAATCGAAAAAGTGCCGGTCAAGCGGATTATCCTCAGTGAGAAACACCGCGTCGGCGTCGGCACCTTTACCCCCAGCGACCCCAAGAGCCAGGATATTGCCGAACTGGTCGGCGGTATCGACCTCAGCACTATCGGTGAGGTCGGCAGCGAGAGCGACCCCCGCGCCTACCGTTTTGACGGCGAACTGAACGTGGCGAACCGGGGCATGATGGAATTTATCGAAATGTTGAAAGCGGACGAGAAATTCCTCTACGTGTTGCTGACCCTTTCCCAGGAGCAGAACATCAAGACGGGCCGTTTCAGCATGATTTACGCCGACGAGGTGGTCGTCTCCCACACCAACGAGAGTGAATATACCGGCTTCGTGGCGAACCGCAAGAACGAGGCATTGCAGGACCGCATGATCCTGGTCAAAGTGCCGTATAACCTGCGCGTCACCGAAGAAATCAAGATTTACGAAAAGCTCATCGGTCAGAGCGCCCTGAAAGCGGTCCACGTAGCCCCGCACACCCTGCGCGTCGCCAGCATGTTCGCCATCCTGACCCGCCTGGAACCGCCCAAAAAGGCCGGTATTAGCCTGATGAAAAAGCTCAAGCTGTATGATGGCGAGGAAGTGGAAGAACTCAAGCAGAAGGACGTCAAGGAACTGCAAGAGGAGACCCAGCGCGAGGGTATGTTCGGTATCTCGCCGCGCTATGTCATCAACCAGATTTCGAACGTCCTGGCGAAAGAGGGCGCGACCTATATCACGCCGATTGACGCCCTGCGGGCTTTGCGGGACGGCTTCGACAGCCACACCAGCATCAACCGTGAGGAACGCGAACGCTACATCAACTTTATCAGCGAGGTCCGCAAAGAGTACGACGAAATCGCCAAGAAGGAAGTTCAAAAAGCTTTCGTCTACAGCTTCGAGGAATCGGCCCGCACCCTCTTGAACAATTACCTCGATAACGTCGAGGCTTATTGCAACAAAGTTAAGCTGCGCGACCCGATTACCGAGGAAGAACTCGACCCCGACGAGCAGTTGATGCGCTCGATTGAGGAGCAAATCGGCATCACCGAGAACGCCAAGAAGTCCTTTAGAGAGGAAATTCTAATTCGGATTTCGTCATTGGCGCGGCGCGGGCAGGCGTTCGAGTACACCAGTCACGAACGGTTGAAGGAAGCCCTCGAAAAGAAGCTTTTCGCCGACCTCAAGGACATCGTGAAAATCACGACCAGCGTCAAGACGCCCGACCAGGACCAGTTGCGCAAGATGAACGACGTAATTGACCGGCTGGTGCGGGAACAGGGTTACACCACCCAGAGCGCGAACGCCCTGCTTAACTATGTCGGTTCCCTCCTGAACCGTTAGTCCGAAGGGGTTACTTTCCCACGGTTTGAAACAGGGGAAAGTAACCCCTCTCCCTTCTATTATTAAGACTTCCGCTTTTTTCTGGGATTTGGGTTATCCAGATTCAAAGCGAGGGTTGGGATAGGGTATTACCATGTCAGAAATTTCCAGGTACGGTCTATATTCAGTCAGCAAACAGGATTGGTCCCTGCACCGCAAGGGGCCGATTGACCAGCAGCGTCACAAAGAAAAAATCAAGGAAGCCATCAAAAAGAATTTAGCCGATATTGTCAGCGAGGAAAATATTATCCTCTCCGACGGTAAAAAGACCATCAAGGTGCCGGTCCGTTCCCTGGACGAGTACCGCTTCCGCTACGACTTCAACCAGCAGCAGGGGGTCGGGCAGGGCGATGGCGACTCGAAGGTCGGCGACGTTATCGGACAGGGCCAGCCCCAGCAGGGCCAGGGCAAGGGTAAGGAAGCAGGCGACCAGCCCGGCGTGGACTACTACGAGGCCGAGGTGACCCTGGATGAGTTAGCTTCGTACATCTTCGAGGATTTGGGGCTGCCGAACCTGGAAGAAAAGAAACAGGCCGAACTCGAAAGCGAGGCGGTCCGCTTTACCGATATTCGCAAAAAAGGCATCATGGCGAACCTGGATAAAAAGCGGACGATCCTGGAAAACCTCAAACGGAACGCTGCCAAGGGCAATCCCCGTTTCGGGGATGTCAAGGACGACGATTTGCGCTTCAAGACCTGGGAGCCGGAGATAAAGTTCCAGTCGAACGCGGTCGTCTTCGCCATGATGGATGTTTCCGGCTCGATGGGCGATTTTGAAAAGTATATCGCCCGCAGCTTCTATTTCTGGATGGTCCGCTTCCTCAGGACCAAGTACACCAAGGTCAATATCGTCTTTATCTCGCACCATACCGAGGCTAAAGAGGTAACCGAGGACGAGTTCTTTAACAAGGGCGAGAGCGGCGGCACCCAGGTTTCGAGCGCCTACGAACTGGCCCTTCAAATCATCAAGGAGCGCTACAACCCGGCGGACTGGAATATTTACCCGTTCCACTTCTCGGACGGCGGAAACCTCCCCTGGGATAACGACCGCTGCGTGGACCTCGTTTACAAGTTTATTGAAGTGTGCAACCTGTTCGGCTACGGCGAAATCCGCGAGAGCCATTACAGCCTGATGAGTACGCTGATGTCGGCCTTTAGCCGGATTGACAACAAAAAATACGTAGGCGTGACCATTTCGGACAAGTCCGAGGTTTATCCGGCCCTGAGGAAGTTTTTCTCCACTTCGGACGCGGACAAAGCCAGGGTTTAGGGAGTTTTTCCATGAGTTATGACTTTGAATCAGGCAACGTTTCCGGCTCCGGCCAGGACGATAGAGAGTTGCGGGAGTTGGGAGAGGCCATCGAGGAATGCTGGGATATTGCCAAAAAATTCGGCCTGGACCCCTTCCCGACCCACTTCGAGATCGTCCCGGCCAACATCATGTACGAGTTTGGGGCCTATGGGATTCCGGGCCGCTTCAGCCACTGGACCCACGGCAAAGCCTACTATCGCATGAAGACCCAGTATGACTACGGTCTCAGCAAAATTTACGAGCTGGTCATCAACAGCAACCCTTCCTATGCCTTCCTGATGGAGGCGAACGTGTTGTGGCAGAACAAGATGATTATTGCCCATGTGCTGGGCCATACCGATTTCTTCAAGAATAACGCTTATTTCGGCCACACCAACCGCCAGATTGTCGAGTCGGCCAGTCTCCACGCCGACCGGATTCGCCACTACGAGCAGGAACACGGCACCGATGCGGTCGAGAAATTCCTCGACGCGGTCCTTTCGATTGAGGAACACATCAACCCGAATATCAGGATAAAGAGCCAGGCCCCCGCCCCCAAAGAAGATGAGGTCAAAAAGCCCTACGAATCGCCCTATGCCGATTTGTGGGAGTTGGAAGACCGCAAGACAGCCCAGGAGCGGGAAAAGGAGCGCGAGAAGGAAAAGGCTATCCGCAAAAAGTACCCGCCTCAACCTGAAAAGGATATTGTCCGGTTTTTGATGTTGAACAGCCGCGAACTGGACGACTGGCAGCGCGACATCATGGAGATGGTCCACAACGAGGCCATCTATTTCTTGCCCCAGCGCCAGACCAAAATCATGAACGAGGGCTGGGCCTCGCTCTGGCACCAGCGCATCGTGCGCGAGTTGGACCTGAGTGACGGCGAGTTCGCGGAGTACGCTCAACTCAGTTCGGGGGTGCTGTCGCCCAACCGCCGCAGCATCAACCCCTATTATGTCGGCGTGAAAATCTGGGAGGACATCGAACGGCGCTGGGACAACCCTAGCGACTACGAGCGGACGGTCTTGAAACGGCCCGGCGGCCAGGGTAAACAGAAGTTGATGGAAGTCCGCGAGATGGATAACGATGTTTCTTTTCTGCGCAACTACCTGACCAAAGAACTGGTGGAAGACCTGGACCTCTATCTTTACGAGAAAAAGGATAACCAGTGGGTGATTGTCGAGAAGGACTGGGAAAAAGTGCGCGATGGATTGGTCGCCAGCATGACCAACTTCGGCGACCCCTACATCATGGTCGAGGACGCCGATTACAAGCAGAACCGGGAGCTTTATCTCAAACACTACTTTGAGAAAACCCCGCTTGACGTGGGCTACGCCGAGAAGACGTTGCAATATATCTATTCTATCTGGGGGCGGACAGTCCATCTCGAAACGCTGGTGGACAACAAAAAGGTGCTGTTCTCCTACGATGGCCGCAACAACACCAAACGCGCGGTCAACTAGGGGCCAGCCCTCTGCTAGGCGCGGGCCACCGCTGGGTGCGGGCCAAACTTATAATTAAGTGAAGAAAATTCTGGCAAGTCTATGACTTCTTTAATCAATAAGAATAAAATCTATACAGTTGAAGAATTCGTGAACTTGCCGGATGACAATAAGCGTTACGAGCTGATTGACGGCAAGTTGAAAGAGCAGACCGGGTTCACCTGTGACCACGGACGCCTTTCAACCGACCTTTTGTATGAGTTAATCAAATTTCTAGAAGGTCCAAATTCTGTCCTGGGTGAAGCTTTAACCAATTGTGCTTTTGAACTGAATTCAAAAACGGTTGTCCAACCTGACGCTGCTTTTATTTCAGCCAAAAGGTTGGCAGGTATTGACTCGTCCAAACCTTTTCCGGGTGGGCCCGACCTGGTAATCGAGGTTATATCATCTGACGATATATGGAGCGAATTAATCAGCAAAATTCGACTCTATCAAAGTTATGGGGTAACATTGGTTTGGTTGGTGGACCCTTTTGACCAGAGCGTTTTTGTTTACCGGCCAAACCAAAATGCACAATTACTGTCCATTTTAGATGTTTTATCCGGTGAAGATGTACTGCCCGGTTTCACCTTGCCCGTGAAAGACCTTTTTCCATAATAGATTAAATTTACTTTTAACTGCCTTTTATTGGCTACTAGATTTTCCCAAAATGAGACCTGACGAAATAAAAAAATTCCCCGAACTAAAAGCCTTGAACGATTCCAATCCCGAAGTGGTGTTAAAAGCAATTCGAAACCTGGGTTCTACCGGGCTGGAAGCTGTGTACCCGGCGATTGGCATCCTCATAGATTTACTTGACCACCCGCACATCCGGGTCAGGCAACAGGCGGCGCTCACATTGGGGCGGTTAGAACAGGCCGAACCTCGTATAATTGAGGCTTTGCTTGACACCACCTTCGACCGGGATAGCAGCGTAAAAAGAAGCGCTATCGGGGCGCTGGGCCAGCTAAGTCAGCAGGAAAGAGACCCTGACGTTATCGAACGGCTGCTAGAACTGACCTTCGACAAGGACGAGCGAGTGCGCGAGAAAGCCGCATCTACGCTCGCCAGCCTGGAAATGCGCGACAACCTGGTTATCAACCGGCTTACCGAACTACTCAGGGATCGCGACATCACCGTGCGGGGTACCGCCATTGACGGCCTCGCCAAAGTGGGCAACCGGACTCATTTGCCGCTCCTCAAGAAATTTATCACTGAGGAGCCCGTTCTCGACATTTACGACAGCGATTTGGCCGTGAAAGCTAAAAACGCCTTTGAACAGGTGGCTAACCGCAACCCTTAATGTAATATAGATTTCACCCCATGCGTTCTAAAAATTCCAACTCCCTGAGTGTGCCCCTCGAAAGCGAGTTAGATGATTTGGTGAGTCGTCTTGCCAGACCTGACGCAGACAGGCGGGCAGCTATGCCTCTTTTAGGCCGGTTGGTGGCGGCTTATCCGGCCACCTCCGGCCAGCGTATCTTTGAATATTTTATAGGTCAAAACCATCTAGCTATCCGGCCTGTTTTACGGACGGTTCTAGCAATTTCCGGTGCGCCCGAACTGTTTCAACCCCTTTTCGGTTTACTCTGGCATTCGGACCCGCAACTTCGTGAGCTTGCTACCGAGGGTCTTGTAAAATCTTACAAATTTAATTTTGACCTGCCCTTTCTCGACAAATTGTTGGATTTGATGGCCGACCCTGATGAAAATGTCCGAGAAAATATTGCCAAGATTATTGGGGCCCACTATTTACGACCGGGTCGAATGTTATACAGAGGACGCGAAACGCTTTCTACTGCCCAAATTGACCGGATTATAGAAATAGCTGAAAAAGCCGAGGGAGCGGTCAAAGCGGCTCTTTTGAGGGTTCTTGGTTCTCCTGCAGAGGAATATTTATCTGCTGTACCCCTGCTTATCGAAAGTCTGTCCGACCCACAAAATCCTGGTGTCATTATCGCGGCTGCCGATGCCTTGATAGAGATTAAACCACCTGTCCCTTTGGCGATAGCGCCGTTGCTGGATTGTCTAAATCATCCTGATGAAACGGTACGCTGGCATGCTGCCGAAACATTGGGCTGGGTGGGTCAGACCGTGGCCCGTGTAATCACCGCTTTACTGGTTGCCTCAAACGACCCGGTAAGCCTGGTCAGGCAAAAAGCAATTATCTCGTTGGGGATAATGGGACATAGGAGCGGAAATCGGGTCATCCTCGAACGTCTCCTTGAATTGACCTATTCTGCCGATGAAAGAGTGCGAGAGCGCGCAACTTATCAGCTTGGCAATCAAGAGATAAACGAACCTTTTGTTCTTAATCGGTTGGTTGAGCTTTTGCAAGACCCCGACCCAACGGTAAAGACTGAAGCAATCGGCGCGTTGGGCAAAGTTGGCGATAGTCGACATATTCCCCTTCTTGAGAAGTTTATTACCCCCATTCTTGTTTATACTATCTACAGCGAAATAGTAGGGCAACAAGCCGAGAACGCCATAAGAGAAATTTTGAGCAGGGCATCCTAATAATTGCTTCGCGTCTTTAGCCTACATCTCCCATTATTTAAACAATTCTGTTAAAGTCATCTTGACAATATCTGATTCCCGACGTATAATAGACTCACATTGTGATGGATTGCACAATGTGAACCCCTCTAAATCTGATAAAGAAAGGAGGTGGGGTTATATGACTATGGTACAGGAAATGGTCTCGAAGGACACCTTTGACCGGGCGAAATACATCGAAGATATGCGCCAAAAGGTCTACGAGAGCATGAAAAAGGCCGAACAGGCGAAAGACTGGGCGCTTTTTGACCGCTACGCCGACATGTATATCAAACTTTCCAGATAAACAGCATCGTTCTATCTCCCCGGAGTCGTAGCCGACTCTATCCCCCCTCGCCTCGCCGGTAACCGGAAGTTACCCGGAGAGGGCCAAGCATCGCCAGGCTTACTGCATCTTGTTTCTCACCGCCGAAAAATCCAGAATAATTAAATAGTTCGCAGTTCGAGGGTCCGTTAAAACGAGTGAAGCCGGGGTGCTGACCACAACATCCCGGTTTCATTTCGTTACAAAGCAGCCAGGACAGCTTTCAATTTCAGGCCGGTGTACTTGTGCCAACGCTATCCCTGGAGTAGTTGTCCTGGAAAAACTACTAAACCCTGACTACTGGCTTCTGACTACTGACTACTATAATCCCCCTGGTTAATGCCCGGGCGGGATTTCGTGTGATATAATATCGTTAGAGATTACAAAACCCTGGCCCTCGCGGGTAATTCAGTTATTTCTTAACTCTGTGCTTGCAAACCTTTCGAGGCTTCATTCGTATATAAGTCGAAGTTAACAAACGAATCAATTCTTTTCTTACCAGGCGACTTTTACGAAGCTGTTAGACTGTCCTGGGGCGCGGTAGAAAGAGGCGGAAATATGCCAAAATTGCTTATTCTGGGTGGCGGTTACGGCGGCCTGGCGGTCGCGCAACGCCTGGATGCGGTTTCGCGGGGCCGCACGGAGTGGGAAATAACCCTGATTGACCGGCGCGACTTCCATTTGCTCCAGGTCCGCGTCCACGAAGTTGCCGCTAATACTATCCCCGTCGAAAAGGTCAGCATCCCTTTCAAGGAACTCCTGGATGGCCGCAAAATCAAATTCGTCCAGGCTTCCATAGACAAAATTCTACCCAACGAAAAGCAGGTTGAAACCAGCGCCGGAACCTTCGACTACGACCGGCTGGTGGTGGCCCTAGGGAGCGAAACCCGCTACCCGCCGATTCCGGGTCTGCGCGAACACGCCTACCCCATGAAAGACCTCGACGACGCCATTAAATTTCGCAAGGCCGTTATCGAGTGTTTCCGCTCCGCCACCGACCCTAACCAGCCGCCGCTCAAACCGGTTGACGAACGCCTGACCTTTATCATCGGCGGGGGCGGGCTGACCGGCTCGGAACTGGCCGGGGAGATGGTCGATTTCTGTTCGGACCTGGCCGAGCGGGCCGGGTTGCCCCAGAACTGTTTTCGGGTGGTCCTTTTGGAAGGGGCCGACCACCTGCTGCCGACCCTCGACCGGCAGTACGGCGACTACGTGCGGAACGAGTTGCGCCAGCATGGCGTCCTGGTGGCGACCAACGCCATGATTGAACGGGTTGAAAAAGGAACGGTCCATCTCAAGGGCGGTAAAGTGGTCCGGGGCAATATAATGTGCTGGGCCGGTGGTATCCAGGCCGCCTCGGTCTTGAAAGAAAGCGGTTTCGAGCAACTCTCGGATGGGCGTATCGCGGTGGACGAGTTTTTACGCTCGAAAGAATACCCGGAAGTATACGTGCTGGGCGATGCTGCCAGCATCAAGGACAAACGGACCGGCCACACGGTCCCCTGGACGGCCCAGTACGCCGAACGCCAGGGCCATTATTTAGCCGAAAATTTGTGGGACGAAGAACGCGGATTAAAGGCCCGGCCTTATTTGCCTTTTAGCCTGGGGACTGCCATTTCTATCGGGCGCAATGAAGCTCTCACCATTAGTGGACCTTTGAAATTGACCGGGGTGCCGGGCCGTCTCGCCAAAAATATCAGTTATGATAACTATGAGTGGAATATCCGGTACAAACCGCGCATTCTTAAAGTATAAATTGGGGATATAATGAGCGAACGCGCCGCGACCCTCGTGAGTGGTTACCTTTTAGCCCTGGTGGCCCTGGTGCTGATGTTTTTAATAATCCCGGCGGCTTCGGCTGCCGGGCGCCGTCTCAAACCCGGCTGGCGGGCCTGGATGTGGCCTTTGATTTTCGCCGGGATGGGCCTGGCGACCCTCTGCGCCGCCCTCGCTACCTCCCAGAATATCGAGGATACCAACGATTTTCTCTGGAAGCTGGATAATTTCCTGGCCGGGGTCTCGTTCTCGTTCCTGGCCCTGCACACCCTCTACCGGGCCGCGCCGGAAAAGGTGGCCCGCCGCTTCGCCCCGCTGGTCTGGGCGGTCTACCTGGTCTTTACCATGGGGGTGCTGCTGGTGCCCTCCTTCGTGCCGGTCTTTCTCTATGATGCCGCCTGCGCCGTGCTGGTCTTCCTGGCCCACAGCACCCTCTACGCCAGGGACCGCGACCGCGCCGCCGACGCCCTGCCGATTATGATTGGCACGGGCCTTATCCTGGTGGCCGACCTGGTAGCCTCGTTTGGCTTTGTGGTAGACCTCGGTCCGGTCCATTTTGACCAGTTACTGCCCTTTAACGTGCTGGTGCTTATCGGCCTCGTCTTCTTTTTCAAAGGCGCGTCCAACTCCTACGGCGTCAAATACGACATGCAGCGTTCCCGCGAACGTACCGCCTCTAATGTCGAGTAACCGTTTCAAGAAGCTACTCGCTCCCCCGGCCTTGACCTCTCCGACCGGCCCCCGGCCTCTTATTTCCGGGGTTTTGTTACTTTATAATGCCCGTTGCTAAAATCACAAAGGCAATTGTCTGGCGATTTTTCGGTTCTGGAATCTCCGTATCAGCCCCACCATCAGGCCCTGGGTAAGCAGGGCAGCGATTATTGCGCTGCTATAGGTGGCAACAATACTCCACCGGTCAATAAATTCGGCCACAATCAGAAAGAAGACCGCGCAAGCAAAGGAACTAACAATCACCCCGTGTAAGATTAGGCGGGCCGGTCTTCCCCCCTGGAGTTTGTGGGCAAAGACCGCAAAAACCGTCGCAAAAATAGGTAGGGGCGAGAGCAACCCGCTCAGTTGAGGACCAAGCAGGCTGGCGGTGCTGGTCAGAAATATCACCATAGCGGTGGCTGCTACCATCCGGCCCACCAGCGCCCATGCCGGGGCCTCGGCAACGAATTCCTCTCCTCCATGTTGCGGCCATATCACAAGTGCCCCAATGAATGCCCCGGTAATGCCGGTAAAGGCCACCGGAAGCGGCACCGCGACCTGTTCGAAAACGAGGGTTGAAACACCGAACGCTCCCCACCCAATCAGCCAGCAACCCAACCAGTTGACCCGGTAAGAGAGCCAGGCGTAAGTCACACAAAAAAGGGCTTGCGAAAACAGTCCCAGGATATTACCTATTGCCATATGGGCGGTGAAGGAGGCCCCTAAATCCAGGGTGACGAACAGGCTGACAGGAGCCGAGGTCAGGGGTAACCCCAGGAGTATCCCACCGACTTTTGGACCCCAGCGCCGGTCCGCCAGACTAATCAGGGCGATTAAAAGGGGTGTGAGCAAGAGTTTTAACACGAACACGCTACAACGGTTTCCTTTCAATGTTACCTGGAGACAAGAAAGAATCTCTGAAGAAAAAGGGTAAAAAATTTACTTGAATATAACGGGTTAATAAAAGAGAATACAGTGGTAAAGTAAAGCTTTTTGCGCCTTTTACAAAAGAATTGAAAGGAAAACACAAAATGACCGGGGAAATCGAAAGGTTACTCGATGAGACAGGGTGGCAGCTTCTATACGCCTTACAACAAGACGCCCGTCTTTCCTATAGCGAGCTTGGGCAAAAGGTGGGTCTTAGCGCCCCGGCGGTCAGCGAGCGGGTGCGCAAACTGGAAGAAGCCGGTGTTATCACAGGCTATCACGCCCAAATCAATCGCGCCCTGGTAGGGCTGGGTGTGACGGCAATTATTCGGATGGGTCTCAATGTATCTCAGAGCAGCGCAAAGGCCATAGAAGGTATCAGGGGGATAGCCGAAGTGCTTGAATGTGCGCGAGTGCTGGGAAGCGATACCCTGGTTTTGAAAGTAGGCGCGACCTCAATTGAGCACCTGGAAAGTATAATTGACCGGTTGCTGGTCTATGGTCCGCTCACTACCTCGATGGTGCTATCTACACCGGTCCAACAGCGCGTTGTGACACGAGAAATGTTTTCTAAATCCCTGGAAAGCAAGAAGGAAAACACCGCCCCATGACCTCCACCAGAGCTATTAGTAAGCGTTAAAGTCGCCCCGTTCCTGCTCGGTCAGGCTTTGCTGCCTGGTGAAGACCGGCAAATTGCGAAATTTCTGGGTAAAGCCGGTCGCCCGGAAAGTGATGGTGCCCTGGTCGGCATCGAGGATATAGCGCCAGCTTTTCAGGTGACCATTGGGAACTGGCCGTTCGTCATCCCGCTCGATACCAAACAGGGTTAGCTGGGGCAGGTTGGACTGGATAGCTATTTCCAGTTCCGAGACATTCTCAAAGGCCAGGGTTGCCGGGGCTACCCAGAAGGAATAGAAGCTCTCCGGCGGTTCCGGCTCGACCCATTTCAGGATATAGTCCAGGTCGAGGGCGAAACTGTAATTCTGAGGCCGGAAGACCAGGCCGTGGACGGTGGCGTCGTGCCAGCCCATAAAGTCAAAGTCGCGGTCGGTCCAGACCCGCATCTCCCCGATAAACTGCGAGGCATCCATTTTGGCTCTCTCACATCCTCTTTAACTGACCCCAAAACCGGCACCTGTATTATACCCCCCAATAACCGTTAGACAAACGTTAAGCTTTGCTAAATGTTTAATCCTCATGCAGGGTATAAGCGTATAATTAGTGCGGGTCACACAAGACCTCAAAGCGTTTACCGGATGTGATATAATGGTTGTGACGTTTAAAACTTTCTAAACGTGCAAAAATAACTTTAACTATTGAAATCGAAACCTATTGCAATCTACATTCGTTTTGCTATAAATACATTTGACTCGTCTATGGTACAGGGTTACAATGGCCTATCGCTACTTGCTTCTTCGGCTATTGCAGGCTGCCACCAGGCCGAAACGCTCGTACTTTAGTTCCGAAACCGATGTTTTACCCGCTCGGCCAGAGAGTGGGGATTGCTCGAACCCGGCAGGTGCCGGGACGGAGAGATGTGCGCCACAGCGCGAATTTAAATAAAGAGGTGATTGTTACATGGCTGGGTTGCTAAATAGCATCACAGGACCTGAAGACTTAAAACGGCTGAGCCTGGACCAGTTGAAGGAATTGAGCGCCGATATGCGCCACCTTCTCCAGGAAACGGTTTTTCAGACCGGCGGGCATTTTGCCAGCAACCTGGGTACGGTTGAACTGTCGATTGCTCTGCACTACGTCTTCAATAGCCCGGTAGATAAATTGGTATGGGATGTAGGCCACCAGGCTTACCCGCACAAACTGTTGACGGGCCGGGTTGACCGGTTCTCGACCATTCGCCAGTACGATGGCCTGTGCGGATTTTTGGAGCGGTCCGAAAGCGTTCATGATAGCTTTGGAGCCGGTCATGCCAGCACTTCTATCTCGGCAGGCCTGGGTATGGCCGTAGCCCGCGACCTCAAAGGCGAGAACTTCAGTGTCGTTTCGATTATCGGGGATGGCGCGCTTACCGGCGGGATGGCCCTGGAGGCCCTCAACAACGCCGGGAGCCTCAAGACGCCCTTCATCGTGGTCCTCAACGACAACGAAATGAGTATTTCCAAAAACGTTGGCGCTCTGTCGAAATACCTGGACCGGGTCCGGGCCGACAAGATGTACCTGCGGGCTAAAGATGAATTCGAACATGCCATGGGTAAGCTGCCGCTCGGCGGCGAAATGCTCAGCCTGGCAAAACGGGTCAAGAAGTCGGTCAAAGATATGGTCCTGCCCAGCACCATCTGGGAAGAACTCGGTTTTATCGGGTTGGGTCCGGTGGACGGTCACGACATCGCCCAGCTTATTGAAACCTTCCAACTGGCGAAAGAAGCCAAACTGCCGGTCTTCATCCACGCGATTACGGTCAAAGGCAAAGGTTACGCCGAGGCCGAGGTGAGCGTCGAGGGCCGCATCGGCTATCACGCCCGCCCCAACAAACTCAACCCCGGCGTCGCACCCAAGGGCCCTAAATACGAGGATGTTTTCGGCAATACCTTGATTAAGCTGGCCGAAACAGACAAGAAAATCCTGGCGATTACGGCGGCCATGCGCAGCGGCACCGGCCTGGATAAATTCTCCCAGGTCTACCCCGAACGCTTCTTTGATGTCGGGATTGCCGAGCAGCACGCCGTGACTTTCGCGGCGGGCCTGGCGACCGAAGGCTTTAAGCCGGTCGCGGCGATTTACAGCACCTTCTTGCAGCGCGCCTACGACCAGGTCCTGCACGATGTTTGTCTGCAAAACCTGCAAGTTATCTTCGCGATGGACCGGGCCGGTATCGTGGGCGATGACGGCAAGACCCACCAGGGTATGTTCGATATTTCCTACCTGCGCTGTATCCCCAACATCGTGCTGATGGCCCCCAAAGACGAGAACGAATTGCAGCACATGCTCTACACCGCTACCCAGCATCGCGGGCCGATTGGTCTGCGCTACCCGCGTGGGGCCAGCTACGGTGTCGAGATGGACAAGGAATTCAAGGCGCTCCCCATCGGCAAGGGTGAAATCCTGCGTGAGGGCGAAGACCTGGCCCTGGTAGCCCTCGGCAGCGAGGTTTACCCGGCAATGGAAGCCGCCGAAATGCTGGCCGAACGGGGTATCCGGGCGGCGGTCATCAACGCCCGCTTTATCAAGCCGCTCGACGAAGAATTGCTCCTGGAAACAGCCCGCAAGTATCGCCGGGTGGTCACGGTCGAGGAAGCGGCCCTGGCCGGTGGTTTTGGCAGCGCGGTGATGGAGCTTTTCGAAATGCGCGGTCTGAACGAGGTGGAAGTCCACCGCGTCGGCGTCCGCGACCACTTTGTCACGCACGGGGCGCAATCCCTTATGCGCGAGAAAGAAGGTCTCGACCCGGCCAGCATCGCCTCGCAGGTCGAAGCCTGGTTCCCCGAACTGGCTTTAGTCCGCAAGTCGGCCACTTCTTCCAGGGGATAAAAAAGTTCGTTAAACGTTGAACGCGCCTTTCAGGGCGAACGTTAAACGTAAAAAGGCCAAATTTGATGTCATTCTGTGGTTCATCTAAAACTGGTGGGTCGCAGAATGACAATTTTATCGAATCTACCTTCCTCGAAATTTCGGATGATATTAGTTTATTACGTTTAACATTAAACGGTCCTATGAAAACCTCCCAGCCTGAAACAAATCCTTCGAAAAGCACCAGCGACCGCAAGGTCGAGCATCTTCGTATTACCCTGAACGAGGATGTCCAGGCCAAGGGTATCACGGTCGGGCTGGAAAACTACCGCTTCATCCACCAGGCTTTGCCCGAAATTGACCTCGACGAGGTTGATTTAAGTCTTTCTTTCCTGGACAAAACTATCCAGGCGCCCATCCTGATAAGCTCGATGACCGGTGGGGCCGAATGGTCGGCCCGGATTAACCGCAACCTGGCCCAGGCTGCCCAGCAGTGGCGGGTGCCGATGGGGGTCGGGTCGCAGCGGGCCGCCGTCGAGGATAATTCGCTGGCCTACAGCTACCAGATACGCTCTTACGCCCCGGACGTGCCGCTACTGGCGAACCTGGGGGCGGTCCAGCTAAATTACGGTTACGGGGTCGAAGAATGCCGCCGGGCGGTAGATATGCTCCAGGCCGATGCCCTGATTTTGCACCTGAACGCCTTACAGGAGGCGGTCCAGCCTCACGGCAATACCAGCTACAAGGGTTTGCTGGCGAAAATCGAGGTGGTCTGCGCGGCCCTGGCGAAAGACGGGGTGCCGATAATCGCTAAAGAGGTCGGCAACGGCATTTCCTACGACGTAGCCGTGAAGTTAAAGGACGCCGGGGTGACCGGGCTAGACGTAGCCGGGAGCGGCGGGACCAGTTGGAGCCAGGTGGAGAGCTATCGCATCGCCCGCCCGGTCGAGCAGCAAGCCGCCGAAGCTTTCGCCGGGTGGGGCATTTCGACGGCCCAATCTATCCAGTGGGCGCGACAAGCCCTGCCGGAGGGCCTGGTGATTGGCAGCGGCGGGATACGCAACGGCGTGGACGTGGCGAAAACCCTGGCTTTAGGGGCGGACCTGGGCGGGCTGGCCCTGCCTTTCCTCAAGGCCGCCGACGATTCGGTCGAGGCCGTCAGCAACCTGCTCGAACAGCTGACCAGGGAACTCCGCATTACCATGTTCTGTATTGGGGCGGCCAATCTCACCGACCTGCGCAACACGCCCCATTTTGTAAAAGTCTAATTTGACATAAATAAAACCCCCGGTAGTCCTGAACGCCGGGGGTTTTATTTTACTGATTTCTAGAATACTGGTTTCGTAATCACCACCGAGCTTCGTCGGCTACGTTCGGAATCAAAGACTAACTACTAACCTCTGCCCTCTGCCCTCTGATTTCTGCCCTCTGCCTTCTGACTACTTGCCCCTACCCATTGGTAATATTGATGACTACCACCGCTCCGTTGGGGTCTACGTTCGCGCTTTTAAAGAAATTGTCGTAAGGCGCGGTGTCTTTCTGGCCCGGACCCAGCAGGTAGGCTACCAGGTTCAGGTTGCCCTTGCGCCCGGTCAAAACCGCACCCTCTGTTCCCGGCAGGGCTTTTTCATCCAGGTCGGTCCAGCCTTTACCGGCAAAGGCCGGTTTGGCCCAGCTCGAAAGTTTGTCGAAGCCATCAGTCGTGACGAACTGGGTGAAAAAGACGCCCGGACTGGGGTTATCAATCCGCCGCGCCGCCGGGTAGACCGGCAAATCGTTTGTACTGACCTGGACTGGTGTCACCGGAATATCGGCCCCGATGCCGGGCGTAGGGCCCCGGAAAAGGGCTCCCGCCTGGTCCGGCGTGGGCGTGGGGAGCCGAGGGGTAGGGGTGGGGCGACCGGTGGTCCGGGTAATTTGCCCGGTGTTTCTTATATCGGTCGGGTTGGACGAGTTAATATAATAAACCAGTGCCGCTGCTAGCAGCCCCACCACGAAGATGCCCGCGATTACAGCCGACCAGCTAATCTTGCGCCGGGTCTTCGTAACCTCTGCCGGGGATGTTGCCGCCGCCACGCTGGCAGTCGTAGCGCCACCCGTAGTGATACCCGTGCCGGCACTCGTTGGAATGGCCGAGGTAGATTGGGTTTGTGGCTGGACCGGGGGCGGAGCGGGCGAAAAAGCTGTCGAAATCTGGTACTGGTAGGGTTGTAGCCCAATATCGCTGGTAACGGCTTCCGTGAGGGCCGGTGCGACTGCCGGGGCGGGGTTATCCTGGACCTGGAAAAGGGTCGTGCCGATTTGCAGGGCGTCGCCGGGGCGGAGCGGATACCGGGCCGCCGGGCTCATCCTTTGGCCGTTGAGATAAGTGCCCTTATCCGAGGCCAGGTCGGTGACATAGAGGGTGCCGCCGATGATTTCAAAGCGGGCGTGCTGCCCGGCCATGGCCGAATCGGGCACCGCGATTTCACTGGCCGGGTCGGTGCCCAGCGTTAGAGGTTTATTGCCCAGGGAAAAGCTTTGTCCGGTCCCAGGCCCACTATTGATAACTAATTGCATACTTACTAAAAAATTTCTTCCGTTCTGCCCCGGTTCAGGCGCAATCCGCCGGGTCGTCCATCAATTTTTCGAGGGCGTGGGGCAGGGCCACGATAATCGCTTCCAGCGACTCCCTGGCCCCTTTCGGGCTGCCCGGCAGGTTTACAATCAGGCTCCGGCCCCGGATACCGGCGACCGCCCGCGAGATAACCGCCATCGGGGTCTTTTGCAGGCTGTAGGCCCGCATCGCCTCGGCCATGCCCGGCACCTGTTTTTCGATAACGGCCAGGGTCGCGTCGGGGGTTACGTCCCTGGGCGCGACACCGGTCCCGCCGGTCGTCAGGATAAGGTTCAGTTTGAGATTGTCGGCCCACTCAATCAGCTTTTGCTCAATCTGGGCGCGCTCGTCCGGTATCACCTCGTAGACGCTCACCTCGAAGGCGTGGGCCAGTTGGTTTTCCAGGGCTTCGCGGACGTTCGGGCCGCTGGCGTCGGGCCGGACCCCGGCGGCGCTGCGGTCGCTCAGGGTTAAAATCCCCACCTTAAAAGGGGTGGCGGTATGGGCCGTATCAACATCATTCATGGCTGGTTGTTTCCCCTGTCTTTTCTGGCGTACCCCCGGTCTCGCCCTGTTTGAGGGCGGCCTTGCGGGCCTGCCGTTTGGCCTGTTTTTCGGCCAGGGCTTTTTCCCGTTCGACTTTGCGTTCGGCCAGCTTTTCCGGGGCGTAATAGCCCTGGTATTCCGGCGGCAGCAGTTCGGCGATTTTGCTCATCATCAGGTCGCCAAGCTCGTCCAGGTCCAGACGTTGGCCGGATTCGTCCTGGCGCGGCAGGCGGTAGGGTTTGCCGACCCGCACCACTACCCGCGGTTTAATTTTCTTGCCCTGCTCATCGTATTCTTTGCGGCGGTTGATTTTCTCGGTCCCGGTGAAGGCGACCGGCACAACCAGGGCGTTGGCGCGGAGGGCGACCAGGGCGGCCCCGCTATGGCCCGGTCCCATCTGGAAATCGTGGGAGCGGTGCCCTTCCGGGAAGATTACCAGCAAGTGGCCTTCTTCCAGGATTTTCACCGAGAAGTTAAGGGCCTCGCGGTTGTAGGCGCCCCGTTCGACCGGGTAAGCCCCGTAAAGCCGGGCCCAGCCGCCAAAGACCGGCACCTCGAAATGCTCGCGCTTGGTCATCCAGTATGCGGCGCGGGGCAGGATATAGTGCATGAAAAAGATGTCCCACTGGCTCATGTGGTTGCCGGTAAACAGGACGGCCCCTTTGCGCGGCACATTTTCCAGGCCGTAAAATTCCGGCTTCGAGAAAGTTTTTGCAAAGATGCGGTTTACGAACCAACCCAGGTCATAGAACCATTCGTGCAGCAGCCACCACCCGGCGTGCCTGACCCGCTTCCAAGCCTTTTGCCACAAGCTCATTCTTTTGTGCCTTTGCCCAAATTATTAATTTTTATCCGCCTTTGAACGGCCCTACAATATCCCTGGTAATCCAGCCGCCGTAAAAGTCGCCCGGCTGCGGCTCGACCTGCTCACCGTCTACCAGCGCCGCGTCCACCCGGCCCGGATAAATCGCCACGTAATTTTTGATACCTTCGTAGCCGGGCGAGGGGTTTGGATAATACCAGGCGGCCTCAGGGCTGGTTTTGCTGCCAACCTTGACGGTGTAATAGGCGGCCTGCCCTTTCCATTCGCAAAAAGTCTGGCGGCGGGTCGGCACGAAAAATTCCTTGCGTAAATCTTCCGGTGGAATGTAATAGACCGGGGGATGGCTGGTTTCGAGGATACGTTTGGCCCGGTGGGTCTCCGCGATAATTTCGCCGTTAAAGATGACCCGGATATGCCTGGGCGAGTCTTCGAGGCGGGGTGGTCGGGGATAATCCCAGACCGACTCCTGGCCGGGACCGGGTTTGATGGGTTCGAACCAAGCCATAGGTTTGCTACTTTCTTTTACTTCTATTTACTTCTTAACTTCCTTACCCTGCAAAGCGTTCAGGTTTAGAAAACACCTGCCTTGCTGTCGCTCCGCTGATTATAACATTCCTGGGGCGTCGGCGGCTACCCGGGGTTCCTGCTAAGAGACCAGATAAGAAAAACCTTTAATAAACGGTTAAAGCGGGTTTGAGTGTCTGCCACGACGCCTGAGTTATGCTAAAATGGGCCGTCACACTGCATAAGCATATCGATATGCTTTTAAAAGGTTTTTAACAAGCAGGGAAACGAAATTTTGATGGGTAAGAGTGAGAGAAAGCGGAAAAAGGACCGGGCCTTACTGGTCCAGACCCTGGCGGTGACAGGATTGGTTGGCAGCACCTGGCGGCTGCCCGGCCTGATAAAAACCATGGGTCAAAATGAGGACACGCTATTGCCCGACACCGCTTTGCCCCCCGTTTCAGTGATAGTGCCCGCCCGCAACGAGGCCGCCAACATCGAACGCTGCGCCCGCTCTCTGCTGGCCCAGGATTACCCTGACTTCGAGCTAATCGTCGTAAATGACGGCAGCACCGACGCCACCCCCGCCATCCTGCAAAGGATTGCCGCCGAGGATGACCGGCTAAAGGTCGTGACGTTGGACGGCGAACTGCCACCGGGTTGGGCCGGAAAGCCCCACGCCATGCAAATGGGCTACGAAACAGCCCGGCCTGACAGCCGCTATATCCTCTTTAGCGATGCCGATACTTTCCATTTTCCGGTAGCGTTGCGGACGGCGGTCAGCGCGGCAGTGCGGGGTCACTCCGACCTGCTTTCGGCCATGACCAGCCTCGAACTCAAAACTTTCTGGGAAAACGTCCTCATGCCCCTGGCGATTATGGGGATCTTGGTCCAGTACCCGCCCGATAAAGTCAACCGGCCCGACAGCAAAGTAGCCCTTGCCAACGGCCAGTTTTTGCTACTCAAACGCGAGGCTTTCGAGGCGGTCGGCGGTTATGGCGGCAAGCTAAAGGGTTCTTTGCTCGACGACCGTGACATGGCGCTGGCAATCAAGGCTAATGGCGGCAAATTGAGGCTGATTAACGGCCAAAAACTGGCGTCCGTACGGATGTACACCGGCCTCCGGGATGTCTGGCAGGGCTTTCGCAAGAACGCTTTCGTGGGCAGCCGGGCCCCTTATCTGAGCGTACCGCTATTTGTCCTGGCCTCGGTCTGGTTGGGCGTTTTACCTTTTCTGCAAGTGCCATATGCCCTGTGGCGCTGGCTTGGTGGCGATAAGCCGGCCCGGCGCTTGCTGCTTCACAGCCTGCTCCAGGTCGGGTTGATTGTAACGGCCCGGCGGCGGTTCGACCGGCGGTTGGACGTCCCGGCCCTTTACGCCTGGGCTTCGCCGCTCTCTAACCTGATTTTTTCGGGAATACTGGTGGACTCGATGGTGCGGTCGCTAACCGGGCAGGGGGTTAGCTGGAAAGGCCGTAACTACGCCGGGGCCGCCAAGACCCAGCAACTTATCAAGTAGACTGACTGTCTTGAAACTACGTCTTCCCGCAAAAACAAATCTTTTTACACCTCTGAACCTGTTATGGCTGGTCGGCTTCGGTTTACTACTCGCCAAATTGCTCTTTTCCCTCAATATCGCCTGGCAAATCTTTAACTTTGCCTTCCAGGTGGACGAGTCGGAGAGCATGATTGTTGCCGAAACCCTGATGATGGACCATGGCACCAATATTTACGCCCTGCCCGGGCCTGACCTCTTTATCTCAGCCCCCTACACCCCTTTTTATTACCTGCTCAACTGGTTGCCCCTCCACTTTTTAGGGAGCAGTTTCAAGCCGGGCCGCCTGATTTCGTTCCTGGCCGCTGTCGGCATTGCGTGGCTTATCTACAAACTGGTGACCGCTTACGCCCGGCAGGGGGGGTTCTCCCTGGTCAGGGCGCGGGTGGCGGCGGCCCTGGCGGTCTTGATATGGAGCGCGCTGGGGCTGGTGGCGTTCTGGGGTATTGCCGTTAAACCAGATATTACGGCCCTGTTTTTGGGGTTGTGCGGCCTTTTGCTGGTCTTTACCGCTCCTCAAGATAAAGGGGCGAACTGGCGGCTGCTCTTTTTACGGCTGAGCCCACGCCTGTTAATCGCCGCCGGGTTTTTCGCCCTGGCCGTCCTGACCAAGCAGACCGCTTTCGCCGGGGTGCTGGTGGCCGGCATCTGGCTTCTAACGCGCCACCGCCAGGGCTGGAAGACCGCCTTCGGGTTTGGTCTGAGCTATATCATACTCGGTTTTGGCCCCATGCTAGGTATGAACGCCCTTAGTGGTGGTGGGTTCTGGTATCACATCGTCACGGTCCACGAACTGCCCTGGAACTTTGCTAATTACTGGAAGTTCTTTGGCGGCCTCTTGCAAAGCTACCAGTTGTTCTTCCTGCTGGCCCTGGTCTTTGTCGGGTTCTGGCTGGCCGACCTACTGCTCCGAACTCCTGCCGAACCTGCTTCCGGCTGGCTTACAACGACCTGGGAGCGGCTGCGAAACAACCCCGGTACTTTTTTCGTCTTGTATGCAGGGGCGGCCTGGGGTGAGGGTCTTTCAGCGGGGACCTATGGCGGCAACCACAATCATTTGCTGGAATTTTCTGCGGCGACTTGTATCCTGGTCGGGCTGGCTTTTACCCGTTTGCTGGCCTTAGAGCGGCAAAAATGGGCGGTAGCCCTGGCTTTGGTGCTGGTCTGCTGGCAGGGGGTGGGCCTGTTCGTGGGTGAGGGCCGGGTCAGGCCGGACGATTTCCCGGTCGTGGGAGCGGTGGCCCCTGGCCGGACCCTGCTGGATGGTTTGCAGGGCCAGTTCCGCGACCCCGACTGGCTGGGGTTGGAATATCGCGCCCCGCTCGAAAACCAGAAGCAGCGCCTGGCCGAAGTGGCCGCCTTCATGAACAACGACAAAGGCCCCTATATTTATAGCGACAACGTCTCGTTGATGCTGGCGACCACCAAGCCTATCTTCACGACCGACCCTTTTACCCAGACCCATGCTACCCGTTACGGGCGGTGGGACCAGAGCAAGCTTGTAGCGATGGTCAAAAACCAGCAGTTCAGCCTGATAGTGCTGCGCCAGTCTATCGCGGGGCGGGTCGCGGCGGGCGACGCTGCCGGTGACATCTATATCTCGCCGGAGTTATCCCAGGCTGTCCTGGAAAATTACCGGGCCTGCCGTCCCGACGCGGTTACGATTTATGTACCAAAATCCCGGACCGACCTGCCGGGGTGTTAGGCAGGTGGAAGGCTTGTGCGCAATGGTATATAATAACGAACACCTGGCTAACCGAGTTTAGCTCTGTTTTAACTTGCATTCAATAATATTCTGCCACCTGGGTGAAAGTTGTAGCTTTTTTCAGGTAAGGAGCGATTTTTAAATGGCAATGGCAACGGCCTCAAATGCGCGCCGGTTTAAATTATCTAAATTTATCCTGAGCTGGTATGGCATCCTGATTGTTTATGCCATCATAGTTGGCCTTTTCCTGCTTTTACGGCTGGGAGATGGCAATAACCCGATAGCATTGTCAGTCGGCAGTCTGACTTTTCGCTGGTACGGCATAATAATCACCAGCGGGGTGATTATAGCGGCTTTCCTGGCCCAGTTCCTGGCCGAGCGGCGCGGCGACGATCCCGACCACGTCTGGCGTATTCTGCCGATACTGCTGGTCTTTGGTATTGGTTTCGCCCGCATCTGGTATGTCTTTAATACCTGGGATAAATATAAAGATTATATTTTTAGCTTTGGGAACCCGACTCAGGCCGGGGCGTTTGAAATCTGGCGCGGCGGTATCGCTATCCAGGGCGCGGTCGTCGGCGGTATCGTCGGGTCGCTGCTCTACGGTTATTTCTACAACCGGGTTCAGATCCGCAAAACGACCAACCGGCGTTTCAGCCTCTGGCGCTTTTCCGACTTTGTCGCCCCTGGCCTGGTGCTGGCCCAGGGAATAGGGCGCTGGGGCAACTTCATGAACAATGAAGCCTATGGCCGCCAGACCAACCTGCCCTGGGGTATCAAAATCCCCTGCGAATACCGCACCAGTGGCCTTACCCCCGGTACCGACAACACCCTCTGTCCAAATACCTACCTGCCGAACGGCCAGATGCAGTCGACCGGGATTGATAAGGACGCCCTGTTCCACCCGACCTTTTTCTATGAGTCGCTCTGGGACTATTTTACTTTCCTGGTCCTCTTTTTCTGCATCATGCGGCCTAAGACCATCGAGCGCCGTTTCAAGATTAAACTGCGCGACGGCGATATTTTCCTGCTTTACTGGGTCATCTATTCGATTGGCCGCTTCTTTACCGAAGGGTTCCGCACCGACAGCCTCTATTTTCTGGGCGACACCAATAGCCTGCGGACGGCCCAGGTGCTGGCGATAGTCTCTATCCTGATAGCCGGGTTCCTGTTGTTCTACCGCCATCGCAAGTCCTTCCCCGGCACCCAGGCCCTTTCGATGCGGCTGGCCCCCCTGACTATCGGTGGTATTCCGGCTACTGCCGGTGTCCCGGCGGACGCCCCGGTGAGCGGTATTAAAAATGCGGACGTTCCCCGGCGGAATACCGAGGCCGAGACCGACGAGATAGCGGCCACCCCGGTTGACGCTGACAATGAATTTGACGAACCCGACGAACCGGTTGCAACTGCGGCAGACACAGACGAGGCTGCTACGGCGGCACCTGTGCCAGACACGGACGACGCCGAATTCGATAACGAGGTGTCGAAGGAAGCCGAGACCGAGGCCGGAGGTTGGCCCGGCGCCTGGCCCGCCTCGGAAGCCCCCGGCAGCGAAGCGTCGGTCGGTCAGGTCGAAGCAGCCACGGACGAGGTTGATACGGACGAGGCTAAGGCCGAACCTATCGCAACCGGTCCTGATGCCGAGATCGCCCAGGCCGCACCTACGGTAGAAGCGTCTTCGGTTGAAACTGCCCCGCTTGTTAGTATGGATGAAACCCTGGCGCCGGTTGCACCCGAAACCACCCAGGCGGCTCCTACGGTCGAGACCAACCCGGTTTCCGGCGAAATTGAGAATGTCACCTCAACCGCGCCTGTCGAATCAACGCCGACCGCCGAGGTCCCGCCGCCTGCGGTTGATACTGACCCCAAGCCGGTGGATGTTGACCTGGCCGGCCCGGCTGCAACCGGAGATACCACCGCAACTGCCAGCGAAAGCCCGGCGGTCGCGGATACAACTAACCCCAGGCCTGCTGCTAAAAACAGAAGAAAAAAGCAGTAGCTTGCAGAGAGGATAAAGACTAGCGTGAGATTAGGCATTGTTGGCGGTGGCGTGCTCGGCCTGACGGTCGGGTTGCGCCGCGCCGCCCTGGGCGATGAAGTCGTTTTGTTTGAAAAAGGGAAAGAGCCGGGCGGTCTGGCGGTCTCTTTCCCGGTGACGGAACGCGGCAAAGACGGTCCTTACCTGGAAAAGTTTTACCACCACATTTTCAAGACCGATAAAGATATTATCCGGGTCATCGAGGAACTCGGCCTCGGTGATCTGCTCGAATGGAAGACGCCGCCGACCAGCACTTTGCTGGGAGGCAAGATTTACCGCATGGACAGCCTTTTTGATGACCTGAAGTCGCCCCGGCTCAAAAAGCTGACCAAACCGCTGGCCGGTAGCTCGATTGATACCGCTCTTGCCATCCTGAAGTTCAAGCCGCTCCCCTTCTTTAGCCGGTTGCGCTTCGGGCTGGTCGGGGCTTACCTCAAATTCGAGAAAAACTACCAGCGTCTTTCGCAAACTACGGCGGCGGCCTGGGTCCAGAAATGGGCCGGGAAAGCTGCTTTCGACAAAATTTTCAGGCCGCTCCTTTCCACCAAGTTTGGCGAAAAGTACGACCAGATTGCCATGCCCTGGCTGTGGAGCCGTTTTCACGAACGGACCCAGTTCCTCGGCTATGTCAAGGGCGGCTTTCACCAGTTGTACCTGAAACTGTTCGACGCGGTCAAAGAGGTGGGCGGTCAGGTCTGGCTCGAAAGCGACGTGACGGCTATCCGCAAGGGGACCGGCGACCAGGAAGGCAAAGTCATTGTCACGGTCAACGGGCAGGACGAGGTCTTTGATAAGGTCGTGGTGACGGCCCCGACTCGTGTCTTCACCCAGCTTGCCAAGGACGAACTCCCGGCGGCCTATGTCGAAAAATATGCCGGGCCGAACTCCATCGAGCATTATGGCGCGCACTGCGTGGTCCTTTCGGTGGACCGCAAATACTTTGACACCTACTGGTTGAACGTCAACGACAAGGGCTATCCCTTCCTGGCGGTGGTCGAGCATACCAACTTTATGCCGCCTTCCGACTATGACGGGCAGCACCTGATTTACCTGGGCAACTATCTGCCCATGAATCACCCCTTGTTCGGGAAGTCGGACGAGGAAGTGCTGGCCGAATTCCTGCCACACCTCAAAAAGATTAACCCGGAGTTTGACGAAAGCTGGGTCAAAAAGTCGTGGATCTGGAAGGCCGGGTTCGCCCAGCCTATCGTGACCATCGACTACGCCAGCAAGTTGCCGCCGCACGAAACACCCATCCCGAACGTGCTGCTGGCGAACATGGCGCACGTCTATCCTCAAGATAGAGGCCAGAACTACAGTATCCGGCTCGGCGAGAAAATCGCCAAGATGCTATAAGATAAAGAGTAAATAAAAAGTGGGGTAACGCGCCCCACTTTTTATTTACTTATTTTCACGATTTGCGGACGTTGAGGCCGCACAGGATGAGGTTCCAGACGTTCTCGAAGGCTTCCTCCTGGCCCGGTTCGGACCACTCCTGGGCGTGGACCGGGCTGTGGAAGCGGACCGTGGCGTACAGCACGGTCTGGGCGGTGGCGGCAGGGTTGGTGGCCTCGAACTCGCCGTTGGCGACCCCATCGGCAATTATCTTTGTAACCTGCTCGGCCAGGTGGGCGACGTGTTCCTTGACCACCTCACGGGCTTCCTCGGTCAGCACGCTGTAGGTGGCGAAAAGCTCCGGGTCGTCCAGCACCTTGGAGTGTTTATACTTCGCCAGGGTTTGCAGCCAGCGTTTGAGCCGCTCCGGGGCCGGGCCGGTTTCCTCCATGATTGGGGTTAGCGGCACCATAATCCGGTCCAGCCAGCGTTTCGTGACCGCGTCGCGCAAGGCCGCCTTGCTCGGAAAGTGGCGGTAGACGCTGCCGTGGCTGACCCCCAGGGCCCGCGCCACGTCCAGGACGGTGGCCTTGGCCGGACCGTACCGGCGCAGCACTTCTTCCGCCGTGACCAGTATCTTTTCGGTTGTCAGAATATCATCGCCCAAGGTTTACCTCTGTTGTTTTATTTTTCGCTATCCAGGTGCGCCATCTGGGTGGTCGGGTAGCGGTCGCCCGCCGCCGCGCCTGCCGGGATGGCCTGCTCAATCCGGGCCAGGTCGTCGGCGGTCAGTTGGACCTCAAGCGCGCCCAGGGCTTCCGAAAGGCGAGGACGCTGCCGGGCTCCCACCAGAGGTACAATGTCGTCACCCCGCGAAAGCACCCAGGCAATCGCTATCTGGGCCACTGTCACGCCCTTGGCCTCCGCAATACCGCGCAGGGCATCTACCAATTGTAAGTTATGGTCGAGATTTTCGCCGCTAAAGCGCGGGCTCACGGCGCGGAAGTCCCCGGCAGTCCCGCCCCGCTCCCTGGACCAGTGGCCGCTAATCAGGCCGCGTGAAAGGACGCCGTAAGCCGTGATGCCGATACCGAGTTCGCGGCAGACCGGCAGGATTTCTTTTTCTATGTCCCGCGAAATCAGCGAATACTCGATTTGCAGGTCCGATACCGGGACGACGCTGGCCGCCCGGCGGATAGTCTCCGCGCCGACCTCGGAAAGACCGACATGGCGGACGTGCCCCGCTTTAATCATATCCGCGATAGCCCCGACGGTTTCCTCGATAGGCACGTTCGGGTCGAGCCGGGCCGGGCGGTAAATATCGACATAATCGGTACCCAGGCGGCGCAGCGAGTAAGCGAGGAAGTTTTTAACCGCCACCGGGCGGGCGTCGTAGCCGTTCCAGCCGCCGTCATAATCGCGCAGGCCCCCGAATTTGACGCTGATTTCCACTTTATCGCGTGGGATACTTTTCTCTCTTAAAGCCCGGCCAATCAGCATTTCGTTGTGGCCCATGCCGTAGAAATCGCCGGTATCTATCAGGGTAATCCCGGCCTCAATGGCCGCGTGAATGGTCGCGATACTTTCGGTTTCATCGGAAGGGCCGTACATGCCCGACATGCCCATCGCCCCCAGGCCCAGGGCGGATACTTCGGGTCCGGTCTTGCCAAGTTTGCGAGTGTCCATCAAAGAACTCCTTTTAATATTATAAATGTAAAACTACTTTTCCGTTATACTGGCGGTCAATAACTTTTGGGACCACTTCTTCAATCTTTTCCCACGATTCTTCCAATGCGATACGCGGTTTCAGGCCGCCCGCCGCCACCGCCTGGGCCAACCGGGCCAGATCGCGTGCCACGGGCAGATAGCGAAATTCATAATGGAGGGCCAGCATATACAGGCCCACCCCGCCCGCCTGGAACATTTTTACGGGGTTGAAAGAAAGTTGGCCCGTTCCACTGACACCGACCGTGACGGCCAGACCGCCGGGGGACAGCATGTCCAGGGTTTCGGCCAGGGTTGGGCCGCCGAGCGAGTCGAGGACCAGGTCGTAGGGGCCGAACTGCCGGGCCTGGGCCGGGTCGCCCACTACGACTTCGTACGCGCCGCTTTCCCGCACTCCCGCCGCTCTCTCGCGGTTGCGGACGGTCCCGACGACAAACGCCCCGGCGGAACGGGCGATTTGCACCCCGAAGTCGCCGACCGCCCCGTTAGCCGCGGTCACCAGCACCCGTTTTTGCCACAGGGAACCGTTCTTTTCGAGTCCGGCCAGGGCCGTTAGCCCGGCGACCGGCAGGGTCGCGGCCTGGGTAATAGTCACGTTGGCGGGAAGTTCGGCTAAATGCGCGGTCGAAACCGCTACCACTTCGGCCCAGGCCCCGATGGTTGGCGCGCTGTTGGTCCAGCCGCCCGTCACAATGGTGCCGACGACCCGTTGGCCCACCTGGGGACCGCTGCCATTAGCGGCGGCCTGGACGACCGTCCCGGCCAGGTCCCAGCCGATTTGGGAGCCGTTCTCCCGCCGTGCCGCGCCGCCCAGTTCGCCGGGGTTGAGCGAGAAAGCCGCCACTTTTACCAGGGCTTGATTGGGTTGCGGTTGCGGATAGTCGAGTTCGCCCAGCCTTAAATGGGTAGGGCGGGTGTGGTCAATCACTACCGACTTTATTTTGCTCATTGTCCCTCCTTCACAGTTGCACAGGTTCATTTTTGCCAGCCCACCGGGTTTTAGTTTTGGTCTGCCCTCCCCGGTTGGTTGGACTTATTTGCTTTCAGAGGCATTGTACCATACAACTGACAAAAATCAATATCTGTCAGCACATATTTTATTGATTGGGGGAAAGAAGGGGTTAGCAAGGGGGGAATAAGGCAGAAATTTACATAAACGGAGAAAACCAGGATGAAGGCAAAATCCGAACGCGTATCGCACTTTTTTGACTGTAATATTGTCCAACGGACCGGAGATTCCGTGCTACGCACGGAATGACAAATACTGCCTTCTGCCTACTAAAAACTAAAAACTGCCTTCTGGCTTCTGGCTACTGGCTACTGACTTCTGCCCTCTGGCTACTGACTACTGACGGACAAGGCAAACGGTTGGTCTAAAATTCAAAAGCGGGTTAAAATAGGGGTATCTGCTTTTTAAGCTTAACAGCGAGTGTTAAGCGTCTGCTTATTCAATGATGATAATTCGTTCCTGAACCTGACGGTAAATTTTTCCCGGTAAACTTTTTTCTGTTTATGTTTGCTTCGACTGGCATTGCTTATCATGTGTCTTCTATAGAGATTGGAAAGGAAATTGGAAATGGATCTTGAAGGACGGGTTGACCCCGAATACCTGCCCATGGTGGCGACCATGACCGCGACCGATAGTTTCGCGGCGGACCTGCCCGCGGCCCGGAAGTCGCAGACCGAGGCGATGGCAAAACTCTCGCAGGCCAGCACTTCCCCCGACATCACCATCTTCGAGCGAAATATCACCGCTCCCGAAGGCCACGAGTTTATGGTGCGGATTTATACGCCCAACCCCAGGCCGGAAGGTCTTTTGCCGGTAATGGTCTGGGCCCACGGTGGCGGGTATGTGGTCGGCCACCCGGTCGAGCATGATAATGTCGCGATTAACTTCGTGCGTGGGGCGAATTGCGCCGTGGTTTCGGTGGATTACCGCCTGGCCCCGGAAAATCCCTACCCGGCGGCGATTGAGGATTGCTATACGGCGATGCAGTGGGTTGCTGCCGACCCCGAAGGCCTGGGCTTCGATGCCGGGAAAATTGCGGTCGGCGGTTATAGCGCGGGGGGTGGGTTAGGCGCGGCCATGGCCCTTCTGGCCCGTGATAGAGGCGGCCCCAAAGTGGTCTTCCAGATGCCGCTCTGCGCCTGCCTGGACGACCGCCACCTGACCCCTTCGGCCCAGGAATTTACCGATGGCCGGGTCTGGAGCCGTTCGATTTCCGAGAACGCCTGGAACTTCTATCTCAAAGGGGTGGACCGGGAAAATACCCCGCCTCACGCGGCCCCGGCCAGGGAGACCAACCTGGCGGGCCTGGCCCCGGCTTACTTTGGCATCGGCGAACTCGACCTCATGCGCGACGAGAATATCGACTATGCCAGTCGCCTGATGCAGGCCGGGGTCAGCGTCGAACTGCACGTCTTTCCCGGCGCGTTCCACGGCTTTGACCTGCTGGGTTTTGACAAAGCGCTCGGCCAGCGGGCCCTGGCCGAATACGGAGTCGTCCTGAAACGGGCCTTCGACAACGCCAAATAAAAACGAGAAATCACAGCCGGAGCAGGGCGGTGCCTTCCTGGAGGGCCGTCCCCGCCCCGGCTGTTTTTATAAATTCGGGGAAAGGCTGGAGCGGGCGCGGCGGCAGGTCGAGCGGTTGGAGTTGCAATTCCCACCAGCCGACATCGTGCCAGCCGTCCAATTTGAAACCGACCTGTTGGTAGACCCCTAACGGTTTGAAACCGACCGCTTCGTGCAGACCGACGCTGGCCGCGTTGGGCAGGGCAATCCCTGCATAGGCGTGGTAGAAGCCCTGTCCGGCCAGCATCCCTTTTAAGGCGGTGTAGAGGGCTTTTCCGACCCCTTTACCCCGGTAATCCTCTCGGATATAGGCCGTAACGTCCACCGCCCACTGGTAGGCCGCTCTCTCACGGTGTTTGGTCGCGTAAACATAGCCGATAACCGCGCCGTTGGATTCGCAGACCAGGTAGGGAAAGAATTCGAGGGTCTTCTGGATGCGCCCGGCCATCTCCGCGACCGTTGGCGGCTCCGTTTCAAAAGAGATAATTGTATTTTCGACTACCGGAGCGTAAATAGCCTGGATGGCCGGGGCATCCTCCGGGGTAGCGATTCGGATAAAAGCCGCCATATCTCACCTCGTTATACCTGAAAAGTTAGCAAAACTTAATAATTCTGTAATCGAAAAAGAGGCGGGGTCGAAACCCCGCCTCCTGGTGTAACTCCCGTTGGGACTAGCTCAAGAAGAGCATTTCCCGGTACTTCGGCAAGGGCCAGAGGTCGTCGGCAATCACTTCTTCCAGGTAGTCGGCGACTTCCCGGATTTCCGACATAGCCGCCATGATGTCGCTGGCGAAGAAGGCGGCCTTGGCCGGTAAGTCCTCCATGGCTTCGGCTTCTTCGGACTTGTGGCTCAGTTTAGCCAGACCTTCCTGCAACCGGCCAATCGCGGCGGCCACGTTGGTCAGTTCCTTGGTCTGCTCGGTGACATACTTGTCGCCGATAAGGTCTTTCAGGCTCTTGATAGAGGTCGCCAGTCTTTCCTGGAACTGGAAAGCGGCGGGCAGGACCATCGTGCGGACAATGTCGCTGATAGCGTGGACTTCGATTTCGATGTCCTTGATATAGCGTTCGAGGTTGACGTGGTAGCGGGCTTCGACTTCTTCCTCGGTATAGATACCGGCCTTACTAAAGAACTCAATCGCGCTCGGCGTCACCATCTGGGCCAGGGCTTCGGGGGTCTTGGCGAGGTTCAGCAGGCCGCGTCTGGCGGCTTCCTCAACCCACTCCGCCGAGTAACCGTTGCCTTCAAAGCGGACATCCTTGGTTTCGACAACGGCATCCTTGACCACTTCCAGGACGGCCTTGCTGAATTCGGTGCCGCTGGCGGTCTTGGCGGTGATGGCGTCGTAAATTTCGTCCAGGGCTTCCGCGGCGGCGGCGTTCAGGTACGCCATCGGGATTGAAACGGAGGCGGACGAAGCGACGGCCCGGAATTCGAACTTGTTGCCGGTAAAGGCGAAAGGCGAGGTCCGGTTGCGGTCGGTATAGTCACGGGCAATGTCAGGCAGTTGCGAGATGCCCAGGGCGATAACGCGTTCTTCGGTGCTCTTGGCGGTAGCTTCACCCTTCTCGATATTATCGAGGATGTTGGTCAGTTGCTCGCCCAGGAAGGCCGAGATAATGGCCGGAGGCGCTTCGTTCGCGCCCAGGCGATGGTCGTTACCGGACCCGGCGATAGCGGCCCGCAGGATACCGGAGCGTTTGTGGACGGCCTTAAGGGAGGCCACCAGGAAGACCAGGAATTGCAGGTTCTCGCTGGGGGTCTTGCCGGGTTCGAGCATATTGTTGCCCAGGTCGTCGCCCAGAGACCAGTTGTTGTGTTTGCCGCTACCGTTGATACCGGCGAACGGTTTTTCGTGGAGCAGCAGGGCCAGGTTGTGCCGCTTGGCAACGGCCCGCAGCGTTTCCATGGTCATCTGGTTGTGGTCGGCGGCCAGATTGACTTCCTCATAAATAGGAGCGGTTTCGTACTGGCTCGGCGCGACTTCATTATGGCGGGTCTTGACGGGAATACCCAGCTTATACAGTTCGAACTCGACCTCCTGCATATAAGCCTGGATGCGTTCCTTGATGCTGCCAAAGTAGTGGTCTTCCAGTTCCTGGCCTTTGGGCGGTTTGGCCCCAATCAGGGTGCGGCCCGCCGCAATCAGGTCGGGGCGCAGGGAATAGAAAGCCTGGTCAATCAGGAAGTATTCCTGCTCAGGGCCGAGGGACGGGCTTACCCGCTGGGCTTTGCTGCCAAAGAGGCCAAGGACTTTGAGGGCGCTGTTGTTAAGGGTGGTCATCGAGCGCAAGAGGGGGGTCTTGTTGTCGAGGGCCTGGCTGTGGTACGAGATAAAGACCGAGGGAATGCACAGGGTCTTGCCGTTGGCATCTTCATTAATGAAGATAGGGCTGGAAGCGTCCCAGGCCGTATAACCGCGGGCTTCGAAGGTCGCCCGCATACCGCCGGAGGGGAAGCTGGAAGCATCCGGCTCGCTCTGGATGAGCTGGGAGCCGCTAAAACGTTCGATAACCCCACCTTCATCATCATAGGTAATGAAAGCGTCATGTTTTTCGGCGGTCAGGCCGGTCTGTGGCTGGAACCAGTGGGTGAAGTGGGTCACGCCATTTTCGAGGGCCCACTCTTTAACCCCATGAGCAACTTCGTTTGCCAGGCTTTTATCCAGTTTAGCCCCTTTTTTGATGGTTTCCTGGAGTTTGGTATAGATATGTTTCGGCAATTTGTCCCGCATGGTTTTGCCGGTGAATGTATTGACACCATAAAACTCTGAGATTTTTACGGCGTTGCCATCTTTATCAACAGGCCAGTTGAAGACGCGGGGGGTGCGGCTACTAACTTCCTTAATGGCCCAGAGACGGCCGGCGGAATTTGACGACATTAATATCTCCTTAATTGCGAATGCGGTAAATAAATCCCATTTTGCGGTCGGGCAAATAAGCAGAGTTCGCGCTCTATATGTACAAAATTTACAAAAATAATCTTATACTTCCGGTTCTTTGTTGTAAAGGTATAAAAAAACCGAAAAAAAGAGGTTAATCTTGTGCAAAATGCCCATAAACCCTTGCTATTTTTGCCAAAATTCGAGCAAATTGTTTCTTTTAGCCCCTGGAAGATTTAACGAGGACTTTTTGGCTATAAAAGGTAAAAGCTCCCTGTTTTTTACCAGGAAGCTCCTTTTATGCGGGGTTGAGTTCAAAGTTGCGGCGGGGCTTGCACCCTTTGTGTTTCGGGTTAAAGTTTGGCCCAGTAACCGAGGTTGTTTTTAACCAGGTCTTCGGTCCGTAAATCCTCGTTTATGGGCAAAACGTGCGGCATGGTCAGGTAGACTTGCGCTTTGTACAAAGGGAGTTCGGTTTCCGGCACCCCGACCGATTTCAGGAGGTCATATTCTTCCTTGCGGGCCTGGCTGAAGCCGTAGCGGTTGTTGATTTCGGCGTGAAAGGCGACCGGTTTGCGCGGGTTGAGACCCGATTTGACCAGAGAATAGGCGCTGCGGGTGAGCGCGTCGTACAGGCGGTCGCTTTCGGGAGTGGGCAGGTAGAGCAGTTCGGGGTTGAGTTGCATCGAGACCTGGCCTTTTTCAGAGGTGCCGCCGGAGATGTAACCCATCAGGCTAATCGGGCGACCGGTCAGCACCTGGTCAATCCGGTCCACCACGTACTGGTCGTCCAGCACACCGAGAATGTCGCGGGCGTGGAATTCGAGAGCGCCGTGCTGTTCGAGGGTAGTACCAGGCAGCAGACCGGCGGCGGTGGAATAGGTAAATTTGCCCAAAACCAGGTTGCCGTGAGTATCGCGGGTATCCCAGAGATTACCTGTCGGGGAATTCAGTTCGCCAAAATAATCGGCGGCCCGCAAAAGCGCCATCGCCGCCACCCTGGGATTTATAGTGCTGGTTGTTGGGATATTGCCAATAACACCCTGGATTAAATCAATATTCGCCTGGGAAACTTCTCCTGCCATTTTGTTCGGGCTTAACGCCGCTCCTTCATAATATAGGTTGATATAGGTTGCATTACGCAAATCTTTTTATATTTTTAATTATATTATAGTGCAAGAACATTACAAAAAGTATGACTCTACGCACAATCGTTAATTATAGTACAAAGTTCGTGCCGCGACAAATAGGTTTTTCTCATTGGTTTGATTGGTCCCGGCCAGGTGGTATAATTGGCCCTACAGAAAACTTTCCCAAATCAGATTTTGGCCGGTCCAAAATTATTAGACCTGGGTAACTTACCCTATTAAAAGAAATTCGAATTAAACCCAAAAGTTATTCAAAGTTTTCAAAGAGTTTTAAGGAGAATAAGAAGTGACTATCAAAGAAATTAGCCGGGAAGATATTCTAAAAGCCCTGGGTACGGTCCAGGAACCCGAACTCGGCGGCGACCTCGTCTCGCGGGGGATGATCCGGGATTTAACGGTGAACGGCTCACGCGTAACTTTTACTATCGTCCTGACCACCCCGGCCTGCCCGCTCAAGTCGGTCATGCAAAAACAGAGCGAGGACGCTATCCGCAAGATTGCCCCCGGCGTCAGCGAAATTAAAATCAACTGGGATGCCGATGTTTCGGTGGCCCGGCGCGGCGGCGCTACCGGCGTTTCTGAGCCCCAGTCACCGCTTTTACCCAACGTAAAAAACATTATTGCCGTCTCCAGCGGCAAGGGCGGGGTGGGTAAAAGCACCGTCGCGGTCAACCTGGCGATAGCCCTGGCCCAGGATGGCGCGAAGGTCGGCCTGCTCGACGCCGATATTTACGGCCCCAATATCCCGATTATGATGGGCACCAACGAGCGGCCCCGCATGCTCGGTGAAGACCGCATTCTCCCGGTCGAAAATTACGGTATCAAATTGATGTCTATCGGCTTCCTGGTTGCGCCCGGTTCCTCGATGGTCTGGCGCGGTCCGATGGTCCACGGGGCCCTGCAACAGCTTATGCGCGATGTCGAGTGGGGACCGCTCGATTACTTTATTGTAGATATGCCTCCCGGCACAGGGGACGCGCAGCTTACCATGACCCAGTCGGTCCAGTTAGCCGGGGCGGTTATCGTCAGCACCCCGCAGGACGTGGCCCTCTCTGACGCCGTACGCGGTCTCGGCATGTTCCAGCAGATGCACGTGCCGATCCTGGGCATGGTCGAGAACATGAGCTACTTCGTCTGCCCCTGCTGCGGCGAACGCACCGACATTTTCGACCACGGCAACGTCCGGCGGGTGGCCCAGCAGCGCAACCTGAACTTCCTCGGTGAGATTCCGCTCGATACCCAGGTCCGGGTCGGCGGTGATAAGGGTGTGCCGATTACGGTCAGCCAGCCCGAATCGCCGGTTTCGCAAGCTTTCCGGGAAGCGGCCCGCAACATGGCCGGGCGGATTTCGGTCCTGGCCCATCGCAAACTGCCGGTTATAAAATAAGTGTTTAGTTTTTAGTGTTCAGTGTTTGGTTTTCTTAATACTAAGGGCCTGTTTTAGAGGGGCTAGAACTACTCACAAACTGAGTTTCTTTAAAAAACGGCCTCTAAACACTAAAAACTGAACACTAAATACTTTTCTTATATATAGAAAGCTAAACTGATGAGCGATACTCAAAAAGAACCCTTGACCTTTATGGCCGTCCATGCCCACCCCGATGACGAGGTTTTCGGGACGGGCGGCACCCTGGCCCGGCTTTCGGCGGAAGGGGTCCACACGGTCCTGGTTACCTCTACTCTCGGTGAGAACGGCGAAATCGTGGACCCCGACCTGGACGAAGAGACCAAACAGGCCATGTTCCCGCGCCTGGGCGAGGTCCGCATAAAAGAGTTAGAGGGGTCGGTCGCGGCCCTGGGAGTTAAAGAGTTACGGCTGCTTGGCTTTCGCGACTCCGGTATGGCCGGGACACCCGAAAATGACGACCCCCGCTCCTATTACCGGGCCACTTTTGATGAGGCGGTCAAAAGATTGGTCAAACTTGTCCGCGAATTAAAGCCGCAGGTAATGGCGACCTATGACCCCTTCGGCGGTTACGGCCATCCCGACCACGTCCAAGCCCACCGGGTCGCCCGGACCGCCTACGAGGTTGCCGGGGATGCCCGGATGTATCCCGACCTCGGCCTCGAAGCCTGGCAGCCGAGCAAACTTTACTATACGGTAATCTCGCGCTCGTTCTTCCAGCGCGCCGCCGCCGAAATGCGGGCCAGGGGGATTGAAGGCCCCTGGAATAACCCGGAGATGGATACCGATGTCTGGGGTACGGCTGACGAGAAAATTACGACCGTCTTTGACGTGCGAGATTTCGTGGATAACAAAATCGCGGCCTTCCGGGCCCACCGGACCCAGATTGCGCCCAACAACTTTATGTTCCAGATACCGCCAGAGGCCCGCCGGGACGGTTTAGGCTACGAGCATTTCCTTCTGGCTCAAAGCACCCTGCCGTCGCTGGTCCCCGGTCAGAAAGAGGACGACCTTTTCGCGGGTCTGCGCTAGAGGTTAATCTTTTCGTTTTAAGGTGAATTGAAGTTTTAGAGCCAGTTTCAAAGGTGGGTTTATGTATCGTTTGTACGAAGATACCACTCCCGAAGCCGAAGAAATGCAAATCGAGTTGTTGCGGCGGGCGAGCGTCACCCGGCGGGCCGAAATATTATTTTCGCTCTCCGCAACTACCCGCTGGCTGGCTTACGAAGCCATCAAAAAAGCCAACCCCGGTATCAGCGATATTGAAGCCGACCTTTTGTTTGTGGAATATCACTACGGCAAGGATTTGGCCGATAAAGTACGGACTTACCTGGCTGAACGAGGCCGTTTAGGAACTCCCTCCAAATGATTTCAGCCGAGATTTTAGCCGCTATAAGACCCGTTACACTCGTTTTTGAGCAACTTGGCGTATCTTACCTGATAGGTGGGTCGGTTGCCAGTTCTGTTTATGGAGTGGCCCGCTCTACCCTTGATGCTGACTTGATGGCTGATTTAAAGCCGGAGCAGGTCAGCACTTTTATTGCTTTACTGGAAGCCGATTACTATATCAGTGAACCGGCCATTCGGGATGCCCTGGCTCGTCACTCCTCTTTTAACCTTATACACTTTGAAACAATGGTGAAAGTGGATATTTTTATCCCTAAAGGGCAACCCTTTGACCAATCTACTCTTAAACGTAAACAATCCACCCAAATAGATAAAACCGATACTCGCCCTTTTCAAGTGGCTTCACCGGAAGATATTATTTTACTAAAACTCGATTGGTTCAAGCAGGGTGGCTCAGAATCAGAACGGCAATGGCGCGATATAGCTGGCGTTTTACGCGTCCAGGCTAAAACAATTGACCGGGAATATCTGAAAGAATGGGCCGAAAAATTAGGTTTGGCCGATTTGCTTGTCCGGGTGTTTCAAGATGTCGGATTATAATAGTAAATAAGTTTTTATACCGAGCGTCCGGCGGCCCGGCGAATAGTCCTGAACAGGTTGTCCACGTCGAAGGGTTTGACCACAAAGGCAAAAGCCCCCGCCTGTAAAGCCCTTCTTTTGTAGCTTTCTTCGTCCTGCACCGACATAATCACCACGGAAATAATCGGGGAAATATCGAGGATCTGGGTCGTGGCGCTCAGCCCGTCTTTGTCCGGCAGATTGATGTCCATCAGCACCACGTCGGGATAGAGCTGGCGGGCCAGTTCTATCGCCTGGGTCGCCCGGCCTACCGACCCGACCACTTCTATATCTTTTTCAAAGGCCAGCAAATTTATCAGGTTGTGCCGGGTTCCCTGGCTATCTTCGGCTATAAGCAAGCGGATTCTACTGCTAAAGGGTGAATTTGGGTCTACCGAGAACGCGGACATTTAACATCTCCTGGCTAAGAGTTGTCCTGGCTATTTTCATTTCCTGGTGAAGGCCAAGTCGGGCGGTGTGGCGCCATCATAACAAAAATATCATAAATATCTTTTTATTACAGGTTTAATTTTACCCTGTTTTATCTGAATTGCAAAATACTTTTGGGGCATGAAATTCTGGCTATAAGTACTGGTAGATAGTACCGCGTTGCCCCCTCCCGGTCTATTTTCTGCTTCTTCAGGCGGGCCCAATTTGCCCCTTAACTAAAGGGAAAACGTGAAAACGCAGGGATAGATGGTAACCCTGCGGATTTCTTGCCTTGCCGCGAAAGGGCCGGACTGCAAGGCCAAATTTAAAATTAAAAAGTGAAGTGAATTGCCGCGCAAGCCTGTCCCGGCAAAAGTTATTTGTCTACCTGTACCGGAAGGTAATGCGGCCTCGTGTCAGGTCGTATGGCGATAACTCCACCGTGACCCGGTCCCCCGGTAGAATACGGATGAAGTTCTTACGCATCTTCCCGCTGATGTGGCCCAGGACCATGTGGCCGTTTTCCAGTTCGACCTGGAACATGGCGTTCGGCAACGCCTCTTTTACCCGCCCTTCCACTGCAATGGCATCGCTTTTCGTGGGCTTGGGCGCTTCTCGTTGGACCGGCGGTGGTGGCGGCTGGTTCTTTTTGCTGCCACCACGGGAGTTGTTGTTGCTGTAACGGTTATCTGGCAAAAGGGGAATCCTTTCCTTAATCAGCATTAGAAATTTTATTAATAACACCAAAAAAGACTTCAACCGTAATGCCCGGAACATGGGTTGGACCACCCCGTTACCGGACTAATTGAAGCTAACCGATAAATATTTTAGCATAGCTCCTGCCGGGTCGCAATATTATTTTTAACTTGCCGGGTTGCGCCGGGTTGGGCCCCGTGCTAAAATCCGGGGGTGTTTTTATTAACCCGGACGGTTAGTTTTTAACCCGGATGGTGGGTTATTACTTAGTAACAGGAGAAATTTTGATGTCTGATACCCAGACGCCCCAACCGCAGACTATCTCCCAGGAATTGCTCGACATCCTGGTCTGCCCGCTCAGCAAGACCAAAGTTGTCCTGAGCGAGGACGGCACGAAACTGCTTTGCACCGACGAATGCACCGACCCGAAATGTCCCAAACAGTACCCGATTGAAAACGGGATCCCTAAAATGCTGGTCGAGGACTAAAGCAAGGTTTGTCCCATCATTACGTCTTTATTTACCCTCAAATCAAACGGCTGACCGGCGCCCAACGGCTTATCCTGGCCCTGGCGGCGGCGGTCGCCGACTCTGATTCCGGCCAGGTTACCCTGCTGACCCACCGGTTTGCCGCCGAGTGCCGCCCGGCCCTCTCCCCCAAAGTCAGGCTGGTCGAGACCGGGCGCAACCTCAACCTCACCGGCAACCATTATCTCGACTCGATCCTTGAATACCTGGCCGTGCCGTCGCTGCTCCGGTCTCTGCCAAAAGACGCCACCACCGTCTGCTTTTTCGGGCCGCCGAGTCTGCCCGGCCTCTGGTGGGGCAAGAAAGTCCGGCGGTTGCGCCAGAAGCTTTTGTATTTTTGCTACGAGCCGCCCCGCGCCGCCTATACCGACCGCCTGGAAGTGACCCGGCGCATGGGCTGGGCCGGACGGCTGGCCCGCCCTTTCCTGTGGCTCTATCGCCCGGTAGACCGCTACCTGGCCCGGCAGGCGGACGCCGTCCTGGTCAACGGGCGGTACGGTCAGCAACTTATCCGAGAGACCTACGGTCTGCCCGCCACGATTATTACGCATGGCGCGGAAACCGCCCTCGCTCCCGGCGCGGATGCCCAGGTCGCGGCTTTGCGGGAGAAATATGGCCTGGGTGACCGCCCGGTGCTGCTAACCGTCAACCACCTCCATCCTCGCAAGCGTATAAGTTTGCTGCTCGAAACCATGCCTGCTGTCCTGGCCGAACACCCCCAGGCGGTGGCCCTGGTGGTCGGGAGCGGCCCGGAAAAAGCGGCTTTACAGGAGTTGGCGGCCCGGTTGGGTTTAAGACCGGAGCAGGTTATTTTTGCCGGGTTCGTGCCGGAAGAAGAACTGGCCGCTCACTACGCTGCCGCCAGCATTTACGTCCATACCGGGCGGGCTGAAAGTTTTGGCCTGGCGGTCCTCGAAGCGTCTAAGGCCGGGCTGCCGGTGGTGGCGGTGGCCGAAGGCGGTCCTTTGGAGATTTTGAAGGAGGGCGAAACCGGGTTTCTGGTCGCCCCCGACCCGGCGGCAATCGCCCCGAAGGTAAATTATCTCCTGGCCCACCCTGACGAAGCCTCCCGGATGGGCCGGTGTGGGGCCGAGGATGTCGATAGCCGCTACACCTGGCAAAAAGGGGCCGCGGATTTTATAGGCGTCGCGTAAAACGTTCAACGTTGAACGTCAAACGAAACAACGTTCAACGTTTTTGGGTTATAATAGATTGAATTGATTTTAGCGCATTCTAACAACCGGGTAGGAGTCAGACGTTCGGCCTTCAACGTTTAGCAATGTTTAAGAAACGGTTTTCCGGCTTTAATTTTTATAGCTTGCGCTGGCGGATTTCCCTGGCGTTTTTTAGTGTTATTACCGTCGGTTTGCTGGTCCTGACCCTTTTCCTGGCCGCTTACGTCAAAGATGTCTACCTGAATAACCTCGAAGAACGCCTGGTCAGCGAGGCTCGCCTGGCCGCCGCCCGCTTTTCCAGCCCGGAAATCACCCTTGCCAATATCCAGCCTACCGTCACCCAGACCTCCCAGCTAACCGGGACGCGCGTGACCGTTATCCGGCAGGACGGCAAAGTGCTGGCCGATAGCGAAGCCGACCCCGCCACTCTCGAAAACCATTCCAGGCGCCCTGAATTCCAGGCGGTAATGCAAAACCCTGCCACCTACGGCAAGGCGACCCGCCTCAGCGTCAGCGTCCATGTCGAAGAACTGTATATCGCGGTAGTTACCCCAACCGTACCAGGGAGCGCCCTGGGCGGGACCGTGACCCGGCTGGCCTTGCCGCTGGTCGGGATTTCCTCCGCCCTTAACTCCATCTGGCTGACCTTCGGGATTGCTACGGTGGTGGTGGCAATCCTGGCCCTGGTGGTGGGACAGTGGCAGTTGAGCCGGTTGGTCCGGCCTCTGCGGGGGGTGGTCCGGGCCGCCAGGACGCTCGGCCAGGGCGACTTTACGGTTCGGGTCGAGCCGAGCAGTTATCACGAGTTCAGCGCGATTGGCAATACCTTTAATACCATGGCGCCTCGCCTGGAAGAACTGGTCGGAGATTTGGAGCAGGAACGCCAGATGTTGCGGGCGGTCCTCGATAACATGGGAGACGGCGTGTTGAGCCTGGACGCTGAAACCCGCCTCCTCTCGCTCAACCAGGCGGCCCGGCGGCTGCTCCGGTTGCCCGCCAACCAGCAAATCCTCGGCCAGACCCTGATGACTGTCACTCGCGACCACGAGCTTTTCCAGCTTTTGCAACAGGCCCAGCAGACCGGCCACCCGGTCACGCAACTCCTGGAAACGCCCTATCGCTCCTATAGTTTGCAGGTCACGGCGATACCCTGGACGCCCAACCAGCCGGGGCGCGCCCTTCTGATTCTGCGCGACCTGACCGAGCTCCGCCGGGTGGAGCGGGTGCGGCGCGACTTCGTGGCAAACATATCCCACGAATTGCGCACCCCCCTGGCGGCTATCAAGGTAATGAGCGAAACGGTTGAGATGGTTTTAGAGGAAGACCCCGACACCGCCCGCCAGATGGTCAACCGGATTAACAGCGAAGTGGACCACCTGACGCTGCTGGTCAAGGACTTATTGGGGCTGGCGACCCTCCAATCGGGGAAAGCCAATTTTGAGTTTACCTCGGTAGATATAAAAACAGTTTTGAAAGAGGTTATGGATAGCCTGCGACCGCTGGCCGAGCAAAAAGAGCAGAAGCTGGGCCTGGAAATAGGGCCGGACCTGCCTGACATCGTTATAGACCGCGAGAAAATCGCCACGGCCCTGCGCAACCTGGTCCAGAACGCTATCAAGTTTACCTCGAAAGGCGGTTCTATCACCATCAAGGCTGCCCTCGAACTCGATCCCGGCAATCACGGCCTGGAAACGGCCACGACCACGGCGGAATGGGTCAAACTTAGCGTGAAGGACACCGGGATTGGGCTGAGCAAAGAGGAACAGCAGCGTGTCTTTGAGCGGTTTTACAAGGTTGACCCCAGCCGGACCGGGGAGTCGGGGAGCGGCCTCGGTCTCGCCATCACCCGCCACATTATCCAGGGCCACCACGGGGCCATCTGGGTCGAAAGTGTGCCGGGACAGGGCTCGACCTTCTCGTTCACCTTACCCCTCAAACAGCCCCAGGCCTCCAACTATTCGCTCCTGGTTTAAGACCCAGGAATCAGGACACCTACACGCGGGCCGTGGTGTAACGTAAGGCGGAAAACTTAGCCAGATTCTACGGCCATCAGGCCATCCCTGAGGTTGCCAGGTCAAAACCTATTAAGCCGGGAATTGGGAAAAGTTGACGTTTCTTGGCTAGTCTAACGGGCCGAGCTTCTGTAAGCCACCCTTCGATATTGGCAAATCGTCTTTCTAGAAGCGGCTTACAGAATGACAGGTGTTTTGAATATGCGGGGAAAATAATTACCCGGCCAGCACACCCCAATCGGCGTACAACTGCTCGATTTCGGCCTGGACCTGCTGGTATTCCAGGCTCAGCCGCCCCAGGCTATCGAGGTCTTGTTTCTCCCCGGCCCGGTTTAACTCCTCGCCAATCTGAGTTAGCCGGGCCTCTTTTTGCCCGATACTTTCCTCAAGCTGGCTGATTTTGCGCTGGCGCTGGCGTTCTTCCTTGCTGATTGTTTTCAGACTGCCGTTGGCCGGGGGGTTCGGTTTGGCCGAAACCGGGGCCGGGGCCGGTTGGCTGGCCTTGTTCGCCCCATTTTTGTTGTGGGCTCCATTACCACTGGCTCCGCCGGACTGGATTTTGCCCTGCTGGCGGCTCTGTTCGGCCTCGCGTTCTTTGGCCCGGCTGGTCCATTCCAGGTAGTCGGAATAGTTTCCTATATGCGGCGTCATGGTGCCATTATTGACCGACCAGACCTGTGTCGCCAGGGCGTCAATAAAGTAGCGGTCGTGCGACACCATGAGCAAAGTGCCGTTGTACTCGCTCAAGAGGTCTTCCAGGGCCTCGCGGGCGTTGATGTCGAGGTGGTTGGTCGGCTCATCGAGAATCAGGAAGTTGGCCTTGGTCAGGGTCAGTTTCGCCAGGGCCACCCGGCTGCGTTCCCCGCCCGAAAGGTCGGCCACTTTTTTATAAACATCATCGCCGCTAAAGAGAAAACGCCCCAGGAAGTTGCGGGCGGTCCCCTCGCTCATCGGCTCGGCCCACAGGATTTCTTCCAGCACCGAATTTTTAAAGTTCAGTCCTTCGTGCGACTGGGCGTAGTAGCCGACTTTGATGTTTGGCCCCGGCTCGACGATACCGTTTAGCGGCGAAATCTCGCCCATGATGGTCTTCAGGAAGGTCGATTTACCGCTCCCGTTCGGCCCGATAATGGCAACCCGCTCCTGGCGTTGGATTTCCAGGTCGGGCGTCTTGAACAGGCTGTTGACTCCTTCCCTGGTGCGGTAGCCGACCTCTAAATCTTCGGTCGCCAGGGCCAGCCGCCCGCTCCGCAAATCGGTCTGGAGCGCCAGGTGCAGTTTATCCTTTTCTTTGGGGCGCTGGACTCGTTCCAGCCGGTTAAGAATCTTCTGGCGGCCTCGCGCTTCCTTGGAGCGCTGCCCGGCCTTGAACCGCCGGATAAATTCCTCGGTCTTGAGGATGTGTTCTTGCTGGGCCTCGTAAAGGTCCATGGCTCGTTGGAACCGTTCCTCGCGCAAGGTCATGTACTTGGAATAGTTGCCCGGATAATCTTCCAGCGTGCCAAAACTCAGGTCCAGCACCCGGCTGACCACCCGGTCGAGGAAAAAGCGGTCGTGGCTGATGACGACAACCGTGCCCGGCCAACTTGCCAGGAAGTTTTCCAGCCATTCCAGGGTCTGCAAATCGAGATGGTTGGTCGGCTCGTCCAGTAGCAGGAGTTCGGGACCGGCCAGGAGGGTCCGGGCCAGGGCCGCCCTGGTCTTCTGGCCGCCGCTGAACTTGGTGAGCGACATGTCCCACATCTCCGGCTCGAAGTTGAGACCGGATAATACCTGGCGAATCCGGGTTTCGTAGTCGTAGCCGCCGGAAAGCTCGAACTGGTGGGTCAGTTCGCCGTAGCGTTCGAGCAGGGTTTCGAAGTCGTCGCCGGGCTGGGCCATGGCCTGTTCGAGCCGGGCGATTTCCGCCTGCATTTCGCGCATATCATCGAAGACGCTAAGCATCTCGTTGTAAAGGGTCTTGTCGCTTTCGAAGGTGGCTTCCTGGGGCAGGTAGGCCATTTTCAGCCCCTTGCGCATCACAATCTCGCCATTATCGGGGCGTTCCTCGCCCGCGATAATCCGCATCAGGGTGCTTTTGCCCGCCCCGTTGACGCCGACCAGGGCCGCTTTCTCGCCATCGTTCAACTGGAAGCTAACGTCTTTGAAAATCGGAAAAATGTTAAAGGATTTATTCAGTTTGAATACAGATAAGACTGCCATTGGAAAACCGGCTCTACTCTATCTACGATTTTCGCCCGGCGCTTTATTGTGATGGGCACCTGACTTTAAAAAATGCCAAATATCCGGGGCCATGGGGAAAATCGTCCTTGTGGCTAATAAATAATTAGTCCTGGTCCGAATTCTATAAAATTCTCGCCAAATTATAGCATAGCCGGACCTGCTTTGGGGTTTCAGGCTGGTAACCCGGTTCGGGCCCTATTTTAAAACCGCCTATTAAGTGTAAATAAAGGAAGCTAGGTTATACTCTATTCATAAGCGATTAACAAAACTTTCCAAGGGTTGGCCCCTATATTTTAAAACTAAATAGTCGGATAAAGGTATTTTCATGGCCCTTACAAAAACCACCCATAAAGATACAGCCACACCCACTCCAAAGTCTGAATCTGCCCCGGCTGCTTCTTTCTCCAGTCCCTATCAAACCAATGCCGCCCTGATTCAGCGGTTGCGACACGACCGCCATTCGGTGACGCCCGCCGAAGTTTTGCAATTGCAGCGGACCCTGGGCAACCGGGCGGTCACCGGCCTTCTCAAAAATACAGGGACTGGGGATAAAGCAGATAGAGCCGGTCCGGCTTCTCCCACTTCTTCTCAGGCCAAAAAAGAACCTCTCTGGGGCGGCAAAGCCCCGGCGGTCATCCAGCGCCGGATCGGTTTTGAAATCGAAACAGGTATCCCGGTGATAAGAAAAGAGCATCTGGTCAACAATTTCGAACCCATGAGCAATAACGCCCTGGAATCGAAAGTGCCGGGCGGCAAACTTATGGTAGACCACCTGCCCGGTCACCCGGCCACGGCGGAGGAGAATTTTAACGAATGGAATATTATCGAATTCGTCACCGACCCTCTTAACGATAAAATGAAGAACGCGGCCTTCCGGGCTACAATCCAGCCCTGGCTGCAAAATCTCGTAGATATTCGCAACCACGCTCAGGCCGGGTTTGGTCATTTCGAGTTAGCACCCCATGTTGGCCCCCCGCTTAGCAACCGGACTTTCCTGGGTATCAGGCCGGGTGGTCCGGGGTCGGGCGGGTATAACCACTGGAACCGGGTCGCGCCCCAGGCGACCATGGGTGTCAAGTTGTCTAATGTAGGTGCTATTTTTAACGAGGCTAAAGCAGGTGGGTTTGAAGGGCATGTCCGCCACGACCGGGTTTCGGAAGGCGCTCACGAGGCCGAGCCCGCCGCCACCGCCATCCTGAACCAGATTACCACTCAGTTTCCGCCTGGGGTAGGCAAATCCACAGGGAAAGATAATCTCAAAGGTCTTTTAACCCTGATTTGTAATTACTTGCTTACCGGCGAGGCGCTGCGTGGAAAAGGCGGCTATCTGAAAAACCAATCGCTTTTCATGTACAAGAGCAAGCTTTCTTCGGTCCGTAACGACATCATTTCCCAGGCTTACCCTGAAAAAATCCTGGGCCGCTATGGTCCCCGCCGGATTACGGTGCGAAATCTCATAATGGCGCAGACCAACCGGGCCGCCGGTGAAGATGTCATGGACGGCGCGGAATACCCGGAGGGCACTCCGGTCGATGTTCAGGACTGGCTCGATGAGGTGCTTGATGGGACCGATGATAAGATGTTTATGGCTATGAAAAACCCCTGGAGTAACGAACTGGGGCCGGAAAACGTCAGCAAAAAGAAGGGCGCTATCATGGAGATGCGCGACATTTCGGCTTACGATACCGGCGGCCTGAACCTGAGTTTGAATAACATCGGTGAGGTCGTGGATTATCTTACCAGGGTTTACGCCCTGAACCGGCGCTGGTCCAAAGAATAAACATCACCGGGTTACCGATATAAAATTAAAAGGCAGGGTTATCTAGCCCTGCCTTTCGTTTAGCTTAAATCGTCTGCGAGGTGCACCTACGAGGTGCCAATCGCGGGGAAACCCAAAAAATTTGCGGACAGCTTTTAGCGCTGGCGGTTAAGCTGGTTGGCGATTAACGCGGCGGCAAAATCTACCGCGTCTTCCACGTCATCTCCATCCGAGAAATAGCTGACGCTGTGGGCAATATCCAGGCAATTTTTGCCCTGGGTATATTGCAGCAACACGTAGGGTAAGCGGTCGAACAAGCGCTCCCGGCCCCGGAAGAACCGGACCATCCGGTCGTCCAGCAGGCTGTGAAAAGTCGCCGCCTGGAGCATTACCGGGTAAGCGTGCGGGCCTTTTTCGAGGCCGCGCAAGATTCGTTTGACTTCTATTACACCGTATTTATGTCGTTTTGCCTGACCACTTGATTCAGTATAGCCACCGAGATGATTTCCACCCGTACCGGCGCGCGGCCCGCTAGGAGCCAGGCCCCAGCGGCCTAACCCGGTAAACATGTTTTGCCGGGATTGGCCGGGCCGGTTGCTGTTCTCTTGACCCAAAATCTGCCGGATGAATGCTACCAGTTGTTCGTATAACTTGTTAAATCCGTTCATTACTACTTGACCTCCGTCTCTTACAGCGATAACTACCGCTGGCTGTATAGAGCGGACCCCCCACTTAGGGGGCAAACCAGATGCTGGAAAGGAGGGGGCTTCCTTGCACCTTTACTACTTTATGAACACCTGAAAACGCCTACACACAATAAATTATTACTGTATCAATTAATATGATACAGCACAAATCAAGCCAGTCAATGGTACTAAAGCCCAATTATACTAATTAAAGCTTATGTATATTATCTATAAAAATATCTAGAAAATCAGTTTTTGTGCCGCTTTTTGAGCCAGTTCCAGGGCCACTTGGGGGCCATCGTTCGGGGCTAAAGCGGTCACGTGGCCCATTTTCCGGCCCGGTCGCGCCGCCGCTTTGCCGTACAAATGAACGTTCACACCGGGGACGGCTAAAGCTTCCGGCAAGCCATCCGGCCCGCCCGGCCGGCTGTTTTCGCCGAGCAGGTTTACCATCGCCGCCGGGGCAATCAGACGGGTCGAGCCGAGCGGTAAATCGAGGATAGCCCGCAATAGGTTATCAAACTGGCTGCTGGGACAGGCTTCGATGGTATAGTGGCCGCTGTTGTGGGGCCGGGGAGCCAGTTCGTTGATGAGGACTTCGCCGTCCCCGGTGAGGAACATTTCCACCCCGAACACTCCGACTCCCTGGATAGCCTCGATGGCCCGGCGGGCGATTTCGGCGGCTTTCTCGGTGGCGGAGGGGGCGATTTCGGCGGGCGCGGTAACGGTATGGCAGATGTGGTTTTTCTGGACCGTTTCCACCACCGGGTAAAGGGCCGTCTCGCCGCCCGGTCGCCGCGCCACCATAACCGCCAGTTCTTTGCGGTAATCCACGAATGCCTCTACCATCAGGCCCTCGCGGCCCAACTTTTCCATGCCAATCTCAATATCGGCGGCGGAGTCGAGTTTCCAGTTGCCCTTGCCGTCATAGCCGTTCCGGCGGGCCTTGAGGATGAGGGGCCAGCCGTATTCCCCGGCGAATTTCTCAATGTCCGCCGCCGTTTCGATGGCCGCGAAAGCCGGGACCGGCAGACCGGACCCGCGCAGGGTTTGTTTTTGGAGGGCTTTGTCCTGGACCAGTCGTAGGGTCAGGGCCGAGGGGTAGACCGGCAATCCCCTGGCTTCCAGCCATTGCAGGACCTGGCTATCCACGAACTCATTTTCGAGGGTAATCACGTCGCAGTTCTGGACCAGGCTTTCCAGGACCGCCGGGTCGTCCCATTTCCCGACAATTTCAAAGGTGGAAATGCGTCCTGCCGGGCTGTCTTCCTGGTTTTCGGCAATGGCTACCTTGAAATTGAGCCGGTTAGCCGCCTCGACGGTCATACGGGCCAGTTGGCCCCCGCCCAGGATACCAACGGTTATATCGGGAAATTTTGTACTCTTTTTCAATGTTAAAAATCCTCAGTCAATCCAGGCAGGCAGTGACCTGGTTTGTATAGTGTTTCCGGTTGACGCCCTATTTTATCACAAGCGTTGCCCCCTTCCCCGGATGTTTAGCAAAGTTTAATCCGATGGTTATCAAATTCTTATCTTATAGTTATCCAATGCTAATGGTCCGGGCCTTCCAAACCCCTTGACAGAACGGCATTGTTGACTTAATATAGTAGGAAAGTCAACAAAAGTTAGGGAGCGTAGAATCTTATGAAAAGTACTGAAGCTAACGGCAGCCCGGTTGCCAGCAAACAGGAACTCTGTCAACAAATCCAGAAATTGCAGTCCGAGGTCAACGACCTGGCCCTGCGCGTGAGTGGTTGCAACGGCAACGAATACCACGTTATCTGGTCGAACCTGGCGAACGCCAGGGCCTATCTCGCCACCGCTCTCGAAGCCAGCCAGCACCTAAAAGAGCAGCACCTGCCGACCCTGTTCCCGGAGCGCTAACTGCCCATTTCTTAACTGCCCGACTTAAAGTTAACCCGGCCTTTTGGTTTTCTAACAGGTCCGGGTATTGTCATGTTTTGTATTAAGCCATTGGATAGCCGTTGTACCTCATAAGCGCGAGTGAAGATTTAGCGTAATTACGACCGGGATATTGTCCAACGGTACCCACAAGTGGGTGCCCAAGATCCTTCACTACGTTCAGGATGACAAGTGGCAAGGCTTTACTCCTTTTTATTATGTGGGTAACGAAAAATTGCCCTTAAAATAAAAAAACACCACGGGTTTTTAGCCTGTGGTGTTTTTCGTTTAAGACTCTACCGGTTTACTGGCCGGTGACGGTGGACGGGGCGGTCAGGACCGCCTTGCGCCACTCGCGGTAGTGCTGGCCGACGTTACCCATCTCGACCTTGTAGCCGTCCGGGTTGGACGGGGTATAGGTCAGGACGCGCCGCTCGAAGATCTGGACCAGGACATCCTGCTCCACGCCCGCTACGACGGTCCGGGTCCAGTAGGCTTCGCTCAGGGGCAAGCCCATCGTCGAGAGCCAATCCACCACCGGGCCGGTAGTGTAGTTGCCGTTGACGTAAATCGGGCCGGTCTGGTTCATGAAGTTCCAGAACACGTCAGGAACATTGTGCTGCAAAGTATTGTCAAAATACTGGTTCTTGACATTGTACTTCGCGCCCAGGGCGTCATCGCTGCCGACCGTACCGTCTTTGCTCATGGTCAGGTTCACGATACTACCACCTGCGCTCGGCGCATGGTTTTCCTGGTCAATCGTAGAAACCTTGCGGAACATGGCATAGGTCGGGTTTTGCGGCGCATTCTGGTCACCCGCAATTTTGATGGTGTTGTCGGCGGGGTACTGTTTGAAGGTATTATCGCCTAACTGCATCAAACCGGTGACGAGTTCTTTTGCCAGGAGACCGTTGGTAACGTCCCGGCCCGAGGTCTGCTCCATACGGGTTTTATCGAAGTACTGCACCTGGCGGGTGCCGCCTTCGGCGTAAGGTTCGGTAATCAGGCCCGTAATGCTCGGACCCCAGGTCCACGAACGGCTCGTTTTGCCATCTACGATGGCTTTATCCGAGCGGTCCCAGAGCGATTGGAACTGCGCCAGGGCGATAGGTGCGTCGCGCTGGTCCTGGCCCAGGTCCACTGGGGGCGGCGGAGGGGTAGTACCACTGGCGGCAACATTGAAACCGATGCTGGTCGTGGCGTTATTGGCCGCCGCCGGGTTAGCCGTAGCGGTCAGGGTATAACCATCCCCGGCCTTATCAAGCTGGACCCCGGTAAAGGTGGCGATACCACCGGAAACCGTGACTGCGTTGCCGGAGAGAGTCGCGCCGCTCGGATTATTCGCCAGTGCCAGGGTAACCTGCCCGGTGAAATTGGTGACCAGGTTGCCGTTCTTGTCAAGGATATTGACTTTTGGCTGCTGGCTCAGGGGTTGCCCGGCAGCCCCGGTGCCCGGTTGCGCTGAGAAGGTCAGCGAAGCCGGACCGAGCGTGGTGGCGCTGGACTCGTTGGAATAATCGGTAAAGTCGCTGCCCTTGCTAGCCCGTACCCGGTAGGTATAGGCCGTGTTCATGCTGGCGCTGTTATCGGTATAGCTGGTGTCGTCCGCGCCGGTCGTGCCGATTTCGGACCAATCTTTACCACCGCCTTTGCGTTCGACGTGGAACCCGTCCTCGCCCGTGGAGTTATCCATCCAGACCAGGTCAACCCGGTTGCTGCTTCTTACCGTGAGGTGCAGGTCGGTCGGTTCAATCAGGCTCACACCTGAAGGCGGGGTTGTAGGCGGCGGGGTCGGCTCCGGTGTAGGTGTCGGCCCAGGCGTGCCGGGGTCGGGTGTAGGAATAGGTCCGGGGTCGCTGCCGTTGACACTGGCTACGGCGTAACTGGTGGTGATGCTACCGTTACCCGAAATGAAGTAGAAAGAGCCGACCAGGTGAACTTTGTTGCCCGGACCGTTGCCATCAATCGCCACGGCATAGTTGGCATAGTAGTTCTGGGGAATCGCCCGCTCATTAGCGGAGAAGGTTTTGCCGCCATCGGTCGAATATTTTACGTTGGTCCCGATAATAGGGGTGGGGTCCGAACCGGAGTTCGCGCCGTCACCCTGGACTGCCCAGACCCTACCATCGAGGCTGGTGCCGACCGCGATACCGCTCTGGTTGGCTTTACCAAACAGGTTGGACTGGATTTGCGCCCACTTCTCGCTGCCGCCCGACCCGGCGGTCCGTTTGAACAGGTCGTATTTGCCGCCGTTATTGGTGGCAACATAGACGGTGCCGTCCGCAGCACAGGCAATATCTTTGCCGCGCCGCCCGGCAACAGTTGACCACCCCGAAGGAGTGATGGAGGTCTTAACAAAGCTGCCGGAGTTCACCCGGTCGTAGGCGAAAAGCCTGACCGGACTGTCCGAGCTGGTACCGTAGGGGAAAGAGGTCGCGACATGGAGATTGTCGGCTCTATCAATACAGATAATCGGGTCCATTTCGGCCCTGGCCCCGGCTGGCTGGGTATCCAGGGTAGTCTGGGATAACAGGTTGAAGTTACTATCCAGGGTAACCATGCGAAGCTGAACCGGGTTCAAAGCGGCATACCCGACGATATTCAGGTGCCCCGCCGAGTCAACCACGATGCTGGGCTGGGCCAACTGGTAACCGATTTTATCGAACAGTCGGACCACGCTGCCCAGGGTCGTGTTGGAAGTGCCGTTATAGGCCGCCGGGATGACCCGGATATAGGTTTCGTAGGTGATGCCGCTGCCAGGGTGCAGGCTGTTCCAGGTGACATAGCCGGTCCCATCTACCGGCGAAAAGGCGATATAAGGATATTTGTTACCGTTATCATCGCCATTGCCGACATCAACCGACCCGGCATAGCTGCCGCCGTTATTGAGGACGGTCAGGTTGATATAAGCTCCCCGGCTGCCGACCAGGAAAGCCAGGCCATCTTTACGAATACGGATATTGGCGTCATAGTTGAGCCGGCCTTGCGCCGCCGTGGCTGGGCTGGAAAATATAGGGGCGGCTAATGTGGTAGGGACGGACACGCTTGCAGTTATTAGCGTGACAAGTAGACTGAGTAAGAACAGGCCGGTGATTTTTCGATGCAAGTTTGAACGCTGCCACCGAAAAGGTTTTACCATAAAAAGATACTCCCTCATAGTTAATGCTTCGGAGCGTATCCCGGTCGGGACTGAGCAGCCCGCCAGGATTACCTGATAGAAATTTACCGGGTTAGCGGTAAATATAAAAAAGAATAGAAAAACCGTACCCCGGTAAGTTAGTAAGGTGTCAGAGTAAGCAGGGTTGGGTTTACCTTTAGTATTTCTGAAAGGTTTTACCAAACTTTGAAAGTGTTTGCATCTGAAGCGGTTGGTCGAGCGTGGAGATAGCTCGAACAGGGCAGGTCTAAACCCGCCCGGTAGGGGCTATCGCAAATAAAGTTTAGCAAAAAGTATTCTTTCAGTTTAATACTGGTTCAGCGGTTTCTGGAACGAGAGCAGCAGACCGCTTGAGCTTCGAGCCGTGTACCTTGAAGTCTGTGACTTCATCGACTCGCAGAGACATTATTTTAGAAATACTATCCGGCCCCATTGAAACACCGTAAATGGTGCGGGCGGCCTCGATAGTGCCCCGGTTATGGGTTATAACGATAAACTGGGTCTTATGAGCCAGGGTTCGTAAAGTTTCGCAAAACCGGCCAACATTCGACTCGTCCAGGGCGGCATCTACTTCGTCCAGGACGCAGAAGGGCGACGGGTTAACCTCAAGCAAGGCGAAAAGCAAGGCTACGGCGGTTAATGCTCGTTCACCACCGCTGAAAAGCGCCAGGATTTGCTGCTTCTTACCCGGCGGTTGGGCCAGGATTTCGATGCCGGTTTCGGCCAGGTTATCCGGTTGGGTAAGGACCAGCCGGGCCGAGCCGCCATTGAACAGGAGAGCGAAGAACCGCTTGAATTCTTCGGCTACCCTATCGAAGGTAGCGCCAAACCGGGCTTGCGTAACTTCATCAAGCTCTTTTATTAACGAACGAAGGGTCTGCCCGGTTTCACTTAAATCACGTAATTGGCTCGACAAAAATTCATAACGCTGTTTGGTCTCCCGAAATTCCTGCATCGCCAGGGGATTGACCCCGCCAATCCGCCTCAAACGGTTGCGCAGTTGTTCGATCCGTTCGCCCAGTTGGGCCGACTCGCGGTCGGTCAGTTCGAGCAGTTCTTCCCAGTCAGCAGGGTCAATCGAGACCGGCGGCGCGATATTGTCCTCGTTAAGGGCCCCGTCGAGTTGCATGGAGGGGGCGAGGTCATCGGCGGCCCGGACCTGGAGCGTTTCCAATTCGCCCCGGAGACGCTGGACCTCCAGGCTGGCCCGGCCATAGGCGGTATCCAGGCTCAGAATGGTGGCGCTGTGGCTGCTCCACTCCTTTTCGTGCCCGGCCTGTTCCTGGTCCAGTTGGGCCAGTTGTTTTTCCAGGGGGGTAATTTCCTGGCGCAGGGTTTCCAGTTGGCGGCCTACCCCGGCCATTTCGGCCTGGGCTTCCCCCAAAAGCCGGGCCAGCAACTGGCAGCGAGTTTCGAGGTCGGCCAACTGGCGTTTGCGTTCGGCCACCCGGTTTTTAAGCATGCCGTTTTCGGTCTGGACAAAACGGAGCGTTTCGGCGCTGGTCTTAAGGCGCTGCCCGGCCAGGGCGGTTGCCGTCCGCAGTGCGGCGAGTTTTTCCCGCTCATCGTTGGTGGCGGCGTTTGCCAGGCGAGCCGCTCTTTCGAGTTCGGCGGTCTGCTGCCCGGCGGTTTCGTGGGTCTGCCGGGTTTCGGCGGTCTCGGCGGCAAGTTGTTTTTCCTGCGTTTCCAGGCTCTTTAATTCCCCGACCACGCTTTGCTGGTTTTCCTCGCGGAGTTTTCCTTCGTAGGTCAGGCGGTCAAGCTGGTTCTTGACGGCAGAGACTTTCTCGCGCTGTTGCAATTGGCGGCGGAGCAGTTGCTGGTTCTCTTTATCGAGCTCGGTCCCCTGGCGCTGGGCGGCGGCGGCCTGGGTCTGGGCGGCGGCCAGTTCGGCCTGGGCCTGCCGGAGCTGGCTCTCTAACCGGCTGATTTCGACCGGGAGTTCGCGCAGGGTCCGTTCCCGCATCAGGACGCTTCCCTCGGCCCGGTCCTTGTCCTTACCGGTGGCGCCGCCCGTGACGGCCCCGCTGCTCCTAAGGATTTCCCCACCGAGGGTGACGGCAGTCCAGGCCCCGGTCAACTCGCGCAGGGCCGCCCGGCCCACCTGGACATCCTCGACCACCACGACCCGGCCAAGAAGTTGTTCGTAGACCGGGGCAAAGCGCCCTTCGTATTCGATTAGCTCGCTGGCGATACCGCGCACGCCCGGTTTTTTCAATAGCTGGCGGTTGAACCCGCCCGAACCCCCACCGCGCAGGTTATCGAGGGGCAGGAAGGTGGCCCGCCCGGCCCCGGCCTTCTTTAAATAGCCGATAGCGGCCTCGGCGTCCTCGAAACTCTCGACCACGACATCCTGCAAATGGCCGCCTAACGCCACTTCGATGGCAACTTCCAGTTCGGCGGGGGCCTGTAAGAGGTTTGCTACCAGCCCCAGGATACCGCTCAGGGCCGGTTTGGGGCCACCAGTGGGCGCGCTGGCCGCTTGCATCACGCTTTTGACGCCGCCGTAAAGCCCGGTGAAGTTGCTCTGGAGACGGTTTAAAAGTTCGAGGCGGGAGCGGGCCGAATCGAGCTTGGCCCTGGTCTCCTGGACCGTCCGTTCGCTCTTGCGGATAGTTTCGGTCAGGCGGGCGGCTTCCTGCGCTAAATTCTGGCGGCGGGTATCCAACTGGCGGCCCTGTTCTTCCAGTTCGGCGACAAGGCCCTGTTCGCGGGTGATTTCGGCTTCAATCTCGGCCTGGCGGGTCTTCAGAGAATCCCGGTTCTGGTTGAACTGTTCGACCTGGCGGGAGAGGCTGGCCCGGCGTTCGGCCAACTGGCTCTGGCGGTGTTTGAGGGTTTCAAACTGGTTCGCCAGCCGCATGGCCTCGCGGCGCTGGCGTTCCAGGGCGGTTTCGGCTTCCAGGGCGGCGGCGGTCTGGGTTTTTACAAGGGCTTCCTGGGCAGCCAGGGCCGCGGTTTCATCATTTTGCCCGGCCACGACCGCCGCGTATTCCTGTTCCAGTTCTTTCAGGCGGGCGGTGTTGCTTTCGAGAGAAATTTCCAGCCCGGCCAATTCCTGTTCGTGGGTCTCGCGCTGGCGGCCCGCCCCGTTGAGGCGTTCCTGCTCGACGGCGACCTGCTGCTGCAACTGCTGGGCCCGGTTGTGCAGGAGGCTGCTTTCGTGGTGCAGTTCGCCCAGGCGGTTGCGCTGGCGGCTCTGGAAATCGCGGGCGGCCCCGATACCCTCCTGCAACTTTTCAAGCTCGGCTTTTCCGGCTTCCAGGGCCAACCGGGCTGTTTCTTCCTGGATGAGGGCCTTTTCAAGGGCGGCCTGGTTTTTGTGCCAGCGGTCGCCATAGAAGCGTTTTAGCAAAAGCTGGAGTTCTTCCCGGACCGTATAAAATTCTTCGGCCTGGCGGGCGTGGCGTTCCAGCACTTTCAGGCGAGGCTCTACCTCGGAGAGCATGGCCTCGATATGGCGGGCGTTATCTTCCTGGCGGGCTAAATTATTCTCGGCCTCGGCTTTCTTCAGGTTGTAGAGGCCGATGCTGGCGGCGTCCTCGAACAGGCCGCGCCGTTCTTCCGGTTTCTGGCTGAGGGCGGCGTCTACCATGCCCTGGGTGATAACGGTGTAGGTCTGGGAGAGAGGGAGTGTGGCTTCGGTAATATCTTTAAGACGGACCCGGCTTTTGTTGATGTAATACTCGTTTTCGCCGCTCCGGTAGGCCCGCCGGGTAATCGTGACCTCGCTGAAATTGAGCGGGAGCTTGCCATCGGCGTTATCAAAGGTGATGCTGGCTTCGGCGTAGCCCATCGGCGATTTGAGGGCGCTCCCGGCGAAGATTACATCTTCGGTCTTGCGGCCCCGCAGCACTGAATAGCGCTGTTCGCCCAGCACCCAGCGAATCGCATCGGCAATGTTACTTTTTCCGCTGCCGTTCGGACCGACAATGGCGGTCACCCCGGAATCGTATAAAAATTCGGTTTTTTGGGCAAAAGTCTTAAAGCCCTGGACCTGGAGCCGTTTTAAGTACATTGCGACTTCCTTTAATCAGGATTAAAGTTGGACGGATTTATTGGGTGAAGCGGGACGTAAGCAGCAAAAGAGGTTGGAAAGGCTACGAGCATTTTACTTTTTATACTGTCGTCTTTTAAAATTAGAATTACCGTGCTAATTTTAGTTTACCATAATTGGCCGATTGTCGCAACTTTAACTCAGTTACCAATTACCTGAAGGTAAAACTGGTTGGTAATCGGGCCTTTTATAAAACCAAAGCTCATTCTGGAAAAGGCTGGACAGCCTTCTGATAGAGCTATTTCTGATAATTGGATGAACAAATAATAGGAAAATAAAGGATTGTTTTTATAATTAATTATATTAAAATTAAGTGCAAACCATAATTGTTATCACTATAATTTAAATCTTTGTTTGGTGGAGCCTTATCATGACCCTTCGTAAGTTGCTTATTACTTTGTGCATAATTTGTATTACGGTTGCCCTGACATTAACTTCTCTGATAGCTTGTGGTGATATAACAGCAACAACCCCGGCGCAGACTTCGGCTGTACCTACTCCGGTTGGAAAGTCTTCCACTCCGACCGGAACGGCTACAGATATACCGGTGAAAACAATGATTCCTACAAATACGCCGAACAATACGGCTGTTCCTATAAATTCCCCGGTTGAGGTGACCGTCAGGAATACCGCTACCCCCATACCGGCCACTGCTACTGCTGTGCCGGTTATCCCCACTATTTCGCCAACCCCGTCAAATAGCCCTGAATCCGCTACTATAACAGTACTTGGCGAAATCTCTCGCACCATCTTAGCCGGGAAAGCTTTGACCAGTACTTTACAGGTAATTGTTAAAGATGCTGCTGGCAAGCCATTGAAAGGGGTTATGGTCACTTTTTCTGCGCCAGCCCCACCGCCAAATAGTAAAACGCTTTTGAAAGAAATGGCTACTGGCACTTTTGAAGGTACCTACAGTGTTATTAAAGTCACTACAGACGAGGCTGGTATTGCTACCGGCACCACTTTTACGGCTACTAAAGTAACCGGAGTTTATCAAATAACTGTCAGCGTAGAAGGCATTGCCGCGCCGGTTATCTTTGAATTGACCTCTATTGATGTGCCGAACTCATTAAACGACCTTGAAGCTATTCCCGGTGATGGTCAAGTTACCTTGAATTGGGAGCCTCCCGTTAATACAAGGGGGCGTCCGGTTATTGGCTATATTGTTTATCAATTGGACGCTGCCTATAATAAAACCAGACTTACCCCTACCATGCTTGGCCCTGATGTAAGAACCTATGTTATAAAAGACCTGGCTAACGACAAACCTTATATGTTTGCAGTGTCGGCAGTAAATATTGTTGGTGAAGGGGTTACCACGTATGTTCTGCCTGTCACTCCTCGGACCAGTTTGCCCATACCGGAAGCCCCCACTATAACCCAGGTATTTTGGCGGGATAAGGAGCTAAGAATATTTTGGGTTGGCCATAACTCTGAAGGTAAACCGGAAATAACCGGTTTCAAATTATATCGCCAGCTATATAGCCTGCAACATCCGTTGGATAATCCGGCTTCCCCATGGCAGCTTATTGCAACCCTTCCGGCCACTCAAGATTCCTATTTTGATGCTGATGTGACTGCTGGGGTTACATATAGTTATTACATAACGGCTATTAATAGTGCCGGGGAAGGTTATCCATCAAACGTACTTTTTGAGGAAGCCGGTTCGAAATAATCGAGGGTTGAATCCTTAAGATTATTTTGTGGTCAGAATTGCATAATCTTCATTTTAGTGCTAACATCCATCCGGTAAACACCGTTTTTTCGGTTGCAATGTATCCTGGGAAACTTTTTAAATCGGGTTACCTTTTGCCGCTCCTTTGAATGACACTGACTACGCCAAACATTGGCTGCGCCAAACGTTGGCCGGTCCGCTGGCCGGGGGTTAAGGCCAGGCTGGTCTTTCGCACCCTGATATTTATTTTCACCCGAAAAATTTAGTGGGGATTTAAAATAATTATGGCTTCTGACGAAACACTGTTAGCAGGAATTCCTTTTTTCTCGCAGATGCAAGCCGAGGAGTTACACGAGCTTTTCGGTCGCCTGAAACGCCGCACCTATCGCCCCGGCGAAACTATCTTCCACAAGGACGATGCCGGGACAACCATGTACATTATTAATGAGGGCACCGTCAAAATCAGCGTGCCGAGCGAGGTCGGTACCGAAATGATTCTCTCGATTCTCAGCAACGGGGAATTTTTCGGGGAGTTGTCACTTTTCGACGGCAAGCCCCGTTCGGCGACCGTTACCGCCGCCGGGCTAACCGAGGTGTTCGTGCTGCACCGGGAAGATTTTGTGGATTTTGTCAGCAAGCACCCCACTGTTTCGCTGGGGATTATCCGGGCGCTGGCCCAGCGGATTCGCCGCACCGACAACCTGGTCGAGGACGTGGTCTTTCTCGATATTCCTGCCCGCCTCGCCAAGAAGTTGCTCGAACTGGCAAACACTCACGGTAAGAAGTTGCCCAACGGCCCTGTCGAGATTGACTTGCGCCTGACCCAGCAGGACATTGCCAACATGCTCGGCACCACCCGCGAGAGCGTCAACCGCCAACTGGTCGCCTTTCAGGAGCGCGGTTTTATCAGCATCGACCGCCAGCGTATCACCATTCTCAAGGGCACCGAACTGGAAAAACGCATCTATTAATTTCGCGTTTTTACTCGTAAGAAAAAATAGAGCCTTCCCAGGTGCAGAATTTGGGAAGGCTCTTTTCATTTAGACCATTTTTTTAGATCATTTTTTGCGTCTATGGCAATTTGCCAAATACGAGTAAAGCCTCTCCCTTTGTCATTCCGTAAGCCGCTTCTGGAAAGACGACTTGCCCAAAACGAATGGCGGGTTACGGAATCTCGCGCGTTGCGTACCGTAAAGCCAAGAACTAGCCCAAATCCCAGGCTAATTCAGGTCTCGACCTGACTCGCGTTGGCGCTGACAAAATATTTTACATGGCGTTAGCATCTTCCACCGTGATATTGCCCTTTGAGCGCGTGCTTCTTCATGGGATGACAGGTAAAGGGCCTTTCCCCATACCTTGCTATTACCCCTGGAAAGTGAAAGGGTCGCCCGGCGCACCATCCTTATAAATTAATTAAAACGAAAGTATCGCCCGGCTTAACGCCTCTTTTCGCGAAGTAACCTTTGGCGACTTCCAGGGCACTTTTATAGTCCTGGTTGGGCTGGTGGGTATCCAGCGAATACGGTTCCATATCCTGAATATCAATAATCTGGTTATCCTCGGTGATAAAGGCGATGGAGAGGGCCAGGGGTGTATCCTTCATCCAGAAAGCCACCCGGCCTGATTTACCGAAAACAAATAACATCCCGGTTTCGTCCGGCACGCTCAGCCGTCCCATCAGCCCGGTTTCCTGTTCGTCGTTGGTCAGAGCCAACTCGACGCTCATCTGAATTATTTCTCCGTTAGCTTTCTTGATATAGGCGGGTGAAGTTTTCAACCTCGGCTGTCCGGGCGTAGCCTGACCGCCACTCGCAGTGGTGGCACTCGTAGTAGCCGCGCTGGTCGTGGCGGCGTTTGTTGTAGCAAGGGCCGGGTTGGTCGGGGCGGCGGTCGTGACCTGGCTGGCCGCAGTCGTGGTCGCGCCGGAAGTCGGGGCCGGGGTCGTAGTTGAAATTGGGGCGGAGGGTGTAGCGGTGGGCGCAGTATCCCCACAGGCCGCCAGCAGGGTTGCCAGGACGCTTACTATAAAGAAAGTTATAGAAAAAGAAGGAGAGTAGAGCCGGGAAAATCTTTTGGAAGATTTTTTGGAAAAAGGCATTGAAAGTTCTTTCGTTGGCGCGTCCGGTCACCGTCACGTTTGAAAAATAAAAGCGAGATAGCCGGTTGATTAAAAACAGGTTAAGATATTGGCGGCAAACCTTTGACAGTGGTAGGAGCCGAATGTTAAAATAAATTTTACCTTTATCTTAATACAACAGGTTGTCCGGGTTGTCCTTCTTACTTGGGACCACCTTTAAGTTCTTATTTTACTGTTTTTATCAATTAGCGCAACTCAACGGGGGCTGCGCCGCCCGGTGGGCCAGACCGGGCGAGGAGTTTTTTCTAATGGGCATCAGACTTTTCTTGCGATTGCTAGGAATGGTCCTGTTTGCGGTTTTGGGCTGGCAGTTGGGTTATACACTGGATAGCACTCAGGAGCAATTCAAGGTTATCTTCTTACTAGCCCTGGCCTGTGGTGTACTTGGAGCTACAATTACTCCCTACCTGGTGACTACCGGTATACGGTATACTCGCAAACGGTTACGGGTGGTTCCCACCGCCGATTTAATCGGTGGGGGCGTCGGAATGATTGTCGGCTTGATTATCGCGGCTTTGTTGACCATCCCTTTGGCCCAGTTACCCGGCATTCTTGGAGCAATTTTCCCTATTTTAACCGCCATAATTTTCGGGTACCTTGGCGTCCAGGTAATGGTAATCCGCAAACGCGAAATCTTTGAGTTCTTCGGGCTCAACCGCCAGGCCAACGCCGTCGCCGCCGAGGCGCGGGGCAACAACGCTTACGCCCGCTCTATCCTGGTCGATACCAGCGCGATTATTGACGGGCGCATCGCCGATGTAAGCCAGACCGGGTTTATCGAGGGGACACTGATTATCCCTCGCTTTGTCCTGAACGAATTACAGCATATCGCCGATAGCTCGGACGCCCAGCGCCGTAACCGGGGCCGCCGGGGTCTTGAAATGCTCAATAAGTTGCGCAAAGACTCGATTGTGCCGATTGAGATTTCCGATATTGATACCACCGATACGACCGAGGTGGACGCCAAGCTAATTAAGATTGCCAAGCAAAACCTGATGCCGCTCATCACCAACGACTACAACATGAACCGGGTGGCCGAGTTGCAGGGCGTCAAGGTGCTGAACGTCAACGAACTGGCCCAGGCGGTCCGGCCTGTCGTCCTTTCCGGCGAGGAAATCAACGTGCGGATTACCCAGGAGGGCAAAGAGTTGGGCCAGGGCCTCGCTTACCTCGATGACGGCACCATGATTGTGATTGAAAACGGGCGGCGTTATATGAACCAGGAGGCGACCATCACCGTAACCCGGACCCTTCAGACGGTGGCCGGGCGCATGATTTTTGCCACGGTGCGCGTTCCCGGTGCGCCCAACTCCGACCGCGACTATCACGACCAGCCCGGCAACGGCAATTCACCCTACCGTCCCGACCGTGAGAACGGCCAGCGCAACCAGGCATAGACCGCATGGAATACCTTCAACCCGAACAGGCCGCCGAAGTAGCGACCGGGGCGACTGCGGTTCCCGGCCCTGCGGCGGCTTCCTATTTAGCAAATTCCCCCGGTTCCGAAAAGGTCGTGGCGGTTATCGTGGCGGCGGGGCGCAGCACCCGCATGGCCGGGCTGGATAAACAGTTCGCCCTGGCGGGGGGCCGTCCCCTGCTGGCCTATACGGCCGCCGTCTTTGAGAAAAGCCCCCTCATCAGCGAATATGTAATAGTCCTGAGCGCGGAGAACCTGGCGCGGGGCCGGGAACTGGCCCAGGCCGAGGGCTGGACCAAGCTGCGCGGCTTTATCGAGGGTGGTGCCCGCCGCCAGGACTCGGTCTGGCACGGCCTGCGGGCTTTCGAGGAAGACCCGGAAGCGCCCGGTTGGGTGATGATTCACGATGGGGCCCGCCCTTTTGTCACCGAGCAAATCCTCTCTGATGGGTTGGAAGCGGCCCGTCCGACCGGCGCGTGTGTGGCGGCGGTCCCGGTCAAAGACACGATTAAACGGGTTGACCGCGACAGCCTCCTGGTCGAGGAAACTCCGCCCCGCGAACTCCTCTGGGCCATCCAGACCCCCCAGGTCTTCCGCTTCGACCTGATTTGCCAGGCTCACCGCCAGGGCCAGGCCAGCGGCGCGGACGTTACCGACGACGCCATGATGGCCGAACTGGCCGGACACCCGGTCAAGGTTTTCAGGGCGGCCTATACCAATATCAAAGTGACGACCCCCGACGACCTCGACCAGGCCCGCCTTATCCTGGCCGGTGAAACGGCCCTAGCACACGCTGGAACCGGACCTCTACCAATAGCCGAATCTACGACCAGAGAACCCGAAGCTATGCCAGGACCTGCTAATTCACACTTGGCCCCTCTTCCGGCCCTCAGGATAGGCCAGGGGTTCGATGTCCACAGGTTGGTGCCGGGCCGCCCGCTCATCCTGGGCGGCGTGACCATCCCCTTTGACCTGGGGCTGGACGGCCACTCCGACGCCGATGTCTTGACCCACGCCATTATCAACGCCCTGCTGGGGGCGGCGGGAATGGGCGATATTGGCCGTCACTACCCGCCCTCCGACCCGACCATCAAGGGTATTTCCAGCTTGCAGATGCTGACCGAGCTTTACACGAAGATACAGACCGAAGGCTGGCAACTTGTCAACCTGGACGCCACGGTCGTGGCCCAGCAGCCCAAACTGGCCCCGCATATCGCCGAAATTCGCCGGACCCTGGCCGGGGTGCTGGGAGTGGAGGAAAGCCGGGTCAACGTGAAAGCGACCACCACCGAGAAACTTGGTTTCGCGGGCCGCCTGGAAGGGCTCGAAGGGCAGGCGGTCGCTCTCCTGACCAGGGTCTAGCCGCACGATGGCTGGCGATAAGCTGGCGCGCTACCGGGCCGCCATAGAGGAAAACTTTCCCGGTTTTGCCCTGGAAAAGCTGGTCTACCTGGCCGAAGGCTGGGGCAACGTGGCTCTCCTGGCTAACGACCTCGTTATCTTTCGCTTCCCCAAACGGCCCGATGACGCGGCCCGGCTGGCCCTCGAAACCCGGTTGCTCCCCGAACTGGCCCCCCGTCTGCCCCTGACAATCCCCAACTTTACTTTTATATCAAAACCGGCCAGTAAAAACTATCCCTATCTTTTTGGGGGCTACGAGATGTTGCCCGGCCTTTTTCAGGCCGATTGGCCCACCGAAGCCATCGCGGCAGACTGGTGGAAGCAACCCGTGGGCGACTTCCTGACCGCCCTGCACGCTTTCCCGCGCCAGCGCGCTGCCGAGCTTGGCGCTTCTTTTATAAACTTCGCCGGAACTACTTCTTCTTACCATTCCTGGCGCGAGGCGGTCGAGGATTTTTATACGGTAGTTCGCCGCCTGGTTTACCCCCTCCTTTCGGAAGAACGGCAGGACCTTGTGGCGGACTATTTCGAGGATTTCCTCGACACCGGCCGCTTTTTCGAGTTCGAGCCGGTCCTGCTCCACGGTGACCTCTCCGAAGACCACATCCTGGGCGACCCAGCCCGGCGGCAGGTCACGGGCATCATTGATTTTGGCGACCTCTGCCTGGGCGACCCGGCTTTTGATGTCAGCCCGGCGGTTTTACCTTTCTACCACGGGCACCTTGACCCCACCTTTGCCGAGCGCCAGTCGTTCTACGGCAAACTGGCCCCCTTTATCGCGGCAGTCTTTGGCCTCGACCATTCCGACCCCGCCCTGGTCGAATACGGCCTGGGCCTTATAAACTCGGACGGCTTTTTGTCCTGATGGGCGGTTTTTCTGTCCTAATTGACCCAATCTGGACAAATCGAGGCGGAAATGTCCTACTTTTCCTCAAAAAATCCGGCCAACTGTCCTGATTCTGTCCCAGTTTTGTCCCTTCTAACTTTCCAAAGAAAGCTTTACAATTCAGACATCGAAAGACAAAAAACATTCGGTAAAACAAGTAACAAGAAATTAGCAAGACAAACAAACCAAACGCTAACAGCAAAGAATTATTCAAACAATTATTAGTACCGGGTAAGACCCGGAAGAAAAGGAAAAGTAAAATGAGTGGCGGCAGCATAATTCTCGAACCCCGGCAGATGTTCCAGACCTTGCAGGATATGGAAAAAGCGACCCAGGACATCCTGAAACTTATCCAGGAAGTTACCGAAATCCTGGAAGCTGTATCGGTTCTGACCTTCGCCTTTGGTTTCGGCCAGTTAATCAAGTTGGCCGAGCAGGCCATCAACCAGGTCGGCAACGCGGTCGTGGCTGCCAACAACGCTTTCAACAGCGCCTGCCGTGATGTGGTCAATCAATTGGTGGAGAAATTCGCTCCCGAAGGCGCCAAAGCTGACTACGGTTCGCCGCCTTTCATTGAAATCACCATCAAAATCCAGGTGGCCGACCGCGCCCAGATCCTTCCTTCGGTGATGCGCAGCCACTTCGACCAGAACCAGCAGAAGAACACCCAGGTCCAGCACAAGACCAACGATATGCGCGACATCTATCGCCAGACTTCGAACTTCTGGATTGGCTCCTCGGCTGACAAGACCCGCTCTTCCTTCGAGAGCAAAATCGTTCCGCAGTTCGAAGACCTGTTGAGCGTCCTCCAGCAGATTGTTTCCCTCGGCCTGGACTGGGTCGAAGACGCGGTTAAGTTCGAGGCTTCCCTCGGCGTATAACTCGCCCAAGAAAAAAGAAGACCCGGAGGTTTCTCCGGGTTTTTCTTTTTTATATTTTTGTTGCCAAGCCCGAAGGCGCGACTTGTAGGTGTGACTTTCGGAACACATTGCCAGGAGTTGCGGCTTTTTCCGTACCGGGTACACCCACTAAAAACTAAACACTAGAAACTGAAAACTATCAATAATTTACTTGAACTGGGCGCGGAGTTGGTCGCGGAAGCGCCGGTCGGCCTGGGCCTGGGGTTTAACGGTTTCGAAAGCCTGGTTTAGCTGGGCCGCCACCGCCAGCAGGACCGAAAGTTCCTGGGTCACGAATTCCTCGTGGGCCAGTTGTTCGGCCTCGCTCAAATAGGTACGGCGCTGGCTGACTTCCGGCTCGTTCGAGGTTTGCCCGCTGCGCTGGTTTATTTGCTGGTAAGGTTGGGTCTGTTGTAAGCGGTCCAGGGCGCGAGAAAGCCGCCGGGTAACTTCAGGGTCCAACTCCGACAGGCGCTCAATCTTTTCGAGCGTGGCAAGCTGTTCCGAATTCAGGCTTTGCCGGAAGTCTGGATCAATATCAAAACTGGAATTATTCTGGTCGGACATTTCGTTTTTATTCCTCGTGCTATTTCGCAATCCCCAAAATTATAAAAAACCGCCCACCGGGCCGATTGTTGACACATCAGAGCAAGTGTACGCCGGGAGTAATCGGTCCCGGCACTTCAACAATTATAATACCCTGGCAGGCGGTTAGTTACGTTTTTTTGCGAATTTTTAGAATTTTACCGAAAAACTGCTGACCATTTCCTGGAAATCGGCGTCGAGATTATCCAGCAAAGCCTGTTTGACGGAAGCGTACTGGCTCAGACTCAGTAGCGAAACGATACCGTTGGTGCCGCTGCGGCTAAAGAGAATGATACCCCGCGAGGTTACGTCCCCGGTCGCGCTGCGGGCGGTATATTTCGTCCGGTAGAGTTGCCCGGCGAGGGCGACCCCTTCCACGCTCACGCTCGGCCCGTACGACTTGAGGTTCTGGACCTGGAGCAAATTCAGGATAGGTGTATAGAACTTGTTCCAATCGTCGGTGGTCGGGCTGGTAGTCGAGAAAGCGTCCTTGTAGACCCCGAAAAGCATGGTAGCCTCGGAGGTGGTTTTATCTACCACGTTCGATTCGAGGTAGAGACCCGGTTTATCCGATTGCGGGAAGGGCCGCAACCGCCAGGAGTAGTCGTAGGGGAACAACCCGCTGATAACCGGCAATTTCAGATTGGCGTTCAGGGGCGGGCTGTCCCAGTCCACCAGCCTTAAATACTGGCCCTGCTCGTCGCGCCCACCGGTTGGCCGGACAAAGCCGCCCTTGTTAGCCGCGATAACGGTCGGGTCCGCCACGCCGGAGTCGGTGGTCTGGTTCAGGTTGGGCTGCGCGGTTGACATAAAGCTCTTAAAACAGTTGAGGAACAGGCCCCGGTTGGTGTCGGCGTCCTTAATGGTGGTGACGCCAAACAGAACGTAAGCGCGTTCGGCTTTGACGTTGTTGGCCTCGACCGCGTACTGGACGACATCGACATTGCTGGCGTTAGTGTAGGCCATCCGGGCCACGTTCAGGGTCGTATCCACCAGGGTCAGGGTGCCGCCGCCGGAGGGGTCTATTTGCATGGAAGGGAACTGGGCTTTCAGGGTATCCATGCGTTCCTGGGCCAGGCGCTGGGAGTCGGAGGTCAGTTTGCCAATCTGTTTGGAGACCACCCCGATTCCGATGTTCGGGTCGTTCGGGTTGGTGTAGACAACCGTGTTGGCGTCCACGACATTTCTAACCCAGCCGTAAGGCATATTCATGGAAAAGAGCAGGCTGGTGTTGTTTTCCTGCTGGTAGCTCGGCAGCGGAGTAGGAGAGGGCGGGGCCTGGGTCGGCGCATCGTTGCCGCACGCCGCCAGGAGCAGGCTGGTACACAAAGCCGCCACCAGGAGAAAGGGCCAGCCCTGGGGCCATGGTTGGCGGGATTTCCGGTCCGAAAAAAGACGCCACCCACGACGGCTCGTGGATTGAAGCGGCAGTAACATACAGCGACCTCCTACGTTGGGCCACCCGTGCGGCCGGGCTACATTTGTGCTTACATTGGGTAAAGGTAGCTTCAATATAACGGAACTTTCCATAATATGCAATAGCCCAAAAGGTATACTTCAGACCCGCAAAAACTACCTGGAATTCATAACCCGGCCAGCAGACAGTCTGCCGGTAAGAAACAAAATTGGCCTTCCATCGGTTATTTCTATATAACTATATAAATGGTAGGGTTGTGTCTTACATCAATGGTGTAGTTAGATACCTCTTCAACGTTGTTTCGTGCCTTCATGGGCAAGCGTTCAACGATTTTGCATGCTCCTGGCAGGGTAACCGGCCCGGTTGCCATGCCCCCGGCCATCTGCTAAACTGCGGGACAGCGCAACCGGAAATAAAATTTAAGGACCAAAGTGCAATTTTTAGCTAAAATTCGCGGCAAAATAATTCTTTCGTTCCTCTTTGGCCTGGCCGTGGTGGCGGTCCTGGCGATTGTGGGCGACCTGAGCAAGATGCTTGAAGTGCTGGGCAGTTTTCAGTGGTGGCTGGTCGTGCCGATTTTGTTGCTCACCCTGATGAACTACGTGCTGCGCTTTTTGAAATGGCACTATTACCTGAAGGTGGTCGGGAACGGGGCCGAACAAATCAGCCGGGGCGATAGCGCCGTAGTTTTCGTAGGCGGCATGTCCATGGCTATGACCCCTGGCAAAATCGGGGAATTTCTCAAAAGCTACCTGGTCAACCAGCTAAACGGCACCCCCATGATGGTTACAGCCCCGATAGTGGTGGCCGAACGCGTTTCGGACGGCCTGGCAATGCTGATCCTGGCCTCCCTGGGGGTCTTTTTCTTCGAGAATACTTTTTTGCGGCTGGTCCTGCTGGCGATTCTGCTGGCGGCGGTGGTCCTGTTCGTGGTGGTCCAGTGGCGAGCGCTGGCCTTGCGGTTGATAGGCCTGCTCGGCAGGATTCCCTTCCTGACCTCGCGGGCGACCCACCTGCGCAATTTCTACGAAAGCAGTTACCGCCTTTTTAGTCCGCGCAGCACCCTCCTGGCGGTCGGCCTGGGTCTGCTCGGTTGGTCGGGCGAGTGCCTGGCTTTCTTCCTGGTCATGCTCGGCCTCGGTTTCCCACCGAGCCTGTTGCTCCTGGTCCAGTGTACCTTTATCCTGGCGACCTCGACCCTGGTCGGTTCGGTCTCGATGCTGCCGGGCGGCTTAGGAGCGGCGGATAGCAGTATCGGCGGCCTGTTGCTGGTGGCGGTCCAGGGGATTACCAGCGCGACCGCTTCCGCCGCGACCCTGCTCATCCGGTTCTGCACGCTCTGGTTCGGGGTAACACTCGGCCTGGTAACCCTTTTCGTTTTCCGCAAGCGGTTTGACGGTCCCGCCCCGCACGGCCAGGGACAGGCCGAAGCCGGACCGCCCAAGTCTACCCTCGATACCGCCGGGAGTATCAGATGAACCAGCGTCCTCTTTCGCCAAACTTTCCGAAGGTCTTAATACTGCTAATAGTCCTGCTCTTTCCGCTCCTGGTAAGCGCCTGTGGCGACGGGGCGGGCGGTCCCCTTTTGAGTGGGGTCACTTCCGACGCCGGGCAACTCGATTTGAGCGCCGGGGAAAACCAGGACAGCCCGGCTAACATCAAGTACACCATCGGCCAACCCGCCAAAGTTTCGGTGAAGTTACAAGCTCCCGACGGCCAGTCTTACCAGTTGCGCCAGGACGAAAGCCGTTCGCCGGGACAGTACACCCTGGCCTTACCGGGCGTGATTGACTTGCAACAGGACGGCCTGACCCAGACCCGCCTCATGGGGAACGGCACCTACCATTACCAGGTCCAGGCCACCCCGCTTTCCGGCGGCGCGGCCCAGGATGCCGGGGGTTCTTTCGTGGTTACAAACAGCCCTACCGGGACTGAACCGCCCCAGGTGGACAGCCTTTTCGCCAGCCCCACGGTTATCAGCCCGAACTTTGACGCCCGCGAGGATACGGCTACCCTCGGCTGGCGCACCTCCCAACCGGCCACGGTCACGGTCTCGATAGACGGGCCGAACGACTACAGCACCCAACTTACGACGCTCAAAAATCTCCCGGCCCAGGAAAGCAAAGTGGTCTTTGACGGCCTCAACCCGCAGGGCGAACCGCTCCCGGACGGCGTCTATACCTATACCGTACAGGCCAGCGATGCCTGGGGTAACGTCACCCGCAAGGCCAGCACGGTGGAAATTAAAGGGGGTGGGCGGCCTACGGCAGTCATCGAGCAGGCCAGCATCGGCCCGACCCAGATTCTCCAGGGCAACGTAATTACCGTGACGGTGCGGGTGCGCAACACGGGCAAGGTGCCTATACGGACCCAGGGGCCGGATAGCGGCTATATGTACGATTTCAACCAGACTTACGCCTCGATTGAAGGTGGCAAGTATACCGACGCGGCGGGGTTCTGGCGTATCGGGGTGGACTACGAGTCGAACAGCGGGGGTGGGCCGTCCCGGTATCCCTTCCGGTGGGGTTTCGGTCACGACCTCCAACCGGGCGAAGCGGTCGATATTACCGGCCTTATAAAGGTGAACCGGCCCGAAGAAAAGCTAAATTTCTACGTAGGGTTAATCCAGGAGCAAGTCAGCCTGCCCCAGGACCATATCCAGGTCACCCAGGTCAAGATTAATTATTGATAGTTTAGAGGTCAGAAGGCAGAGGTCAGAGGTCAGTGATGTTACCTCGGTGACCAAGCAGGACAGGGATTACCCCTTAATATCAGGTCTGGGTAAAGCCTCTACTCGTGTCATTCCGAGCACAGCGAGGAATCTCCGGCCCGTTGGGCTCTAAGAAAGAACAGAAACCTCCAAAGACCTCATGCTGGCTCAGCTTCCATAAGTAATGGGTAAGAAGGACGCAAGAGATTATCCCTATTCAGAAGGATTTTGGGTTGCACATCCCGTTCAGGGGTAAATGTCAGGCGAAACCACATCGAATTATTCTCGTTGTAGCCAGTTTCGTACAGGAGAGCATAACTACCTTCTGGGATTATACTGATTCGACTTTCATTAACTGTATCCGAAATTCCTAGTTGACTGGCGTTTTTAACGGTAAAAGGTACCACAATAGCAATCGAAGCCTTAAGGTCTACCTTAAAATCGGTGGTTTTAACCACTCTACCCGCATACTGCCGTTATCCTCAAGAGTCCTAAATGATACACTACCTTCTCGCCAACTGAAGCCCTGGGCCACGTGTTCTGGGCGCCAATCATTAAAAGGCGCTTCAAGTTCATTATCGAAAATTATTAGCTGAGAATAAGAAATATAAAAATCAAAGATTTCCAGCATAAAAACCCTTTGGCTAAAGTGTCGGTAATACATAAACAGCTAAAATTTAGCATACAAAAAGGCCGGGTAGCAATTACCCGGCCCTTTGTTTTTCTAAAAGGAGCGAACTAGTACTTAACGCAATCGCGGTGGTAGTAGTTGGTCTCTTTGCTGCCATCGGCCCGGAGGGTTTTGACAACCATCAGGGTGCGTTCGGTGGTCATTTTCTCGCATTTTTCACAGTTGTGGCCGGTCGGCAGGTTCACGTTCTGCCCGGTAGGAACTGTTTTGGAAAGTTTTACGTCCTTAGCCATTTCTCGCCAAATCCTTTCTTAAAAAAATTCTTCTAATTTAGGACTTTCGCTTGAAACTCTCTGTTTGAGTTGGTTTAGCGCCTAAGCCCCGGCTTTCCAGGCCCGAAGCGAAAGTCATGTAAATAACACTTTCTGAGTAGGATGCCGACTTATTATTAAAATGGCTCCCCTAGACCGCCCAATATTATACTACCCCTTTTCCCCTTATGCAAGAGCGCTAACAAAGGTCTAACACGATAGGCTTGACAAAATTTACGTACTTTGATAAGCTTACTAATGAAAAGTAAGTAACCTCGCAAACTTGCGGGTTGGGTAAGGGCTATCTTTATTTAGAACTTTTTATTAAAAATGGCGTAAAGAGAATTTAGAAAGAAAATTCAGAAAGAGAGTTAAGAAATGCAAATCAAAGAGTTAGGTCACGTGGTTTTCTTCGTCCGCGACCTCGAAAAATCGGTCCATTTCTACCGGGACATCCTCGGCTTTCACCAGATTGAGGTTCCGATGCGCGGTGGTGCGCTCTTTTCGTCGGGCCGCACCCACCACGAATTGCTCTTAATTGAGGTCGGGCCCAACGCTCCCCGCCCTTCGAAGGGTCTGCGGGCCGGGCTGTACCATATCGGTCTCAAGGTCGGTGATACCCTCGACGAACTCAAGGCAGCCAAGGCCGAACTGGAAGAAGCGGGCGTGACCATCGTCGGGATGAGCGACCACACCGTCACCAACAGCCTTTACCTGCTGGACCCGGACGGCAACGAAATCGAAATCTATGTAGATGTAAACAAGGAACTGTGGCAGAAAGACCCGACCCTTATCGCCGCGCCGACCAAACCGTTATACATCTAATACTGGTCAAAAGTCCGTTGCAACTGGCCTGGTTCTTTGATACTATAACGTTAAGAACGTATTAAAATAATAGAGTAAGTAGCCTGGAATCCCTTCCAGGCCAGGCCGGGTTAAGAAGATAATTTTTTTCATAATATAAAAGGTAAGTCAAATGGCAGCAAAAACAGAATTAACCAGCATATCGGAAACCCCGAAATTCAATACCATGATGTGCCCCCGCTACGAGAAAGCCGCCGCCATCCTGGGAAAACGCTGGACCGGCCTGATTATCCGGGCCTTGATGGAAGGCCCGCGCCGGTTTAACGAGCTTCTCAAAATGGTCGAACTGGTCAGCGACCGGCTTCTGACCGAGCGATTGCGCGAACTCGAAGCCGAAGGGCTAGTTGAGCGAACGGTCTACCCGGAAAGCCCGGTCCGCATCGAGTACAGCCTGACCGCCAAAGGCCAGGCCATGAAATCGGTCGTGGACGCCATCCAGGATTGGGCCTCGGAGTGGATTGAGATGGAAGGCGTGCCCGCCGACGCCGCAGCCACCAACCACTAACCCGTAAGTTTACATAATACTTATAAATAAAAAGGCACCGCGAGTATTGACGGTGCCTTTTTATTACCGGAAATGACAAACTTTCTTTACTTGCGGTAGTTTTCGGGTTGGGTCCAGTGTTTGATTTCCGACCGCGCCAGCGAGCGCTTGTGGACCTCATCGGGGCCGTCCGCCAGGTGCAAGGTCCGGCCATAGACCCACTGCTCCGAAAGCGGGAACACGTCGCTGACCCCCGCCGCGCCGAAAAGCTGAATGGCCCGGTCCAGCACTTTCGTGTGGACCTCCGGGGCCGCGATTTTTATCATTGCAATGTCGTCACGGGCCGCTTTCTTGCCCAGCACGTCCATTTTCCAGGCCGCTTGCAACGTCAGAAGACGCACCATTTCGATTTCCACCCGCGACTCGGCAATCCACTGCTGGATGACGCCCTGCTCGGCCAACGCCTTGCCAAACGGCTTGCGCTCCACCGCCCGCTGGCACATCATTTCTAGGGCGCGTTGAGCCGCCCCAACCGAACGCATGCAGTGGTGAATCCGGCCCGGTCCCAGGCGGGCCTGGGCGATGGCAAAGCCGCCCCCCTCCTCGCCCAGGAGGTTACTGACCGGCACCCGCACGTCCCGGTAGAGAATTTCGCAGTGGCCCTCGTTCCCGACGTTGCCAAAGACCGGGATAGACCGCACGACCGTCAGGCCGGGAGTGTCAATCGGCACCAGCACCATGCTTTGTTGGCGGTGAGGGTCGGGATTTTCGGGGTCGGTCTTGCCCATCGTAATCGTGATTTTGCAGCGGGCGCGGGCGGCCCCGGAGATGAACCACTTCCGCCCGTTGATAACGTACTCGTCACCCTCACGCCGGATGGACATCTGGATGTTGGTGGCGTCCGAACTGGCGACATCCGGCTCCGTCATGGCGAAGGCCGAGCGGATTTCCCCGCGCAGGAGCGGTTCGAGCCATTGTTTTTTTTGCTCGGCGTTGCCGAACTGGGCCAGGATTTCCATGTTGCCGGTGTCCGGGGCGGCGCAGTTGAAGACTTCCGAGGCCCACAACACCCGCCCCATGATTTCGGCCAGCGGGGCGTATTCCAGGTTTGTCAGCCCCGCTCCGTACTCGTTATCCGGCAAAAAGAGGTTCCACAGACCGGCTTCCCGGGCTTTTTCTTTCAGCTCATCCACGATTTCGGCGTGGTGATGGGGGTCGCCCGCTTCCTCGATTTGTCGTTTGTAAGTCGCCTCGTTCGGGTAGATATAGCGGTCCATGAAGGCCGTCAATTTCTCCCGCAGCGCGTTTACCTTCTCCGAATAACCAAAATCCATAACAATCTCCTTTGATTTTGGGAAACCGGCCTCGCTCTCGCTCTTGCGTGCGCTCTTAAAGCATCGCCCCCAGGATCCAGGGGTTAAATTCTTCTTCCCCGACGCCCTGGGCCTCGCTCAGGCTCTGCTCGCCCGACGCCACCCGCAGGACCAGTTCGAAAATTTCCTGCCCGACTTCGGCCAGGGGCGTCCCGGTCAGGATTTTCCCGGCGTTGACATCCATGTCCTCGGTCATGCGCTCGTACATCTCGGTATTGGTAGCGACCTTAATCGAGGGGGTCGGTTTGAAGCCAAAGACCGAACCGCGTCCGGTCGTAAAGACAATCACGTTCGCGCCGCCCGCGACCTGCCCGGTGGCCGAAACGGGGTCGTAGCCGGGGGTGTCCATGATGACCAGCCCTTTTTCGGTAATCGGTTCGGCGTATTTATAGACCGCCGTGACCGGGGTCTGGCCGCCCTTGGCAATCGCGCCGAGCGACTTCTCGTAGATGGTGGTCAGGCCGCCCAGTTTGTTGCCGGGGCTGGGGTTGTTGTCGAGGTCTTGCCCGTTGATGCCGGTGTAATGCTCCCACCACTTGATGCGGTCAACCAGCTTCTGGCCGACTTCCGGGCTGACCGCGCGGCGGGTCAGCATGTGTTCCGCGCCGTAGATTTCGGGGGTCTCGCTCAGGACCGCCGTGCCGCCGTTGCGGACCAGTTCGTCCACCGCGAAGCCGAGGGCCGGGTTGGCCGTGATGCCGCTCCAACCGTCGCTCCCGCCGCATTGCAAGGCCAGTATCAGGTGTTCGACCGACTGCTCGGTGCGCCGGGCTTCATTTACTTTGGGCAGGGCTTCCAGCACCATCTGGCGGGCGGCGGCGACGGTCTTGCGGATACCGCCGGTCTCCTGGATGGTTAAAAAGAGCGGCATATTCGCGCCCTCGCTGCTGGTCATGCCCTGTTTGATTTCGAAACGCTGGGCCGCAATCATCTCGCGAATCTGGTTGGTCTCGCAGCCGAGGCCAATCAGCACGTAAGCGCCCACGTTCGGGTGGTTGGCGAACCCGGCCAGGGTCATTTGCAACTGGGCGATGGCGTCTCCACCGTGGCGCATGCCGCAGCCGTTCTTGTGGGTCAGGCCGATAACGCCGTCCACGTTCGGGTAATCTTTTAAATCTTCTTCGGTAAAGCTGCTGGCGACGGCCCGGATGGTCGAGGCGCTACAGTTGACCGAGCCGAGGATAGCGATATAGTTACGGGTGCCGACCTTTCCGTCGGGGCGCAGAAAACCCTGGAAGGTCCGGCGTTTTTCGGGCGGCAGAATATCCACCGGCTTGACCTCGCTGGCGAAAGCGTAGTCGCGGGCAAAATTCGCCACGGCCAGGTTGTGGCTGTGGATATGGTCACCGGCCTGGATGGGTTTGGTGGCGAACCCGATAATCTGGCCGTAGCGCCGGACCGGGCTCCCTTCGGCCACGTCGTTAAGGGCGACCTTGTGGCCGGGCTGAATCAGTTGCCGGACCTTGACCTTGCCTTTATCGCCGGTATCCAGCGTCAGGCCGGGCATGAGCGTTTTCTTGACGATTGCCACGTCATCTACCGGGTGCAGCCGGAGCGCCACTTCTTCCAACCGGACCTCGCTGGCAGTCGGGCGGTCCAGGTTCAGGGTAATTTTTCCATCCAGGGGTTGTGTAGCCATTATTTTTATTTTCCTCTTTGAATATCTCTAAAGTCTTCGTGCTAAATTTCTGCGAAAGGCGCGTCGGGCCTGGTAAAGAGAAGTATAATCTCCGGCCATTCCGGGTTTCAGTCCAGGGCATCAGGGAGTCCCCACGACTAACCGGGTAGTCACAGCCGCCAGGGCCAACTTTTTGATAGTGTTTATCAGGCGCTATTCAAGGGTAAATTGGTGGGCGGTTACCTCAATTTTTGCATAGTTTGTGGGTAACTGTCAACCGATAAAGCTCGTTTTTACAGGTGAAAATTACCATTTGGTATATTGTATTCAATTTTGAGGCAAAATCAAAGAGGATTCTGGCCCACAGGCCCTCTAGTTTCTATATTTTTGGTGTCGCCGGGTTATTGTGGGCGGTGGCCGGTATTCCACTTTTCAGGGGGAGGGTAGACGTAGCGGGCAATGGTGGTAGACGCCCAGCCGATAAGAAAGCCGAGAAAGACCAGGAAGTAAGGTTGGGCTTTGTCGAAGCCCCGGATAATTACCGCGAGGCTGAGGGCAATCGCCCAGACGACCGCCAGGCCCGCGCTGTAAACCCAATAGTTTCTCATTCGAAGCATGGTTACCGCTCCTTTTTGACAAGAGGCCAGCCAGATTAGCCCCGGTTGTTCAACTCCATTTTACACCCTTTACTTTATATCGAGGTTAAAACACTTATGAAACAGGCCGTCCCAATTTCAAAATATACTTTTAGTCTGTTAAGAAAAGTGCGTCGTTGACGTAAGAAACAACCCTTCCCCTGTCATTCCGAGCGTAGCGAGGAATCTCCGCGCCGTTGGCGGATATTACGGTCGTAAAGGTATGAATAACTTTTCGGACCTTGTATTCCCTGAAGTTTTTAGAGTTGAATTATACATTCCCCGAAAAGTTGAAGACTTTTAATCTATTGCTTAATAAAAGGTGGTGTTGTATTATTTTAATGCTTTACCAACTTTGCTATAAAAATATAAAATTCTATTGCGGGTTCATCTAGGAGCTTTACATGGCGATTCCTGATTATCAAAGCTGTATGTTACCTTTATTAGTGTGTGTTTCAGACAGGAAAGACCATAAATTAAGCGACATTATAGATGTAGTAGCTGATTACTGCCATTTAACTCAGGAAGAAAGAAACGAATTTTACCCCAATGGCAAGAAACGAATTTTTTACGATAGGTTAAACTGGGCTGCTACGTACCTAAAGAAAGCATTACTACTTGGAAGTAATGGTAGGGGTTTGGTGCATATAACGGAAAGGGGAATAGGGTTATTAAACGAAAACCCAACAAAAGTAAATGTACCTGTATTGAGGAGGTATCCCGAATTTTTGCAGTTTGAGATTGCAAGTAATCAAGGGTCACAAACTACACAAATAGAACCAAAACCAAAACCAGATAATGTAATTACAGGTGCAAAGGAAACTCCTAGAGAAATTTTAGAAAGAAGTTATCAGACTTTAAGAAGTGAACTTGCAGCTGAATTGATTGAACGTGTAAAAAGCTGTTCCTCAAAATTCTTTGAACAGCTTGTTGTGGATTTACTAGTTGCTATGGGTTATGGTGGTTCTCAAAAAGATGCAGGTCAAGCTGTTGGTCAAAGTGGCGATGGTGGTATTGATGGTATCATCAAGGAAGATAAGCTAGGTTTAGATGCTGTTTATATACAAGCTAAAAGATGGGAAAATACAGTTGGTAGACCTACTGTACAAGCTTTTGCTGGTAGTTTAGAAGGTAATAGAGCAAGAAAAGGGGTATTAATAACTACCTCACAATTTTCACAAGATGCTAAAGATTATGTGAATAGAATTGAAAAGAGAATTGTCCTAATTGATGGGAATCAATTAGGACAATACATGATAGATTATAACGTTGGAGTTAACGAAATAGAAACTTATGTTGTAAAAAAAATTGATCAAGATTATTTTGGGGATGGATAATAGGCAAGTTTATCTTCAAAGGTGAATAAATCTTTTAATCCCCTCAAGCGTTTTTATAATACCCTCAAAACCAAAATCGCAACCCGACTCCAAAACATGGCCCGAAAAGTGGTATAATACGATACAAGATTTGAACATAAAATCTATTTAACCGGGTAGTTTTGTTCTTCCGGCCAGCCCTCATTTTCGCTGGCGCGGACAGGCGGCAGGCGTCGCCGGGTCCAATGGAAAATCCCGGTTTGCAGGGGTAAATGTTGTTGACAGAGCAATGGCACAAACCGAATCAGAATCCGAATTTCCGCCGCAAGACGCAGCCTTATAAGTATCATCCTAAGGTCGAAAAAGTCTTGCCTGCCGATATTCCGCCGGAAGCTCTCTCCGAACCTGCCCCCGCGCCCGCCGAACCTTCGCCCGATGGGCAGCCCGGCCCCCGCTTTAGCGTCCTGACCGGCACCATCGAGCGCATCACCTACCAGAACGAAGAAAACGGCTATATCGTCGCCAAACTCCAACCCGAAAAAGCCAGGGCCGACCAGCTTGTCACCATCGTCGGCAATCTGCCCTCGCTCAACCCCGGCGAGAACCTCGAATTGCACGGCTGGTGGAAAAGTCACCCCACCTACGGCCAGCAGTTCCAGGTCGAACGCTACAACGTCAAACTGCCCGCCACCATCATGGGTATCCAGAAATACCTGGGGAGCGGCCTCATAAAAGGCATCGGCCCCAAGACCAGCGGCAAGATTGTTGACCACTTTGGCCTCAAAACCCTTGACATTCTCGAAGCCAGCCCGGTCCGGCTTGTCGAAGTGCCGGGCCTGGGACGCAAAAAAGCCGACCTGATAAGAAAAGCCTGGGAAGAACAGAAGGCTATTAAAGAGGTCATGGTCTTTTTGCAGGGGCAGGGCATCAGCACCTCACTGGCCGTCCGCATCTATAAAAACTACGGAGATGCCTCGATAAACGTCGTCAAGAACGAGCCCTACAAACTGGCCGACGATGTGTTCGGCATCGGCTTCAAGACCGCCGACAAAATCGCCGCCGGGCTCGGTATCGCTAAAGACAGCCCCGACCGCCTCAAAAGCGGTATCAAGTTCACCCTGTCCGAGGCGACCGATGAAGGCCACGTCTTTTTGCCTAGCGAAGAACTGGTCAAACGGAGCGCCGAACTGCTGGAAGCCCCGGTCGAACTGGTCGAGGAAGCCCTGGACAGTCTCCGGAACGAACGCGGCGTCGAAATCGAGCGGCTGCACCGCCTTGAGGATTTGCCCGATAGCCGGGTTTCCGCCCGCGAACACCCAGCCACCCCCGCCGAGAGCGCCCTGATTGACCTCGAACTGCGCGAGGAAGCTGCCAGCTACGGCTTTAGCTCCTTCGATGACGACCCCCTGCTCGACCCCTGGGAGGAAAAGCCGCCCGAAGATTCCCGCTACGAGGCGGTCTATTTGCCGCCCTTCCACCGGGCCGAGATGGGCATTTCCGGCGGTCTTTTACGCCTCAAAACCACCCCGCCGAGCAAAGACCGGCTGGCTCAATTCAAGTCGGTGCCGTTTGATGTCGTCTTCGACTACCTCTCCAACAAGGAGAATTTGACCCTGAACGAACGCCAGCGCGACGCCGTCCGCATGGCCCTGCTCGAAAAGGTCAGCGTCCTGACCGGCGGTCCCGGCACCGGCAAGACCACCTCGATGAGGGCCCTGCTGCGGGTGCTGGCGGTTAAGAAGAAAAAGGTCGTCCTCGCGGCCCCAACCGGGCGCGCCGCCAAACGCCTCTCGGAAGCGACCGGCGCTCCCGCCACTACCATCCACCGCCTGCTCGAACTGCGGCCCGGTGGCAAGGCCGCTTACGACCGCGAGAACCAGCTTGACGCCGACATGGTTATCGTGGACGAGGCCAGCATGCTCGACGTTCTGCTCATGAACAACCTGATAAAGGCGGTGCCGAACGGCGCGCACGTCCTCCTGGTGGGCGATATTGACCAGTTGCCGAGCGTCGGGGCCGGGAACGTCCTGGGTGACGTGGTCGCCAGCCAGGTTATCCCGGTGGTGCGGCTCGAACACATCTTCCGGCAGGGCGCGGGCAGCGCGATTGTCACCAACGCGCACCGCATCAACCAGGGCGAGTTCCCCCAGACCGGGCGCGATATTACCGACTTCTTCTTTTTCGTGGAGGACGATACCGAGAAATGCGGCGAACTGGTGGTGGACGTGGTGGCCGAACGCATCCCCAAAAAATTCGGCTTTGACCCGGTCAGAGATGTCCAGGTGCTTTCGCCTATGCACCGCACCGCCGCCGGGGTGGTCAACCTCAACACCGCTTTGCAGGAAAAGCTGAACCCGGCCGGCAACGGCAAGCCGGAACGCCGGGCCGGTGGCAAAACCTTCCGGGCCGGTGATAAGGTGATGCAGCTCAAAAATAACTACGAAAAGCTGGTCTTTAACGGTGACGGCGGCCTTATCACGGCTATCAATAGCGAGGACCAGATGCTGGAAGTCCAACTGGAAGACGGTCGCCGGGTCGAGTACGACTTTGCCGAACTGGACGAACTGGCTCTGGCCTACGCTGTCTCGGTCCACAAGAGCCAGGGCTCGGAATACCCGGTGGTGGTGCTGCCCCTGGTGACGGGCCACTTCCAGATGTTACAGCGCAACCTGGTCTATACCGCCGTCACGCGGGCGAAAAAGCTGGTCGTGCTGGTCGGCTCGCGCCGGGCTTTGGGTATGGCCGTCAAGAATAACAAGACCAACCGCCGTTTTAGCGGCCTGGCGCCCCGGCTGCGCGATTTTGCCTCCCCTGTCAACTCCCCTGGTTTCTAAACTTCACAACAATTTCTGGTTTTAACCGGATCAAAATTAAATTCCTGCTATTAATAAGTTTTAATTAACTCCAAATTAAGCTTTTAGTGTTACAATAATCAAAACCGGGTTTTTATATTTAGTAGAGAAAGTATAGAACCATGCCAAAATCATCACGCTCGAAAGCGCTTCTTCGTAAACCCGCCCCCACCTCGTCCCAGCCAGTCCTCGAAAGAATTGACGAAAGCGCCGACATAACTCGCCGGGAAGGCGACCAGAAAGTCTCTTTTGACAAGGGCCGCCCGGAACTGACCCCGGCCAATATCCAGCGTCTCCAACAGACCGTGGGCAACCAGGCCGTTCAGCGTCTGCTGGCCGCTAACAAAGGGGATGCCACCACCGTCCAGCGGAAAACCAAGAAACCGGAGGCCAGGGCTCTTTCCAAGAAATGGCGGTTGAAAAAGAGTATCGAGAAGGCTGTCCGCAATTCCAATGCGACTGATATAGGCAAGTACCAGAAAGAGCTTTTCCAGGAAGACTTCAAGTATTACCGGGAGTTGATAAAGTATAAAGCTGAAAAACACTCCGGGGACGAAGCCAAGAAAAAGCTTTACCTCTATAACTCGCAGTCAATGGCGCTTTTCAAGTGGGGTCTCGATAACAAAGACGTCACCCTGGTCAAACTTTTTTCTAGTAATATCGCCTTTATCAGCAAGCCCGACATGCTAAATTATATTGATGCCGACCCCAAGTTTTTCTTCGACAATATCATCAAGCCGATGAAGGAAGACCCCAATGCGATGCGGCAGTTCCGAGAACTGATACTCGATAACTTCTACGACAAGACCCAGATATACAAGGACGGCACGACCGAGCAGAAGACCGACTCAGAGAAAATGCGGGCTAAACTGGCGGCGGCCCTCGGCGACGAATGGACCGCTTTCATCAAGACTATCCCGGTGCTGGCCCTGGCTGAGAATTCAAAAGAGAAGTTTGCCAAACAGGCCAAACAACCTTCCTCCGAAGAAATCGTGGACGATATTTTTAATGCCTTTATCAAAAACCAGGGCATCGACATCAGCTATTTCGCCGGGTCGAAGGATGCTACCGAGAAAATTATGATGGGCGAGTCGGAGGCCGACAAACGTATCCGGGGCGGCCTTGATGGCCTGCCCGATAAACTGCGGACCCAGTGCGACGACATCATGAAGATTTTGCGCGAGGCGGTCCGGGCTTACCCGAATGTTTCGTACGATTTCGGTATCGGGATGGAGAAACAGGCTCTCCTGACCAAGCCGCTCAACTCCCTACCCGGTGGCCTCATTCCTAATGACTTTACCGGGAACGTGGTCGATTCGACCGGCAAATTCACCAACCAGATTTTCTTTACCGGCGTGGTCGATTCCAAAACGCCGAACTCTCATACCTGGCTGCTTATCAACGGCAAGCCGTATGACGCCGTACTGGGGACTTCCGGCGCGGCGGTCGGCGCTTCGAAGGACGGGTCATTTACCCAGGTTCCCGGCAAGATGGTCTGGGAAGATGGTAAGGGCAACCGCCTGACCAAAGACCCCACGGTGACACCTGCCGCGAACAAAATGGGCTTTAGCTCCGGCTACCGGCTGGTCAATATTGCCAAAGAGCAGTTTACCCAGTTGAGCGACGTGGCCGACCAGTTCAAGGCCAAACTCGGCGACCAGCACCCGGAAGTAGATGATGACTCCTTCGAATAAGCATAACCGTTTCTAGCGGGGTGGCGCGGTTTCTCCGGCCCACTGGGTCAGGGTAGCCGCCCACTCCGGCGTCACGCTCCGCATAAAGAGCCAGTTTAGCCGGGCCATTTCCCCGCTGCTGCCCGGCGCGGCGATTTCCCGTTTAATATCGCGGGCGGCGAACCAGCCATCCAGGAAGCGAATGGCCGGGCCGAGCATTTCCCGCTCCGGCCCGGTTAAGGTTCGCTCCTGCTGGTAGCTTGCCAGGAAAGCCCGGCAATATTCCTGGTCAAAATCATATCTTTCCACCAGCATTCCGGTGTTATCGCGGGCCTGCTCCCAGGAGCAAAGCCAGGACAGCACCAGGGCCAAATCTATCACGGCAAGGTCCAGCCCGGCATTTTCCCAGTCGAGCAGGACCAGCTCTCCCGGTGGAGTCCAGACCAGGTTGCCTTCGTGGGCGTCGGTATGGACCAGGACGCGAGGCAGGGCCTTTAGCTCCGCCAGGGGTAAATCGCGCAGGGTGGCCCAGATTTCAGCGGCCTGCCCCGCCCATTCGGGGTGCTGCGCGGCCTGCTCCGCCCACTCGATGGCGGTGGGTACTTCCTCCAGCCAGCTTGCGGACCAATCCTGGGCCCGGTCCTCCACCAGGTCGAGTTTGTGCAGTTGTCCCAGGAGACGGCCCAACTCCACCAGGCTGGCCCGGTCCAGCATCGGTCCTGGCGAAAGGCTTTCCGGTTTTGGTGGGTGATTGCCCTCGACGAATTCCAGGGCGTAGCCCCACCGGCCCGGCTGCCACTCGAAGACGGTTTCGCCTGTCAGGGTGGTTTTCAGGCGGGGCGCCGGGAAGTTGGACCGGTTTACAAAACTTAACACGCCGGTTTCGGCCAGCAGCTTTTCTTTAGTACGGGAGGCCAGGGCCAGCCGGACCGTCCAGGTTTCCCCGCTTATAAGTTCGACTTTATAGACTTGCTGACCGCCTTCACCGGGCAGGCGGGCCGGTTCGCCCCCGACCCTCACTCCGTAATGTTTTTCAAGCAACGCCTTTAAGAAAAGGCCGGACAACTGTTCGCTCATAAATCCCCGTATTCAGCTCTGGTTGGTGCTTGCTTCCATATTTTCTCCCTCTAATTTACACCAAATTTTGGCTTATGCCAGGCTTTTCCTTTCAGAATTTTCGGTGTAAACCCTCCTTTTGCGGTGGTTTAGCGCCTATACCCTGGTTTTCCCCGGCCCAAAGCGAAAGTCGGGCATTTTGTTAAAGTAAACACAATCTAAACTTTCGTATTGACAAAGAAAAATAGTTAGTTTATGCTAATTAAGGTTGCTAGTATCCATGTATATTTGCCGCGCCTGCGGTCTGCTTACCGGGCGCATCTTAAAACCCGGATTAAACCTGCCAACTCCCCGGCTAAAGCGGCCCAGGTCGGCCAGGCCCTGGAAGATTAGCACTACAGGAAAGAATAGAAAACGAGGAGATTGAATTTGAAAAACCCGTCCCGGTTATCATTTTTTGCGATTTTGGCGCTCTTATTGACCGCAGCGCTGGCCGCTTGCGGTGACGCCACCTCCACCACGGCTCCCGCGACGACTGCCCCTGCTGCTACCACGGCTGCCGCCACTACCGCCCCTGCTACTACAGCGGCCACGACTACCAGCGTAGCTACCACAAGCGCCGCGACCACTGCGGCCACGACTGCGGCGGCTACTACCACCACGGCGACCACCGGCGCAGCTACGACTGCGGCGGCTACTACGAGCACCAGTGGCGGCGTGACCTACCCGCTGACCGTGACCGATGGCTCCGGGGCCTCGGTGACCCTTGCCAAAAAGCCCGAAAAGATTGTCTGCCTGACCGAAGCCTGTCTTGATGCCATGGTCGAACTCGGTTTGCCCGCCCCTATTGCCGTAACCGACCTGTTCTACGGGGCCGCCGTCAACTCGCGCCTTTATGGTGACGCCGCCAAAAACATCGGGCGTATCCCCTACAAAGGCGATAGCATCGACCTCGAACTTCTTGCTTCCTTTAAGCCTGACCTGGTGGTAGATTCGGAAGGCCAGGGCACGCCCCGCGACGCCGTTAAGAATATCGCGCCGCTCTACGTCCTCGACAGCGTCAAGGATATTCCAACCGCGATAACCATGCTCAAGGACTTTGCCAGAATTGTGGACCGCAGCGCCCAGGCCGAAACCGCCGCCAAACACCTGACCGATAAGGTTGCGGCTTACAAAGCCAAGTCGCCCCGCGATGTCAGCCTGGTCATCATGGCGAACTACACCGACGGCCCCAACCAGTATATCTCGACCCCATCTCAGCCGATTTGCGCCGCCCTGAACGAGGTAGTCAAGTGCGGTATCGAGGCCCCGCCGGTCTATGTCGGCTACGCCCAGATTTCTGTCGAGGCCATTTTACAGGCTGACCCCCAGGTGATTATCGCCAACACGGTGCTGGGTTCGCCCAAGGGGGCTTACCAGGACTCGCTGGTAGCCAGCCAGGAAGCGGCTCGGACCGCCTTGCTCAGTAACACTTTCTGGAAGAACCTGAGCGCCGTCAAAAATAACAAAATCTATGACGTGGACCGGACGGTCTGGTATCCGACCAGCGGCACCCGCTCGCTGGGGATTGCCCTGGACGATGTTATGACTAAAGTCTACCCGCAACTCTTCCCGACACCTTTACCATAACAAAAGGTTTGGTTAAACTTGCCAGGGGTAGGTATTATGGTTATACTACCCCTGGCACCCACTTTTAACTGCGCTTGAATTTGCATTTCTGCCTTTTACACTGAGAAAAATTGCTTTGCGGCAAGACTTTATTCAAAAGGATTTTTTATATGTCTCCCTCTAAATCCATGTCTTTGATTGAGACCGAACAGCAACTGCGCGACCTGATTCCCTGGCCCGGCAAGCCCATCAAAAAGCTGGACGGCCTGGAAAAACAGAGCCTCAACTATATCGCTCACGCCCCCTTTTTCGTGACGACCGTACAGCGCCCCGACCACCTTATCGAGGTCAGGGCTTATGGCGGGCAGCCCGGCTTTGTTCAGGTCTTCGAGGACAACACCTTTGTAATCCCGGTCGCGCCCGGCGGGGCGGCGGAGGAAGACCACTTTGCCGGGTGTCTTTTCCTGATACCGGGTGTCAACGAAACGCTGCGGGTCAACGGGCGGGTCCGGTTTGCCAGCGCCACCACCCCGGCGGAAACTGCCCACAGTTTCGCGGCGGAAGAAGTCTTTATGCACTGCGCCAAGGCCCTGATTCGTTCGAAGTTGTGGAAAAACGAAGATTTATCCGGGCAGCCCCATCCCCAGGGCGAACAGCCAGCCCTGCCTGGCGCGCCTTTTAAAGGCGTACAGGTAAACGAAGCCAGCCGGGCTTTTATCGAAAAATCGCCGTTTTTGTTCCTGGGGACCAACTTGCCGGGGAGCGTCGCCGATATTTCGCCACGGGGCGACCCGCCCGGTTTCGTCAAAGTCCTGGACGAGCGGACTTTGCTCATACCCGAACGGCGCGGTAATAACCTGGCCGATAACCTGACCAATATTGTCGCCAACCCCTGGGCCGGGCTGCTTTTCCTGGTGCCGGGTGTCGAAGCCGAGTTGTGGGTCAGTGGCGAAGCTCACGTCACGACCGAACCGGCCCTGCTCGAACTACTGACCGAGCAGAATAAAACACCCCTGGTCGGAATTGTCCTGAGTGTGCGCGAAGTGGAACTGCGCCCCAGCCCGGCCCTGCAAGCGTCCGGCTTCTGGCTGCCGGAGACAAAGATTGACCGCAAGAGTTTCCCGACCCTGGGCGAAATCTTCCGCGACCAGCTTACCAGTAAGGGTCTGCCCAAAGAAGTCACTGCCGAGGCGATTGACGCCGACCTGGAGAAAGACTCGGTAAAGAACCTTTATTAATCAAAAAACCGGGCCAGAACCGGCCCGGTTTTCCGCCCCTTAACCGTTCGGTTAGGGGGTTCCTTTTATCTCAAGATTTTCGAAGCGCACCGGGAAGCCTTTGCCGTCCGGGGCCCCGGCCATAATCCCGACCATTACCGACTCGCCCGCCGCCAGGTAGCCGAGCCGCAGCATTGAATAGGTCGCGCCGTCCAGCGAGTAATGCACCTCGAAGGTCTCTTTTTCCCGTTTCACCCGCAGGTAGAGGGCTGCCGGGGCCGGGTTCAGGGGCGTCACCGACCAGTCCGAGAACTCTCGCGTGTAGACCGCGCTGACATACTGGACCCCCTCCACAAACTCGATGCCGCACTTCAACCAGTTCGCGGCGTCAACGCGGACCATCAACCCGGCGTGGTCGTACAAATCGCGGTAACCGCCGCTAATTTTTACGTCCGTCTGAAAATCCCCTTCGACCTGGCGGAAATAAAAATGCCCGTTGTCGCGCTGAAAACCGTAGTGGGTCTTTTGCCAGAAGTCGGTGCCGGGGTCGGTCGTGACCTCGATAGCGCCGTCCGGCTGGCTCTGCCATTGTTTTGGCTCGTTAAACCATTCCATTTCTAAAATCCTTTGCAGGTTCTAAAAAAAATTACCCTGGTGCTTTCTCTATTGTCTATGGATTGTCCAGAGGCTGTCAACGTGCCGGGCGGTGCAAAAAGATAGCTCACTGAGAACGGAAAACAACAAGAGGCGCTAAGACAGATGAAAAAGTCGCTCAAATTTATTTAAAATTCCTGGGCCGCGCTTTTATTTGGACCTGCTTGAAATTTTGTTCGAATAATTTGGTACGGCTTCCAGAATTGCCCCAATGATTCAACCGATTCATAGTGCATGCGATGATTTGACGCTGAAATTAAGACCCGTAAAGTTGAAAACAAAACCAATATTACGGTGTCCATTACGAAATGCGAAAGTAAAGACGAATATGCATAACTAAATTTTTAAAAAAGGGGATTTTTTATAGAAAAGAATCATATAAATGGTGAGTATTTTGTGAGAAATCTATGGTACAATGGTCCCACAAGTGCCGGTACTAATAGCTGGCACACGGTACTCGGAGTCATTTGGAAAACCTTTTGCGATGGAGATAGTTTCCATTAACTTCGAAGAAAATTAAAGAGGTTTCTTGCGGTACAAGTTACCTTTTTAATCTGGTTACTTTAACGTATCATTTCGGTTGGTATGTGTGAATAAAGGAGGTTAGTGCCATGAAAGTAAAGACTCAGGTGAAGTCTGGCGGTACTGAATTCAAATTTGAGTAATTAAATTTGGGAATGAAGAAACCCCTGGAATGGATTAAAGTTCGTTCCAGGGGTTTCTATTTTGTCGTTTAAATTACTGGTTTAAAGTTATATGGCTACTACGTTTTCGCATACTCTACGAAGTCTGCGCGCCGACAATTTTCGCGGGTCTATATGGCTGGTCCTGCTGGGAGTGTTAGCCCTGATTTTCTGGTTCGGCTGGTTCTTTTTCGCTCAAATCCTCATCTATTCAACCAGCCAATCGGCCAGCCTGCAATCTTCCAACCGGGCGGTGGCAGTCTTTCCTCTATCGGAAGTAAAACGGCTTCATCCCGGCCAGACAGCCCGCCTTCAACTTGCCGGTCTCGAAAATAACGGCACCATTACCGGGCGCGTTAGCAACATCGAACAAACCGCCCAGGGCTTACAGGTCTCGCTGGACCTTCAACCGGCCCCGGATGTGCCGGTCCAGCTTCAAAACGGTATGAGTGGCAGCGTAAAAATTGAGGTCGAGCAGGTCTCCCCGGCCACGCTGGTCTTGCGGGCCATCGGGGCCGCGCCGGGCGGGCAGGTTGTTTTCCTTGCGCCATGATGAATAATTTGTCGGTGAAAAATTCCAAAGACGGTCCCGGTTTCCTTGCCCCCGAAGTCATCCAGAGTTCGGCGATGGACTGTGGCCCGGCGGCCCTGAAGTCTATCCTCGATGGCTGGGGTATCCCGGTCAGCTATGGCCGTTTGCGCGAAGCCTGCCAGACCGACGTGGACGGTACCTCGATTGATACGCTCGAAGAAGTCCTCAACCAGCTTGGCCTGAAGGCCGAACAGGTCATGATTCCGCCCGACCACCTGCTGTTGCCCGAAGCCAGGGCTCTCCCGGCTCTGCTGGTAGTGCGGCTCGCCAGCGGCCTGACCCACTTCGTGGTGGTCTGGCGGCGGTTCGGCCCCTTCGTCCAGGTCATGGACCCGGCCAGCGGCCGCCACTGGCTCACCCTTGAACAACTCCACGCCCAGCTCTATAATCACTCCCTGGCGGTCGGCGCTTCCGACTGGCGCGAATGGGCCGGGTCCGACGAATTTCTAAACCCCCTCCGCCGCCGCATACTTGACATAACCTCGGATAAGACCCAGAGCGAACGACTGGTCGAGACAGCCTTGCAGGATGCGGAATGGCTTTCTCTTGCCACCCTCGATGCCGCCACCCGCATGACCGCCGCTATCGTGGCCTCAAAGGGCTTAAAACGCGGCCCGGTCGGTGCGAAAGTGTTGCAATCGCTCTACGAGAAGGCCCGGCAGGAGTTGGCGGACGCCACGGCAGCACCCAGCATCCCGGCGGCTTACTGGTCGGTGCGCCCAATCACGCCGGAAGAAGACGCGGAAGACAGCCCACCTCAGTTGACGCTCTCCGGGGCGGTTTTGGTCCGTATCCTGGGTAAACGCGCCAGCGCCGACCCCGAAACCCCACCGCTCTCCCAGGAGTTGCGGTCCGCCCTCGACGAAACCCCCTTTAGCCCGGCGAAAGCCCTCAAGGAGTTGCTGCTGGCGGACGGCTGGCGCGGCCCTATCATGTTGTTCCTGGCTTTGCTGCTGGCGGCGGGCGGGTTGGCCTTTGAAGCCCTCCTTTTCCGCAACGTCCTGAACCTGCTCGACTACCTGAACCTGAAAGAGCAGCAAATCGCCGCTATGCTGGCCCTGCTGGTCTTTTTCGTGGGGCTCTTTACGCTCGAATTTTTCGCGGCCAGAGGCGTCCGGCGGCTGGGACGGCGGCTCGAAACCCGTCTCCGAATCCTGTTTATGGAAAAAATCCCCCGGCTCGGCGACAAATATTTCCATAGCCGCCTGATTTCGGATATGGCCGAGCGCAGCCACAACGTCCACCAGGTCCGCGAAATGCCCGAACTGATGCGGGCCCTCGTCTGGCGGTTGGCCCAGGTCGTCACCACGGCGGGCGGGCTCATCTGGCTGTTTCCCCAGGCCTGGGTGCAGGTCTTACTGCTCACCTTTGCCACCATCGGTATCCCGCTTATAGTCCAACCGGCCATCATCCAGGGGAATTTGCGGCTGCGGTCCCACCAGGGCGCGCTCAGTCGGTTCTATCTCGATGCCCTGCTCGGCCTGACCGCCATCCGGGCCCACCGGGCCGAACGCGCCGTCCAGCAAGCCCATGAAAACCTGGTGGTGGAATGGGCCCGGTCGTTCATGCGGGTGCTGCGGGTCCAGGTTCCGGCGGCTTCCTTCCAGGTCATGGTCAGTTTGCTGGTGACAGGCTGGATGCTGGTGGCCTACCTAGGGGCTGGCCGGGATACCGCCAGCGCGCTTTTATTAATCTACTGGGCCAGCGAGTTTTTCCCCCTGGGCTGGTCGATTGCCGAAAATCTTCAAAAATACCCCGGCCAGCGCAACATCATCTTGCGGCTGTTCGAGCCCCTCGGCGCGCCCGACGAAACCACTATCACGGAAGAACAATTGCCGAAGGCTGCCCCCCGCCCCGGTGAAAAACCCGCTGGCCCGGTCGGGATTTGCTTCGAGGGTGTGAGCGTCCAGGCGGCGGGCCACACTATTTTAGAGGAGGTCGGGTTGGAAATCCGGCCCGGCGAACACGTGGCGATTGTCGGCAAGTCCGGCGCGGGCAAATCGAGCCTGGTCGGACTGTTGCTCGGCTGGCACCGTCCCGCCGGTGGTCGCCTCCTGGTGGACGGCCAACCGCTTGACGGTAACGCCCTGGTCAAACTGCGGCGCGAGACGGCCTGGGTTGACCCTACCGTCCAACTCTGGAACCGCACGCTACTGGATAATTTGTTATACGCCCAGGATGACCCGGCCTCTCAGGAAATCGGCCAGGTCATCGAACAGGCCGACCTGGCGCGGGTGCTGCAAAACCTGCCCCAGGCCCTCCAGACCAAGTTGGGCGAAGGCGGCGGGCTGGTTTCGGGCGGCGAAGGGCAGCGAGTGCGGCTGGGCCGGGCCTTGCTCCAACCGGATGTCCGGCTGGTCATTTTGGATGAGCCGTTCCGGGGTCTGACCCACACCCAGCGTCACGAATTGTTAGAGCGGGTCCGCCACCTCTGGCAGGGCGTTACCCTGTTGTGTATCACCCACGATGTCCGCGAGACCCTCGCTTTCGAGCGGGCCCTGGTGCTGGCCGAGGGTAAAGTCGTGGAAGACGGTAACCCTACCGAGCTTTTCGAGCGCGAGGGCTCCTATTATAACCGGCTGGCCCGCAGCGAGGAAAGACTCTGGCAGGAAATCTGGGGCCGGGAGGAGTGGCGGCGCTTGAGGCTGGAAAACGGCATGCTATCCGAGCCGGGGCAGGAGGTTTCGCTATGAGCAATCTCTTGAAATATAGCTGGCCGCTCGACCGGGTCAACACGGCCTTTAGCGAACTCAGCCGCCGTTGCGGGCTGGTTCCTCGCCCGGTCGAACTGCCCGCCCCGCCCGCCCGGCTCAACCTCAAAGATATAAACACCCTGGAAAAGTGGGTCGAGGGAGTGGCCGGGCAACTGGAAGTGGACGCCACCGGCATCACCACCACCTATAACGAGATTGATACGCTGGTCCTGCAAAGCGCCCCGGCCCTGCTGCGCCTCCTGGTTGAGGGGGAGTGGCGCCTTTTGGCGGTATTGCCGCGCCGTTTCGGGAGTTTGCCAGGGACAATCCGGCTGCTCGGCCCCGACCTTAAAACCTACCGGGTCGGCCTGGAAGAAGTGGCCGGGTCGCTCAAACAACGGCTGGAAGCGCCTTTCGTGTCCGAAGTGGACGAAATGCTCGAAACCGCCGGGGTGCCGCAGAAGGCCAGGGGCAAGGCCCGCGCCGGGATTTTGCAGGAGCGCTTGAGCGCCCTGCCGGTCAAAATGGGCTGGATTTTGCGGCTTCCGCCGGGCGGACCGCTCTGGCGGACCGTCCGCGAGGCGGGTGTCCTGAAATATTTGCTGGGACTGCTGGTAATTTTTATCATCAACCGGGCTTGCTGGGTGCTCTCGTGGGGCTGCCTGGCAGCGGGGGTATTGCAAGGCCAGGTCGAAACCGGCTGGCTGGCATTGTGGGCTATCCTGATTTTCTGCCAGGTGCCGACCGGTGGGGCGCGGCGCTGGCTGGAAGGTTTGATAACGGTCCAGGTCGGTATCACCCTCAAACGCCGCCTTTTGCAGGGGGCTTTGCGCCTCAAGTCGGACGAAACGCGCCACCAGGGGGCCGGGCAACTCCTGGGCCGGGTCATCGAGTCGGAAGTCCTCGAAACCCAGGCTTTGCAGGGGAGCCTGGGCGTCCTCTATTCGCTGGTCGAGTTTGGGACGGCTATCCCGGTGCTGTGGGCCGGGGCGGTCGGCTTCAACCACGTGTTGCTGCTGTTCTTCTGGCTGCTGGTCGGGGCTGGGTTGGGGTTCCGCTACTGGCGCAAGCGGCTGAACTGGACCCGCAACCGCCTCGACATGACCCACGCCACCGTCGAGAAGATGGTCGGCTACCAGACCAGATTGGCCCAGGAGCCCTATCACCGCCGCCACGCCGGGGAAGACCGCGATTTGGCGGCTTACCTGACAGCCTCGCAGGGCATGGATAACCCGGCCTCGTGGGTGGCGGTCCTGATTTACCGGGGCTGGATTTTTACGGCTTTGCTGCTTCTGGGCGGGGTAATCGTGCAGGGCCAGCGCGATTTAGCCGCTATCGCTCTTAGCCTGGGCGGGATTTTGCTGGTCTACTTGCCCCTGGCTAATTTCAGCGATAGCATGCTCAATCTTGGCATGGCGGGAGCAGCCTGGCAGCAGGTCTCGCAATTGCTGGGAGCGGCCCGGCGCAAAGAAAACACCGGGTCCGCCGGGCCTTCGCTGCTCAGCCGCTTTCCCGAACTCTCCGCCCCCGTTGAAGTTGAAGAAGCGGGGGAAGAAATTGTGTTAGAACCTGCCGCAAAGCCGGGCCATGTTCGGGCAGTCCTGGAAGCCCGCCGCCTTAATTTTCGCTATAACGAGCAGACCGAGCTTATTTTGAAAGGGTGCGATTTGCGGGTGGTGCCGGGCGAACGGCTGCTCCTGGAAGGGAGTTCGGGCGGCGGCAAATCGACCCTGATTTCGCTTTTGTGCGGTCTGCGGGAGGCCAATTCGGGCATGCTCCTTTTAAACGGGCTGGACCGCCCGACCCTGGGCGACCCGGTCTGGCGCAAACAGGTGGTCCTGGCTCCGCAGTTCCACGAAAACTATGTCATCAACCAGACCTTTGCCTTTAACCTTCTCATGGGCCGCGTCTGGCCTCCCCGCGACGAAGATTTAGCCGAGGCCGAGCAAGTCTGCCGGGAGTTGGGCCTGGGCGCATTGCTGGAAAGGATGCCCGCCGGGATGCAGCAGATGGTCGGCGAGAGCGGCTGGCAGCTATCCCACGGCGAACGGAGCCGTCTTTTCGTGGCGCGGGCCTTACTCCAAAATGCCGAGGTGCTTATCCTCGACGAAAGTTTCGCGGCCCTCGACCCTACGACCGCCCGTCAGGCTGTCGAGTGCGTCCTGCGGCGCGCTCCTACCCTGATTGTGATCGCCCATCCCTAGTACTTTAGAAGTATTTGCAAAATTATATAGTATGGTATAATTCATCTATATCTATAATAAAATTTCTAAAGCCAGGGTTATATAAAAAATACTTCCAAAATCCCGTCCGGGAAAGTGACTTCTTTTACATCTATTTTTTGAATAATCGCGTTAATTAAACAAGGCTACTTTTTCTATTTTTCCATATCGGTTAACTACCGGGTTTATTTATTCGGTCCCGGTTGGTGCCTTCAGCCTTCAAATTTCGGCCTGCCCGCCGGGTATTTCTACTACCATTCCGTCAAAGCTATCGTCAGGGCTTATTCGATTTAGGATTATATAGGGGTAAAAATGGAAGATCTACAAAACACCGAACTCCACGCCCAGGAGATTCATTCTCTGTCAAACCGTTTCCGCCAGGGAGAAATAGAGCGCGTCGGCGGGCGTGAGTTTGCCTGCCGGGTTTTTAAGTTGGAGCAATTTATCGACCTGCTGGACGAAGAAAAAGCCCGCGACCTGGCTTACAAGATGTTACACAACACCTGCCATCCCGAAATGCTGGGTTATTTCCTGGTCTGGTTGGACGGCATGGGGTTTGGTGCGTACACCCTAGGCCAGGTTATCGCCAACATCGGCGAGCGCCCGGTCAGCGCCGAGAGCGTTGAACTGTTAGCCCTCTGGTAACCGGGGAAAGGGTTAACCGGCCTGGGGTGGGCGGCGGGTGTGCGAACCGGGAATCTCCTGCATCTGGCCGGTCGAGACAAAAATCACCCGTTCGCAGATGTTGGTGATGCGGTCCCCGGTGCGTTCGAGGTTGTGGACCGCCCAGAGCAACAGGTTGGCCTGCTGGATATTCGAGCGGTCGGCCATCATCAACTCGAATAATTCTTCCTGGACGACATTGTAAAGATTGTCCAGTTCGTCGTCGCGCTCCCCGGTCTGCAAGGCCAGGCGGGAGTCGCGGTGAGTAAAGGCGTAGAGCGATTGGTCAAGCATGGTGCAGGCAATCGAGGCCATATCCGCCAGGGGGATTTGCGGGTAGATTAACGGCGCGTCCCCGATGTTCAGACTAATCCGGGCTATACCCTTGGCGTGGTCGCCCATCCTCTCCAGTTCATCCACGATATGCATGGCTGCCGCAATAAAGCGCAGGTCGCTAGCCAGCGGGTTCTGGGTCGCCAGCACCAGCAAGGCCTGTTCCTCCCACTCGAAGCGGCGCGTATTAATCTCAGCATCCCCGGCAATAACTTTTTCCGCTTTCCGGTGGTCGCGGCTCAGCATCGCGCTGACGGCTTGCTCGGTTGCCCTGGATACCAGACTGCCTACGAAAAGCAAATCGTCCTGGAGTCTGGTTAGAATTGTTACATAATTTTCACGAAGCGCCATTGTCTTGGTTCCTGCCGGGTAATTAAAATCTCTGGTTGGGTGTTTAGCAATCGTGTGCAAGATATAACCTTTATTATAGCACTAACAGACCCCTGAAGCGTTGTGCTTTTAAACCAATTTCCCGGTCACAGCTTGTATTGTTCCCTGAGGGGCAGACCTGCTGTAGTTTATAATAAATCGGGCGGTTAAACAGTAATGGCGAGGGAGGTAGTCCGATTTTGGCCTGCTATATAGTACCAGACCCTCCCGCCCAGGAGTTTATGAGGGGGTTAAACAATAGTTAAGGTCTTATTAACGACTTTACCCTTTAGTAAGGCCGTTAATAAGATGTTAACAACTCGATGACGGCTTCTTAAATTCTATGTGATTAACTGTAGTAATATCACAAGAAAAGGAATGCTTATGAATCACCTTCAACCGATAACCGCTTTTGACGCGATTAACTTGCTGGCAAATATCCAGCCCCTGGCCGCCCTCATCCACGAAAAGGGCCCGACCTACCAGTTTGACCAGGCGACCCAGCTTTATCTCAGCCACCTTGTCGAAAAGATAAACCAGGCCGACTTTAGCGCCCAGGCTCTTTCGCAAATCCACCAGTCCGCCGGATTGAGCGCCCCGGAGATGAAAGCTCTCTTTAACTGGTATTCCTACCACCGGGCCCAGGTCGAACCCGCCCCGCCCGATGGCGTCCTCGAAATGGAAGCCTGGCTCCAGGACTAGAACTCGTAGCTCACCACTTGTAGCTCAACGTTTGCAGCTTAGAGCGCGTAATTCAACGCTCGAAGCAGTGTCCGGCTTCCACCCTGCCTCACCTGGCCTATTTTACAGCCATAATCGTCAGCACCGGCAGCGTAAAGTGAATTTCTTCTCCCGCGACTTCCAGTTGGAGGGCGTGGGTCAGGTCCGGCCCGGCATTGCGAAAGATTTCGGCCAGTCTGGCTTTGTTTTCGGCGGAAGTGCCAATCCGGCGGGTCCACACCTCGAAATCCATCTTGCCATTTTCATCATAATAGCCGTGTTCGACCCCGGTAACCTTTAGCCCGGCCCCTTCGGCAAAGTTGCGCCATTCCGGCTCGGAATAACTGCGGATGTGCGAGGGGTCGCGCAGCCAGTCTATTCCGTTTATCTGGCGGTCCAGTTCGGGGTTTTCGGGTACGGTCGTATCCATAATGACCCACTTCCCGCCCGGTTTTAGCACCCGCGCCATCTCTGCGACCGCCTGGCGAATATTGGTAAAGTGGTGGGTGGTGTAGCGGCAGACCACAATATCAAAGCTGTTATCCTCGAAAGGTAGATTTTCGGCGGCTCCCTGCCGGGTGGTCAAATTTGTGACGCCTTTGGCGGCGGCGTTACGGGCGGTTTCTTCCAGCATCGAGGGGGTCAGGTCGAACGCGACGACCTCCCCGGCCTGGGGCGCGAAGGCAATGGCGGTATGCCCGGCCCCGGTGCCGATGTCCAGCACCCGGTCGGTCGGGTTGGGCCGGACTTTTTCTACCAGTTCGGCCAGCCGCGCCGGGTTGCCGTGCCCGGTGCTGATGGTGTAGTAGTGGGCGTTGGGGCCAAAACTGGCCTGGACGCTGTTATAGTTCGTTTCATTCGCGGTCATTTCTTCTCATCCTTCCTTTTCTTTCCTATCTTCTCAATACCCCTGTTTTAGAGGTGGTGCCGCTTGCCCCTTTCACTATAAAGCCCTACAATCATCCTGTCTAACACTTCTTTTAGACTAAGTTGATGCGTTTGAAGCATTAAAAATAGTAGCTCAAGGTGTTTGTCATTCTGAACGTAGTGAAGAATCCCCGGTCCGTTGGACAATAGCATAGTCGTTAAGGCATAGAATCGAGATGCCGAGTCTGTCGAGGAATTATTTATTGTTGATTCATGGATATAAAAAATGGAGCTGCGCCAGCTAACCTATTTCCTGGCGGCGGCGGAGACCGAGAATTTTATCCGGGCCGCCGAGCTTTGTTCGGTGGCTCAGTCCAACCTCAGCCGCCAGATTGCCGCCCTGGAAGCCGAACTGAAAACCGTCCTTTTCCGGCGCGTCAACCGCCGCGTGACCCTGACCCCCGCCGGGCGCGAGTTTGCCGTCCACGCCAGGGCCGCCCTGGAACGGTTGCAGCAGGGCCAGCAGTTTGTCTCGAAGTTGGAGGCCGGGGAGGGCGGGCTGGTGCGGTTGGGCTGTGTCCAGCCCCTTTCCACGACCTTTTTGCCCCAAATCCTGGCCCGGTTCGCCGGAAGCTACCCGGCGGTTAAGCTACAGGTGCGGATTGGCCGTACCGACGAACTTTTACGGCTGGTCGAGAGCGGTGAACTTGATTTTGCCCTGGTCTTCAACCCCGGCACCCGCTCGGAACTGCTGGTGGTCGAGGAGTTGTTTCGCCAATCGCTGCAACTGGTAGTCTCGGACCGCCATCCTTTTTGCCAGCTTGACCCGGCCAGCCTGGCGTTAAAACAGGTCTTGAATGAGCCGCTCGTTTTGCTGGATGAATCGTCCCGGTTGCGCCGGATAGTCGAAAGGGTGCTGGCCCAGCGCGGGTTCGTGGTTGAGCCGGTGTTCGAGGTAAATTCGGTCGAGGTGTTAAAGGAGTTGGTCCGCCAGGGGGCCGGGGTTTCTATCATGCCGCCTATCTCGATGCGGGCCAGCCAGGGCCAGGACGGGTTAGCCTTGCTGCCCATTACCGACCTGGCCGAGGAATTTATCTTTGCGCTGGTCTACCGCAATTTCGGGGCAACCCCCCTGGCCGCCCGCGAGCTTATCAATACTTTCGTCTCCCAGGCTACTAGGCACAATTTAGATTAATTACAAACTCGCAGGTTTAGTTTAGGGTAATGCAGAAGGTCGCCCGAAATCCGCAATGTCGAGACCCTTTTCACTTATTAGTACAAGAAAATCACGAATTCCCTGTTGTTTAAAGAGCAATCTCTCGGAATTATAAACCGGGACACACCATAAAAGATGCACATGGGTTTTTGAATTCAAGGTAATTATTCCAATCTTCTTGTCTGTAAAATAAGGATAGGTAAAAATTACCCCTGTTAAGGGAGATCCGGGGATAAAGCTATCGTTATTTTCAAATTGCACAGTATGTCCGACATCCACAAATGTTTTTTGACGGAAGAAGGATTCTGCCAATCCACCCAATGCTAGTGCAATATGTCTATTATCGGTACGAGCTAAAATAACCAGTTCTACTCTTCGTTCGACTTTCTCTCCCGGCCAATTTGCCGGATATGGCATTTTCTCCCGGCTCGTTCCCACAGTAACAAACAGAAAATCCCATCCTTCATTTTTACTTAAAGCTGTATATTCTGCTATAAAGATTGGGTCAGGCGCACCAGCAGAAGTGTTCGTGACTTTGTATAAACGCTGAAAATTGCCAATGTTTTTGTCGTAAAAATCAAGAAGCTGCAAATCAATTTTACCTAAATTCCTGTAATCCTGAACTGTTGCCGGGTCAAACTTTAAAAACTTTTCCATCTGGTCTCTCCATAAACAATTATATTGAATTAAAGTCTATAACAGCTTGAGCTACAGGAGAATTGAAGGCCCGCTTTTGTTTACATAAAATAAACTCGAAAGCGGGCCGGGAAAAACAGCGTTGGCAAAGAGGTGTACGACGCTTAGCTTTTGCTGGTATCCTCTAAAAAGGCCTCGACTAGGGCGTCGAACTCGGCGGGCGTTTCAATCTGGGGAGAGTGGCCCGCCCCCGTAATGACCTGGACCTCACCCCGCCAGAGGGTCGGCGCGTCCAACTCCTTGAGATAGTCGAGATTGACCAGTTGCTCGTACTCGCCCTGCAAAATCGCCAGCGGCTTAGCCAGGTTTTTGACAATCTGGATTTCGTCTTCGTAGTTGGCGGTAGCGACGCTGCCGCCCATCGTAGCGCGGGCCACGCCGTCGGTCTGGGCGAAGGCTTCGAAAAATTCGGCGTCAGGTTTCGCCCCCGGTTTAAGACAGGCTTCCCCGAAGGCCGCGATTTGTTCGGGGGTCAGTTCGTCCGCAAAAGCCGCCGCCATCGAAGGGTTCGGCAGGAAAGCCTGGTCCAGCACCGGGGGAATCCCGACCGGCGGGGTGCCCCAGATGAGAATACCGCGCGACTGCGGGAAGAACTTGGCCGCTTCCAGGGCGATATGCCCGCCCAGGCTCCACCCGACCAGCACCGCGTCGGTCAACCCTAACTGTTCGGCTACCCCGGTCACCACCTTCGCATAGCCCGGCATGTGGTAAACTTCTTCAGGTTTGGTGGCGCGGCTGGACGTGCCGTGACCGGGCAGGTCGACGGCCACGATTTTGTATTTCTGGCCGAGCGGGCCATCGAGTTGTTCCTTAAAGGTCAGGCCGTTGGCGGAGTTCCCGTGAATAAAAAGAGCAGACGGTCCGGTCCCCTGGCTTTCGTGGACGGTAATAGCCAGGTCGCCGACTTGAAGTTGCCTTGTTTGCATGGTGAGTTTGTCCTTTATACTAAATAGATTTACAATTTTCACTTTGAGCCTGGAAGGGCTAAAAAAGCGGCAAAGTAACCTGAAAAGGGTGTTTTAAGCAAAAATCCTGAGATTGAAACAAAAGGCGATAGAATTATTATATACTAAAGCCTCCTGATGCGGAATTACACCGGCTGGGGATGAAAAGTCGTTTGCCCAGGGGCACGAAACAACGCGCCTTTGGGTGACCCTAAAGGGCGCGTTAAAAGGGGTCCGAAATGCGCCGTTGGCGTATAGTATAGCCTCCATTTTGTCATTCCGTGCGTAGCACGGAATCTCCGGTCCGTTGGACAATATCACAGTCGTTCGTGCTGAGAAACGAGATTTTTCGGAGCCGATTCAAAAATTGAAGGAACTTATTTTTAGTTTATGGTGAACTCTACGCCGCTCGACCGCCCGGCTTCCCCGACGGTTAAAACCCGGCTCCATCCCGCGCACTGGCCGCCCGCCCTGTATGCCTTTCTCTTTTATTGCCTGCTAACCTTGATTTTCGCCTGGCCGGTCGTGGCGAACCTCGGCGTGGGCACTCCCGGCCATTTCCCGGTGGACCGCAACCAGAACCTCTGGAATTTCTGGTGGGTTAAACGCTCGGTCTTCGCCTTTCACAACCCCTACCAGACCACCTTCCTGTTTTACCCCTACGGCACCAGCCTCTATTTGCAAACCTTTAGCCCCTATAACCAGGTTATCGGGCTACCGCTGCAACTGCTTTTCGGCCTGGTCCCGGCCTACAGCTTTATCGAACTGCTGGCCTTCCCGCTGGGAGGGCTGGGCGGTTTCTTCCTGGGCCGCTACCTCACCGGGAATTTCTGGGGCGGTCTCCTGGCCGGGCTGGTCTGGAGCTTTGGCCCTTACCATTACGTCGAATTGCGGCAGGACCAGCTAAACCTTATCTCGCTCCAGTGGCTTCCCTTTTTTATGCTGTTCATGTTCCGCCTCGAAAAAGCCGAGACCCGCCCCGCCATAATCCGCGAGGGCCTGGTCGCGGCCCTTTTCTTCTTCCTGACCCTGATGGTCGATTACTACTACGCCAGCTATCTCGGCCTTTTCGCCGGGTTGTACTGGCTCTGGAAACTGCTTTCGGGCTTGTGGCTGGTCCGGCGCGGCCAGGAGAAAATCGGACAAATCGGGCGAGATGTGGGCCTGTTCGCCCTTAAACTGGCCGGGGTCTTTATCCTGGGGGCCCTGCCCTATGCCCCGGTCTTGCTCGGCACCATCCGGGAGGTGACCAGCGGCAGTTACCAGTTGGCGACCGGCAACCCCAACGACCAGGTCCACAGCGCCGACCTGGCGACAGTCTTTCTGCCGCCCGCGCACCAACCCTGGTGGGGCAATCTTTTCGGCCTGTGGAAATCTATCGGAATTAATGCCAGCGGGGCGGGCGATACCCTGAACAACTGGGGCGCGGTAATCAGCTTCGTGCCCCTGGCCCTGGCCGTCTACGCCCTGTTCAGGGTGCGCGGTCTCTGGTTCTGGGTCTTTAACGGCCTTTTCTGGTTTTTGCTGGCCTTTGGTCCGAGCCTGCGGATAAATAACGTCAGCACCAACTTTCCAATGCCCTACCGCCTCCTGACCAAACTGCCTTTCCTCGACATCGGGCGCTTCCCCGAACGTTACATGCTGCTGGCCCAGTTTTCGGTCGGTATCCTGGCCGCCTTTGGCCTGACCCACTTGCTCAACAGGTTGCCCAAAGAGCGCCGGGTCTTTTCGCGCCTGGGTTGGCCGTCGGTCGTGGCCGGGTTGGTGCTGGCCCTGGCCTTCTTCGAGACCTGGCCCGGTATCCTGCCCCCGCCCGACCCGATAACCCAACCGGCTTTCACAAAATATCTCGCGGCGGATAACGGCAGCGTCCCGGCGGATAAAGCCCTGCTCGAACTGCCCATCACCACCCACGGCAATCCTGATAGCCCGCGCATGCTCTACCAGATTTATCACCAGCGTCCCATCACCGGGGGCTATATCAGCCGCAAACTGGTTGACCCCCACCGCCAGGCCCACGACTCGCCGCTCTATGATTGGATTGATTTGCGCGACCCGCAAGCGCCGGACATTATCCCTACCAAAACGCCCCAGGAGGCCCTCGGCTTGCTCTCCTACCAGGATTTTGGCTACCTGGTCCTTTACGCCGACGACCCCGACCAGCCCGGCCAACCCTACAACGCCAAAAAGGCCGAGACCCTGCTAAATTACGTCTTTGGCGGTAAAAAGCCCGACTTCCAGGACAGCGTGGCGCGGGTCTGGAATATCCCGCAAACACCCCTCCCCAACCCGGTGATGGTTCTGGGGCAGGGTTGGGCCGCCAGTGAACCGGTCAGCGGCGGCGGGCGGCAGCGCTGGCTCGATGCGGCGGCTGCCGATGCTCGCGTGATAATCGTGGCCGGGCCGGATACACCGCTCCAACCGGCCTACAACCTCGATATTCAGGCTGTCTCGCCGGATAAACCCCGCCACCTGACGGTCTTGCTCAACGGAACGGTCATCACGCAAACAACGGTCAATCCGGGGGTCCAGTCGCTCCACCTGGCCGGGTTAAAACTCCAACCGGGTGAGAACGTGATTACGTTGCGTCCCGACCCCGCCGACGGAGTCTTTGTGCCGTCCCAGGCTAACCCGGCCTCGAAGGATAACCGGTCCCTGCGCCTGGCCTTTATAAGTCTCAAACTCTCCTGAGGTTCGACCGTTTTCCTGTCCCTCCCCTTTAGGGGAGGGAATTTTTATAAAAATAAAGGAGCGCCAGCCCATTTGTGCTGACGCCCCTGCCAGTGAAGTGTTGCGTAGGAGGTTTATTTCGAGACCGGGCTTAAACCCGGTTAGGCTAAAGCGCTATTGTTTTACGGTCGAGTTATATTCGGACAGGTTGTCGTTTGACTTCTTGACCGCGTCATCGAGGGCCGCTTTAGCGTTCGAGAACTTGCCTTGCATGAACTGCTCCATTGCCGCTTCAATGTTCTGGCGAGCCGATACGAAAGTGCCGAAAGCCGCCCCGGCGGTGGCGGGACTGGCTTCCGTCGCCCGCAACTGCTCTACCGCGACCTGGAACTGCGGGTATTTCGCCAGGGTGTCTTTCATCTCCTGTACATCATAGGCCGCCTTGCGGATCGGGTAGTAACCGGTGTTGGAAGACCAGTAAGCCTGGATGTCCGGCTGACCGGTGAATTTCACGAAGTCCCACGAACCGGCCTGCTGTTCGGGTGTGCCGGTGTTGGTAATCCACAGCGACGCGCCGCCGATAACGACGCCGCCTTTCGCGCCGTCGGGCCGGGGCAGGTAAGCCACGCCGACATCAACATTGTTCCCGGCTTTGGCTGCCGAGTTCAGGTAACCGCGCAGACTGGCGATGCTGTTGAAGGTGATAACCGCCTGGCCTGTGACAAAGTTGGAGTCGCGGGTGGTGCCGTTGGTGGTGCCGCTATCGCGGCCCAGGTTCCGGCCAACCCCCTGGTCAACCACCGATTTGAGGAAGTTCAGCCAGTTCGAACCGGCCTCGTTGTTGAAGGCCAGCGCGGTGGCACGACTGCTCCGGCCATTATCCGGGCTGGCAAAGAGCGCGCCCTGGGTCGCCAGTTCTTGTTCGAAGATCCAGCTATAGAGGGTGAAGTCGATACCGCTGCGGGTAATCTTGCCGCTGGCGTCTTTCTTGGTCAGCTTCTTGGCCGCGTCCAGCAGTTGGGAATAAGTCCAGATTTTCTGGTTCGGGTCGAGACCGACTTCTTTGAAAGCGTTTTTGTCGAAGTAGGTTACCGGGGCCGAGCTATTGAACGGCATCGAGTAGAGCTTGTTGTTGATGGTGTAGTATTTGGCCACCGCCGGTTCGATGTCCGAAACGATGTCCAGTTTGTCTTTGTCAATCAGGTCCTGGACCGGGACGATTTTGCCGGTATCAATCATGCGCTGGGTGCCGATGTCATAAATCTGGACCACGTTCGGCAGGTCGCCCCCGGCCAGGCTGGAATTCAGCTTGGTAATGGTCGCGTCGTAATCGGGCTGCTGAAGGGCCTGGATGTAATACTTGGTCTGGCTGCTGTTGTACTTGTTTACAACAGTCTGGACAACACCGTTGAGAGGCGAGCCGAGACCGTACCAGAAAGTAATTTTTGTAGAACCGGCGGGCTGGGCCACGGTCGGAAGAGCGGTAGCGGTTGGGGCCACACCGGCTGCGGTGGTCGCAGCCGCGCTTGTGCCGGGAGCCGCCGTCGTCGCAGCCGCGCTTGTGGCAGCCGCGGTAGTGCTGGTAGCGGCAGTAGTAGCCGAAGCCGCCGGGGCGGTCGTCGCCGCGGGGGCGGTTGTTGCAGCAGGTGCGGTGGTCGCGGTGTTGTCGCCACAGGCTGCCAGGATGCCACTTGCCACAACCGCGCCGCCGGTCAGGGCAACGAAACGGCGGCGACTGATTCTTGAAACACCATTAAATTTCAAAACGGACTCTCCTCTAGTTCAAAACTGTTTTTAAATCCAAAATTATGAAGATACCTGGCCTATTTGCCGCATACTTTTACACTGGAAACTTGCTTGAGAACTGATTAATGACAGCTTAAAACAGGGTTGCTAATAGGCTGTTAATAACTCTTTAAATAAAATTTAAGGAGTTGTTATATTTACGAAATATGACCGTGTGGATTGGGTTTGAGGCTAAAAAGTTACCGAAAGTTGAGGCTAGACCGTCCTAATATTTTAACTTATTCTTTATCAATATTACCGAGCCTTATGGGTTCAAAAGGTCCAGACCGGTCCGCCATTGTTTCATTTCCAGATAGATGTCGTACCGCTTGATTACCAGGTCGACCGGCACGTCCAACTTCTCCGCCAGCTCCTGGTAGGTGCCGCTTTTCCATTCCTCACAAAGGGCGATGCACTTGCCTGGCACCAGATAATAGGCGGCGGCGAAATTAGCTTCTTTTTCAAGGATTCGGTCAACCTGCCCGATATGGCTGTACAAAGGTAAATCTTTTTGATGTTCTAGCAGGTGATGAAGTTCGTGCGCTTTTGCCATCCGGCGGACCTCGACCGGTTTATTGGCGTTGACGACGATTTTTCGTCCCAGGCCCCGGCTATCACCGGGTAGGCAATAACCCTCCAAAACATCTTCAACGAAGGGTTTGACCTCCACCTCGATGATTAACTTTTCAATAATCCGGTCGATATTGACCGGGTAGCGAATGTCCAGGTGTGCTTCCGTGTATCTCAAGATACGCTCGATGCGTGGAATTGCCTTTACAAAGTTTGCCGGTAGTCCCATTTGAAACCCCATTGTCCCATCTATACCTATTCATCAGCATCTTGCCTGTCCTTAAAGGCGGCGGTCGCATCCTCAATTATCTGCAAGAGTTGCCGATTCGATAGCCTTGCATATAACGGTTTGCTAAAAAGTAAACCCCGCGCAATCAAGTCTTCCAATTGGGCCGATTGTTCCGGGGTTAGTTCGATGTCTGGTGGTAAATCGGGTATACGGGATTTTGGCTTTTCTTTTTCACCATATACGAGGAAAGTTACAGATACACCTAAAGCATCGGCTAATTTTTGATGTGTAATCCTACTCCCAAGTATTGAAGCATTTTCTATTTTCTGTAAAAGAGGAAGGGTAATATCTGCTTTTTCAGCCAGTTTTTCTTGGGTTAGGTTTAAATCTTTTCTTAAAATTTTAATTCTATTTGCGAAATTTATATCGCCTGATTTTGCTCTCATACTTTAATTATTACAAACAAATAACATTGATACCACTAAACATTGATGCTAGTTACTTGTAGCATTGTTATAACACGGTCCTATTCATCCCTTCACTTTAATAAAATTAACTAATAGCATTGATATTGCCAACTAGTAGCATTGATGCTATGATAGGTCTATCAGTAATAACATTAGTGAGGCAATTAAATGGACCAGAAAGAAATAAAAGAAAAGAAGAGTGTTTATCTTCCTTCCACTATTTCACCCGAAACTTCCGAAGCTCTCAATAAAAAGGCTGCTGAGACGGGTAATAGAAGTTTTATTGTTGAAAAAGCCTTAAGAGCTTTTCTCGGCTTAAACGAATTACCAGAAATTGAGAAGCAGGCAAGTTAATGGCGCAACCACATTTAACCCCTGTTAAAAAGTTGCACCCGATAAAAGAGGCTTGCCGGGCCAGGGGTATCACTCAGAAGCAAGCCGCCGCTCGGGTCGGATTGCACGAACAGACGCTAAGCGGGTGGGTCAGCGGTAAAACCGAAATCAATTACAACAACTACAAGCTTTACGACCTTTTAAGGTTCCTCAAGCTCAGTTTGAACGCCCTGAATGGCGTGGGAGGCAACTCTTATGACCGTTAAATTGACTTATGCCCAACTGCTTGACCGTGCCAAAATCGAGGCCCGGCAAGCCAGGGTCAACGACGACCAGGCTAACCGCGACTACTTCAATCATTCGGAATATGGTCGGCTCCATCTGATTAAAGACATGAAAGCTTACAGCGCAACCGGGAAAGAACTGAAAGCAATAGCCATCTTCACGGGTGCGGAATTACGCAAGTGCCAGATTCGGGTCGCCCGGTTGGAACGGTTGGTCGCCGAGGGCCGGGACCGTATCACGGACCTTGAGGCCGGGTCGGCCACCAGGCGGGCCGCATAAAAGAAATCTTTTCCACTGGTTTTCCTCAATTAACAAGGTCAGGGCCGAAGTGCTGGCGAGCCAACCCGGCCCCTCATTAACAATTCAATCGTTTGCTTTTGTCAGTTGCTTGGAACTTTCTACTTTTCTAAACGCCCCAACGCCCGACGGGGAAGGTTAGATAGTCGGGGGTAGAGGGTTCCAAGTCATTCGCAAGGGTGACGGCGCGGTGGAGGCAACGGAACCTTCCTTGGAATGACTACCCTTCATTCCGCGCGGTACTAAGTACCACAGACCAGGAAAGCAGTTCCG